>Ga0207657_10000438_pt1 | contig 44312 bp, 38 predicted proteins | sample KBSC33metaG_FD_184316 | JGI IMG/M metagenome (GOLD analysis project Ga0207657, IMG submission 184316) | Corn rhizosphere microbial communities from Kellogg Biological Station, Michigan, USA - KBS C3-3 metaG (SPAdes) (version 2) | ecosystem: Host-associated > Plants > Roots > Rhizosphere > Soil ... | reverse complement strand
CGGCGTCAACGTGAAGGATCTCAACATTTCTCCCGAAGACCTGCAGACGTGCGTGACCGATGTGACGCCACAGACCGTCGCCCGCTTCGACGAACTGCGAGGCCGTCTCGATGCACATCAGCAATGGATCGTCAGCGGCGGCACCCAGGGCACGCATTGCATATTGGACGGCGAGGATATTCGCCTGTTGCAGAAACTCGTGGTCGGCAGGCCGCTGACCGGGCTTTCGGCGAAGAACGCCATTGCCATCAGCCTCAACTTCGCCGGCTGTCAGCTTCAGGGCGCGCGGCTGGACGGGGCCGACCTGCGCGATGCCGATTTCACCGGCGCCGATCTTCGCGGCGCTTCGTTCCGGGGCGCCAACATCTCTCACGCGCGCTTCGACAAGGCGGATATGCGGAGCCTGCCGTTGATCAACGGCCAGACCCGGAGCGTGGACTTTACCGACGCCATAGGTTCGGAAGATCAATTCGCCACATGTCAGCTCGATGATCCCACGGCTGCACTCGGCCTGCGCGCGGCGATGGCCCAAGCCGCCTGATCGCGCGTCGATATTCGCTTCGCAATGGTGCATTGCAAAAAAAGCGGTGCGCGCACATGCCGCGATTTTGGGGTGGATTCACAAGCCCTGACCGATACGATCCCTTCCGAGCGCTTTTCTCGCCCGTGGGGGACACCAATCCATGTATCGTATCGCATCTTTGACAGCCTGCTGCATTTTGGCATTGGGCGTGACAGCCTTTGCGGGCACATCCGTGACCGCCGATCAGGCGACGCTCGAAAAAAGTTTCGACGCCAATATCAATCCCGACAATTTGCGCGACTGGATGAAGCTCATGGCAGCGGAGCCGAACCATGTCGGCTCACCACACGACAAGTTGAACGCCGAATGGGAATTGCAGAAGTTCAAGGAATATGGCTGGGACGCGCATATAGAGACGTTCCAGGTTCTCTATCCCACGCCGATCAGCGAAACCGTCGAGCTCCTCGGCAAGAAGCCGTTCAAGGCGACGCTGCAGGAAAAGGCCGTTCCCGGCGACACGACATCGCGCGCGAAGGAATACGCGCTGCCCGCCTATTTCGCCTATCAGGGCGACGGCGATGTCACCGCGCCGATGGTCTACGTCAATTACGGCATGCAGGACGATTACAAGCAGCTCGAGCGCATGGGCATCAGCGTGAAAGGCAAGATCGTCATCGCGCGCTACGGCGCGGGCTGGCGCGGATTGAAGCCGCTTCTCGCACAACAGCATGGCGCGGTCGGCTGTATCGTCTATTCCGATCCGGCCGATGACGGCTATGCCACCGGCGCGGCCTATCCGGAAGGGCCGGCGCGTCCGCCGCAAGGCATCCAGCGCGGCTCCGTGCAGGACATGACCATCTATCCGGGCGATCCGTTGACCCCGGGCGTTGGTGCGACCGCCGACGCCAAGCGCCTCACGCGCGAAGAAGCCAAGACGATTTTGAAGATTCCGGCGCTGCCGATCTCCTATGCGGATGCGACGGTGCTTCTGAAGTCGATGATGGGCCGCGTTGTGCCGGGCAATTGGCGCGGCGCATTGCCGATCACCTACCGCGTGGGGCCGAGCGATCAGCAGCTTCATCTGGCGGTGAAGTCGGACTGGAGCCTGAAGACGCTTTACGATGTCGTCGCCGTGATGAAGGGCAGCGAATATCCCGATCAATGGGTGGTTCGCGGCAATCACCGCGACGGCTGGGTCTATGGCGCATCCGATCCGTTGTCGGGTCAGGTCGCGCTTCTTGCCGAAGCCAAATCGCTGGGTGAATTGGCAAAGGCGGGCTGGAAACCGAAACGCACCATCGTTTATCTCAGCTGGGACGGCGAGGAGCCGGGTCTTCTGGGGTCGACGGAATGGGCGGAAGAACATGCTGCCGAGCTGAAGCAGAAGGCGATCATCTACATCAACTCCGACGGCAATGGCCGCGGCTTCTGGCGCGCGGAGGGCAGCCACGATCTGCAGCACTTCGTCAATCAGGTGACCGACGACATCACCGATCCGGAAGCGCATGTCAGCGTTTCGCAGCGCAGCCGCGCGGCGGTGCGCGAGCAGGGCATGAATCCCAAGGCGCGCGAGGACATCAAGGCCGAGGCCAAGATCGATGCCGATCCCGCCAAGGATTATCAGATGGGGCCGCTGGGATCGGGTTCCGACTATTCGGCCTATATCGAGCATCTGGGCCTGCCGGCGCTGAACATCGGCTATGGCGGCGAGGGCGATGGCGGCGGTGGCGACTACCATTCACGCTACGACACCTTCGAGCATCACAGCCGCTTCGACGATCCGGGCTTTGTGTATGACGCGCTGCTCGCGAAGACCGCGGGCCATATGGTGCTTCGCCTGGCGAACACCGATGTGCCGGTTGTGCAGGCGGGCGATTTCGCGGACACGGTGGCGATGTATCTGGGCGAAGTGAAGAAGCTCGCCGACAATCGCCGTGAAGCCGCGGAGGTCCAGGCCAAGGCCATCGCCGATCATGTGTTCACCGATACCGAAGACCCCACCAAGACCAACGGTACGCCGACGGCGCTAAAACAGGTCCCCAAATTCGACTTCAAGCCCATGGACGATGCGGTGAAGCAGCTGCAGAAGAGTGCGAAAGCCTATGACGATGCGTTCGCGGCGAATGCCGCGAAACTGTCGCCAGACGCGCGCACGAAACTTTGGGCTGCGATCCAGCCGCTCGATCAGACGCTGGCGCCGGATGTCGGTCTGCCGGGCCGTCCATGGTTCAAGAACCTGGTCTATGCGCCCGGCCGCTATACCGGCTATGGCGCCAAAACTCTGCCGGGCATACGCGAAGCGATCGAGGATGAACGCTTCGACGACGCGGTGAAATACATGACACTGACGGCGGATGCGCTCAACGCCTACAGCGCGCAACTCGACAAGGCGACGGCGGTTCTGAAGGGGCGCTAAGCCAACGTTCCTGTGCGACGGCGGGCGGACAGAAGTTCGCCCGCCGTTTTATTTTTCCGCCACGCATACCGCTTCGATCGCGCCGAGCTTTTCGATCTCCACGCGCACCGTATCGCCGGGCTTCAGCCACAGTTGCGGATTCATCGCCATGCCGACGCCGCCGGGCGTGCCGGTGTAGATGAGATCGCCGGGCTCCAATGTCATCGCCTGCGAAAGCAGGGCGAGCTGGTCTTCCACGCGGAAAACCAGATTGGAGGTGTTGGAGCTTTGCCGCGTCTCGCCGTTCACCACGCATTTGATGCCGAGCGTGTGCGGATCGCCCACCTCGTCCGCCGTGGTGATCCACGGGCCGAAGGGCGCGTGCGTGTCGAAGCCCTTGCCGATGATCCATTGCGAGGTGCGCTTCTGCCAGTCGCGCACGCTGACATCGTTGCCGCAGCAATAGCCGAACACATGATCCCGCGCGCGGTCCTTTGCGATGTGCCGCCCGCCCTTGCCTATGATCACGACCATTTCCGCTTCCCAGTCCACCATGGGCGAAGCTTTGGGAATCTGGATGGGATCGAACGGGCCGTTCACCGCCGTCGGCTGTTTGCAGAACCAGACCTGGTCCTTCGGTGTCTCCGCGCCGGTCTCCTTCACATGGTCGGCATAGTTGAGGCCGATGGCCATGATCTTGCCGGGGCGCGGGATCGGCGCTTTCAGGTGCACGGCGCGAAGATCATGCGCGAATTCCTGCTCCTTCAAGATGCTGCGCGCGTCGCGTTCCAGCTCTGCCCAGCGTGCGATGAGACCCGTCATGGTGGAGGGAAACATCGGCGCCGCACGCGAAAGCGAGATCACGCGCTCGCCTTGGATCACACCCAATTCGTCTGCACCATTGTTCACGCTGAACGTCGCAAGCTTCATACCATCCTCCCGGGATGGCGCATCCTAGAGAGGGAGCGCGCGAAGGTCAGCCGGTGAATTTCGCGCCAAGCAATGGTGCGACAAGATAGGCAATGCTCGATGCCGCGCCGCACAACACCGTGCCCCAAGCGATGTCGATCAGGGTGAGGGGCAGCGTCCAATGCTTCAGCGTGGCGAAGTTGGTGAGATCGTAGGTCATGTAAGCGAAAGCGCCGAGCAACGCGCCGTAAAGAAGCGCGTGGCCGAACGATCCGGTCTTCAGCGCCGGCACGATGGCGAAAATCATGAGGCCGACGGGAAAGAGCGCGTAGAACACCGCTGCGGGCGCGACATTGAAATGCGGCAGCATCAGCGGTCCCATCACAGGCTGGTAGATCGGCTTGTTGGTGAGGGCCAGCCATGTGCCGTCCATCGCCAGCGAAGCGACTAGCGTGACGGCATAAACAATGAAATAGGACATGGCGTTGCTTCCCGTTTGCGTTTCTACGCAACGGCGGGTCGTACAGTTCAGTCCAGCGATATGTTTTCTGCCGGGGGAACTTCGCGGAACTCTGCCGCGTTGTGCGCCGGAACGGCCATTGTCTCGGACATCCTGTGAACAAGAAGAGCACCCTCGGTCTCGTGCTGGGCACGGGCCTCTGCCTGCTCGCCAGCGCAGCGTTGGCGGCGGCACAGAAACATGCCGGCGGCGGCAGCAATGCGGGCAATGGACTCGGTGGCACCGACGAAGTGATCCTCGCCGCGCAGGTCGTGCTATTGCTGTTCGTGGGCCGCGGTCTCGGCGAGATCATGCAGCGCTTCGGCCAGCCGGCGGTGATCGGAAATTTGCTCGCCGGTCTTATTCTGGGGCCCTCGCTGTTCGGCTGGGTCTGGCCCCAGGCGCACGACCTGATTTTCCCCGGCGATCCCAAAATCAAAAGCCTCATCACCGGCATCTCCGACATGGGTGTGATGATGCTGTTGCTGCTCACCGGCATGGAGACGGATTTGAAGCTGGTGAGGAAGGTGGGCGTGCCGGCGATCGCGGTGACGGCGGCAGGTGTCGCCGTGCCATTTGCCTGCGGCTTTGCGGCGGCGTGGTTTCTGCCGGAGTCGATCCTGCCCACGCAGGGCACCAGGCTTGTCGCCGCGCTCTTTCTCGGCACGGCGCTTTCCATTTCCTCGATCAAGATCGTTGCGATGGTGGTGCGCGAAATGAACTTCATGCGCCGCAACCTCGGCCAGATCATCGTCGCCTCCGCGATCATGGAAGACACGACGGGCTGGGTGATCGTTTCCATCACACTGGGCATTGCGGGCGCGGGCGGTTTCGCACTGGGCGGCCTTGCCAAGACCGTGATCGGCACGGCGGTGTTCCTTGGCTTGAGTTACACCATCGGCCGCAAGCTGGTGTTCTGGCTGATCCGCTGGGTGAACGACAATTTCGTCAGCGAATACGCCGTCGTCACCGCGATCTTGATCGTGATGCTGTTGATGGCGCTTATTACGCAGGCCATTGGCGTGAACACGGTCCTGGGCGCATTCGTCGCCGGTGTGCTGGTTGGGGAATCGCCGATCCTCTCGCAACAGATTCAGGATCAGCTGCGCGGCTTCATCACCGCCTTCATGATGCCGATCTTCTTCGGCATATCGGGGCTTTCCGCCGACCTCACCATTTTGAAAGACCCGAATCTGGCGCTGCTGACGGCGGGACTCGTTGCCATCGCATCTATCGGAAAGTTCGCCGGCGCCTTCACCGGCGGCATGGTGAGCGGTCTCACGGTGTCGGAATCCACCGCGCTGGGCTGCGGCATGAATGCACGCGGCTCTACGGAAGTCATCGTCGCGTCTATCGGCCTGACCATGGGCGTGCTGACGCAGAATCTCTACACCATGATCGTCACCATGGCCGTCATCACCACCATGGCGATGCCGCCGATGCTGCGCTGGGGTCTGCGCCGTCTGCCGATGCGCCAGGACGAGAAGGAACGACTGGAGAAAGAGGATCTCGACGCCAAGGGATTCGTCAGCCAGTTCGAACGCCTGCTGGTGACGGCGGACGAAAGCACCAGTGGAAAATTCGCGGCGCAACTGGCCGGCTTCATCGCGGGACAGCGCGGCATGCCGGTGACGGTGGTGCAACTGGAAAATAAAAAACCCAAATCGGCGGAAGAGAAGATCGAAGCGCCGCTGAAGGAGGTAACCACCGACAGCGCCAAGGAAGGCCATCGCGCCGCCAAGGAAGAGCAGGGCGAGGACAAGCCGGAAAAGGTGGAAGTATCCGCGCGTGTGGAAACGAAATCGTCCGATGCGCTGAAGAAGGAAGGCGAGAAGGGGTACGACATGCTCTTCCTCGGTTTGGAGAAGATGCACGAGAAAGATGGCGGCTTCACCGCAGCCGTTGACAAAGCGGTGCGGGATTTCGACGGCGCGCTGGCGCTGGTGATGGCAGGCGACAGCGACGTCCTCGATGCGAAGGACTTCAGCATCCTCGTTCCGGTGAACGGCACGGAGGCTTCACGCAACGGCGCGGAAGTCGCATTCGCATTGTCGTCTTCGAGAAAAAGCAAAATCACGGCGCTGCATGTCGCCGAGCGTGCGGCGAGCAATGGCGCAAAGCGTGGCCGCTCGAGTGGCGGGCGTCGCAATGAGAAGGCTGTGCTGGAAGACGCCACCAGGCTCGCCAAGCGCTATGGCTATGAGCGCATCAAGACGGCGGTGCATGTGGACATGGTGCCCGAAGAGGCCATCCTGCGGGAAGCCGAGACGGGAGGCGCGAACCTCATCGTCATCGGGGCGAGCCGCCGGGTGGGAGACCACCTATTCCTAGGGCAGACCGTGGCCTGCACCCTCAAGAACTGGAAGGGCGCGATCGTTCTGGTTGTTTCTTAACCGGTCCTGGCTTATGGAACTTTCCCCGGCGACTGGGCATTATGTTGGACAAGTCCCCAGTCTCTCCAAAGGAATACGCCATGGCCGCGCGCAAGAAGTCGACCACTCTCGAAAGCCGCCTCGATGCGCTTCGCGAAGATCTGGAATCGCTCCAGACCGACATGAAGGGCTTGGCCGGTGGCGTGGGCGATGCGGCGCAGGCGCGTCTCAACGAGATGCTCCGAAACACTGAAGATATGGCCGATCAAATCACCTCCCAGGTGGAAGACTGGACGAACGACAATGCCGAGACCCTGCGCGAGCAGGTGCGGGAACAACCTTTGTTCGCCTGCGCCGTCGCAATGGGCATCGGCGCGTTGCTCGGCGCCATTCTTCTGAGACGGTAATCCATCATGGTCGCGCGGGCGGCGGCTGCTCTTCTGGGGCTTTTGTTTCTGGCATCGCTGATTTTCGTCGGCGTGGTGTGCGCCGCGTTCGCGATCGATAGCGCGCTGGTGAATGCCGTGGGTGTCGCCGGCGCTGCCGCGATCACCGCGCTTCTGTTTCTCGCGGGTCCGGTTCTGGCGCTTCTGATTTTCGCGATGCGCCGGCCGCGCGAATCCCTGTTCATGTCTATGCTGTCTTCCGGCACCAGCCCGCTCGCCGCCATTTTGGGTGCGGGTGCGCTCGGTCTGGCCGAAGCGTTCCTGAAAAAGAAGCGTCGCCGCGACTGACAACCGGTCAGGGAACTTTTGCACCCTCCCGTTGATTGTTCCTCCGAGCGAAACCCGGAGTGCGCCGCCGTGCCATGCGAAACGCCATTTTCTTTCGGCGGAAATCTTTGGAACGGATTTGAGAGTCGCACATTGTTAAGGCGAGCGGACGTCCGATCCGGTACGCCCCAGCCCCTTCGACACCCCGCATCGGGTGTCCGCTCACTCCCTAAAAGACGCAAAGTTCCCGAGGCGCTCCGGTCATGCCGGGGCGGTGACGCATGTCCACGACGCTAAGTCCGCTGGAGAGAATGGCCGCCGCCTCCATCATGGCCGAGGCCGAGGGCGGGCCTTTTTCCATGCAGCGCGATCTTCGGGTCATCCGCATTTGCCTGATCGTGCTCGCATTGACGGCCTGCCTCACCATAGGCGTTGCGGCCGCCGATCTTCTGGCGCCGACCGCGGTGGCCGTCGTGCTGGCGCTGATGCTGGCGCCGGCAAGCGCGGGGCTGGAACGCCTGCGCATTCCCGCAGGCGCCGCTGCGCTCGTGGTGGTCGTGGCCACAGTGTCGGTTCTGGTTTTCGCGGGATTGAAATTCGCGCCGTCGGTCGCCGATGTCGTCAAACGCGGCCCGGCGATCATGCACTCGGTGGAGATGCGGCTGAGCCCGCTCCGCAAGCAGATCGCCGCCGTGGAAAACGCATCGCAGCAGATCTCGCATGGCCCGCAGACCGCGCCAGGCAGCGGAAAGATCGTTCCGGTGGTGGAAAACAGCGGCATGCTCTATTCGCTCGCCACCACGGCGCCGGGCATTCTGGCGAAGATCATCTATGTCACCGTGTTGACGATCTTCCTGCTGTCGACCCGGCGCTATTATACCGGCCAACTCATCCTGCTGCCCCGAACCACCGTCGGGCGATTGCGCATGGCGCGCATCTGCCGTGACGTGAAATCGCGCGTCTCCGGCTATCTCTTCACCCTGGCGATGATCAATGTGGGGTTGACGGTCGTTACCGCAGTGGCCTTCCGTGTTGCTGGCATCCCGCACGGCCTGTTGTGGGGCGTGGCCTACGGACTGCTCAATTTCGTGCCGATCATCGGGCCGACGGCGATCATCATCTGTGCGGCGATCTATGGCCTGATCACGGGCGGCACGATCTTCCAGATATTGCTGCCGCCGGCGCTGCTGCTGTCGATCGACACGGTCGAGGCTTATCTGGTTCAGCCCTGGCTTTTGTCGCGCCGCATCGTGGTCAGTCCCGTGGCGATCTTCGTGGTGGTGGCTGTGCTGGTGTGGATGTGGGGCGCCTACGCGGCGATCACCGCCATTCCGGCGCTGATCCTGCTGCACACCGTGGCGATGCATGTCCCGTCCATGCGGGCCTTCGCGATGCTGTTGGCGACGGAAGATGGCATGCTGGGCGCACGCGGCCACCGCTAAAAGCGCTAATCGAAATCGCGCAGCTCGTGGAAAACCTTTTCCCACATGCGGCGGATTTCCGCGCGGCCGTCGAGATAGCCCCACAGATATGCCGAGACGCTCGCAATCACCGCAACAGCCCCTTCGGCCAGAAGGAAGAACCGCATCGTTTCAGGCGCTCCACCGCCATTGCGGCAGGATGGGGCCGCAGCCCATCGGACTCCAGTGACGAATACGAAATGACAAAATTGATAACCGCCGCCGCCTCCAGGCCAGGCAACGAAAAAGGGCGGCTTCGATGCCGCCCTTTTTCCCACGGAAGGATAGAGGATTACACTGCCGCCATGGAACGGTGGAAGAAGAGCGCCTGGCCCAGGGTCGCGCGCACGGTGTCGCGGCTGAACGGCTTGGTGATGAGATAGGTCGGCTCGGGGCGCTCGCCGGTGAGCAGGCGTTCCGGATAGGCGGTGATGAAGATCACCGGAATATCGAAATCCTTTAGGATCGCCACCGCCGCATCGATGCCCGAGCTGCCGTCGGCAAGCTGGATGTCGGTGAGGATGATGTCTGGCTTCTGCTCCTTGGCCATGCGGATGGCGTCGTCACGCGTGGTGGCGATGCCGGTGACCTTGTGACCCATCTCCGTGACGAGATTTTCGATGTCGAGGGCGATGATCGTTTCGTCCTCGATGATGAGCACCCGCGATTCCAGATCGCGGTCGATCGATTTGAGCGCGGCGTTGATTGCCTGCTCCACATCGCCCTCGCTCCAGTCCAGAATCTTTGCCACCTCGGGAATGGTGAAGCCTTCCACAGCCGTCAGCAGCAGCGCTTCGCGATTGGTGGGAAGAAGCGCCTGAAGCCGGCTTTCCACGCCAGCGCGCGCGGCGCCCGGCGCTACGGATTCATATTTTCCCGAGGACGACCACAACACGTGGAATAGCCGGTACAGAGCAAGGCGAGGAGGAACATCCTTTGCCAGTTCGGCGTTTCCATCCAAGAGCGCCTCCAGGGAAGCCCGGACATAGGCGTCCCCGCTGACCTGAGATCCGGTTAAGGCCCGGGCATAGCGGCGCAAATAGGGGAGATGCGGTCCGAGGGTGGCGGTCATGCTCATAGGCGCGGCCCTTCTTTTTCAATCCGAAGCGATGTCGCTGTTGGGGATATAACGCGGCAGGGAAAAACAAAGTTCCATTGATGGAACAAAAATAGGGCCCTTCGGTTATTCTCTCGCAGGTGCCGAGGCGGCCACGCAAGCTGAACCTCTAACCGATTGATTTTACACATGTTATCGTTCTGGAGTAGCACATGGCCGACAAAATCCGCGAGGGCGGTGTCGTGACAGCCGTTGACCCGGCTGCGAATGCCGCCGGACGCTCGGCGAACCGCGTGCCCAAACCGCAGACGCATCGGGCGCAGCAAAAGGCCATCACCCAGGGCCTGCGCAAATTCTTCGATTCCGTCGCCTCCGAACCTGTTCCGGATGAATTCATGTCGCTTCTCCAGAAGATCGACGGCAGGAAGGATGCGGACGCATGAACCGGCCTCAGCCATCGCACGAACATCACGAAGCCCCGCGGCCCATGACCAAGGAGGAGGAGCAGACCTTCCGCGCCGGCCTGGTCGAAATGGTGCCTGTGCTGCGTGCTTTCGCGCGTTCGCTGTGCGGCAAGCGCGATCTGGCCGATGATCTGGCGCAGGAAACCCTCGCCAAGGCGCTTCAGGCGCGCGACAAATTCCGCCCCGGCACGAATCTGAAGGCGTGGCTGTTTGTGATCCTGCGCAACGAATTCTATTCCAATCACCGCCGCGCCAAGACCGTGACCAACTACGCCGCGGCGGAGTCCATTCATTCGGATGCGATGGAGCCGGAGCAGAACGCCTCGCTGGATCTGTCGGATCTCATGCGTGCGTTCAACATGCTTCCCTTCGAACAGAAAGAAGCGCTCATTCTCACCGCTGGGGAGTTCAGTTACGACGAAGCTGCCGCGATCTGCGGCTGTGCCGTGGGAACCATCAAGAGCCGCGTGTCGCGTGCGCGCAAGCGGCTGGAAAGTCTTGTCGAAGGAAAAGATGGCGTATTACCGGCGCGGTCCGAAAATCCCGAAGATCCCACCGATGCATTCTTCAAATTCGGCCGCTCCGTTACGGAGAAAGCTCCCGGCTAAAGGCCGTCAAGACGCGGGGGGCCCGGGGCTTTGTTGAACGCGAGATCACTTCGCTCGCAACTTATGCTGATCGTCATTCTGGCGCTGGCGCCGCTGGCCATCGCCAGCATCGTGCAGGGTGTTCTGCATGTGCGCGCGCGGCAGACGGCGATCGACGATGTCCTTCGGCACACCGCGATCTATGCCACTCACAACGAACAGAACATTTTCTCCGACACCGCGCGTCTGCTGAACGGCCTCGCGGCGCGCCCGGAACTGACGGCCGGACCGCAGCCCTGCAACACCATGCTGAAGACCGCCGTGCTCGGCCTGCCGAGCATCGTCAACCTGACTTATGTGAACGCGCAGGGAAAGCCGGTCTGTTCCTCCACCGGCAAGTTCGATATCGCCGATTATTCCAAACTTTCCTGGTGGCAGCGCATACGCCAGCGAACCGCGCCGGGCGTGCCGCCGGCGCTCAAAAGCGCGATAAGCGGAAACGATGTGCTTCCCTATACGCTGCCGCTCCGCGATCCCTCCGGCGCATTCACCGGCGTGCTCAGCGCCGCGCTCGATATGCGCTGGGTGAGTCAGACCGAGCCCTTTGGACGGCTGCCGCCCCACTCGCTGATGCTGATCGTCGATCCCGATGGCACCGTGATCGCCTCCAATCGGCCGGTGCCCCCGGGACTCAACAAAGCGGTGTCGATCGCCGCGCTGGATCATCATCAGCATACATTCCGCTCGGAAGACCAGGGCCGCTCGCGCTGGCGCTGGACAGCCGAGCGGATTGAGCACAGCCGGCGTCTGATCGCCTTCGCGATGGAAGAACCCATGCCGTTCGGCGTGAGCCAGGTCTACCTGCTGGGCAATGTCCTGCTGCCTGTTCTCATGGTGATCCTGGCTTCGATCGCGATGTGGTTGGGAACCGAGCGCTTCGTGATCCGCTGGACGACCTATCTCAAGCGCGTATCCGCCGCCTATGCGCAGAACCATTTTGCGCTGGAACTCAACGAACTGGAGGAGGCGCCCGAGGAATTTCGTGTTCTCGGCCATGAAATGAAAAGCATGGCGACCTCCATCCGCGACCGTGACCGCACGCTCAATTCCGCGCTGGCGCAGAAATCCGCGATGGCGCGGGAAATCCATCATCGCATCAAGAACAATCTGCAGATCGTCGCCAGCCTCATCAGCCTCTATTCGCAGAACGTCGCCGGGCGCGAAAGCCAGACGGCGTTTTCGCAGATCCTGACTCGCGTCGGCGCCTTGACGCTGATCCAGCGCCTCATGGAAATGAACGACACCACGCCGATCCTGGACATGCGCCGCCTGTTCACCGAGCTTGCCGACCAGATGCGCACCACCGCGGTGGAAAGCGGCATTCGCTATCGGTTGGTCGTCAACGCCGAGGATTGGCTGCTGCCGCCCGACATGGCGACCCCGGTCGTCTTCTTCGCTGTGGAAGCCTTGTCGTTCGAGCTTTTCGGTGTGCAGAGCGAGGAACGCATCCGCAATGTGGAGCTCTCTTTCGGTGCAGATGGTCCGGAGCATCTGATGCTGTGGGTGGAAGATGGCGTCTTTGCCTCCGCGGCCCTCAATGCGGGGCGCCCGTCGCCCATGCGCATATTTGCGGCGCTCGCAGAACAGTTGAAAGGCGAATATTGGGTCGAGACAACACCGGAGGGAAAATCGCGCTTGTCGTTGCGATTGCCGATCCATTCCGGAACCCAGGGCCCGGCGATCCGCGCGCCGCGCGATCTGCACGCTTACGATCTCTCGCTGTCGGGAAAAGCTGGCCTTGGGGAAACCGCGCACTAAACGCCGTCAGAAATCCGATTTCGGAATGTGAAACGTGAAGCCGCAGCGCAAACCGTCCGGCAAGTAGTCGAGCGCGATCCGGCTTTTGGCCTCGTGCGCGATGCTGTGGCGGATCACCTTGCCGCCAAACCCTTCGGCCTGCGGCGGCGGCACGGCCGGTCCTTCGGACTCGCGCCACTCCATTGCGAATTCCTCGCCCGTCTCCAGGGCCTGCAAGGTCCAGCAGACGGTGACTTTTCCGGCCGGCACGGACAGCGCGCCGTATTTGACCGCATTCGTCGCCAGCTCATGCATGGCCAGCGCGATCCCGCCCGCCGTGCGCTCCGACAATGCCACGGCAGGGCCGCGCAACGTAATCCGCTCCGGCTCGTCCTCGTTTTGGAAAGGTGACAGCACCGTCTCCAGAACGGCATGCAGATAAGCGGATCTCTGGTTGGACGACAGCACGATATCGCCCGTTCGCAGCAGCGCTTTGAGCCGCCCCATATAAGTGTCAACGAAGGCGTCGACCACGGGCTGGCCCTTGGGCCGCGATAACCGTCCGATGCCTTCGACCAGCGAGATGAGATTCTTGGCGCGGTGGCGCATCTCCCCCACCAGGATTTCCATGTGCTCTTCGGCATCCTTCTGCTCGGTGATGTCCGAGGCATTGCCGACGACGAGCGACGGCTTGCCCGCATCATCGCGCGACAACAGGACGTCGCGGCTGAGGAACCATCGCCATCCGCCGGCGCAATCGCGCATCCTAAATTCCCAGAAGAGCGTTTCTCCCGCCTCGATCGTTTTTAACCGCGATCGATGCTGTGTGAGTGTTCTTTCATCGTCGGGATGGGCAAAGCTTCGCCATTCATCCGCCGCGATCTCGGGATGGCCCAACAACTCGCCAAAGCGGCGGTTCTGAAATTGGATGTGCTCGTTCTGGACGTCATAAACGTAAAGAACAGTGGGCGCGCTCTTGAGCACCTGACGCGCCAGATCGGCGTCAAGCAAAGCGGCCACCGGTTCGACCGGTGGGTCAAAAGGAAGTTTTTTCGAACTCACCAGCCCTGTCCTGTTGGGCTGTGGCGCCAATTCGCGCTTGATAAGCGAGACGTATTCCCCGCAACGGCGCGAACCGCGCCCCAGCACCTGGACTATAACCTCGGGTGGGTGGCAGGCCAAGCCCAACGCGGGAGTGCCCGCGCGATTACAACTTCATACCTTCAAAGTGTCCTGCTTTGGCACGCAGTTGCAATCTTGTCATCGGGTTCAGATGCCGCCGCCATGCGCGCGGATAATCGCTTTGGCCTGCATGAGGTTTTCGCGAACACCCTGGTGCAGGCGCCCCACGGTGATCACCGATTGAACGCCCGGTGCATATTCGCCCGGAAAGGCGGCGCGCACCGAAACCACAGCGGCGGCATTGATCATGGCGGGCGTGCCGTTGGGCCGGGTGAATTTCACCATCGCCCCGTGCCCGCCCGGGCCGCCCTTGGTCAGCGCCGCGGTGATGTTGACCATGTAGTTCTGTGTTTCCAGGGGCAGCAATCCGCGGCCCATCATGCGCGCTTCCAGATTGCCGGGTCCGTCATTATAGGCGGCGAACATTTGCGGATATCCGTAACGCGCGCGCAGGAAACGCAGATAGGCGGTGCCTGCCAGGATGTTGTCGTGAGGATCGTAAGGATTCTTGCCGAGGGCATATTGTGCCCGCATGTCCGCATAGGTTTGCGGCATGAGCTGCATCAGCCCCATCGCGCCCATGCTGGATCTCATCGGCTGGTGTTCGCTCAACATGGTGCGGCCACCGCTTTCCACCTGTATCACCGCGCGGATCCAGGGCTGCGGCACGCCGAAACGCTTTGCCGCTTCGGCGATAGCGGTATCCCATCGGGCCATCAGCTGGCGATAGCTCATCTGCTGCTCGAGCGCGAAAGCCGATGGCTTCGACGCGGTTGTTTTTTTTTCTATCTTCGCGGCAACGAGCTTGTGCGGTGCCCCTCGCACGGGTTCGGCCTTTGCAACCGGGCGAGGAGGGCGGTTTGGGCGCGGCAAGAGAAGAACCACGATGCCGGCGGCCACCAACACGGAAATGCCAACGGCCGCGAACAGCCAAGTGCGGTGTAGGCGGCGCAGACGATGTAGCCCCCAGCGACCCCCGGCCCGGAGTGCTGCGATCAGATCGGAGACGGATGAGGGAAGGGGCACGGTTCACCATTCTTGCCCGGTTCGCGAAAGGGTGAAAGTCCGCCGAATTTCGGTGGTGGCATGGAACTTTGTGGCCCTATGCACGTTTCGCAACAGCCGGTGGTTGTACGCCAAGTGGGGGACGCATGTACGGGGAGGGGGGCTTTGGGCTGCGGACGTTTCTGTCTGTGGTTCTGGGGAGCATTGCTTTGGCGTCGCCTGCGATTGGCCAGCAGATCGCCAGCGCCGATTTCAGCAAGCTATCCATCGAGCAGTTGGAGAACGTGGAGATCACTTCGGTCTCCAAGCGGGCGCAATCCCTCAGCGCGGCACCGGCGGCGATCTATGTCATCACCCATGACGAGATCATGCGCTCGGGCGCAACCCGCATTCCCGAAATTCTGCGTCTCGCGCCCAACCTTCAGGTCGCGCAGACAAGCCCCAGCAACTTCATCGTCACGGCGCGGGGCTTCAGCGGAAATTCCGCCGCACAGAATTTCTCCGACAAGCTGCTCGTGCTGATCGATGGGCGCAGCGTCTACAATCCGCTCTTCTCCGGCATGTATTGGGACATGCAGGATGTGCTGCCGGAGGACATCGAGCGCATTGAAGTCATCAGCGGCCCCGGCGCGACTTTATGGGGCGCGAACGCCGTGAATGGCGTCATCAACATCGTGACGCGAAAATCCTCGGACACGCAAGGCGGTGTGCTGGAACTGGGCGCGGGCAATCTCTATGAGAGCGCGAGCCTGCAATATGGCGGCGCGTTGAGCGACGATCTCACCTATCGGGCTTACATCAAAACGTTCCGCGAAAAATCCTTCGAAAGCTCCGCGCATGACGGCTGGTACAAGCCGCAAGGCGGATTCCGCCTCGACTGGACGCCAGGCAACGACAGGTTGACGGTGCAGGGGGACGTCTATGACGGACGCGAGAACAACGGCGCCGCAGCCGACGGCTTGATTTCCGGCGGCAATCTCGCGGCCAACTGGAGCCACGATTTCGCGGACGGCAGCGCGCTGCAGGTTATGGCCTATTACGATAATGTCGAGCGCACCACGACCGGCGGAAGTGCGGGCTTTACCGTCAATACCTACAATATCGACGCCCAATACAATTTCATGTTGGGGAGCTGGAACAACATCGTGCTGGGCGCGGGCCAGCGCCTGAGCCGTTATTCCATCGTCAACCAGATTGGCCCTGTCACCTCGCTTCTCTTCATTCCGAACAAGGGCGATCTCAATCTCTCGAATGTTTTCATCCAGGATCAAATGTCGCTGTCGGACAGTTTCGACCTGACGCTCGGGCTTAAATTCGAGAACGACCCCTATTCCGGCATCACGCCCATGCCGAGCGCCCGTGCGTCGTGGCGCGTGAATGACAACAATGCGCTATGGGCCGCGATTTCCTACGCCATTCGTTCGCCGACGCCGTTCGACACTCATGTCGGCGAGAATCTCGGCCCAATGCGCTTTCTGAACGGCATTCCCGATTTCCTGCCGGAAAAGCTGACGGCTTATGAATTGGGTTATCGCGGACAGCTTTCGCAGAATGCGTCGATATCGTTTTCCGGATTTTACGATGATTATAACGATCTGAAGAGCATCGAGTTCGACAGTGCCACCGTGTTTCCGCTCCATTGGGGCAACGGCATGAAGGGGCATGTCTATGGCGTGGAAGCCTGGGGGACGTATCAAGCCGCGGATTGGTGGAAGCTTTCCGCCGGGTTCAACGTCCAGAGCGAAAGCTTCGAGTTCAAGCCGGGAGCAAGCGGACTATTGGGCCTTTCACAACAAGGCAACGACCCGCACCACCAGGCATCCCTGCGATCCTCGATGAACCTCAGCGACAGCGTGAACTTCGACGCGGATTTGCGCTATGTGGGCCAGCTTCCCGATCCGCATGTCCCGGCCTATGTCGAGTTGAATGCGCGGCTTGGCTGGATGATCACCGACAGGCTTGAGCTTTCGGTTTCGGGTTTCAATCTGCTGCACGATCATCATCAGGAATTCGAGCCTGGCGACGCCGTGAAGCGCAGTTTCTTTGTCGACACGCGCTGGAAATTCTGATCATGCGCCTGACAATGATGCGGGTCTGCGTTGCGGCATCGGTTTTTGCGATGTCGGCGTTTTCCGCGTTCGCGGGCGGCGCCTCGCTCGAATATGCGGTGAAGGGCGCCTATCTCTACAAGATGCTGCCCTTCGTGAACTGGCCGGCCTCCACATTGCCCGAATCGGGAAGCCCGATCACGATCTGCATCCTGGGACACGATCCATTCGGCAACGCGCTCGACAATGCCGTCGCCAATCTGCACGTGGGGCCGCATCCGGTGTCGGTGCGCCGGGATGCGGTCGCGGGCGATCCGTCCTGCCGTGTCGCCTTCATCGCTCCTGCGGATCCGCAGGCCGACGGCAGCATGCTGCAGGCGTTCGACGGCAAGCCCGTACTGACCGTCACCGATTCCGGTGCGCCGGCGCACGGCGTGGTCGCGTTCGTGATTGAGAAAAACCATGTGCGCTTCGACATCGATGACGCGATGGCCGAGCGGGACGGGCTGTCGATCAGCTCCAAGCTTCTGAAGCTGGCGCGCGCGGTGAATCCGCGCAAGGCGGCGCCATGAGCAATCCGCACAGCGCGGCCCAATGGCGGATGCCGGTGCTTCTGGCGCTCATCGCCGCTGCGTTTCTCATCTTCTCCGGTGTTGCCATCGTGCTCTACGAGGAAGGCATCTACCGGGCGCAGCAGGTGAAAGCCTTCACCGAACAGGCCGCGATTCTCGCCGCGAACGAAACCGCGGCGGTAATTTTCGACGACCGGAAATCCGCGCAGGAATATGTCGATGCGATGAAGGTCAATCCCGAGCTTCAGGGCGTTGGAGTCTACAACAGGTCCGGCAAGCTGATGGCGCAAACATCGCGCATCGGCCCATTGCCCGGCGATCTGAGTCAGGTCTCGCAACTGTCGAAGCTGGGATTGCTGGCCATATCGGTCCCCATTACGCAAGAGAAGGTAAGGATCGGAACCATCTATCTGTGGGCGACCGAGGAAACAGCGCAGCGCCGTATCGCGCGTTATTCGGGCATCGCGTTGCTGGTGATCATGGGCGCACTCGTGCTTGTGGTGCTGAGCATTTCGCAACGGGCGCTGGCGCGCGCGAACACGGAGTTGGAACTGCGCGCCGACAACCTTGCCCTGCTCAACACGCAGCTTCAACGCGAGATGGAAGAGCGCCGCAAGACGGAGGAAGCCTTGCGCCAGAGTCAGAAGATGGAAGCGATCGGACAGCTCTCCGGCGGCATCGCGCATGACTTCAACAATCTTTTGATGATCGCGATGGGAAACCTGCAGCTATTGCAGCGCCGTCTCGGCGCGGAAGCCAAGCCGCTGGAGCGTTATATCGAATCCGCCGAAGAGGGATTGCGCCGCGCCGCCAACCTCACGCAGCGCCTTCTCGCATTTGCTCGCCGCCAGCCGTTGACGCCACGCGGCGTGAAGCTGAGCGAGCTCGTCGAGGGCATGACGGCGCTCATCCGGCAATCCGTGGGCGAACATGTGGAGATCGCGTTGCGGCTCAATGCCGAGTGGGCCGTACTGTGCGACGTCAACCAGATGGAAAACGTCGTCCTCAATCTGGCGATCAACGCGCGCGACGCCATGCCCAATGGCGGCAGGCTGGAAATCGAGACGCGCGACATTGAGAACATGGCGCCACCTTTCGATGCCGAAAGCTTCGTGGCGGGCGACTATGTGGAACTGTGCGTGCGCGACAACGGCCTTGGCATGGACGAGGCAACGCGGCGCCAGGCGATCGATCCTTTCTTCACCACCAAGCCGATGGGGCAAGGCACCGGCCTTGGTTTGAGCACGGCATTCGGTTTTGTGCGACAATCCGGTGGCTATCTCGGTATCGAAAGCGCGTCGGGTTCGGGTACGATGATCACGATCCTGCTGCCGCGCGCGCTCAACGACGAAGGCTTATGACCATGAGTTTCACATCTTCCGAACCCGCTGTTCTGATCGCCGAGGACGAAGCGATGTTGCGCATCGTCGCGGTGGAGACATTGAAGGATGATGGCTTCACGGTTTTCGAAGCGGGCGACGGCGCAAGCGCGCTAGAGATATTGCGCAGCCATCCGGAGATCGAGCTGCTGATCTCCGATATCAAGATGCCAAAGCTCGGCGGCTACGAGCTGGCACAGGGCGCGCTCGCCCTGCGGCCCGATCTGAAAGTGTTGTTCATGACGGGCTACAACACCGAATCGCCGCCGGATTTCATTCGTGAGCGTTCCATCCAGACCCTGCAGAAGCCGTTCAACGTCATACAGCTTTCCCATGCCGCGAAAGCCATGCTCGGCCGTGCGGCGCACTGAGCGATTAGAATTCCTTTTCGTCCCAGCCGTGATGGCGGCAGACGATGCGGGCCAGCCGCGTGAATTCCGCGTTGTGTTCGGTGTTGGGCGTGTCGGTTCGCTGACGCTGTTGATATTGATGGATCATTTCGTGCGCCATGGTGCGCAGTAGCGTGTTGGTGTGGCCGACGCAGGCCGATGAGATGCCGATCTCATGGGAATATATTTTGCGGCGGGAACCCCGGTGATAGCCGACATGCAATTTGTGACGGGACACGACGAAGGTGACCTCATCCGCATGCGGCAGCTTCCAGTTGCGGAAGGGCGGGGTGGCGCGTAGGAATTCGTAAGCGCCTTCAATGATTTGAGGGGTAAGGAGCAAGGCCATGGCGTCAGCCTCCACAGTCGACGGAGCCACAACGCGCGAGGGCCGATTTCTATCCGCCACCCTTTTGTGAAGTCGGGTTTGGATGCGAAAAGCGTTCTACGTTTATGTTCTGGGGTGCCCGGCCGGATCGGGGTGGCGCACCTATACCGGCTGGACCACAGACCTCGACACCCGTTTCGAGAAGCACAATTCGGGCACCGGGGCGAAGGCGACACGCGGCCGAAGCTGGATATTTCTCTATGCCGAACGCCATCCCACGCGGCATGACGCGATGAGCCGGGAGTGGCACCTGAAACGGGACAGGACATTTCGCAAATCGCTGCGGCCGGATCAGCCGTAGGTCACACGGAACCAGGATGAAGTATCGCCCGCCGCGGCATATCGTTTTTCTGCTCGCCGCGGCCTGCATGGCCGCCGGTCCCGCGCGCGCCGCCGATCCGCAGCCTTATACCGTCACCATCGCCAAGACCGGCTCCGGCGACATCGACGCGACGCTGGCCGCGAGCGCGCAGCTTGTCACATTGCACGGCAAGGTTCCGGTTCCACCTTTCGCGCTGATCGCGCGCGCGCGCAGCGATATCCCGCGTGTGCAAACCGCGCTCGACAGTTTCGGCTATTATCTGAACAAGGTGAGCATCACCATCGGCGGCCACGCGCTGACCGATCCCGATCTCGCCGCCTATCTGGACGCCGTGCCGGTGGGCACGAGCGTCGCTGTCGATGTCGCCATCGACAAGGGACCGCTTTTCCGTCTGGGAAAAGTGGAGATCGACGGCGCGGTGCCCGATGCGGACCGCGCCGCGCTCGGCATCAAAAGCGGCGATCCGGCGATTGCGGGCAATGTTCTGGATGCGCAGACGCGACTCCTGAATGCGTTGCAGGAAGATGGCTTCGCGCTCGCCAAGGTGGAGGCGCCCGTCGCCTATGCGGATGACGTGAAACATGAGTTGAACGTGTCGTTCCAGGTCGATGCGGGCGCGCAGGTCGAAATTGGCGCGATCAGCTTCAAAGGATTGGCCGATGTCCACGAGAGCTTCGCGCGCCGTGCGCTGAAGATCAAAACCGGCGACCGTTACAAGCCCAGCAAGATCGAGGAAGCGCGCCAGGCGCTGGCGGCGCAAGGCGTGTTTTCCGGCGTGTCGGTGCATGCCGCCGATCATCTGGATGCGGATGGGCGCATTCCGCTGGTCTTCGATGTGCAGGAGCGCAAGCGCCATGCTGTCGCCATCACCGCCAGTTATTCCACCGATCTGGGCATCAGCCTTTCGACCACATGGTCGCACCGCAATCTGTTCGGCAATGCGGAGCAGTTGAACCTCACCGCCGCGGGAACGGGCCTTGGAAGTTCGACAACCGGCCTCGGCTATAACTTCTCCGCGCAGTTCATCAAGCCGCTCTTCCTGCGTCCGGATCAGACGCTGGAATTCCAGGTTTCCGCCATCAAGCAGGACCTGGATGCCTACGATCAGAAAGCCGAAACCATCGCGGGATTCCTGCGCCGCAAATTCTCCGAGATGTGGACCGGCAGCGTCGGGTTGTCGCTGATGCATGATGAGGTTTCACAGGAAGGCACAGATCGTCTCTATCAGCTGATCAGCCTGCCGCTGACGGTGAGTTATGACAGCACCGGCATTGCCGACGTGTTGCGCGATCCCACAAAAGGCTGGCGCGCATCGTTCGCGGTGACTCCGACAAGATCATTCGGCTATAGCGCTCTTACCTTCTTTGCGCTGCAGGCTTCGGCGTCCACCTATTTCGATCTCAGCGGCAACGGCCGCTCGGTGCTGGCGCTGCGCGGCTTGGCGGGCAGTATTCTGGGCGGCTCCAATATGGAGCTTCCGCCGGATCAGCGGCTCTATGCCGGCGGCAGCGCCACGGTGCGCGGCTTCGCCTATCAATCCATCGGACCGCTATTTCCGGACGGCAATCCGGTGGGCGCCAAATCCGTTGATGCCGGCACGATCGAATTCCGCCAGCGCATCGGCGAGGATTGGGGCGGTGCGGCTTTCGTGGATGCAGGACAAGCGAACGCCAGCGGCACGCCTTTCACGGGCGATGTGCGCGTGGGCGCGGGCATCGGCGCACGCTACTACACGGCGCTCGGTGCGGTGCGCCTGGATGTGGCGGTTCCGCTGACGCGCGTGCATGGCGGTGACGCCTTCGAGGTCTATATCGGATTGGGGCAGGCGTTCTGATGCGCGATCGGCCGTCCCCTATGCGATCCTTTGTCCACTGGAGCCTCGTAGGGCTGGCGGTATTCGCGCTACTGTTCATCGGGCTGCTGCGCACGCCGCCGGGCCATGCGACGCTCGCCTTCCTTATCGAAGAATTGTCCGGCGGCACGGTTACCGTCCACGGGTTGAGCGGCGATCTTCCCGACGACATCCACGCCGACGCCGTGGAGATCAGCGACACGAAAGGCGTGTGGCTGCGGATCGAGAACGTCTCGCTCGCATGGTCCGCGCTGCCGGCGGCGGACAATCACATTCTCATCCATCGTGTTGCGGCGGCACGCGCGGTGATGCAGCGCATGCCGCAATCGGAGGAAAGTTCGGAAAGCACGACTCCGAAGATCGATATCGAGGCGCTTTCCATCCCGCGCATCGAGATCGCAGCCAGGGTCATGGGGCACGCCGCGCTGCTCAAGGCGCAAGGCTCCTTGCATTACATCTCTATGCATCAGGCGCGTGCCGATCTCGTGGTTTCACGGTTCGACAATGGCGACCGCTATGTGGTGCAGGGCGGTATCGCCAATGATGTGGCGAACGGCACGGTCTCCATTACGGAAGGCGCCAACGGTATATTGGCTGCGCTGATCGGCCTGCCGGGTCTGAAGCCGATCAATCTGGAGGCGCGCGCGGCGGGCGATCGCGGTGCCAACACGATTGGCTTCCAGCTTTCGGCGGGGACTTTGCGCGCATCGGGCAACGGAACGATCTCGCTCGCGGACCGCAATGCCGACATCGATTTTTCCGCCAATGCGCCCGCAATGCAGCCGAGCGCCGATCTGGGCTGGTCGTCCATGGGACTGCAAGGCCATGTGCGTGGTGCCTTTGACGCCCCGCAAATCGCCGCGAAGTTGCGCGCGCAGAACGTAATGGCATCGGGCAACACCATCTCGCAGCTGGAAGCGGATGTCACCGGCGACAATGGCAAGGTGGATCTTGTCGGCGTCGCGACCGGCCTTCGCATCGCGGGCGATCACCCGGACCTGTTCGCGGCGGCGCCGGTTCTTGTCGAAGCCCATGCCGACTTCACCACAGCGGTGCGGCCCGTGCGCTTTTCCCTTGCGCATCCGCTGGTCACGATTGATGGCGTCGCGGACACGCGCGGCAAGACGAAGCTCACCGCGAAAATCACCGTTCCTGCGCTGGCGCCTTTCGCTGCCCTGCAAGGCGAAGACGTTCGCGGCTCCGCGATCTTTGATGTCGCCCTGGCGCAAGACGCGCAGAAAACGACGCTCGGGCTGAACGGCCACATGAACACCGAAGGCCCATCGCTGATCGCGCGCGTGCTGGGGCACCGTGCGGTGCTGTCGCTTCAGGCTGCGCTCGCGGGCAACGACATCACGGACTCGAAAGTCTCGCTGCAAGGCGCGGGCGTGCGGTTGCAGGCGGCGGGAAGCTTTAAAGGCAAAAGTCTCAATTACAGCGCGCAAATCGGCTTACCCGATCTTTCGCGCCTCGCGAGCACGGTAAACGGAAGCGCCATGCTTTCCGGCACCGCGGTTGGCCCGTTGGAGACGGCGCAACTGCATGCCACCGGCGGCGCGGATATGGCGAGCCGCGGCTTCGCGCGCCAGCATGTCGGGTTGGTATTGCAGGCACGGGGTCTCCCCAATCCGGTATCTGCGCGGTTGCGCGCGCAAGGAAGCCTGGATAATGCACGGCTTTCCGTCGATGCCGATCTTGCGCCCGCGCGGAACGGCAAAGCCAGAAGCGCAAAATTCGTGGCGCAATGGAAGTCGCTGGACGCACACGCGGTCGCTACGCTTCCGCAGAGCGGGCCGGTCACCGGTAATGCGAAGGTCACAGCCAGGAATATCGCAGATTTTGCATCTTTCATCGGCATGAAGATCGCGGGGGGACTGAACGCTGCCATCGAACTGAACGCGCAGGGTGCAGGTTCCACGGTGACGGTTCAGGCACAGGCCAAAGGCATTTCCGTTTCAGGCGTTAAAGTCGCGGCGGCCACGCTGCACGGCACGGTCGACGATCCGTTCGCCAAGCCATCCCTCGCGCTGTCGCTCACGATGCGCAAAGCGGAAACCGGCGGGATCTCCGCCGATACGCAAGCACAGCTGCGTGGGCCGCTCGACAAGCTTGCCGTCACGCTGAAATCCGAATTGCGCGATGCTGCTGGAAATCCGGCCCGGCTCGCGGCCGACGCCGTGCTGGATGTGCCGAAGCGGACGGTCGCGCTGCAGAAATTCGATGGCGACTGGCACAAACAGACAGTGGTATTGCGCGCGCCGGCACAGATCGATTTCGCAAACGGCGTTTCGGTGGACCGCCTTTCCGTCAGCGTGGGCGGCGGCGAAGCGCAATTGTCCGGACAGCTCACGCCCGGGCTTTCGGCATCGCTATCCGCGCAAGGCATCCGCGCCGATGCGTTGCAGGAATTTCTGCCGGATCTTGCCCTGGCGGGCACGCTTTCCGGCACCGCGAAATTGACCGGCACGCTGGAGGCGCCGCAGGGCACGCTCGCGCTGCAAGGCCGCGATTTGCGGATGCGCGATTATTCGGCAAACGCCATGGCGCCGGCCAGTATCGATCTGCGCAGCACCTTGCGCGGAAAGACGGCCGCGGTGGATGCTTCACTGACGGCGGGCCCATCGGTACATCTGACGCTCACCGGCGAAGCGCCGCTGCAAGCCGGCAAGCTGAATCTGCATCTCGCCGGCACCGCCGATCTCTCCATGTTCAATCCCATCCTCGCCGTGGATGGGCGCCAGGCGCGCGGCGCGCTCGCGGTCGACGCCAATATCGGCGGCACCGTTGCTGCGCCCCGCGCAAGCGGCAGCGCGAGGCTGAGTGACGGCGAAGTGCATGATTTCGCGCGCGGCGTGCGCATCAGCGCGATCAACGCCACGGTACAGGCCGATGGCGACGTGCTGCATATCACGCAGCTGTCCGGCACCGCCGGGCACGGAACGATCACAGGCAGTGGCACGATCGATCTCGATGCGCCGGGCATTCCCATCGACATCAGCATCAAGGCGCAGAACGCACGGCCCATCGTCAGCGACCTGATGACGATGACGTTCTCGGGCGATGCGAAGCTCGCGGGCAAGCTGAGAGAAACGATGAATCTTTCGGGCAATATTTTCGTCATCCATGGTGAGATCAATCTGCCGGAGCGTTTTCCGCCGGAAGTCGCTGTTCTGGATGTGCGCCGCCGCGGCCAGAAACCGCCGCGGCCATCGGCGCCCGCAAGCTCCATTGCGCTCGATGTCACCGTGACGACACGCGGGCAGATTTTCGTGCGCGGTCACGGCATCGACGCTGATCTGGGCGGGCGCATTCATCTCACCGGCACCAGCGCCACGCCGTTTGCCACCGGCGGGTTCAAGATGAACCGCGGCACCTTCAGCATGGCGGGGCAGGTGCTCGATTTCACCAGCGGCGAAGTGCGCTTCGACGGCACGGGCGTGCGCAACCGTCTCGATCCGACATTGAATTTCGTGGCGCAGACGACATCCGGCGGTGTGACGGCAACATTGACGGTGAGTGGTTACGCCTCCGCGCCGAGGATCTCGCTCTCCAGTTCGCCGCAACTGCCGCAGGACGAAATACTGGCGCATCTTCTGTTCCAGCAGAGCGTGAAACAGCTGACGCCGCTACAGTTGGCGCAGATCGCGCAAGCGATCGCATCGCTCGGCGGCATCGGCTCCGGCTTCAATCCGCTGGGATCGATACGCAAGACGCTGGGTCTCGACCGGCTCTCCGTCGGCAGCACCAGCGGCGGCGCGGCGGGCAGCGATCAGCAGACAACGGTCGAAGCGGGAAAATATGTGGCGCGCAATGTTTATGTCGGCGCCAAGCAAAGCCTGTCCGGCGGCACGCAGGTTCAGGTGCAGGTGGATCTCACGCGCCGATTGAAAGCGCAGGCGACGCTCAGCACCATGACCGACGCAACGGCCACCAAGGGCAGCGCTGCGCAGGACAATGGCAGCAGCGTGGGGCTCAGTTACCAGTTCGAATATTAGCCGCGCGTCAGCAGGTCCATGGTGGAGACGGCCATCACCTTGGCCGAATTGACCATGTCGGCGATGCCCACCCATTCATCCGGCTGATGCGCCAGATCGAGCACGCCGGGGCCATAGGCGATGCAATCCTTCAGCTTGCCGATGCGGTCGATGTGCTTCTGATCGTATGTTCCGGGCGAGCAGACGATCTGCGCTTCCTTGCCGAGAATCTGACGCACAGCCTTTGCCGTCGCCGACGCGACGGGGCCGTCGCGATCCGCCATCGACGGCCGTACGCTGAAAATCTCACGCAAATTGTATTTGAAGCTCGGGCGTTCGGCGGCAACGCGTTCCAGCAGCGCCTTCACTTCGCCTTCCACGGATTCCAGCGACTCTTCGATCAGGAAGCGGCGGTCGATGATCATGCGGCAGGAATCGGCGACGCAAGGCACGGGCAATCCCGTGAACTCTTCACCTTCGCCGCCATGCAGCGAATTGATGTTCATGGTGGACTGGCGCGCGCCTTCGGGCACCACCGGCATGTCCGAATGGCGCGCGGCGAGCGCGGGATAAAGCTCGTGCTCGATCTTCTCCAGCACCGCGCTCATGTGGCGGATGGCGCTGTCGCCGAGGAAGGGCATGGAGCCATGCGCGATGCGGCCCAGCGTTTCGATCTCCGCCCACCACACACCGCGATGGCCGATGCAGACGCGATCGACATTCAGCGGCTCGGGAATGATGACGTGATCCACGCGCGGCTGCGAGAACCAGCCGCGTTCGGCGAGATAGGCCACGCCGCCATAGCCGCCGGATTCTTCATCGACCGTGCCGGAAATCTCGACCGCACCCGGAAGATCGAAACCGGAATCCAGCAGCGCTTCCACCGCGACGACGGAGGCCGCGAGGCCGCCTTTCATATCGCAAGCGCCGCGGCCATAGACCTTGCCGTCTTTCACTTCTCCGCCGAACGGATCGACCGTCCATCCCGCGCCGGTCTGCACCACGTCGATATGGCTGTTGAAGTGGACGCACGGCCCTTTGCGCTTGCCTTCGCGGCGCGCGACCACATTGATGCGCGGATATTTGTCGCTGTCGCCCGGCGTTCCTTCGGCGCGGATGTATTCCACCTGAAAGCCGCGCTTGAGGAGGCGATTGCCGAGATATTCCGCGCAAGGCTGGTAAGCTTCGCCCGGCGGATTGACGGTGGGAAAGCGGATCAGATCCTGTGTGAGGGCAACGATCTGGTCTTCGCGCGCTTCGATTTCGCGCAGGACCGAGTCCACGATCTTGGGTGCGGCGTTCATCGGGACGTCTCCTTATTCGTATTGGCGCTCAAATGCAGCGGCCTCCATCGACTTCCATGGCGACGCCCGTGATCATGGACGCTTCGTCGCTGCAAAGAAAACAGGCGGCGGCGGCAATGTCTTGCGGGGTCGAGAAACGGCCGATGGGAATGGAGGCGAGGAATTTCGCACGGATTTGCGGCGTGTCTTCGCCCATGAAGGTAGCCAGCAGCGGCGTTTCGCCGGCCACCGGATTGATGGCGTTCACGCGGATGCCGAAGGGCGCCAACTCCACCGCCATGGCGCGCGTGGCGGTGATCATCCAGCCCTTGGAGGCATTGTACCAGGTGAGGTTCGGCCGCGGGCTGACGCCACCGGTCGATGCGATGTTCAGGATGGCGCCGCGTTTCTTCGCCTTCATGCCCGGCACGATCTCATGCGCAGTGTGAAACACCGATTTGGCGTTGACGGCGATGATGCGGTCGAAATCGCTTTCGGGCAGCGTGTCGAGCGGCTGCGGCTTGTGGCCGATGCCGGCATTGTTCACCAGGATGTCGATGGTGCCGAATTTGTCGGTCGCAGCTTGTGCGAGTTTCTTCACATCTTCGCCGCGCGAAACATCGGTGCGCACCGCAAGCCCATTCACATCCCTGGCGAGTGCCTGTGCCGCCGTTTCGTTCAGATCGGCGATGACGACACGCGCGCCTTCCTCGGCGAAACGGCGCACGATGCCTTCACCGAAACCGGATGCTCCGCCGGTTATGACCGCGACCTTGCCGTCCAAACGCATGCCCAATCCTACCCGTGAAATGCCGCAACCGTCTTTAGCCGCGTGAAGGCGTAAAGCGCTTCGAAGCCCTTTTCGCGGCCATGGCCGGAACGGCCTGTGCCGCCGAAGGGCAGTTCCACGCCGCCGCCGGCGCCGTAATTGTTGATGAACATCTGGCCGGTGTGAATGGCCCGTGCCATGCGCAAAGCGCGGCTGCCGTCCCGCGTCCAGACACCGGCGACGAGGCCGTAATCGGTGCCATTGGCGATGCGGATGGCGTCTTCCTCGGTGTCGAACGGGATGACGACCTGCACCGGGCCGAAGATCTCATCGCGCGCCAGCGTGTGATCCGGCGCGACATCCGCAAACAGCACGGGCGCCACGAAATGGCCGCCGCGCGGGGCGGAGGCTTCGATCTTTCCTTCGGCGATGACGCGGTGGCCGTCCTTGCGGCCTTGCGCGATGAAACCTTCCACGCGCGATTTCTGCGGGCCTGAGATCAGCGGGCCGACATCCAGATCGTCCTTCGCCGCGCCGACGCGCAAAGCGCGATAGCGTTCGCCAAGCTTTTCCAGAAGCGGCTCATAGAGTTTGCGTTCGACCAGAAGGCGCGATGCCGCCGAGCAGGTCTGACCCGCATTCTGGATTCCCGCGTTCACGAGAAACGGCAGCGCGCGTTCGATATCGGCGTCCGCGAAAACGATCTGCGGCGATTTTCCGCCCAGCTCCAGCGTCACCGGAACGGCATTGCGGCCGGCCGCGGCCTGCACCAACGCACCTACGCCGGTCGATCCGGTGAAGGAGAGATGATGGATGCCGGGATGGGCGGCTAGCGCGGCGCCGGTTTCTTCGCCAATGCCTGTCACAACATTCATCGCGCCATCGGGGAGCCCGCATTCCTGCGCGATGCGCGCGAAAGCGAGCGCGGTGAGGCTGGCTTCCTCGGCGGGCTTGACCACCGTGGCATTGCCCGCCGCCAGCGCGCCCACGACGGAGCGGCCGATGATCTGCATCGGATAATTCCAAGGCACGATATGCGCGGTGACGCCATGCGGTTCGCGCAAGGTATAAACCGTGTAGTCGGCAAGATAGGGAATGGTTTCGCCGTGAAGCTTGTCTGCGGCGCCGGCGTAGAATTCCAGATAGCGCGACAGCGCCAGCACATCGGCGCGCGCCTGCTTCAGCGGCTTGCCGACATCGCGCGCTTCCAGATCGGCGAGCGCATCCGCCTTCGCGGCCACCGCGCCGCTCATCTTCATGAGGATGCGTCCGCGCTCCGCCGCGGTCAGCTTTCCCCATGCGCCCGCATACGCCTTGGCCGCCGCATTCACGGCGGCATCCACATCGCCGGCGCGGCCGGCCGCAAGCGTGCCGATCTTCTCGCCGGTCGAGGGATCTTCGATGAGGATGGTTGACGACGCGTCCATCCAGCGCCCGGCGATGAAAAGTTTTTCCGCGATCATTCCAATGTTCCCTGCGAAGCCATCATGCAATCGCAAGCGGGCGGTCCGGTCAATGACGCCAAGTGCCATGGTTCGTGCCGACTCAAAAAGAAACGGCGGGAGCGCAGAACGCTCCCGCCGCAAAGACCTTGAGGCAGACTCAGTATTTGTAGTTCAGCCTTACGCCGACCGTCGCTGGTTCACCGCGCTGGGCAATGTTGATGCCCGGCAGGAAGAAGTTACGCGTCGTGTCGTATTTGGTGTTGGTGCAGTTGTGGCAGAACACCGTTGCCTGCCACGGACCGTCATTCGGCGACAACGTCACATTCAGGTCGGTCAGCCAGTAGGACTTCACGTAATAGACCGGCCCGAGCAGCAGCGGGTTGAGATGGTCGTGGAAGACCCAATCGACCGCCGTCTCCAGCGTGTAGCCGGGAAGCTGAAACATATAGGAGACCGAACCGTTGTAGCTGAGCGGCGGGAAGCCGATGCGCGCGCCTTTCTTGTTGTCGTAGATCGCATTGCCTGCCGGCGGCACGCAGATGGAGGCAGGCACACAGGCGATGGTGGACGCGGGAATGTCGAGGAAGTTGTCGAACTGATCGAACTTGCCGTCCTTCCAGCCCACGGCCTGCGTGATCTTCAGCGCGTCGATCGGCTGCCAGATGGCAGACAGCTCGCCGCCGAACACATGCGACTTCGGTGCATTGACCAGAGAGCCCACCGGTCCGGTCGTGCCCCACACCGCCGACTGAATCTGCTGGTTCTCGTAGTGATACCAGAAGGCCGAGCCGTTCAGTTGCAGCGTGTCGTCGAGAAGGTTCGATTTGAAGCCCGCTTCATAGGCCCACAGCACTTCGGGCTTCAGCGGCGGCGCCGCCTGCGATCCGTTGTAAGTGGTGAAACCGCCCGATTTGATGCCTTCGCTGACATTTGCATAGAACATCACATTATCGTTGGGCTTGAATTGGATGCCGCCCTTGCCGGACAAACGCTTGTTGGTGACCGACTGCCCGACGCTGGGCGTGAGCGGAATATTCGGCGCCCCGGGCAGGAACACGCCGGAGAGCTGGAAGTCGCCGATTTTGCGGTTTTCGTCGTTATAGCGCAGGCCGCCGATCAGCTTGAGCGTGTCGGTGATCTGGTAATCGACCTGGGTGAACACTGCCTTGGTTTCGACGTGCTGGCGATATTTCGTGTCCGTGGCAAGACCGAGCGAATCCGCAAAATCCGAATCGAAGATTTCGCTCAACGCCTGATGCGCGTAATAGGCGCCGACCATCCAGTTGAACGGCCCGGTGTTATCCGACGCCAGGCGCATCTCCTGCGAGAAGACATGCGCGGTGGTGTCGAAATAGGTTCCGGCGAGTGCATATTGGGAAGCGTCCCAGTCGTTGTATTCGATGCGGTGGAGGTTCTCGAAAGAGGTGATCGAGGTCAGTTCCGCAAAGCCCAGATTGCCATGCACCTGCGCGTTCACGCCGTTGGCGTCCGTGTGGTGGAACGGCGCCTGTGTCGGTGCAATTCCGGTAAGTGTGTCGAACGTCGACGAGCCGCCCCACGCCGTCTTCTTCGTATCGGTAAAAGCCGGAATGGTGACACCGGTGAAGTTATAGGGACTGGTGCTTGGCACCGGATCGAACAGGTAAAGACCGGTCGGCTGTGAGCGGTCGTAGCTGTAATGGCCTTCGAAGAGGACATTCCAGTTGTTGTTGATGTCCCACTGCACTTCGCCGCGAACGGCGCTGGTGTTCTTCTTGCCGTAATTCTCGCCCGTGTCGCGGTTCTTCTGCCAGGAACCGCCCTGATCGGTTGTGAAGGCGAGGCGATAGGCCAGGCCGTCGGCGATGGGACCGGAGATGTAGCCTTGTCCGATGAACTCGTCGTGGCTGTCATATTCGGCCGAACCGCCGAAGGTAAATTCGTCCGTCGGCTTGTTGGTGATGAAGTTGATCGCGCCGCCGGTGGTGTTCACGCCGTAGAGCGTGCCCTGCGGTCCGTAGAGAACTTCCGTGCGCTGCAGGTCGAAGATCGCGCCCTGTGTCTGCGCCGGAATCGGATAGGCGACTTCGTCGACATAGACGCCGACGGTGGAGGAGTTGTTGGACGCGTAATCGTCGAAGCCGACGCCGCGCAGGCGGAATTCCGCCTGGCCACTGCCGAACGCCGGAACGACTTCAAGGCTCGGCGTCGCATATTGCAGGCCGTTGACCTTGGTGATGCCCTGCCGCTGCAAATCTTCAGACGTCAGCACGCTGAGCGCGATCGGCACGTTCTGCGCCGATTCCGACCGCTTCTGCGCGGTGACGGTGACGGTCTCGATGCCACCCGGCTTGTCCTGTGCCAAGGCCGCCATGCTGCTCGCGGCGACCAAAATCTGTGCGCAAGCACCCGCCAACAAAATCCGCTTCATGTGATGACTTCCCCAATTTCGACACCGCTCACACGGCTGTGAGGAAAGTGTGCGCCGGGCGAAATGATTGTCAACGATTTGGGGCGGCGTTTGCGCGGATTGGCGCGGCGTCGAGCGTTCGGGCAACACGTCGTCCGCGGTGCGGACGAAATTCCGCGTGGCGATGCGCGCGCGAAAGGGCGCCGATCTATTGACGCTGCGTTATCGCGGCAACCGGTTTGCGTGGTTCGTCGGGGAAGAATCGAAGTGCAGTCAAAACAATCGCGAAGTTTACGAGGAGACCGACAAATCCTGCGTTCATGCCGCCAACAGGAAGAGTAAATTCGTAGATAATAATCGCCACAAGATCGCCGGCGAGGATTCCGGCGATGATCGCGGACGGGCGCATCCGCCGCGCGAACAGGATTCCCAGCATGCCGGGCAGAAATTGGGCGATGCCGAAATAGAAAAGGTTGTTGATCGTCACCAACAGTTGCGACGAAGTCGCAGCGCCGCCGATAGAAAGCAAAAGATAGAAGGCGATGATGACTTGCGACCATTGGCGTTGCTGATCGCCGTTCAGCCCCGGCACCAGATTGCGCGACACCAGCGAGCCGATCGCAAGGCAGATGCCGGTGAGCACGACGAGCGCCGAAAGCGCCGCGCCGGCCATCACCAGCCCCACCAGCGGCGCAGGCAGAAGCTTTTGCGCGACCAGAGGAAATACCTCGTTGGGGGATCCGACCTGCATCGGATGCATGAGTGCAAAATACGCGACAATCGTGAGGAACGGAAACATCAGCATGTAAAGCGGCATGGTCACCTGCGCGCGCCGCACGGCAGAGGCGGAGCGGGCGGTGAACACATAGGCGCAGGTCTGCGGCACGATGCAGAAGCCAACGCTCTGCGCGAGCACGGTGGTGATCGAGAACACGTCGCCTTTCAGCGTCGGCGTCATTGCGTGTTTCCACGCGGCGGTCGGATGCAGCGCCACGCCCGCGCCCCAATGATCGAGCGCCACCAGGGCGGTGAGCAGGATCGCAAGGATCAGCAGGATGTCCTTGAGCACCGCGACATAGGCCGAGGCGCGAATGCCGGAGATCGCGATATAGGTGAAAGCAAGAGCGCCGGCGAGACAGGTGAGCAACAGCGGCGAGATCGACCAGTCCAGCACCTTCAACACGATCTGCAATCCGAGGAATTGCTGCATGCCCAGCGGGACGAGGACGATGAGCGCCGTGCCGGTCACCACGATCTCCAGCGCGCGGCTTCCGAAATGGCGGCGAAACAGATCAGGCATCGTCACCGCGCCGTAAATGCGGCCCGCGCGCCAGATCAGCGGATTGAGGAAATAGCCCACGACGAAGGCCAGAAGGATGTAGCCCAGGAACCAGGTAACGAAGCCGGTGCCGCTGGCATAGACACCGCCGGGATAACCGAAGATCGTCGCGATGCTGTAGGTCTCGCCCACGGCGAGAAAGAAGAACAACACCGTGTTGAACTGGCCCGAGGCGACGAAGAAATCTTCCGCCTTCTGATGCACATGGCCGCGCTTCGAATAAAGCGCGAGCAGCAGCGACAGAACAATGATTGCGAGAAAGGCAAGGGTCACGGTGCGCCGCCGCTGTAGTCGGTGTCGATATGCTCGTCCGGCAGGTGGCGGTCATGGCCGAACCAGCAGATCGCAAGGCAAAGCGAGGTAAGCGGAATGCAGGCGAACAGCCACAAGAGCGCCAGCGGCACGCCGAGGATCGTGATATCGAGCCTGCCCAGCAGCGGCACCGTCGGGATCACCGACAGGAACGGCACGGCAATCCCGATCGTGTAGCGGGCAAGTGGTGGCACGCGTTTACTCCAATGCTTCCGGCCTTAGAGGTCGTGCCAGGTCTTTCCGGTCGCGCCCGGCGGCAGCGTCGCTTCGTAGATGCCGCGGGCCACCGCGCGGGCCAGAACATCGGCGGCGATGGAGCCGAGGCGCGCGACGGTGAATTCGGCCATCGGTCCCGTCATCTTCCGCTTCGCCGTGGAAAGGCCGAACACCACGTCGCCATCGAACGGCGAATGGATCGGGCGGATGGCGCGCGCCAGACCGTCCTGCGCCATCATGGTGACGCGTTTCATCTGGTCGATATCCAGATCCACGTCCGTCGCGATGCAGGCGATGGTCGTGTTCTTGCGCGGGCCCGGATCGGGCTTCGTCAGGCCCCAATCTTCCAGCGCGACGTGCTTGTCGCCGGCGCCGAGGCCACCGAATTCGTTGCCGATTTCGAATGCGCCCGCCCAGAAATTCCTGGTGCCCGGCACAACCGCCGAACCGAGGCTGTTCACCGCGACGATGGCGCCCACGGTCATGCCGTCGGCCGTGACATAAGATGCCGAACCGAGGCCGCCTTTGATGCCGCCCGACTCCGCACCATAGCCCGCGCCGGCAGTGCCAAGCTTGAAGTCCGAAGACACGTTCTGAACCGCTTTCAACCCAAGATCGCGATAGGGCGGATTGAGGCCCCAATTCTTGTTGCCGTGATTGGCGAGGTCATAAAGGATCGCGGCGGGGATGACGGGCGAAACCGGCACGCCGGGCGAAGGCAGCATCGCAAAGCCGCGATTGTGCGCACCCAGCCATGTGGCGACGCCGTCCGCCGACGCAAGTCCGTAAACCGAACCGCCGGACAGCACGACGGCGTCCACCGAATGCACGAGATTCCAGGAGTTGAGCGCATCAGTTTCGCGCGTGCCCGGACCGCCGCCGCGCACATCCGCAGCACAGGTCGCGCGGCCATCTGGCAGGATCACGGTGACGCCGGTGCGCGCCTTGGAGTCTTCCGCATGGCCGATCTGCAGGCCGGGCACGTCGGTGATCAGGTTGCGCGCGCCGGGACCGCCGCCGCCGCCTTTCTCTTGCGCCCAGGCAAAGCGGGGCGCGGAAGCAAGCACGGCTGCTCCGGTGGTGAGCGAAGCAAGCAGGTCACGGCGATTCATGAAAGTCCCCTCGATCTAACGCAGGCAAAACAGGCATCCTTCGCCCCGCGTTGCCAAACCAGCGCATTACTATCGACACGACACCCGATCCCCGCAAGTGCAGCAGGATATTCGCGCGGCAGGCGAGCCCGTAACGGAAACTTTCTTGGAGTGCGATCGAGTCCAACATGCGGACTCATCGCGGGAAGATTTTGGAATGCCGGCGGAGCCGGAGGAAGTTCAGATCTTTAAAAACTGGCCGAAATCCTGGAATTCTGTCGTCGTTCTGGAAAATGGCTACACGGACGGCCGCGAGTTGGCAGATCTCTGGCGCGCGCTTGTGATGGCCGAATATTAAAGCCGGTGAGCTATGGTCTTCCCGGCGCTCGCGATCGAGCGCCATGAAACCAACCGAGATCTGGCGCGGCCACCAACCGGTGTTGGTATGAATGTTGGCACCAATCCGCCGCCCGTTCGCAGAAGGTCTTATTTCAGCAAGTTAAATGGCGCAGTGGTTTTTACCGAGCCACCAGTATTTTCCTGACGATACAGATTTATACGGCAAATATATAATTTCGCTTCTGTCGCTGTCTCGAATTCCTACGCCGGCATGAAGACATTGACGTTCTCGAACAGGAGAGCGCCATGCTCGATGCCGCCTTCATTGTTGCCGGAATTGCCTTCTTCGCGGTGAGCGCGGGTTACGCGCTCATCTGCGAACGGTTGTGAGGCGCGCGCCATGACACTCGATTACGCGCTCGGCGGCTTCGTGACGCTCTTCATCCTTGCCTATCTGGTTTACGCGCTGGTTCGCCCGGAGCGCTTCTAGGACATTCCCATGACGATCAATGGCTGGATTCAGATCGCGCTCTTCAGCGCGATCATCGTCGCACTCACAAAGCCGCTGGGTGGCTATCTCGCGCGCATCTTCACGGGCGAGCGGACCTTTCTGTCGCCAATGCTGGGATGGCTGGAGCGCGGCATCTATCGCCTGAGCGGCGTCAATCCGAACGAAGAGCAGAACTGGCTCACCTATGCGATGGCGATGCTCGCCTTCAGCGCGGCGGGCTTTATCGTGCTCTATGCGATCCAGCGCCTGCAGGGTGTGCTGCCGTTCAACCCGCAGCATCTTGCCGCCGCGAGTCCCGATCTGGCGTTCAACACTGCGATCAGTTTCGTATCGAACACCAACTGGCAATCCTACGTTCCCGAAACGACGATGAGCTATCTGACCCAGATGATGGGTTTGACGATGCACAATTTCGTCTCCGCTGCGACGGGCGTTGCGCTCGCCGTTGCGCTGGTGCGCGGCTTCGCGCGACGATCCGCCAAGACGGTCGGAAATTTCTGGGCCGATCTGGTGCGCTGCACGCTTTATGTGTTGCTGCCGATCTCGGTCGTCGTCGGACTGTTCTTCGTCTGGCAGGGCATGCCGCAGAATCTGCACGCCTATGTCGATGCGACGACACTGGAAGGCGCCAAGCAAACCATCGCGCAGGGGCCGGTCGCTTCGCAGGAAGTGATCAAGATGCTGGGCACCAATGGCGGCGGTTTCTTTAACGCGAACTCTGCGCATCCCTACGAGAACCCCAACGCACTCACCAACCTGGTCGAGATGATCCTGATCTTCTCCATCGGTGCGGCGTTGACCAACATGTTCGGCCGCATGGTGGGCGATGAACGCCAGGGCTGGGCGATCTTCGCGGTGATGGGGTTTTTGTTTCTCGCGGGTGCAGGCGCGATTTATGCCGCGGAAGCACCCGGCAATCCAGCCTTCGCTTCCATGCACATCGACCAGACCGCCAGCGCGTTGCAGGCGGGCGGCAATATGGAAGGCAAGGAGGTCCGTTTCGGTATCGCGAACTCCTCGCTGTTCGCGAACGTCACCACAGATGCATCCTGCGGCGCGGTCAACACGATGCATGACAGCCTGATGCCGCTGGCGGGGATGATCCCCATCGTCAACATGATGTTGGGTGAGATCATTTTCGGCGGCGTCGGATCGGGTCTCTACGGCATGCTGCTCTTCGCCATCCTCGCGGTGTTCATCGCGGGGCTGATGGTGGGGCGCACGCCGGAATATCTGGGCAAGAAGATTGAGGCCAGGGAAGTGAAGATGGCGATGCTCGCCATCCTCATCCTGCCGCTGTCCATCCTGGGCTTCACCGCGCTGGCCGTCGTCCTGAAAGACGGTCTTGCCGGACCGTTGAATGCCGGCCCGCATGGCTACAGCGAAATCCTCTACGCCTATACCTCGACCACCGCCAACAATGGCAGCGCCTTCGCGGGCCTCACCGCCAACACGCCGTTCTACAATTCCACGCTTGGCTTCGCGATGCTGATCGGCCGCTTCCTGATGATCATTCCGATGCTGGCGACCGCCGGATCGCTGGCGGGGAAGAAGATCGTGCCGCCGTCCGAAGGCACATTCCCCACGCATGGCGGATTGTTCGTCGGGCTTCTGATCGGCGTCATTCTGATCGTCGGCGGCCTGACCTATTTCCCGGCGCTCTCGCTCGGCCCGATCGTCGAGCATCTGGCGATGAACGCCGGCCAGCTGTTCTGAGAAAGCAAAATCATGAGCAAGACACGCAGCAGAGCGTCCATCGCAGACAGCGCCATTCTCCTCCCCGCCATCCGGGGAGCCTTCACCAAGCTCAACCCCCGCGCGATGGCGCGCAATCCGGTGATGTTCGTGGTGGAGATCGTGGCAACGCTGACCACGATCCTCTTCATCCGCGATCTGGTCACGCACACAGGCGATCATCTGTTCTCGTTCCAGATCAATCTGTGGCTCTGGTTCACCGTCTTGTTTGCCAATTTCGCCGAAGCTGTCGCGGAAGGCCGCGGCAAGGCGCAGGCGGAAAGCCTGCGTAAGACCAAGATCGATCTCGATGCGAAGCTTCTGGCCGATCAGCAGATGAAAGTGTGGCGCAAGGTTCCGGCGACGCAGTTGGAACGCGGCAATCTGGTGTTGGTGGAAGCGGGTGAGCTAATCCCGTCGGATGGCGATATCGTGGAGGGCGTCGCGTCGGTCGATGAATCCGCGATCACAGGTGAAAGCGCGCCGGTCATCCGTGAAAGCGGAGGTGACCGTTCGGCGGTAACCGGTGGCACGCGCGTCCTTTCCGACTGGATCGTGGTGAAGATCACTGCCACCAAGGGCAACACCTTTCTCGACCGCATGATTGCGTTGGTCGAAGGCGCGGAGCGGCAGAAGACGCCCAACGAAATCGCGCTCAACATCCTCCTCGCAGGCATGACGATCATCTTCGTCTTCGCCGTGGCGACAATCCCAAGCTTTGCACACTACGCAGGCGGCACTTTGTCGGTGCTGGTGCTGGTCGCACTGTTTGTTACGCTCATTCCCACCACCATCGGCGCATTGCTCTCCGCGATCGGAATCGCCGGCATGGACCGGTTGGTGCGCTTTAATGTGCTCGCCATGTCCGGCCGCGCGGTGGAAGCGGCGGGTGACGTGGATACGCTGCTGCTGGACAAGACCGGCACGATTACGCTGGGCAATCGCCAGGCCTCCGAATTCCTTCCGCTGCCGGGTGTCAATGAACACGATCTGGCGGAAGCGGCGCAGCTTTCCTCACTCTCCGATGAAACGCCGGAAGGCCGCTCCATCGTCGTGCTGGCGAAGGAGAAGTATGGATTGCGTGGCCGCGAAATGAGTACCACGCACGCGACGTTCGTGCCCTTTACAGCCCAGACGCGCATCAGCGGCATTGACATTGACGGCTCCTCGATTCGCAAGGGCGCGGTGGATGCGGTGCTGGGTCATGTGCGGGCCGCCAAAGGTTTCTCCGGTGCCGGCGGCGACGCTGCCGCAGCGGCTGTTGAAACACTGGGCGCGGACACCGCGCACAGCTTCCTCAACATCGCAGAACGCATCGCCAAATCCGGCGGCACGCCGCTGGCAGTGGCGCGAGATGGCAAACTGCTCGGCGTCATTCACCTGAAGGACATCGTGAAAGGCGGCATCCGCGAGCGTTTCGCGAGTCTGCGCAAGATGGGCATCCGCACGGTGATGATTACCGGGGACAATCCGCTCACCGCCGCTGCCATCGCTGCCGAATCCGGCGTGGACGATTTCCTGGCGCAGGCGACGCCGGAAATGAAACTGAAGCTGATGCGCGAAGAGCAGGCGAAGGGCAAACTCGTCGCCATGTGCGGCGACGGCACCAACGACGCGCCCGCGCTTGCGCAAGCCGACGTCGGCGTCGCCATGAACACCGGCACCATGGCGGCGCGCGAAGCGGGCAACATGGTGGATCTGGACAGCGACCCTACCAAGCTCATCGAGATCGTGGAGATCGGCAAGCAGCTTCTGATGACGCGCGGCGCGCTGACAACCTTCTCCATTGCCAACGACGTCGCCAAATATTTCGCGATCCTGCCGGCGATGTTCGTGGCCTTCTATCCGCAGCTTCAGACGCTCAACATCATGGCCTTGCATTCGCCGCAGAGCGCGATCTTGTCGGCGATCATCTTCAACGCCCTCATCATCGTGGCGCTGATCCCGCTGGCGCTGCAGGGCGTGAAATACCGGCCCGTCGGCGCGGCCAGCGTGCTGCGCCGAAATCTTCTGGTTTACGGCCTTGGCGGCATCCTCGTTCCGTTCGTCGGCATCAAGCTGATCGACATGTTCGTCACCGCCGTTGGCCTCGTTTAAGGAGAACACACATGGTTCGCCAGATCCGTCCCGCCATCATGATGATCGTGCTGCTCACGATCGTGACCGGCCTTGTCTATCCGCTCGGCATGACCGGCATTTCGCAACTCCTCTTTCCGCACCAAGCGAATGGCAGCCTGATCGAGCAGAACGGCAAAGTGATCGGCTCCGAATTGATCGGGCAGAACTTCGCCAGCCCCAGATATTTCCACGGTCGTCCCTCTGCCGCGGGCAATGGCTATGACGCCGCCAATTCCTCCGGCTCCAATTTCGGCCCTACCTCGAAGAAGCTGATCGACCGCGTGAAGGCCGACACCGCGAAACTGCATGCCGAAAACCCGAACGCGCCGGTGCCCGTCGATCTGGTCACGAGCTCGGCCAGCGGTCTCGATCCCGACATCACGCCTGCTGCCGCCTATTTCCAGGTGCCGCGCGTGGCAAAGGCGCGCGGGCTTTCCGAGGCCGCCTTGCACAAGCTGGTAAACGACAACATTCAGGATCGCCTTCTGGGCATTATCGGCGAACCGCACGTGAATGTGCTGAAGCTGAACATGGCGCTGGACGGCATGCAGCGCGGCTAGGTCTGCGCTAATATAAGAAATGACCGACGAGGCCCGCCCGTCCCCCGACGCCCTGCTCGCGCAAGCGGGAACGGAAGGGCGCGGGCGGCTGAAGATTTTTCTCGGCGCGGCGCCGGGCGTCGGAAAGACTTACGAGATGCTGTCACAGGCACGCCGCCGCAAGATGGACGCGAACGACGTCGTCATCGGCGTTGTCGAAACCCATGGCCGCATCGAAACCGATGTGTTGACCAAAGGCTTCGACATCATTCCGAAGAAACGCATTCCCTATAAGGGCCGCGTTCTGGCGGAGATGGATCTGGACGCCATCCTGCAACGAAAGCCGAAGCTGGTTCTGGTCGATGAGCTGGCGCATACCAACGCGCCGGGCAGCCGCCATCCCAAGCGTTATCTCGATGTCGAGGAAATTCTCGACAATGGCATCGATGTCTATTCCACCCTGAACGTGCAGCATCTGGAAAGCCTGAACGATGTGGTGGCGCAGATCACCCATGTGCGCGTTCGCGAAACGGTGCCGGACTCCATCCTCGATCGCGCCGACGATGTTGAGCTGGTGGACCTGACGCCGGAAGACCTGCTGCAGCGGATGAAGGAAGGGAAAGTCTATTTCCCCGAGGCTGCCGAGCGGGCATCGCAGAATTTCTTCGTGCCGGGCAATCTCACCGCATTGCGCGAGCTGGCGCTGCGGCGCACGGCGCAACGTGTCGATGCGCAGATGGTCAATTACATGCGCGCCCACGCTATCCAGGGGCCGTGGGAGGCGGGCGAGCGTGTGCTGGTCTGCGTGGACGAGCGGCCGGGCAGTGCGGCGCTTGTGCGTTACACGCGCCGGCTTGCCGACAGGCTGCGCGCGTCATGGGCAGCCATATATATAGAGACGTCGCATTCGAGCGGGTTGAGCGACGCCGAGCGTGATCGCGTGGCGGAAGCTTTGCGCGTTGCCGAGCGGCTGGGCGGCGAATCGGTGACGGTGCCGGCTGCCGGTGTCGCCGATGGCATTCTCGATTACGCCCGCGCCAACAATTTCACCCATATCGTCACGGCAAAGACGCGCCGCTCGCGCATCTCCGAATTTTGGCGCGGTTCCACAGCGCTGGAGATTATTCGCCGCGCGGGCGACATCAGCGTGCATGTCGTGCCGGAACAGGGCGATGCCGCTCCCGCATTGTCGCCGATTGCGCGGCAACTCTCGCAGTTTCACCCCTCGCGCGATTATCGCACTTATCTCGGCGGCTTTCTGTTCGCCGCCGGCGCGCTGGCTGTCAGCCTTGTGTTGCGGGAATTCCTCGGCATCAACAATGTGGCGCTGGTGTTTCTCACCGGCGTGCTGGCGAGCGCAATAACTTATGGCCTGTGGCCCGCGCTGTTCGCCAGCCTTGTGAGCGTGCTGGCGTTCAACTTCTTCTTCCTGCCGCCGCTTTATACATTACGCGTCGCTGATCCGGAGAACGTCAATGCGCTGTTCTTCTTCGCCGTCGTGGCTTTCATCGCCAGCAATCTGACGGCACGGGTGCGCGCGCAAGGCGTCGTCGCGCGCGAGCGCGCCAAGGCGACGGAAGACCTGTTTCTCTTCAGCCGCAAGCTGGCGGGTGTGTTCACGCTGGATGATCTGCTCTGGGCGGCGGCGTTCCAGTTCGCGCAGATGCTGAAGCTGCGCGTCGTCATTCTGTTGCCGGAATCGGAAAGCGTTTCGGTGCGCGCGGGTTATCCGCCGGAGGACATGCTCGATGAAGCCGACCTGGCTGCCGCCAAATGGGTGTGGGAGCACGGCACGGCGGCGGGACGCGGCGCCGACACGCTGCCGGGCGCCAAGTGGCTGTTCATGCCGATGCGTACCGGGCGCGGCACGGTGGGCGTGGTCGGCCTCGACAGTGACAAGCCGGGTGCGCTGCTGACGCCGGATCAGCGCCGGTTGTTCGACGCACTGGCCGATCAGGCCGCGCTCGCCATCGAACGTGTGAACCTCGCGCAGGATATCGATCGCAACCGCCTGAACGCGGAAACCGAACGGTTGCGCTCCGCCTTGCTCACATCCATCAGCCACGACCTGCGCACGCCGCTCGCTTCCATTCTAGGCGCCGCCAGCAGCTTGAAGACTTACGGCGCCACGCTGGACGATACCGCAAAACAGGAATTGCTCGGTTCGGTTCTGGAAGAAGCTGAGCGCCTGAACCGCTTCATCGCCAATCTGCTCGACATGACGCGGCTGGAATCCGGCGCCATCGCACCGCGGCTGGAGTTGATTGATCTTTCCGATGTGATTGGCAGTGCGCTGCATCGCGCGGCGAAAGTTCTGGCCCAGCATGACGTAAAACTGTCGCTGCCGCCGGACCTGCCGATGTTGAAGCTCGATCCGGTGCTCTTCGAACAGGCGCTGTTCAATCTGCTCGACAACGCGGCGAAATATTCCCCCACCGGATCGCATGTGGCGGTTGCGGCGGAATTGGTCGGCAGCCATGTGCGATTGTCGGTGAGCGACAGCGGGGCCGGAATTCCGCCCGCCGACGTGGAGCGCATTTTCGACAAGTTCTATCGCGTGCAGGCGTCCGACAACAAACGCGCCGGCACCGGTCTTGGCCTGGCAATCAGCCGCGGCTTCATCGAGTCGATGGGCGGCACCCTGTTCGCGTCGAACAGGGCGGATGGCAGCGGCGCTCTATTCATCATCACCCTGCCGGTGCCGGAAGCGGGCGAAATCGGAGAGCGTGCGGCATGAGCAATCCGCTCCGGATTCTTGTCATCGACGACGAACCGGCCATTCGCCGCTTCCTGCGCACGAGCCTCACCGCGCAGGGCTATTCGCTGCTGGAAGCCGAAGATGGCGAGACGGGGCTGGCCATGCTTCAGCGCAATGCAGTTGATGTTCTGGTGCTCGATCTGGGTCTTCCCGGCATCGATGGATTGGAAGTCCTGAAGAGAATGCGCGAAGGCGGCTCCTCCGTTCCCGTGATCGTGCTGTCGAGCCGCGACGACGAAAGGGGCAAAGTCGCCGCGTTGGATATAGGAGCCGACGACTACGTCACCAAGCCGTTCGGCATGGACGAACTTCTGGCGCGCATCCGCGCCGCCGTGCGCCACAAATTGCAGCGGGAAGGAGAGAAACCGTTGTTCAAAAGCGGCGATCTTACGGTCGATCTCGTGCGCCGCATCGTCACGGTGCGCGGACAGGAGGTAAAACTCACGCCGCGCGAATACGATCTGCTGCGTGTCCTGGTGGCGCACGCCGGCAAAGTGCTCACGCACAAATTCCTGCTGCGGGAAGTCTGGGGCAGCGAGACGGACGTACAATATCTGCGCATCTATATCCGTACGCTGCGCCATAAGATCGAAGCCAATCCCGAACGGCCCGCTCTTGTTCAGACAGAGCAAGGTGTCGGTTATCGCCTCAAAGTCGCCGACATCGGCTGACCTAATGGTGTTGGTATCGTTGTTGGCTACCGGGTCTTGAATTACGGCGAAAACGTCACCACTTAGAGATCAGCACCATTGGGTGCAAATCCCTCGTTCAGATGAAAAAGAGGAACCGGCTGGGTCATACGACCAGCCGCACATAGCCATACGCAATCTGAATGCGGCTTTCGGCAACGCAGAAGTGAAACAAATGCAATCGATCAATCAGTCCGGAAAGCGGCCGCCTCGCGGCCAAGCTCGATCCTCTAAAGCTGAAGCAAAAAGGCCCGACCGCGCCCTGGAGCGCTATGAGCACTATCGCAGCCTCGCGGAGAATGCGCGCGATGTCGACCGCATCACGCGGGAAAATTACTGGCAACACGCCGAACATTTTTTTCGTATGCTCGCCGAGCAGGGTGCCTCCCTTAAGCCGTCAACACCCGCATAGTCGGATCTCGCCAGCGATCTTATCGCGCCAGCGCATATTTTGCGTTCGCTGACGTGCGGCAGCGTTGAACATTCACCTCCCGGGAAGCGCTACGGCAGATGGTGCGGAGGGACGAGGTGAAAGTTCGGAACGAAGATCGCCGCCAAAATGGCGATCGTCAGCAAGGTTATTGCCAGCCCGGTCCAGAGCTTCTTGTGAGCGCTGCTCTGCTTCGCGAGAAGATATGAGGCGAATCCTGCCGCTGCAATTCCCAGCAAAACGAATTCCAGTGTGGGCGCCATGACCGCCAACTCCAAAATGCAACAATCCTTATTCAGAATACGAAGGAGATGCAGGTCACAGTGTGATTTGGGTCAACTGGCCATGGTGTGGCCGTCCAACTGTCGAGCCGTTGTGCTTAAAATTATAAGCCGAAGGGGTAGGTTTCGAGCGCGTGCTCCGGTGTTTTGCCGGCAAGTGGTGATACCGCATGCGTATTTTC
>Ga0207657_10000437_pt1 | contig 44331 bp, 49 predicted proteins | sample KBSC33metaG_FD_184316 | JGI IMG/M metagenome (GOLD analysis project Ga0207657, IMG submission 184316) | Corn rhizosphere microbial communities from Kellogg Biological Station, Michigan, USA - KBS C3-3 metaG (SPAdes) (version 2) | ecosystem: Host-associated > Plants > Roots > Rhizosphere > Soil ... | reverse complement strand
CCCGGTCGCGAGCGCCGTCGAGCTGGTCGCCGATGTCCTTCGCCCGGTTCGCCTCTTTTTGCTGCTCCGATAGACGGGCGATGGCGGGTGTCGCCCTCATACGACCCGCGACAAACCAGGTGATGACAGCGGTTAGAACGATGAGCAGAATGGATTGGAGCACTGGACGGCCCTCCCGCTCACGCCATCGCACGGAGCTGCGCAAGAAGCCACGGCATTGCGCTTGCCTGATGCGGTGCGATGAGGAGCAACGCCGATGTGAGCCAATGGCAGCTTTAGGTCGAAAGCAGACCTAAGCGGCTAATGTCGTGAATGGCGTTGGAAGTGGACACGTAGTCAGCACTCTACGCTTTGTGGCGAGCGACTCTCGACGACGTGGCTGCCGATTGCGTGCCAACGATTTGCAACTGCAGAAGGATCAGGCCCCTTCCGTCCGTTACGCTTAGCGTCCACTCTTCCCTGTCCCAGAACGCATTGGCGGCGTCGCAGATGTGGCGAGCGGCAAACTCCAGAGCCTCACATTTTGCCGCGGCCAAATCTGCGAGTTCAAGACCTTGCTCGTCCCGCTCCTCGTCAAGGTGAAAGTGAAACTTGGCCATTGCGGCTCCTCGTCCGTAGGCGGGAGCGCGAGGTCTCTCAGCCACCGAGAAGCCGAGGTGGCTCGGTGGTAATCATAAAGCGCACGAACGGCTGTCATGGGACCGACAGCCGTCACTAATAATCTGGCAAGAGTGTCCGCAACGGCTCGAAGGCAGACGCCGGTTCCGGTCGCTGGCGTCCGCAATGGGTCGAAAGCTGCCGTAAGCGGACCAGCCGCTCTCGGCCATTAGCAGACCGTCGGCTTAGGTCCGATTTCGAACCATTCGCGACGTTAGCGGCTTAGATATGCTTACGAGCCATTGCGGACATTAGCGGGTCGTCCTCTCCTGACCCCGCGCGGACTGAGTGACTCGCGCCCACCGCCACAGGGTGTTAGCTGCGTTTTCGTATGGATAGTCCCCCTTCCCAGGATAACTCCGCTCTCGATTTTCTCGCCGCGGGCGGAGAGATGGGTGCGCTCATCCGATCGCATGATTGGGCGTCGACGCCGTTGGGGCCGCCGGAAAGCTGGCCCGCGCCGCTGCGCACGGCGATCCGGCTGATCCTCAACACCGGGCATCCCATGTACATCTGGTGGGGTCCAGAACTTCGATGCTTCTATAATGATGCGTACCGCCGATCCATCGGAATAGAGCGCCATCCCGTTTCACTCGGACAGCCCGGCCGGAAGGTGTGGGAGGAAATCTGGGACATCATTGGACCGCAGATCGATCAAGTCATCGGGGGCCACGGGGCAACATGGAACGAGAACCACCTGGTTCCGATAACGCGGAACGGTGTCCGCGAGGATGTCTATTGGACCTACAGCTACAGTCCTATCGATGATCAGAACGCGCCCCAAGGCGTCGGGGGGGTGCTTGTTGTGTGCACCGAAACGACCGAGCAGGTGCTCGCGAAGATGCAGCTGGAGACGGAAACGGACCGCCTTCGCGGGATGTTCGATCAGGCGCCGGGCTTCATGGCTCTTCTGAGCGGTCCGGATCACGTTTTTCAAGCAACCAACGCCGCCTACCTGCAGCTAATTGGCCATCGCAATTTGATCGGTAAACCGGTTCGTGATGCAGTGCCGGAGGCGGAGGGTCAGGGGTTCCTCGATCTTCTCGATCAGGTCTACCGTTCCGGAGAAGCCTACGTCGGGCGGGGGATCGGGGTAGAGCTACAGCGTTCTCCGGGAGCGCCAACGGAGCGGCGGTACCTCGATTTCGTGTACCAGCCAATCAGCGATCAAAACGGCCAAACGACCGGCATCTTCGTCGAGGGGTCCGACGTCACTGACCGGCAGCGTGCAGAAGTTGCGCTTCGGGATACAGAACAAAAGTTCGAGGCAATCACAAACTCGATCGATCAGATGATCTGGTCGACGCGTCCCGACGGATATCATGATTACTATAATGATCGGTGGTACGAGTTTACCGGGATGCCGGCGGGCTCCACCGATGGTGAGGCGTGGAACGGAATGTTCCACCCTGACGACCAGGAGCGTGCGTGGGCGACGTGGCGAAACAGCCTCGAAACGGGCGAACCGTACCACATCGAATACCGGCTCCGTCACCGTTCGGGACAATATCGTTGGGTGCTCGGGCGGGCGCAGTGTGTTCGCGACGCAGTGGGTCGCATCACTCGCTGGTTTGGGACCTGCACCGATATTCAGGAGATTGTAGAAGCCCGAGACCTGCTCCGGAATTCACGCGAACAGCTGGAATCGACGGTTCAGGAGCGCACGCGCGAACGCAACCGCGTGTGGGAAATGAGCAGCGATCTGTTCGCAATCATCGATTTTGAGGGGCGGCCGCGAGCGATCAACCCGGCTTGGACGTCGACGCTCGGTTACGACGAACCAACACTTTTATCTCGTGACATGCAGGTGCAGGTCCACCCGGACGATCAAGACGCTGTCAGGGAAGTCGTCGAACGATTGCGCCGTGGGGAAACAGTTGCCAGTTTCGAAGATCGGCTAAGGCATTCAGACGGTTCGTGGCGGTCGATTTCGTGGGCGCTCGTCCCGGAAGGCGACCTGTTCTACGCGGTAGGGCGGGACGTGACCGCCGAGCGGCACGCTGCCGCGGAACTCCAGGCGGCGCAGGAGGCGCTTCGCCAGAGCCAGAAGATGGAAGCCATGGGCCAGCTCACAGGCGGCGTCGCACATGACTTCAACAACCTGCTATCACCGATCATCGGCGGGCTCGATCTCTTGCAGCGTCGCGAGATCGGTGATGAGCGCGCGCGGCGCACGATCGGAATAGCGCTGACCTCCGCGGAGAGAGCAAAGACCCTCGTTCAGCGGCTGCTCGCATTTGCGCGCAGGCAGCCCCTTCAGCCGAAGTCAATCGACATCGGGCAGCTCGTCAAAGGCATCGCGGACCTGATCGACAGCACCACCGGTCCGCAGGTCCGCATGCTGGTTGATGTGCCGGACAGGCTCCCGGCAGCAGTCGCGGACGCGAACCAGTTGGAAATGGCGTTGGTCAACCTGGCGGTGAACGCGCGGGACGCCATGCCGAGCGGCGGCTCCATAACGATCTCAGTGCGTCCCGAGAAAGTCGATGGACGACATCCATCGCAGCTTGTTCCCGGCGACTACCTTCGCCTCTCAGTGAGCGACACTGGCGTCGGCATGGACGATGCGACGCTGAAGCGCGCGATCGAACCATTCTTCAGCACGAAGGGGATAGGCAAGGGTACCGGTCTCGGCCTTTCGATGGTCCACGGACTTGCGGCGCAGCTCGGCGGCGCGATGACCATCGCAAGCAGTCCGCAGGTAGGGACCAAGGTGGATCTTTGGCTGCGCACCGCGGAGCGTCCTGCGGACGAAATTCGGGCGAAAACTGCGCCTCGAGAGTCCATGGCCACAGGCACGGTCCTTCTCGTCGATGATGAAGATCTGGTTCGTACGAGCACGGCGGAGATGCTTGCCGACCTTGGTTACGACGTCGTGCAGGCCGGCTCCGCGGAAGCCGCGCTTCACATCGTCGGCGAAGGCCTTCGTCCTGATTTGCTCGTTACCGATCATCTGATGCCAGGTATGGATGGTGTCGAGCTCGCGCGCGTGCTGAAACAGCAACTGCCGGACCTGCGACCTCTGGTTATCTCGGGTTATGCCGAAGCGGAAGGCGTTGCCCCCGACCTGCCGCGTCTTGAGAAGCCGTTCCGCAAAGCTGATTTGGAACAGGTGCTCATCCCTTTAAAAGCTGCGGGCTAGACCGAAGCTCGAAGCCACGGATCGCAGCTCGTCCGCTTTTCCGGTTTCGCGGTGCGCTCCGGCAACGACCGGTGTGGGCGCTTTTCGGCCATTCAGCTCAAGTGTGGAACACCGTCGGCTTGTTCGTGCCGCTCAGCAAAAGCGGACGAACTTTGTTGCTCCCTTAGCGAGGAGGCTTTGGGCAGCTGGCTAATGGCAGGAATGGGTGGAAAGCAAACACCAGCGGTGATCATCAAGCGACTAAGACGAAAAATCTATCGCGACTTTGTGGCCCCACTGGGAGCTGTGGAGTAGATTGGCTCCTGCCGCGAGATTGATGCCGATCGCCCAGACCAGAAATACGTAGTCGAGGCGGCGCGAGCGGCTAAGCGCCAGCCCAGCAAGGGCAATCAGATATCCACCAAAATTGAAATAGAACCACCAGTCGTTCCAAGCCGGTGTCGCTCGTGTCAGCATCGAACCTATGATCAATGTGTTAGCAAGCAGCATTCCGCTAGCGACCAGCCGTTTGCGCGACCAATAATGGTCATCAAGATGAGCCCAGCCACGGCTTGTCCTAGGAAACACGAGGGAGGCTGCGAGGAAATAGACGAACGCCAGCAGAACGCCCCCGAAGACGGTCGGCCAGTTGATGTCCAATACTTTGCGCGCTGCCCAGACCCACAGCCAGAAGCTCGTGACGTCGGTAAGGACGAGGAATGTTAAGGCGGGCGTCAGAATGCCTATGGGTCGCTCGCCGTGTGAATCGATCGCGTCGGCAAATTTGATTGCGAGCTCGGCGACAATCAAGCCGAACATGAGGCTCAACAATCCGAAGATTCCCTCGAAGTCGCTCATGTCATCCCCCGGCGGCGCGTAGAGCCTGACAGAAGGCCTCATGTCGGCAATGGGTCTGAAAATGCAGTGTCGATAACGGCGGGAATGGGTCGAAAGCAGGCATTTCGGTCCGCAATTTTGGACCAATCGTAAAGCCGCTGTTGAGCCTTTTAGGTGACCTCCAACTGAGGAGGTGGCGACAATGATTCAGGCACGGTTGGAGCAAGCGCGATCGAGCGATCGGCGCTCCTCTCCAAGACTGAAGCTAGCATTGGGAGCTAGCCTTCACGGCACCGGCGAGACTGTCCTTATCCATGATTTTTCATCGACGGGCATGCTGATCGAAACAGCGGCGCGACTCCGACTGTTTGACAAGCTCGAGATCGATCTACCGGAGGTAGGCAGTACCCGTGCCGTGGTCGTTTGGACGAGTGGACGGTATTACGGATGCGAGTTCAGGAAACCACTCTCCAAGGCGGCAATCAGTGCCGCGCTCCTGCGCAGTCAACCGACGAGCTCGCCGCACGCTTCCGAGCAACGGCCATTTGTCGTGGTACAGAGGGCCGTTCCCGAGACATCAGTGGTTCAAGACGGGCCTGCCAGCGCGGCCGAAGACGAAAAGGCTCCCTTTGGTGTCCGCTTGCGCGTGATCCTCGGTAGCACGATTGTTCTTTGGGCGATCATCATTTGGACAGTGCGGGCGTTGATCGGATTGATCCCCTAAGCGCTTTGAAAGCTGACGAGGCACGCGCCAACCCACAGCGCCGACGCGTCGCAGGCATATCGTCCTTCAGATGGTCCGCCGATGTGCGCCAGACGGTTCGCCTTGCAGATCAGACATTTCCGCGGCCGCCCAGCGTTGGGCGTCCCGGCGATGCGCCAGTCTGCCTTAGGCGGGCGTCGCCGCGTTACAAGTCATCCTAAGATATGATGCCACCCTGGCGGTCACCTGCGACGGCCGGAAAATCCCTGCTGCTGCAATAACTTAGGATGTCCTCAAATGCCGGGGAGGGCGGAGCGCATACCTTCGTCTGATATCGTGGATGAAAGCTTCGCGGGATGGGGCCCGCGGCCCCTCGCCATGACGGCTCTGGGACCGATCCACAGCCCTCGAAGCTTCGGGAGAAGCGTCAGGGCCAATCCCATGGAGATTTCAACTTGCGTATTCTTTCCAAGGTCGCATTCGCGGCTGCCGTCGGCGGATCATTCCTCGCTACGCCTGCGCTCGCTGCACCTTTCAACGGTCCTTACGTCGGCGCACAGGTCGGCTGGCAATCCGAGAAAATGAGGGACGTGAAATCCTCGTTCGGAACCATCCCCGTCAACGATACCAAGGAGTCGATCACCAGCGGTGTCTTTGTCGGATATGATGCGACGATCGATCGCCGCTTCGTTGTCGGCGCGGAAGCCGGCGTCGACCTTGCGTCGGACGACGAGGTGCAGGCTTCGCTGGCGGGCACGAACTACTCGGTCGACCCCAAGTACAGCTTCGACGTCACCGCGCGCGCCGGCTATCTCGTCGATCCGAAGACTCTGCTCTACGTCCGGGGCGGTTACACCAATGCGCGCGTCCGGGCGACGATCGTGAACGGGACCGCCATCGAGAGCGCCAGCAGGAGCGAGGACGGATGGCTCGCGGGCGCCGGCGTGGAGCGTCAGGTCGCGCAGAACGTGACGGCGCGTCTTGAGTATCGCTTTTCGAAATTCGGCGAAGGCGACGGAAAGGACGACCGTCACCGCGTGCTCGCCGGCCTCTCCTATCGGTTCTGAGCGGCTTCGGGCGGAGGCGCATGCCTCCGCCCCTTTTCCGCACTCGCGATCCGCTTCCTGAGCCCTTCAGGCGGCACTTAGGTTCAGCGCATCCCCGATCGATCGGCGCCGCCTGTTCTGGAGGTCCCATAGTAGGGAAGGCCCGCGCGCGCTAGGCTTGCCGCGGCGCCTCGCGCGGGGGCTTGAGAGCAGCCCGTACCCGGGCGAACTCGTCCGCCCGCATCCTTTCTGATTGCTCCGCCCTTTCGGCCAGCGCGCGCCAGGCGGCTTCGGACCGACGGAAGCGCTGACGCACGTTCTCGAGCGTGGCGGCATCGGCCTCAGCTGCCGCCTGCTCAGCACGCATCAGAAAGATATCCGCGGCGGAGTGACGGACCTTATCGGCCATGTTGCGAGGCTCCGGGAAACGCTCCCCCGACGTTGATGCATTGTTCCGTTCGCCATGGCCGCGCCGCTCAATCGGTGGACCATGCGGGGTGGGACGAGTTATCCCGACTGGTGTGCCGGCAACGCACTCCCGGCGGCGGACTTGCACATTTTTTGGCGTCGGCACGCGCCCGGAGGTCCGGCACGTCTCCATGACCGCCGGAACGCAAATCCGCGCGGCCCTGCAGGGCGTCACGCGAACGGGCGGGAACCTAGAGCGCCGGCACCTCGCGCCGGGGCAGCACCCACTTCGGCCGGATGAAGTGGCAAGTATAACCATGCGGATAGCGTTCGAGATAATCCTGGTGCTCGGGCTCCGCTTCCCAGAAATCGCCGGCCGGAGTGACTTCGGTCACTGCCTTGCCCGGCCACAGGCCGGAGGCATCGACGTCGGCGATCGTGTCCAAGGCAACCCTCTTCTGCTCGTCGTCCACATAGAAGATCGCCGAACGATAGCTTGCCCCGACATCATTGCCCTGGCGGTTGAGCGTGGTCGGGTTGTGGATCTGGAAGAAGAACTCCAGCAGCCGGCGATAGCTGATCTTGGCGGGATCGAAGATGATCTCGATCGCTTCGGCGTGACTGCCATGGTTGTGATAGGTCGCGTTCGGGACATCGCCGCCGGTGTAGCCGACGCGGGTCATGAGGACGCCCGGGAGCTTGCGGATCAGGTCCTGCATTCCCCAGAAACAGCCGCCGGCAAGGACGGCGCGCTCGGCGTTCACGCCACTTCCTCCACCTGGCCGAGATAAGCGCCATAGCCCTGCGCCTCCATCTCAGCGCGCGGTACGAACCTTAGCGAGGCGGAATTGATGCAGTAGCGAAGCCCGCCGCGATCCCTCGGGCCGTCGGGGAACACGTGACCGAGGTGGCTGTCGCCATGCGCCGAACGCACTTCGGTCCGGACCATCCCGTGCGAGGTGTCCTTAAGTTCATTGACGTTCGCCGGCTCGATCGGCTTGGTGAAGCTCGGCCATCCGCATCCGGATTCGTACTTGTCGGACGAGGCGAACAGGGGTTCGCCCGACACGATGTCGACATAGATCCCCGGCTCCTTGTTGTGGAGGTATTCGCCGGTTCCCGGCCGCTCGGTGGCGCTCTGCTGGGTCACGCGGAACTGTTCGGGCGTCAGATTTGCAATCGCTTCCTTGCTCTTGGCGTAACTTGCCACTGTCTTCTCCTTCGAAAACTTGTCGCTCCCGGGTCCGCCGGACGTCGAACCCCGGAGCACGAAACGGCATCACTGCGGCTTCGACACCGACTTCAGATAGGCGATCAGCAGCCGGCGCTGGGTTGGATCATCGATCTCGAGGTACATCCGGCTTCCCGGTGCCATCTTCTGCGTGCCGCTCAGCCACTGATCGAGCCGCGCCGGCGTCCACACGCCGCCGAGCTTCTTGAGCGCCGGCGAATAGTTGAACCCGGGAACGCTGGCGACCTTGCGTCCGACGACGTTGCGGTGGCGCGGGCCTATGCGGTCGGCGTCGACCGAATGGCAGCCGGTGCATTTGGACTGGTAAAGCATTTGGCCGGCTGCGACGTCGTCGGCGGCAATGCCGGGCCGCGCGAACATGGTTGTCGCCAAGAGACCTGCCGCAGCGACGCCGCCCAGCTGCAGCGTCCAGCGAAGAGGAGTTCGCATGTTCGCCGCCTCAACCGAAGATGTAAGCGGATTTCGGGATCTGGCCGCCGCCGGCGGCGTTGAGCGTCGTCCAGTGGGTGGCCTCGTCCGCGGAGATAGAGGCGAAGAGGTTGGCGAGCTTGGGATCCCGGATCGCGGTGATCTGGCCGAGGTACGCGCTCGCCGCGCCGTGCTCGAGCATAGTCGCAAGCGCAACCACGTCCTTTTCAGACTTTAATGACGCAAGATTGAGCTCCGCCACATATTGCGCGTCGGACTTCGGCTCGACCGGCTTTGCGCCCGCCTGCATGACGACTTTTGCAAGGGAATCGCGGTGCGCCTCATGGTGTCCCATGAAGATCGTTGCGACTTGCAGGGTCCCCTTCGAAAGGAGACCGCTCTTGCCGGCCAGCCGGTAGGCTGCAATGCCTTCATGCTCGAGCGCAAGCGCGGTCTGGATGACCCCGACGTCGCTTCGAAACCTGGGCGGCGCGGCGATCGCCGGACCAGCGCCGATCAGTCCTGCAGCGCCCGCGCCGAGGGTCAGCGCTCCTGCCTGGTGAAGGAAGGTCCGGCGGCTGCCCGCCAGTGAACGGTCGTCGAAATCCATGGTCTTCTCCAGCGCGCGATGGTCGCATATCCGGGCACCGGCGGTCGCGCTTGCGAAGGTGCTCGAGTGTTCCCTGACTGACTCGGGAGCGCTGAGGAGAAGGTTACACCCGCGCGGCGAAGTCTGTTTTTGCGGCTAGCCTTCTTCTTCCTCATCGAGCGCCCGGCCGATGCTCTTCAGGCCGCGGTGGATGTTCACCTTCACAAGCGATGGCGACTGCCCGGAGATTCGCGATGCTTCCTCGACGCTCGCGCCGCGGAGCTTCACGAGGCGGATCACCTGCGCCTGCGCGGGCTTTGCATTTGCAAGCAGCCGCTCCAGGAGGATGCTCGCGCGCATCATTGTGCCGTGATCTTCGACCGGAACCTCCATATCGTCGAGACTCTCGGGCGCGCGCAGGTGACTGCGAAGCTGGTCGATCCACTTGAAGCGCGCGATCGTCTTGAGCCACGGTCGCATCGGGTCGGACGTGTCATATTTTTGTTTGTGGACGTGGATAGCGAGCAGCGCCTCCTGCGTCGCATCCTCCGCAGCGGCCGCCGGCAATCGCTTGTGGAAATAGCGCGAAAGCCAGCGGCTGACCTCGCTCATCAGCCGGGCGTAAGCAGCGTCGTCTCCAGCCTGTGCGGCGCTCATCATCGCGTTCCAGCGATCGTCAAGAGACGGCGAGGAATCGAGCGATGGCTTGGCGGCATCCCGCTGCCGCGGTGCATCCGATCTCGTGCTGTTCGTATGGAGGACTGACACTGTGACACCGAACCTCGAGTGAGCGGAAAAACCGGTCCCGCTTCGGAAGAATGGGCTACTGGCAACGGTTTGCTACGGGCTGGACAATGGCGCGCGGCGGCGTGCGATTCCATGCGCCGGGGCCTCTGGCGGCCATCTTTGGACGCGCTCGCACGCACCGTGGATCATAGCGCACGATTCGAGCCGAATTGGTCGGTTTGGGGAGGCCGACCGCGGCGCCGACTCGGGCCGGGACGGAACTGTTTTCATCGCATCGCGCGTCATGTTCATCTCCCGTCTGTGATTGCGGGAGTTGCGGAATTCGCGCGCAGGCGGAAACTATACAGAGGTCTTGTCGCGACCAACCAAAGCCTAGCGCGCGCGATGCCGGCGGTGGGCTGTCCAAAAGCGGCCGAAACGGTTGGTTCTAGCTTTGCTCCTCGACGGCGGTGCTGGGCATCGCCTTCTCATCGCCCGCAAGCCGTGTCTGGACGTCGGCCCCACGAACGAGCGTCAGGTCGACCGGGCAACGGTCCGCGATCGCCAGGAGCCGGGCCTTCTGATCGCCTTCGAAGGATCCCTCGAGCGCAATGGTTCGCGTGAAGCGGTCGGCCGGCATCATGCCCGCGACCTTCGAATGATCGACCGTCGCGCTCGCCTGCCTCAGCTTTATTCCCTTGCGGTTCGCGTACAGCCGCATCGTCATGACGGTGCAGGCGGCAAGTCCCGCCGAGACCAGTTCGTAAGGCGAAAGGCCGCTGCCGAGGCCGCCCACGGAAACGGGTTCGTCGGCAAGGATTCGATGTTCGCCGCTTTCGATTGCGACCTGGAGGGATCCCGAGCCGGTTTCGGTCGCTGTGACGCCTTTCGCAGGCTCAAGCTGCTGCGTCTCGTGAACCAGCGCAGGCAGATAACGCGCGGCCCACGCACCGATCAGCTGCGCCGCATAGTTCGCATCGTCGGGAATGGTGAGAAGATGGTCCGCAGTGTCGAGCGAGATGAAGCTCTTGGGATGCCTGGCGGCGAGGAAGATGCGCGAGGCATGCTCGATTCGGACTACCGCGTCGCGCGGCGCGTGCATGATGAGAAGGGGGCGTTGCAGCTTTGCCGCATGCTCTTCAACATTATGCCGGCCGATATCCTCGACGAAGCTGCGCTTGATGAGGAAGCGGCGGCCGGCAAGCTGAACTTCCGCCTGTCCGTCCGCCATCACGCGGTCGAGTTCGGCGGGGTCGAACTGGGTGAGGACGTGCGACACGTTGGCCGGCGCGCCGATCGTTGCGACGGCACGGATATCGGGCAGGCTCGCCGCGGCGGAAAGCGCAGCGGCGCCGCCGAGGCTGTGGCCCACGAGGAGCGAGGCCGGCATTCCCGCGTCGCCCATCGCGCGAGCTGCGGTGAGCAGGTCGTCGACATCGGCCGCAAAGCTGCCGTCCCCAAGCGACCCCGTGCTGTCGCCGACGCCGGCGAAGTCGAAGCGAAGAACGCCGATCCCGGCGCGCGAGAGGGCACGCGCGATCCGGAAGGCAGCATGGCTGTCCTTCCCGCAGGTGAAGCAGTGCGCGAAGATCGCCCAGCCCCGAGGAGTCGTCTCCGGGGCTTCGAGCCGCCCCGAAAGGCGGTTCCCGCCGGCGCCATCGAAATCGAACATCCTGCTTGCCATGCGCTTTGCTTGCTCCAGGTTCGGCGCAGCCTGCGCGCCGTCCTTCCTGAACTGCAGCGGCGCGGGGAAAGGTTACACCTGGAGGCGAGCGGGACGCGCTTGCGCCTTCCATCGATCCCGCCAAGCCGCGGCGGGGCCGAGAGAGATGCTCGCGCCGGCGCATGTAACGGAGGGGCGGATGCCTCCGTGTACCCCTGCGAGAGCGATGACTGGCATTGATGCAGATTGGAGAGTGGCCATGTTTTCCGTGCTGTTCGAGGTTCAGCCCCGCAGGGACGAATGGGACGTTTACCTTGCAAGGGCGGATATGCGCCGCGCCGAACTCGAGCGGACGCCAGGGTTTATCGACAATATCCACTACAGCAGCCTGACGAGGGATGGCTGGATCCTCTCCCTGTCCGGATGGCGGGACGAGGAATCGATCCTTCGCTGGCATGAGCGCATGCGCGGCGATGAAGGATATGACGGGAAGGCTGTCCCCGATCATCGACTTCGGGTCGGCGAGGTGACGTCCGACACCGGCCTTCCGCAGGGTCAGGAGATCGCCATGCGCAGCCCGGATGCGGCGGAGGCGGGCGAGGGCACGTACGTGACGCTCATCGATGCAAAACAGGCCCTCGAATGGGTGTCCATGCACAATCCGCAGGAGATCGCGATCTATCTCGGTTTCGACCTCTATTCCTATGGCGAGTGCATCTCATGGGACATCTTCAATTCTCTCTCCAACCCCGGTGAGATCATCCTCATCGTCACGTGGAGGGATGCGCAGTCCGCGAACGATCACGCCGCGACGCAGATCGTCCCCGAGGGTGCCCGCGTGCGCGTCCTTCGCATCGTCCGCGATCAGGCCGCGGCCGATCCCGCGCAGGCGTCCGCCGATCAGCCGGCCGCCGGCCGCGCGGCGATCGGTGCATGATCGCGGCCAGGCGGCGATGAGCGACGACTATAACCTGCAGCGTTTCGTCCTGGCCCAGGATGACGTCTACGAAGACGCCCTTCATGCGCTCCGCCACCGCGTCTTCGTTCCCTTGTGGATGCCGTTCGTCTTCCCTCGTTTCGTCAACTGCTATCACGACAGCACGACGTCCGCTTTCGCCATCGCATCGCTCGACGAAGCGCGCGCCTATCTCGCTCATCCCCTGCTCGGCGGGCGGCTGAGGGAGAGTCTCGCTGCCCTCGAATGGCTGTGGGACCTCGATGTCGACGAGGTGCTGTCCGATCGCGACAAGAAGAACCTCCATTCCTCGCTGACTCTGTTCGCGGAAGCGACCAATGAGCCCCTGATGCGCCAGATGCTCTCGATCTGGTTCGGCTGCCGCGCGGACGAGGTGACCATGGTGCAGCTCGACCTCCGGCCGTGATCATGGCGCGCGACGAGCGCGCGAACCCCGGTTCGAGGACTCTGCGGGCGAGCTGTGTCGCCCTGGCGTGCTCAGCGGGTTAGACAGGCGTTGTTGCTGCGGTCTTAGCCGGGCACAAGGCTGGACCGGCGTGAACAAGCGCGCGCCGCAGGTCCGTCGTCGCGGGGCCGCCGGTTTGCCGTCGGGAAGCGAAGGCCGACTAAGGATGGAGCAGCTCTATTCCCGATGACCATGGCCGACCGGATCGCCGCGCGCGGGATCGACGAGCAACGGACCGGGGCCGCATACCCCCGGGACCGCGGAGACATGATCTGACCTTTCGCCGGATTGACTGATCGCGCGATGATCACCCTCGCCGCGACCATCGCCCGCCGGAAAATCTATTATCCGCGCCCGGTTGAATGCCTGCCGGACATCCTGATGATCGAGCTTCCCCGGCGTTTCGCGCCAAGGCGGCCAGCGCTGAAGCGCTTCTATCCGATCCTCATCGAGACCATCGTGGAACAGTCCGAGCTCGAAGCCTTCCTCGCGGAGCCCCGGGAGGGACCCATCATGCCCGATCTCTTCGCGGAGCGCCCTTCGTCTTTCTCGAAGGAGCATCTGACGATCGCGCATTATTCTCCGTCGCAAGCAGGCTGGCCGTTCGTCCTTTTGTGCCAGTGGCCCGCGGAATTTGCAGCGGGGGCTTCGGGCCACGACCGGCTGTTCATGCGCGCCATCTACACTTTCGAGCTGTTCCCCGATCGCAAGGCGCTCGAACAAGCCTCGACAGTCCTCCTGAGATCGCTCGATCGAGAACGCGACCCGCGGATCGAGATTGTCTTCCCCGCCTGGTCCGCCGATCCCGATGCGTCGCCCCATTGATGTAACTGAGCCCCTTGCGGCGACGAGAACACTCGGGTCAACTCAAGGAACAGGTGCATGCTCGAAGCTGAAGCGCGGATCGCGACCAACGAAGCCAGCCGATATCTTACCGAAGTCGCGCTCGCCTGGGTCCATACCTATCCGGTGCGCTACGATGCGATCACCGCCGAGGTGGAACTCCCCGGCGGCGAACTCGTCATGACCGCCGACGGCGACAGTCTCAGCCTGAGACTGACCGGGCCGGAAGGCGAGGGGTTCGAATCCGCCAAGACAATGGTCGCCCGGCATGTCGACCGCGCGGCGGGCCGCGATTCAGGGGTCCGCTGCGTCTGGACTCAATTGTCCTGAGCGAACCACCGAAAGCAGGCGAGGATGCTCACCGTTCACCATCTCAATGACTCGCGTTCGCAGCGTATCCTGTGGCTGCTCGAAGAGCTGGAGGTGCCGTACGACATCAAGTTCTACCGGCGCGATCCGCACACCAAGATGGCTCCGCCCGAGCTTCAGCATATTCACCCGCTCGGCAAATCTCCGATCGTCACCGACGAAGGCCGGGCAATCGCCGAATCCGGCGCCATCATCGACTACATCATCCGGCGTCACGGTGACGGACGGCTCCAGCCCGATCCAAGGAGCAGGGAGTATGACGATTACGTCTACTGGCTGCACTATGCCGAAGGCTCAGCCTCGCTACCCTTCGTCATCGATCCGATCGCGAGGGGCTTCGGCAAGATGGCGACGCCGCTGCAGCGCCGGGTCGATTACGAGCTCGACCTCAACCTCAAGTTCATCGACGATTGCCTCGCCAGAAACGACTATCTTCTGGGCGGCGAGCTGACTGGCGCGGACGTCCAGATGAGCTTCGTCGGCGAACTGGCGGTGACCCTGAGTAACGCGTCTTCCTATCCCAACCTCGATGGCTGGGTCGCGCGATTCCAGGCAAGGCCCGCCTATCAGGCGGCGCTCGAGCGGGGCGGCCCCTACGGCTTCGTGCGTCAGCCGGCGGCCTGATCGGGCGCGGCGGCGCGCGATCAGGTTCCGCTGCGCAAGTCCCCCCGGATGGGGGAATAGGATGAGGACCTTGTCTCGGCTGTCGTCGGCCACATGGCCGGACACGCCATCCATCGCGGCCGCATCGCGGGCTGAGGGCCTGGCGAGGTGTCCCGGCGCGCTGGATGTCGCCTCTTCGGCATCCCCGACTGGACCGACGCTGCGGCCTATGCGCCCCTGATCGGTGTCGAGCGCGCCGGTTTCGCCTGGGAATGGCTTCGGCGCTGTCCTGACTATGGCAGCGCGGCTCGGCGCGCGCTCGACCGCGGCGACGTCGATGTTTGCGCCGAAGATCCGCGTGCCCTTGCCTGGAACCTGCACGCTTTTGCGGATCCTGACCTCGCCGCACCCGAGGCACGGCCGGTGTGGAGCGCGGTTGCACACCCGTGGGTGTTGCCTGCGATCGCCCGGCGATCGGGGGCGAACGCGGATTCGCTCGACCTTGCAGAGTTCCACGCCCTCGCAACGCTTGTCTCCTCGCGCCGAGGAGAGCGGCTGCTGCTGTCGGACGGCTTTCGGTCCATCCGCCTCGACCTGCGCGGCGACAGCCTGCGGAGCTCGCCGGCAAGTCTCTCGTATGAACTCGCCGGCATCCAGGCGCTTGAAAGGCCGCTGCTCGTGCTCCGCAGGTTGCGCGCGTTCGCCGCGGCCGGGCGCCTCGTTGCTTCGCTCCATCCGCCTCCCAGTCGTGCCGCGCGCCTGATCCAGCTTTTGCGCGCCTACGACGGCTTGCGCGCGGGAGCGCGCCACATCGACCTTGCCGACGTACTGTTGAGGAGCGGGCTCGAGCGCGGGCGGTGGCGGGTCCACTCGCCGAGCGTCCGTTCGCAGGCGCAGCGGCTGGCGAGGGCCGCAAGCGCCATGGCCGGCTCGCAATTCTGGAGGTTGCTCGACTGATCGCGCAAGGAAAGGGACTAGGGACTGTAACCTCAGCCGGCGGGATGGCGGCTATGTCCGTACGGGATGTCCGTCCAGCGGCTGGAGGCGTGTCTGCCGGCCCTCCCGCGGTCCACGTCCGGCTAAAGGGAACTTTCGATCTTGCGCGCTTTCCTGAACTTCGAGGCCACCTCGCTCGGTCGGATGGGCTTCCCGATCGAAGTGGCCTGGGTATTCGAGGACGGAGCTGAGGAAAGCCATGTCATTCGTCCCGCGCCAGGCTGGAAAGATTGGGACCCAGGGCCCGAGGCCCCCAACGCCATCGCGCGCGACCGCCTTGCGCTCGACGGTGAGCCGGTCGAAGCCGTCGCCCTCCGGCTTGCCGAGCGGCTCGGCGAGCAGACGGTTTTTGCAAGTGCGCCATTCTGGGACTGCAAGTGGCTCGCTCTCCTGCTTCGCTCCGCCGGCCTGCCTCCTTGGACGATTCAGCTTGTCGACATCGACGTTGGGCTTCTCGAACTTGCCGGCGCGATCCTGGCCCCGTCGCTGCCGTCATCGGCCATCGCAAGGGCGACGCGGCGGATCCTTGCCGATGTTTCGGCGCGGTTCGCCGCAACATGTCGCACCTACCGGGCGCTTCCCGATGCGAGGATGGAGCGCGAGCGGTGGCTCGCCGTTTCCGAACTGGCGCACGGCTTTGGCCTGGAACCCGCGGTTTGACGGGATTGCCGGTCAACCGGTTCAAGGCCGCCCTCCGCGCGCCCGCTGTTCACATGGGACTATGGCTGAGCCTCGGATCAGCAATCACCGCGGAGATCGGCGCGACGGCCGGTTTCGACTGGCTGCTCGCGGACGGAGAGCACGGGCCCAATGACGCACTGACGATCACCGAGCAGCTTCGGGCGGTCGGACCCTATGTGGTCAGCCTCGTCGCGCGGGCGCGCGACGGGACCGCCGCCTCCATCGGACCGCTGCTTGACGCCGGCGTGCAGACGATCATGGTTCCGAAGGTTGAGAGCGCAGCGCAGGCGGAAGCGATTGTGAGGCAATTGCGCTATCCTCCGGCGGGCGATCGCGGCGTCGCGGTCGGATCGGTGCGCGCCTCGCGCTGGGGAGCGATCGATGATTATCTGGATCGTGCGGCGGAAGAGCTGGCCCTCATCATCCAGGTGGAGACTCGGGCGGGACTTGCGAGTCTGTCCAGCCTTGCAGCCGTCGAGGGCGTCGACGGTATCTTCATCGGTCCCAATGACCTCGCCGCCGCGCTCGGCCATCCGGGCGAGCAATCCCATCATGACGTCCAGTCGGCGATCGACAATGCCGTTTCGGCGCTCGCGTCCGCCGGCACGCCGACGGGTATCCTGGTCTCCAATGCCGAGGACGGGGCAAGGTACGCGGCGCTTGGATGCTCTTTCATCGCGGTGGGATCCGACGCCGGAACGCTTGCAAGGGGGCTGCGTCGTCTGGCGGCCGACGCGCGCGCCGCGATGACCGGTCGCCGGACGGTGCGATGAGCGTCGACGCGATCATCATCGGAGCGGGCCAGGCGGGACCGCCGCTTGCCGGCAGGTTGACCGCTGCCGGCATGAGGGTTGCGCTGGTCGAGCGAAAGCTTGTCGGTGGGACCTGCGTCAATACCGGCTGCATGCCGACCAAGACGCTGATCGCGAGCGCGCGGGCGATGCATCTTGCCCGACGGGGGCGGGAATTCGGCGTCGTCACGGGAGAGATCGCGTTCGACATGAAGGTCGCCGCAGCCAGAGCGCATGAGGTCACGCGCAATGCTCGCGAGAGCAATGAAGCCTGGCTTGGTTCGGTCGATGGATTGACGTTCCTGCGGGGTCACGCGCGTCTGACTGGTCCCTCGACCGTCCTGGTCGGAAACCAAATGCTGAGCGCGCCGAGAATCTTCCTGAACGTCGGTGGCCGTGCCAGCATTCCCGACGTGCCGGGCATCGGCGAGGTGCCCTATCTCGACAATAGCGACATGGTCGCACTCGAGCGCGTGCCCGAGCACCTCATCGTCGTCGGCGGGAGCTACGTCGGCCTCGAGTTCGCGCAGATGCACCGCCGCTTCGGCGCGCGCGTTACAATAGTCGAACGCAGCGACCGCCTGGTTCCGCGGGAGGACCTGGAGGTCTCCGAGGCGCTCCGCCTGATGCTCGAAGGCGAGGGGATCGACGTCCGGACAAGCGCCGATTGCATCGGCCTCAGCCGCGATCGAACGGGCGTTGCCGTGTCCCTCGATTGCCTGTCGGGGCCTCCCGTGGTCGCCGGAAGCGACGTGCTGCTCGCCGTCGGCCGCCGTCCGAATACCGATGACCTTGGTCTTGATGCCGCGGGAATCGAGACCGACGCGCGGGGCTTCATCCTCGTCGACGAGCAGCTGCGGACTTCGGCCGAGGGGATCTGGGCGCTGGGCGAATGCAACGGCAGAGGGGCCTTCACGCACACCGCCTACAATGACTTCGAGATCGTCGCAGCCAATCTTCTCGACGGCGAGCAGCGCACGCTGGGCATGCGCGTTCCGGCCTATGCTCTTTACACCGACCCGCCACTCGGCCGGGCCGGGATGACGCAAGCCGAAGCGCGGGCGGCGGGCCATGACCTCATCATATCCGTCCGCCCGATGTCCGAGGTAGCCCGGGCGGTCGAAAACGGTGAGACGACCGGACTGATGAAGCTGATCGCGGACGCGAAGACGCACCGGATCCTTGGCGCGGCGATCTTCGGGATCGGGGGCGATGAGGCAATCCACGGCGTGGTTGATCTGATGAGCGCCGGCCAATCGCTTGAGAGCCTGAGCTGGGCCGTGCCGGTTCACCCGACTGTCTCGGAACTCCTTCCGACGCTTGCCCGGCAATTACGGCGCCCCGCCGCGGTCCAGGATGAGCGTCGTCGACTCGCGCGGCGCGATGGCGCCGGCCCGTAACCCCGCGCGCCGCCGCGGCGAGTTCATTGCTGGCTGCCCCGCCGCGCTCGCGTTCCCCACCGAAAAGGAGGCCTATTTCCATGTTTGCGGTTATCTTCGAGGCCCGTCCGCGGCCCGGCCAGTGGGACGCCTATCTCGATGATGCGGCGCGGCTCCGCCCGGATCTCGAGCAGGTTGACGGCTTCATCGACAACATTCGCTACAGGAGCCTGACGCGTGAAGGCTGGCTCCTGTCACTTTCGGACTGGCGGGATGAGAAATCCCTCGTGCGCTGGCGGACCGATGCGCGCCACCATGAGGTGGAGGAGAGGGGACGCTCGGCAATCCTTGCCGAATATCATCTGCGGGTCGGTGAGATCGCCAACGACACTCGACTCCCCACCGGACACGAACTGGTTGAGCAACGCCTCGATGAAACCCGGGTTGGGGAGGGGACGGCGCTAACGCTGATCGACGCGAGGCGGCCGGCCGAGTGGAACGGGACCTCCAATCCCGCGGATTGTTCGCAGTTTCTCGGCCTCGACCCTTATGCCGACGGCCTCCTTGATTGGGACGTGCTCGAGGCGGTCCTTAGTCCGGGCGATCTGATGCTGGTCCAGGCGTGGCGCACCGGGGCCGCGGCGGAAGCCTTCGAACTCACAACCGAGCTGCCGCCTGGCGCGCGCCTGCGCCGGGTGCGCATCGTCCGCGACTACGGCATGTTCGACCGCCGCGAAGCGCCCGAATATTTTCCGCAGGTCGCTCCGATCCCGGCTTGAGATCCAGGGATCAGCTTGCGAGCTGAGGAGCCCGCATCGGCTCCGCGGCCTTTAGCGGCTTGAGGCCAAGCTTGGTAAAAAGCGCGGCGTCCTTGTCGTCGCCCGCATTTGCAGCCGTCAGCAGCTTGTCGCCGGTAAAGATGCTGTTCGCGCCCGCGAGGAAGCACAGTGCCTGCGTCGATTCCGACATGCTTTCCCGGCCGGCGGACAGGCGCACCATCGAGTGCGGCATAGCGATGCGTGCAACCGCGACGGTGCGCACGAATTCGATGTCGTCGATCATTTTGACGCCGTCGAGCATGTCGCCGAGCACCGTGCCCTTGATCGGCACCAGCGCGTTGATCGGCACGCTCTCCGGGTGGCGCGGAAGCGTAGCAAGCGCGTGGATGAACCCCACGCGGTCCTCGCGGGTCTCACCCATGCCGACGATCCCGCCGCAGCAGACGGCAATGCCCGCATTGCGCACTTCCTGCAGCGTATCGAGCCGGTCCTGGAAGGTGCGCGTCGAGATGACCTCGCCATAATGTTCGGGCGAGGTGTCGATATTGTGGTTGTAATAGTCGAGACCGGCGGCCTTGAGGGCCCGTGCCTGCTCGCGGCCCAGCATGCCAAGCGTCATGCAGGTCTCGAGGCCCAGTCCCTTCACCTCGGCGATCATGCGCGTGAGCGCTGGCATGTCGCGGTCCTTCGGCTCGCGCCAGGCCGCGCCCATGCAGAAGCGCTGCGAGCCATGCCGCTTCGCTTCCCGCGCGGAGGTGATGACGGCTTCGACGTCCATCAGCTTCCCGGCCTTCAGGCCCGTGCTGTGATGCGCGGATTGCGAGCAATAGCCGCAGTCCTCCGGGCAACCGCCGGTCTTGATCGACAGCAAGGTGCAAAGCTGCACTTCGCCGGCGGCGTGATGCTGGCGATGCACTTCAGCAGCGTGGAACAGGAGCTCGGTGAAGGGCAGGTCGAAGAGGTCCGCGATCGCTTCGCGGGTCCAATCGTTACATTTGGTCATCGGCCGCGCTTAGGAGGAGGAAGCCTGTCTCGGCAATGGGTCGGGAAGGGCATCGGGCGGGGCCGCTCGCGGCGACAGGCATTCAGTTCGCGTCAGGTCGAGAAGCGGAGTTATTCGGCATCGAAGCCTGAAGTGCGATCACCGGACCGGCGGCTTTGCGTAACCAGACAGCATGCGCATTCGAGAGAACGGCAGGAAGGAGTCGCTCCCATGGATATCACCCAATTGATTGCCGAGGATCATACCGAGCAGCGGCGCCTGTTCGCACGCATCGAGGAACTGGGGCCGGACGACAAGGACGCGCTTCGCGCCATCTGGACTCGGCTGCGGGTGCTCCTCGACACGCACGCCTTTGCCGAAGAGCAGTTCTTCTATCCCGAATTGCTCAAGCTCGGCCGCGGCGCCGACAACGAGAGCCCCGCCGACGAAACGCGTGACGCGATCAAGGACCATAATGAGATCCGCGACACCGCTAGTTATGTCGACAGGTACGACGTCGGAACGCGTGAGTGGTTCGAGGCGGTTGCGGCCGCGAACAGAGCGAACAGCGATCATATGGCGGAGGAGGAGCGGCAGGGCCTCACCGATTTCAGGTGCCACGTGCCGCTCGAATTGAGACACGTCCTGGGGGTGCGTTTTCTCCGCTTTGAATCCGAACATCTGACGGGGACGGGCGTGCGGCCCGTCAATCTCAGCGCCGACGAATATGTCACCACAAACAGCTGAGGGCGGCGCCTTGTGTCCCCAATGGAGTGGAAACAGTATAGACCCGGGTGGCGCGCAGTGATGGCGGCCGCGCTATTCGGAGTTGCCCGATGCAAGTGTCCAAGGCCCCATATCATTCCTTGACGGCTTGTCCGCGCTTGAACGGGATCTCCATGACTTCAGCTGAATTCCCTGCTGGCGACAAGGTTGAAGGAGGCCGGGTTGGCGACGGCAGGGTCGACCGCCACGCTGCCTAGAAAAGCCGCTCGTGCGCTCCTGGTGGCGCTTGGCATCGGGCTGAGCTCGAAGGCACCTGCACTCGACCCAAAGCGATCGATATTTCAGTATGAGCATACTCGCTGGACCGTCAGCCAGGGTGCACCCGCAGGCATAACGGCGATCACCCAGTCCCCGGACGGTTATATCTGGCTGAGCGCCTACGGTGGGGTCTTTCGCTTTGACGGCCTCACCTTCGAGCGGATGGACGGCGCACTGGACCCGACGCGGGAAGGGTCGCCGTGGAAACTGTTTCGGCGACCCGGCGGTGAGATCTGGATCTACTACACCGCATCCCGGCGCTTCTATGCATACCGGAAGGGCCGGCTCGTCCCGCTGCCGATACCGAAGATCGATTGGCCCATTCAGTCGATCGCTCAGATGCCCGACGGAGATCTTTGGCTGGGCGGACCGAGGTCAGGCGCTCCGCTTCTGCATTTCCATCGGGGCAGATGGACACGGGAAGATCCATCGAAGCCATCTGGCGGCGACACCAACCTTGGTCTCCTGGTTACAGCAGACGGATCCCTTTGGGCGGGCTTCGCCAACAATGTCTTCCGGCTTAAGCCGAAAGCAGCGCGCTTCGAGAGGGTCGTTGCCGATACCGGTGCGCAGATGAGGATCCTCCTTGACCGGGAGGGGCGTGTCTGGGTGCTGGCGCATGGCGCGCTCCGTCCGCTCACTGGCCCGGGCGGGCGCCTGCCGCTCACAGCACCGACTGCCGTGTACAAGGCAGATGTTTCGTCCAGGCGAGGCCAGGCCTTGTTCGACCGCGACGGCAACCTTTGGATTGCCCGGCGCAAGGATGGCATCGAGTGGCTACGCAGGCCCTCCGCAACTTCAAGCAACGGGACCCCGTCATCGATCGAGTTCCGGACTGCCGACGGGCTCACATCCGACGCCATCTACTCGATCTTCGAGGATCGGGAGGGGAACATATGGGTGGGTACGACGCTCGGGCTGGACCGCTTCCGAAATGCGGACATCGTCGATGAGAGAGGCCTTCGCGACACCGCGGCATATGGCGATCTCCTGTTCGCAAACTCCGCCGGACATGTCTTCATCGCCGAGCGGTCGAGGCTGTTCGAGATCGGGCCGGGAGGATCTCCTCGGGTTATCCTCGCGGACTTCAACCAGCCGGAAGCGGTTTGTGAAGGACCAGGTCAGCAGATCTGGATCGCCACCGGCGATCGGTTCATCGTTCTCGCAAAGGGGGAACGAAAGACAATCGAGGCTCCCCCTGGCCTCAAGGTTGGCGTCGGAGATTGCGGCGCGGACAAGCGGGGCCGGATGTGGGCCAGCGCCGGACGAAATGGCCTCTATTTGCACACAAGCAGCGGTTGGAAGCGGGTCGGTCTCAACTCGCGCGACGGGTTCTCACCTGGGCAGATGGTGCACGACCTTCAGGGTAACCTCTGGGTCAACGGCGGGTCGGCAGTTGCCGTGATCGGGCGGGATGGGCCCGTTATCCTGCCCGAAAGCGCCGATCGGCGGATCTTGCCAATCAGGAGTATCGCCGCAGGGCCGAGCGGCCTCATCCTTGCCGGTGACGCTGCGGTCGGGTTGCTCAGGCAGCGCCGCCTTGCGCTGGTTGGAGCCCGGCAGCTGGGATCGATCCTCGGGCTGAACGGGATCGTTCAAACCGGTGCAGGGGAGACCTGGCTGTTCACGCGTAACGGCCTCGTCCGTTTGAGGACAAGCGACCTTGAACGCGCTTCACAAAACCCCCGCCTCGTCATCCACACGCGCGCCTTCGGTTTCCTCGACGGTCTGATCGACAGCAATTCGGTTCGGACGCGCCGCAGCCTGGTGATGGGCGGCGATGGCCGCATTTGGGCCTCGACGTCCACCGGCATTGTCTGGATCGACCCCGCGAACCTCACCTTTAATTCGGTCGAACCCAAGACTGCGATCGCGGCCATCACTGCGGATGGAAAGCGGTACCTGGATCCCACAAGCATCGACCTGCCGGCGGGCACTTCCGATCTGGCGATCGACTTCGCAGTCCTCAGTCTGCGCATGCCCGAACGTGCCCACGTGCGCTACAAACTCGAAGGCCAGGACAGCACATGGATCGACCCTGGGACGCGCCGGCAGGCATTCTACACCAACCTTGGTCCCGGGACGTATACGTTCCGCCTCATCGCCGCGAACGAAAGCTCGGTCCGAAGCGCGCGCGAGAGCGTCGTCAGGATGACGATTGCGCCGACCTTCGCGCAGTCGATCTGGTTCAAGATCCTGGTCGCTGCCGGCATCATCTGCGTGGGAGCACTCGTCTATGCGCTGCGCCTCCGGCAGGTCACCGCCGCCCTGCAGAGCCGCTTCAACATCCGCATGGCCGAGCGTGAACGCATCGCCCGCGAGCTCCACGATACTCTGCTCCAGTCGTTCCAGGGGCTGCTGTTGCAGTTCAAGGCAGCGGCGGATCGGGTGGCCGAACCCGGTGTCAAAGACTTCCTGGGCTCTGCCGTCACGAAAGCTCAGCGCATGCTGGTCGAGGCGCGTGACCGGGTGAAGGAACTTCGGACCGAGCCCGAGCAGGACGACCTGATCGCATCCCTGTCGCAGATCATCTCAGCAGAGCGGCCTTCGACCGCGCCGGCCATCCGATGGACCCAGGAGGGGTCTCCAAGAGCGCTCCACCCGCTCGTCCGGACCGAAGTCAAGCGGATCGTCGAAGAAGCCGTCAGGAACGCCTGTGAGCATGCTTGCGCGACGCTGATCGATATCCTCGTCGTCTGGGCCCCGCGCGAACTCCGCCTCTCGGTTCTCGATGACGGATCGGGGATTTCTCCCGATGTCTTGCAGAGCGGCCGGAAGGATCATTTCGGGCTTCTGGGAATGCATGAACGAGCCGAGCGGATCGGCGGCGCTCTGTATATCTCCAGCAGAAAGTCGGGAGGAACCGAGATCGCGCTGACCGTGCCCTCCCATGCCGCATATCGCGACCAGGACGTCCCCTGGTTTTCCTGGCTGTTCCGAAAAAGTCATTTGAGCGGTCCCGAGACATTACCGGTCACCAGTTCCGCGACAATCCCACAATTATGGTCCGCCCGCGCCCGGCGAAGAAGTGGAGGTCGTCCGTCGGACCCTGGGTGTCACTGAAGTAGGTGATATACTGCCTGTTCAATAGGTTCGAGACGGCAATGGAAAGCTGCGCTTTTCCCAGTCCGTAGCCGGCTTCCGCGTCGAGCAAGGAATAGCCGGAAAAATCGTTGCGCGGATCCTGCCCGCGGAAGCGGCGCGGGAAATAACGGCGGATCGTCCCGCGCAAAAAGAAGGGCTCATGCTCCCATTGTGCGCTCAAGTTGAGGCGGTCCGGACCGATGTTCGCTCCATCGAGGTCTTCATTCAGTCGTCCGTCCCCGTTCGCGTCTGTCTTCCCGACCAGAGTCGCCACAGCGGCTGAAAGCTGCAGGCCGGGCAAGGGAGCGCGCCAGGTCGCGCGCGCCTCGAATCCCTCCAGCTGGATTGGCTGACGGACGACGTCGAAGATCCCGTCGGCGTTGCGGACCAGGATCGACCCGAGGCGGCTTGAAGACCAGAAATAGGATGCGGATGCGTCGAACGCGCCGCGCTTCCACTCAACGCCCACTTCTCGATTATCGGAGACAACCGGCCGCAGATCGAGATAGCGATCGATCATCACGTTCGGCTCCATGACGGCGCGGAGGATTCGCCCGACATCCGGAACCGTGTAGCCCTCCGAATAGGAAGCATAAGCTCGAACGCCCGTCGCGGGCTCGAATATGATGCCGCCGTTCTCCAGCAGGCGGTGGAAAGCCGGCGTCCCCCCGGTGACGTTTCGGGAACCGTAGAATGCGAGCGTTGTATAGTCCGGAACGTTGAGCCTGACATTCTCAAGGCGAACACCGCCGATCAGCCTGAAGAGGCCGCCGGCCAACTCGAGGTTCGCTTGTGCGAACGGAGCGACGCTGCGGAACGTGGTCGGCGGCACCCATTTCCTGTTGGTCCGCTTCAAGGTCTGGGCCGTCCGATCCACGAGCATGTCCAGCCCAGCAATGAGCTTGAGCCGTTCGAGTCCCGGCAAGCCCCTTTCGAAGCTGAACTTGGCGCCCTTCTTCCTTGAGACGTTCTCCGACTGGTCGAACAGTTTCCCAGTCGGATCGATGCGGGCGTCCTGGAACGTCGCGAAAATGCCACCCCCGAAGAGATCGATCGTCCGATTGAGGAAGAGCTGCGCCGACAAGGTTCCGCCCAGCAGTCCCGAATTCCTGTAGGAAATCGACAGGAGGGTTGCGTTTGCGCTGGCCGGCAATCCCTGCGTCGTGCCGCTGACGGCGGAAGCCGGAATTCCTGTCTCGCGGTTGCCAGGTATCGTCACGTAATCGCCGTTCCCGGCGAGACGGAAGTGGTTCGCGACCAGTTCGAGGCGGCCCGAGCGCCTCAGTTGAACCCCGGCCCTGGCGAATATCGACCGGCTCCGGCTGTCCTGGATTTCACCTTCGGTACCGTCCTGACCAATGAGACGGCCGCGGGCATCGACGAAAGCGCCGCGTCCCTCGAACGCGGCGCCAACGAGGGCGTCGAATACGCCATGACGCCACGCCATCGATCCTGCGAGTTTTCCGCCCACGGTGCTCGTGCGCATCCGATTTGCCGTTCCCTGCACCAACGAGCGGGCCGCGAGCCCGTCAGTCGCCGGGCCCTCGACGGTCACCTCGTTCACCACCCCGCCCGTGGCACCGATGCCTTGAAGCGCATTCGATCCGAGGATGACCTCGACCTTTTCGACAAAGAACGGGTCGATCGTGTAGGCATCGCGCGAGCCGTCCCGGATCGGAGTTGACTGCGGAACGCCGTCAATTTCGTAGAGCAGCGAGCGGCCGCGGAGAGTCTCGCCGGAGCCGCTCAGTTTCTCCCGCGTCGGGGAAAAGGCCGGGATCCGCGCTGACACTGCGTCTATCATCGAGCCATACAAGGCGACATCGCGACGCAGGTCGGTCCCGCCGATGACTTGGTAGTTCAGGGCTAGGGATGTCGCCGGGAGGCTGGACCTCGCGGCAGTAACGATAATGGTTTCGGAAGCTTCTGACGCGGATGCGGGCTTCTTGTGTCCGCCTTGCGCCGACCCGGTCCTGGACGGTTCCGCAGGTTCACCGGCGGCGAATGCCGATTGTGTGTGCATGAGGATGATCACCATCGCACCGGTGATCCAGCATCGGTTCGCCCTAGCTCGCGCCACCGCCACTACCAGCGGTCAAAGGGCGATGATTCCACGCCGCAGCGCCGTGGTGACCGCTTGAGTCCGGTCGTTCACAGAAAGCTTCGAATAGATATTCTTAAGATGCGCCTTGATCGTCTCCTCGGATAACTTCAGTTCCCACGCGATCGTCTTGTTGGCCTTGCCTTCGGCAACGAGCTCAAGGATCGCCACTTCCTTGGCGCTCAGCTGGTCTTCTGCCGCATGGTAAGCAATCTCCTGGGCAATCTCGGCGGGGATGTACCGCTGCCCTGCATGGACGGTGCAAATTGCAGTCAGGAGGTCGTCGATGAGCGAGCTCTTCAGCAGGTAGCCGCAGGCTCCCGCCTTCAACGCGCGGACCGCCTGCACGTCGCCCCGATAGGTTGTCAGGACGACAATGCGTGCCTTGGGCGTTTTCTCCCGGATCTTGAGGATGGCCTCCAGCCCATCCATGACCGGCATCTGGAGGTCCATCAGAGTGACGTCGGGGCGGAGACGTTCATGCAGTTCCACCGCCTCCAGTCCGTTTGAAGCGGTGCCGACGATCTCGAGCTTGTGTTCCGGGGCGAGGATCGCCGCGATGCCTTCTCGTAGCACTTCATGATCGTCGACGACCAAGACGCGGATGCCGCTCGTCACTGGATGTCCCTGCCAAGCCGCAATGTTCGACCGATCCGGCGTGAATTACCGTTCATTACGCCACCCCCAGAATACGCCGACGCAAACAGTCACCCGAAGGGTTGAGCGGATAATACCCAAAATGGGGGTGAGGAGAACCTCTTCAGAAATTTAGGTTGCGTTCTATGCGCCACGTTGGCCCTTTCTTTCCAGGTGGGGGCACCGGTGCAGGACTCCTGCTCATTCGCATGTCGGTCGGCGCTTCACTTCTGATCGCCGCTTCTGCCGATAATCTCACTCCATTCCGCTTGCCTCTGGCCCTGCTCTTATCCGCACCCATCGCGATCGGATACGGCACCAGGATAGCGGCAGGACTGAGCATCTGCCTGATTTCGTATCTGTACCTGACCGGCCACGGATCATTGCTCGGCAGCATGCCCCAGATCGTCACTGCTCTGGCCCTCGTCTTAACGGGTCCGGGCGCGTTCTCACTCGACGCTTATGCATTCGGCCGCAGCACGATCGTCATGACGGTGCGCAGCAACGCGGGCCGGGCGAAGCGCGAAACACCGACCCTGAATGATCCCCCCGATCGGGGAGTGCAGCGCTAGCTTCGATGAGGCTTACGCGCATCGACGGCTGGTGAAATCTGGGACCCATCGGACCTCCCGGAACTCGGCCAATGCTGAACCTGTCGAAAATGTCATCAGAGGACTCGGATTACCTCACAGTTTCCGAGGTGGCGCAGCAAGCCGGAACCCCCGCCTGGGGCGGTCGAGGAGGCTCCGCAAACACCTCCGGCGCTCCGCGGGCCGGAGAGAGTGCGACAGTGCAACAGCGGAATAGCCGGCAAACAGCAGTTGTTGATTCGATAGACGAGCGCTGGAACCGCCTGATGGCGGCCGCCCAGCGTGGCGACGATGCAGCTTATGAGCGGTTGATGCGCGAAGTCAGGGTGTGGCTCTCGCGCTATTTCCACAGGCGGCTTCCGGCCGACGCGGCTGATGACGCTACGCAAGAAGCCCTGCTCGCGATCCACGTCCACAAGCAAAGCTATCAGACCTCGGATCCGATGCGCCCATGGCTGAAGACGATCGCGCGGTTCAAATGGATCGACCAGCTCCGCGGTCATGTTCGAAGCCCCGACAGTCTCGACGATGCGGAAGTGCCGGTCGACGACCATGGGTCCGCGGCGCGCTCCGCGGTCCTGCTCGATATGCTCCTTGCCGAGACCAAGCCCGCTCAGGAAATCGTCATCCGGCTGGTCAAGCTGCGTGGAGAGAGCGTCGAGGAAGCATCGCGCATTTCCGGTCAGTCGCCGTCGCTCGTGAAGGTCAACATCCATCGCGGGCTGAAGCGCATCGGGCGAGCGCTGGAAGCGGCCGAAGACTGAGCACCACAAGCCGTCCCGTCAACTTGGCGTGACCCTGACAACCTGCGGGGCGTGCCCTGGTGTAACCGGACAGGTGTGAACGGCGAGCGGCACACATGTGGGATTCCACAAGTGGAGACAGGGACATGGCCTATAAGATCGCCATCATCGTCGGAAGCCTGAGGCGGGACAGCATCAACCGCAAGGTCGCCCAGTCGATCTGCGCCATCCCTGGCGACAATCTCGACTGCTCGATGATCGAGATCGCCGACCTTCCGCTCTACAATCCTGATCTCGATGCCAATCCGCCCGAGCAGTGGGCGCGCTTCCGCCAGCAGGTCGCTGCCGCGGACGGTGTGCTGTTCGTCAGCCCCGAGTATAATCGGGGCATCCCGGGCGTGCTCAAGAATGCGATCGATGTCGGATCGCGGCCCTATGGCGAGAGCGTGTTCGACAAGAAACCGGCAGCGATCGTGACCGCTTCGCCGGGGGCCATCGGCGGCTTCGGCTCCAACCACCAGATCCGGCAGGCCGCAGTCTACCTCAACATGCCGATCATGGCGCAGCCCGAAGCCTATCTCGGCAACGTCAGCGATGACAGCTTCGATGAGAGCGGGTGTTTGAACGACGGAGCCCTGAAGGACGTGATCATGGTGCTCGCGCACGCCTTCTCCGGGTGGGTCGAGACCATCCTCCGCTCGCGCCAGATGCTCGCCGAGGATGCCGCGCACGCGCAGATAGCCGAGGAAAAGGAACATGCCTGAAGCCGGGCCTGCACCGGCCCAGTGGCGGCCGACACTCGGACCTTCGGCCGGAGAGGATACTCGTGGAACCTTCAGCAGCATCGACGGCGCGCGGGATAAGATGCTAGCCGGCCTTGGGCGATTTGCGGGGCGGCTTGGCCTGGCCTGTCATTGGTCGCCCTTTCCGGGCGTTGCCAACCCCCGAGTATCCGCTCTCCGGTCTTGCGCGAATGACGGTTTATGATTCGACGGCTTGCTATGGCCGTTGCCGCGCTTCTGACGATGGCAACTTTCGCGTCAGGATCGGCGGTCGCGCAGATCACATGCGCCGTGGACGATCACCAAATGGCCATGGTTTCCCAGGATCACCGGAACCGTCCTGGCAGCGCCAAATCCCATGACTGCACGAACGCCTGCCCACTCATGTGCGGAGCGGTTATGGCGCAGCAGAGCGAAGCGGCCGCTCCAATGCTTGCGCTCTTGCCCCGGGTTGCCGTCAAAGAGAGCGCCCTGAGTGGCCTTGATAACCGGCCGGACATCCCGCCTCCTCGAATGGACCGCGACCCCCTTTATTCGATTCAATCAAGGAAATTCAGATGAAGAAATATCTCATTGCCGGAGCTTTGCTGGCGTACAGCTCGGCCGCGTTTGCAGCCGCCGCTCCCGGCGCGGCAAAGAGCCTGGCAGCATCATGCTGCGCAGCGCTTGCATGCTGCGGCATCAACTTGCCCTGCTGCGGTTGATTTTGATCTGACGTGAACGGGAAGGGGCGTTCGGCCGCGTGCCGAGCGGCCCTTCCTGCATTTAGCGCAAAGGACGACGAGCCCGCCGGTCTTCCTCAATCACCTGTTCCCGGCGCGCCACGCGGGGCTCGCCCGCATTGGCGGACGTTCGACTGAATGGTCCGGTCGTCCAGCCTGAACTTTCACTTTCACTTCAGTCTTGCGAGAAGGTCTTGCCCGGAGCCAACGCCTCGCAAATGGCCGCTATTCAACGAGCGGCAGTCAGGTACGAGCCACCCAGCAGTCGGGTGGGATTGTTTCATTCCAGCGAAGCGCAGGATTGAACCGGTATCGCGTCGAACAATAAGGACATTGGATATCCGCATGCTCGCCCATGTTGAGGTAGACGTGGGGATGATCGTGGGGAGGAAGCAGACCGATGCAATCAAAGGACGTGACGCCGATCTCGATGCGCCGCGTGCCTATCGTATTTGAGAACACGGGCAGCTGAGAAGGGCCTGTTCCTCCATGAATTTCCAGATCGCCACTCGGCTGGATTGCTGTCCTGTCCTTCGGTTGCATGCCTTCGGTCCTCAGGGCTCGATGCGGCGGCCGAGCAGTATGACGACTGGATTGAAGGGTTGCCGTCCGCGCACGCTCTTTAGCAAGTGCAAGCACGGACAAGCGCGGACGTAAGTTACCGACCGCGATCAGCCGGGCAAGATCGGTCCCAAGACAAGTCTCCATTCCGGGCAAGCGCCGCTCGCCCTGTCCCTCTAGCGTTGGCGGGCTCGCGAAACCGGCTGTCACCAACACGGCGCGTCTGGCGAGTGAACGGGAAACTGCTGCGAGTATCTGGATGTCGAACCAGGAAACGAAGATGGTCGGCTGCGCCGCGTGCGGAGCGACGAACCGCGTGCCAGAAGCCAGAATGTCCGCTGATGCGAGGTGCGGGCGCTGCGGCGTCGCGCTGCGCGACGGCCGGCCGGCAATTCTCACTGGCGAGAATTTCCTCGCGCTCGGCGAACGCTCCGATGTTCCCTTGCTTATCGACTTTTGGGCGCCGTGGTGCGGTCCATGCCGAGCGATGGCGCCGGCCTTCTCCGCGGCGACGGCCGAGCTCGAGCCGGCGCTGCGGCTGGCCAAGCTCAACACCGAGGTCGAGCCGGGACTCGCAGAGCGCTTCGGCATCCAATCCATCCCGACACTGGTGCTCCTCCACAAAGGGAGGGAAGTCGCCCGCCATTCCGGAGCGATGGCCACGGCATCGATCGTCGCCTGGGCTCAGAGGGCGTTCTCCAATAGCCTGGCCGGCTATCGCCAATCGCCGTGCCCCGGATCGACTGAGCTCCCGCATGATCGAACGTAAGGCCGACGTACTCGCCGGACTGCTTCGCAGCTCATGGATGGTGGATGCGGGGTGGACGCCGTCGCGAATAGCGGCGCACTATCAGGCCGACCGCGATTGGCGGGCGGCGGTCAAGAGATTGCGCCGCAGGGGCGTTGTCCCAACTCTCGAAGCGATCAGGGATTATCAGCGAAGCGTTGCCCGCCGCGCTCGCAGCCAGGACTTGAGCGCCTGGCGCGAAGACGCCTGCACGATCCCTTGCCCTTTGCCTCCTTCGAAGCCCCCGCGAGACCCTGCTTCGCCGGCTCTAGGCCTTCCTGACAGCGATCACCTCGAGGACCGCCGCCAGGGCGGCGGTGGAGCGGACGGCCCGCCTTGAGGCGCGCCGGCGTTTCCCCGCGCGGCCCGGCGCGCGGGGTGGGCGGAGCGTCCGCTTAGGCCCGGCGCAGTCCGCCGCAACCCGGCCGCTGGCCGGGTCCTCCACTGATCGTTCCGGCCCTTCAGGGTGCTGCGGCCTGCCTGAGCCGGGCCTGACGGACGCTTTGTCGCCGCCCACCCCGCTTCCGGGGCCGGGGCGTGAGATTGAGGCGAGGAGGCTCGAAGGGCCATGGGTGCAACCTTCCAACCGGCGCAGCTTCGGACACGGGCCAACGGGAAGAAACGCGCGCGAGGCGCGCGCAAGGGCGGCGGCCGGGAGGGCGCTGGCGAGCGCCGCGCGACGCACGGCGCGCAGCGCTGTTCGCTCTACGCCGAGGTCACGCAGCGCATCATCGGCGAGCTCGAGGCCGGGCGCTGCCCGTGGGTGCAGCCGTGGGACAATGTCGCTGCAGCTCCCGGATTGCCGCGCAACGCGGCGAGCGGGCGCACCTATTCCGGAATCAACATCCTGCTCTTGTGGGGCGCGGTCATCGAGCGCGGCTATCCAAGTCAGAACTGGCTGACCTTCGCCCAGGCTTTGCAAACAGGCGGGAACGTCCGCAAGGGCGAGAAGGGCGTCACCATCGTCTTTGCCGACCGCTTCACGCCACAAGCCGAGAAGGAGCGCGCCGTGCTTGTCGGCGAGGACCCCAGGCAGGTCCCGTTCCTCAAGCGCTTCACCGTCTTCAATGCCGCCCAGTGCGAGGGACTGCCGGGGCGGATGAGCGAGACTCCGGCGCCGCTTGCCGAAAGGCAGCAAATACCGGTTGCGGAAAGGCTGATCGCCGCAACCGGCGCCGACTTTCGCATCGGCGGCACCAAAGCCTTCTATTGCCCGCCCGACGATTATGTCGCGGTCCCGCCGCAGCCCGCATTCCGCGCGCAAATCGATTATTACCGGACCGCGCTTCATGAGCTTGGCCACTGGACCGGTCATTCCTCCCGCCTGGCGCGGGATTTATCGGGCCGCTTCGGCTCGCCCGCTTATGCGCGCGAGGAGCTGACCGCCGAACTCGCCTCCGCCTATCTTTGCGCGTCTCTCTCCATCCAGCCGACCGTCCGCCACGCCGATTATATCGGCAGCTGGCTTGAGGTCCTGCGAAACGACGAGCGCGCGATCTTCCGCGCCGCCGGCAAGGCCAGCAAGGCCGCCGACTTCCTGCTCGGCTTCACGGGCCAAGCCGCATATGGGGAGCAGGCGGCGTGAGCCTGTCCGCTGCCCCGACCGAGCCGCTCTTGAGCGAGCCGACGCCCGAAGGCGAGCAGACGCTGGTTCCGGGAATTGCCCCGATCAGCATCCGCGAACGGCTTGAGCATCTGACGCAGGCGCCGCTTGGCCCACGCAAGCTCCAGAAGCCGCTCGATATCGGCCTGTTCGATCTCGCCGCGCGCAACCAGCTCGACCTTTTCTGACGTGCGAGCCGCCGATGCCGCGCCTCCACCCAATCCAGGAATTCTCCGGAAGCCTTCTCGGAAAATCGCGAGCGCGTCCGCGTCCGGCGCGTGCCCGTCAAACCAAGGAGCATTCGTCATGCAATTGATGCACATCGATCTTACCAAGCTCAGCATCTCCGCACTCAACATGCGCGACGGCAGGAAGCCGCCCGAGATTGCCGACGTTCTTCCTTCCGTCCGCGCGCGCGGCGTTCTCGTCCCGCTTCTGGTCCGCCCGAACGGCAGTGCGGAGACGTTCGAGATCGTCGCCGGTCGGCGGCGTTATTTCGCGGCAAAGGCCATCGAGGAGGAATCGGGCCTCGCGCTTGAAGTCCCGTGCGCGCTTCTCGACGCTTCGGACGATGCCGCAGCGCTCGAAGCCTCGCTCCTCGAGAATTATGCAAGGCAGCAGCCGCACGAGGTCGAACTATGGGAGAGCTTCACCCGCCTCGTGAAGGAAGGCCGCAGTCCTGGCGAATTGGCGCTGACCTTCTCGCTCAGCGAACGGCAGGTTGAGCAGATTCTCGCGCTCGGCAATCTCATTCCCAAGCTTCGCGAACTCTATCGACGCGAGGAGATCGATGCGGCGAGCATCCGGCTCTTGACCATGGCAAGCAGGGCACGCCAGAAGGAATGGCTGGCACTGTTCGCGGACCCCGATCAATTCGCGCCGACCGGCATGCGGTTGAAGGCCTGGCTGTTCGGCGGAGCCTCCATTTCGGCCTCGGCCGCGATTTTCGATGTCGACCAATATGCGGGCGAGATCGTCACCGACCTGTTTGGCGAAGAGCGTTACTTCGCCGACGCGAAGGCCTTCTGGGAGGCGCAGCGCGCGGCAATCGAAGCCAGGAGGCAGGACTATCTCGACGCCGGATGGACCGACGCCGTGATCATGGAGCCGGGCAGCTACTTCAATTCATGGGAGCATGAGAAGACGCCCAAGAAGAAGGGCGGCAAGGTGTTCATCGCCGTCTCGCAGCGCGGCGAGGTCGGCTTCCACGAAGGCTATCTGACGCGGGCCGAGGCTCGCCGCCTCGCCAAGGGCGAGGGCGGGCAAGCCGACGAGAAGCCGCAGCGGCCCGAACTCACCGGCGCTCTTACCAATTATGCCGACCTTCACCGCCACGCAGCAGTCCGGCTCGCGCTTCTGGGCGCGCCGGCACTCGCGCTCCGGCTGATGCTCGCGCATGCGATCTCGGGCTCGTACCTGTTCACGGTGAAGGCCGACCCCCGTCGCCCGGCAAACGACGTGGTCGCCGAGAGCGTCGAGACCAGCGTCTCCGAAACCCGGTTCGACGGGAAGCGGCGCGAGGCTCTGGCCCTGCTCGGCATTGACGGCGAGAGCCCGACCCTCATCCAGGGATATGGCAGCCATGGACGGGCCGACGGGACTGCGGGCGTCTTCCTGAGGCTGCTCGACCTTTCCGATGACGAGGTGCTCGGCCTGATCGCGCTGGTCATGGGCGAAGCGCTCGAAGCTGGAAGCGCGCTTGTCGAGGCACTGGGCTTCCACCTTGGCGTCGACATGAGCAAGCTGTGGGCCGCCGACGATGCCTTCTTCTCCCTGCTTCGCGACCGCGAGCTATTGGGTGCGATGGTCGGCGAGCTTGCCGGAAAGGACGCCGCCGCAGCCAATGCGGGCGAGAAGGCTGCAGCGCTGAAAGCGATCGTCCGTGACTGCCTCAAGGGCGAGAACGGCCGCGAGAAGGTGCATGGCTGGGTGCCGAGGTTCATGCGCTTCCCGCCGTCTGCCTACACCCGGCGCGGCGGCGTTAGCACGGTTCGGCAGTTCGCCGGCATTGCGCCGCTGATCGAGGCGCGGCAGCAATTCGCTCCGGACGGGGAGGGGACGGCCGAGGCAGCGCCCGCTGGGGTGGACCGAGCGCTGGCCGAATGAAGCGGGCGGAAATGTGCCGGCGCTCTGGCGAGCGCCGGCTTTTTCCTTATGTCTGAAGAATATTCTCAACCGCCGGGAACCTCAGCATGCCAGCCGTCATCCAATGTCCGAGCGCCTATGTCGTCGATGGCGATTCCCTAAGGTGCGGACCTGAGCGGCTGCGCCTTCTCGGCATCGATGCACCTGAACTCCACGGCTGCCCTGGCTGGCGGACCTGCGTTGCCGGTAACGGCGAGGCATCCAAGGAGAGCCTGAAGCAAGCGGTCGGCAAAGGCCGTATCCGCTACCGGTTCATCAGCCGCGATCGGTTCGGAAGAGCGATCGTCGTCGCTTTCGCGGGCAGCATCAATCTCTCGTGCTGGCAGCTGCAGCGCGGACAGGCCGTGTACAAGCCCCAGTGGGACAATGGCGGGATCATCGGGCGGGCGTGCCGGTAGCTGATCCGATCAGCTCAGCTCGGCAAGCATCTTCAAATTTGGTCAGATGAGGAGCTTGAGGCCGTGCAGCCGCACGGGCCGGTCGCCCTCGAGGACCGGCGCGCAGATGAGCCGCATCCACCTTTTGCCGCCGACCGCCGGACGGATCTCCGCGTCGAGGGTGAAGCCGCGCCGGTAGCGGATCGCATGCGCCCTGAGCGCCTCCATCTTGGCGCGCGATTCCTCCGCATAGAGCGCCACCGCTTCATCTCGCGTCAACCGGGCCAGACGCGGCAGCCCGAAGATGTCGTAGACCCCGCCCGACCAGATCAGGCTATCATCTGAAAGATCGCATTCCCAGCATCCGGCATGCTGCGGACCAACCTCGCCGATGTCCCCGGGTGCGATCCCGTCCGTGATGACGCTGTTGATGATGCAGCCGAGATCGAAATGCAGTCCCTGTTCGGCAAGCGGCCAGCTGTGGGTCAGCGGAAGGCGTTCGAATATTCCCATCTCACTCCCGTTCGATGACTTCGGCGAAATAGCGCCTCAGCGCCGCGCTCGCGTGCGGCGCCAGTGTGACGAACACACGGCGACCGTCGTGGCCGTCGCGTTCCCTCACCAGCAGGCCTTTTTGAACCAATGCCCCAATCCACCTCAGCGCCGTCGTGCCTGGAACCTCGGCCGCGAGGCAGAGGTCGGAAGTCGATAATCGGCGGCTCCTCAATTCGCAACGAAAGAGGTCGAGGAGCATGTCCCAGGCGGGTTTGGCGAACAGGTCCTGCGGAAGATAAGTCGCGCGTGCCCGCCGCGCGTGGAGGATCCGGTCCACCGGCGCCGCCGATATGTCCGTTTGGGATTTCTTCGAATCTTCTCCGCCGCCCGGACCGCCGGTCAGTCCGAGCGAGCGGTCGGCAAGTGCTGAAGCGATGCGGGTGACCTCTTCGCTGAGCTCAAGCAGTCGCCCCAAATCATCGTCGTCGCAAGAGGAAGCCGTCATCCCATTCTCCTGGTCATTCGCCTGAAAGCCATCAGGCGGCGAGGCCCGCCGCGAAACGCGGCGAGCCGGAGATCAATGACGTTGGACAGCGCCGATCACGTGGCGCTTCATGTCATGGTGCAAGGTCTTCGATGTCACGACGCGGGCAAATGACGGCTGTCGGCGAGGGGATCGGCACGCCGACCCATGGATTGCACGGGCACGAGCGGCGGCGGGTCCTTCGAGCTGTCGGCTACGATTCGAGGGACTTCACGCCGTATTTTGCGTGATAGGTGTTCCTGATCTCCTCCTGCGATCGGGGAGGGTCGGCGAACACATGAGCCGGCGAAAGCAGCGGCGTGATCGACGTCGTTTCGATCCTGACGACATGATCGACAGGATACTCCGGTCCGTTGGTCGCCCGGACCCAGTCCGCGATCGGCGAATAGTCCTCATCGCTCGGCGAAAGCACGAGGCCCCGGCCCGTGAACCGATACCCGCGACGCTCGAAGATATCGACGACATTGATCTCGACGGCAGGGTTGCGCCTGAGGTTCCTGACTGTCCCTGGAGACGCGATGTCGGCGAAATAGAGGACGCCGTTCCTGACGGTCAGCGAAGCCTTCGGAGAAAGATTGGGCGTTCCGTCTTCATTGACCGTCGCCACGAACGACAGGATCGCCCGGCTGACGATCGTCTCCATGTCCGCATTGATCTCAACCATGTCCGTCCTCGCTTCGGCTGAATGCTGCCCGCCCGCCGATGGTCTGCGTGCGATCAGTCACGCGCTGGCGGCCGCTTCATGATCAGAAGTTCCTTCACCTCCTCAAGGTCGTCGCCGGAGGACACGGCAAGCGTCAGGAATCTTCCGTCGGGGTAGGTCTTCGCCGAATCGTAGAGCTGCACGAGCTGGTCGCGCCAACGGTAGCGGCGCTCCTCGAATTTCTCGCGCTCCGCTCCGCCGAAGACGATGACAACCGAAAAGCCCCGATATCCAGGGATGAGGGTGCAGAAGGCCTTCGTCTTCTTGTAGCGCAGGGACCACCCACGCTTCCTTCCCCCATTGAGCCACTCGGGTGCGAAGACCTGCGGATAGTTTTGCTCGATCCAGGCCTGCAGCTGCCGCCAGCGGTTGAAGGCCTCCGGTCCGATCCATTCGGCGACGGCATCGGCGTCAGGCGCCAAAGCCGTCGTCAGGCGGTCGCCGGGCTGGGGAGAAGGTTCCATTTGTCTTGCCTTTCATCGGAGGTGCGCCGCGGGCGCGATGTGATGTGGTTCGGCTATGCTCCACCGGCACTCACCAGCGGGCCGCGTTCGTTGACGCCGGAGAGATCCAGCGCGGTCAGCGCCGCCTCGAGCGCAGACGCCGCCGTTTCGTCGTCGAGAAAGGCGGTCGCCTGAACGGCGAGGAACTGGGTTGACTTGAGCCCGATGCTTCCCAGCACCTCCTTGAGATAAGGTCTCAGGAAATCCGGCTGCCCGGCTCGCTCGCCGGTGAACGTCCCGCCAGACGCGATCGCGACCAGCACCGGACGGTCCGCAAGCATTCCCGTCTTGCCCGATGCGGTCGACCTGAACGTTCGGCCGGCGCGAAGGACCTGGTCGATCCACGCTTTCAGAACCGACGGAACGGTGAGGTTGTGCATCGGCGTGCCGATGACGATTGCGTCAGCCCATTCGACTTCCCGGATGAGCTGCTCCGACAAGTCCAGCGAGCCTTCTACCGGCGCTGCGAGCGTCTTCGGCGACGAGAGCGTGACCGCATAGTCGGCGGTCGCATGCGGGAGCGGGTCGGCCCCAAGGTTACGCCGGCTGATGCGGGCAGCGGGCGCCGCCTCGAGGAGCTTCCCGACGATCGCCGAGGAAAGCTGTCGGCTGCGGGAATCTGCGCGGGGGCTGCAGTCGAGATGGAGGATGTTGAGTGGCACGTTGTTTCCTTGTGACCGCCGACGGCGCGGCTTCCCGACCGGCTCGGTTGGAGGATAGTTTGGACGCGCTTTTTAAGACTTTGCTCGCCGCGCCCGGACTTCCGGTTACTTGTCGCCCGGCTCCGCTCACGTCCACGATGTGGCGGACGCGTCCCTGCGATCGTGATGTTCAGATCGTCCCCGCGGCCGCGACGGCCGGGAAATCCTTGTCCGGATCGAACACGTTGTTGAAGAAGTTCGTGAGCGAATACATCCCGACCAGCGCGACGATCTCGATCACGTTCGCTTCGGTGAAGCCGGCGGCGCGAACGGCCGCGAGATCGGCGTCGGTGACGTGTCCCCTCGTTTCGATGACCTTCTTCGCGAACTTGAGGGCGGCATTGCGCTTGGGGTCGCTCGCGAGACCCTTGCGAGCAAGGATGATCTCGTCGGCCGGCAATTTCGCCATGTGCTCGGCGGTGAAGCTGTGGACGGTCAGGCAATAGTTGCAGCCGTTCACCTCCGACACGGCAAGGCCGATGCTGTCGCGCGTCTTCACATCGAGCGCCTTGCTCAGCGAGCCAAGCAGGTTCGCCCACGCATTAAATGCGATCGGGCTGTTCGCGAAGGCGGCCATCATGTTGGGCGTGAACCCGATATTGGTGGTGAACGCGTCGAGCGTGGGCTTGGATTCGGCGGGGATCCGTTCCGGCGCCGAAACTTCACAACGTGGCATGTTCATTCTCCTTAAAAAGGGGGGCTTGTGATCAGGCGAATTCGAGGACGTCATGCACGGGCAGGCGCGGCTTCTGTGGCCAGTTGCCCGGGCGCTCAGGGCCTACCGACAGGAGCATCACCGGGATCTCGTTGTCGGCGAGGCCAAACTCGCGGGAGACGGCGTCGAAATCGAAGCCGATCATCGGCGTCGAGCCCCAGCCGAGCGAGCGTGCTGCGTAGATGATCGCCGCCGCACCGAAGGTCGCAGTGCGGATCGCTTCGTCACGCTGCAACTGCACATTGTCGTCGTAGAGGCCGCGCGCCGGATTCTCCCATTCGGGGATCAGGTGCGCGGGCATGATCCCTGCCTCGACGACCGGCGCCAGGCGGTGAGGGACCAGGCTCGCATCGGCCATCTGGCCGACGACGATGAAGGTCACGGCGGCATCGGTGATCGCCGGCTGATTCCACGCAATCGGGAGCAGGCGCGCCTTCGCTTCCGCCGAGCGCACGGCGATGAAGCGCCAGTTCTGCAGGTGGAACGAAGTTGGTGCGGACGTGCCGATCGCCACGAGCTCGCGGATCTGTTCGTCGGTCAGGGCCGCGGCAGTGTCATAATATTTGGCGGAGCTTCGGCTAAGGATGCTTTCAATGACGGCGTTGTTCACGGGATCGGTTGCCTCATCAGGTTGGCTGATGAGGCGGCTTAGGTGGCGACAATGAAGCGTTCGAGACCTTTAAGTCTCTATTTGGTGCTCAAAAAGCTCAATTCGCGCTGAGCTGGCAGGGCGGCCGGCACAATCACGCTTGCCGGGCCCTTGCAAAAACTCATCCCCGCGATCGGTGTCGAAGAGAAGCGGCGGGGGTCGAGCTGCGGCCGGGCTGGCCACGGCGAACAGGCGATCATTCACTCCTGGCCCGAGCCGGTCAGGGTTTTGCGGCCGCGAGGCGGCGCCACTGCCCGGGGGTCATCCCCATCCTCGCGGTGAACAGCCGCCGGAACGCTGCGACCGATTGATAGCCGACCAGATCGGCAACCGCCTCGGTACCCATACCGGGCTTCTTGAGGGCATTGGCTGCAAGGCTCATCCGGAGATGGCTCAGAAAGTCGGCGGCCGAACGCCCAAGCTTGTCCTGGAAGTGACGCATGAACGTTGCGCGCGACATGCCGCACAGGCCGGCGAGATCGGTCAGCTTCCAGGCCCGCGCCGGATCGGCGAACATGGCCGAGATCGCCGGCTCGAGCCTCGGATGCCCCGCCAGTGCCAACAAGCCTTCCGGCGCTTGCCCGGATTGGCTGGCCGCGCGCAGCACCAGCGTGAAAAGAGCGGAGGAGAGGGCGTGGAGCACGGCGCTGCCTCCCGGTCGGTCACCGGCCGACTCCGTTCGCATGAGCTTCAGAAGGCTGGCGAGCTGGTTCGAAGCGGACCCGGTCTCCTCGTCGCCCTCGCGGTCGTGAGCCCTGACCACCAGGTTTGTCGGGAGGTAGTCATGGATCAGCCGATCATGCGGAGGCGCAATGAAGAAGCGGCCGCAGAGAAGGTCCAGTTCCTCATTTCGCCCTTCATTCTCGCTCAGCATGAAGCCAGCGGCGCGCAAGCTCTCGTGGGTCTGCAACGGCGCAACTCCGCTGCCATCGTGCAGCACATGTGCCGATCCGTGCGGCATCAGGAGAATGTCGCCGGCCGTAAGCTCCCGCGTTGTTCGTGTGTCGGGATCCTCGATAATCGCCCGGCCCTTGAGCACCACATGGTAGGGAATCTCGCGCGCCGCAGCCCGTGGCCAAGCTACTCGCCAGGGGCTTCCGTAGTTGCAGCGTACCTCGAGTTTCCCGGTGACATCGATCAGTTGCAGGAGGCGGCTCAGCCAGTCGATCTCGGACATACAGGCCTTGGTAATCAGGGGAACGAGTGTCGGTCGCAAGTTATGGCAGGCAACCCCATGGGAACCATCTAAGAACCGATTGGCGACGCGCAAGGAAGCGATCTCTCTTCGCGGGTAAGCTTAACCACGGGTAACGATCGCGGACGTCTCGCGAGTATACTCGCATGACGAAGAACCCTGAGGACGACAAGATCATGAGCTCCTCGACACTCGATGCCCTGCTCACAGCGCTTTCGGTCGACGTGGAGGCGTTCGCTCTATGCGAGATCGCGGAGAACGTGCGTCTCATCTTTCCGCCGATGGACGTGATCGAGGTTCACCATGTGCTCGAAGGCACGCTCTTTCTGACGGTCGGCGACGATGATCCGATCGAAGCTCCCGCGGGCGCGATGGTGATCGTTCCTCCGGGGCGCCTGCAGTACCTCGCGGCCTCGAAGAATGCCGCGACGAGCAAGGTCTCGTCGGACGTCCTGCTCCCGGTTCGGGACGGCATGGTCATCCTCGACGCGACGGAAGGGGCGGGGGCAGTCCTGAGGATCGCCTGCGGCACGGTCCAGGCCGACCCCAACGGGTCCTACGGACCGCTCGACGGTCTGTCGCAGCCGATCGCCGAGGATCTGTCGGACGCCCCGGTCGTCTCGGCCGCGTTTCACGCGATGCTGAAAGAGGTGGCGGCTCCCGAAGAAGGCGCAATGGCTCTGACCAGCGCGCTCATGAAGGCATGCCTGGTTGTGCTCTTGAGGCGCCACCTGCAGTCGAGCCGAGAAACCGGAACTCCGCCGTCACTGTTCAGCGACGCGCGGATCGGGCGCGCCATTGCGGCCATTCTCGATTCTCCGTCAACCGATCATTCGGTGACGAGCCTTGCGCGAGAGGCGGGTATGAGCCGTTCCGCGTTCGCGCGCGACTTCAGGTCGACGCTCGGTGTCACGCCGATCGAGTTCGTCACGCGGATCAGGCTCAATCTCGCACGCCGCCTGCTGGTCTCGACGGCCCGGTCTGTCGAGACCATTGCAGCCGACGTCGGCTTCAGCAGCCGGAGCCACTTCAGCCGCGTCTTCCGCGATCACTACGGAACCGATCCCTCGACCTTCCGCCGCCGCAACTTCCTCGGCTTCACACCGCCGAGGGATGCGTTCTGATCGGGTCCTGGAATGAGGGCGTGCCGCAATATCGGGGCCAGTTTTCCTGTAACCGTCGCCCGGTAGCGCGCGAGTGAATCATCAGTTGCGGTGCCGGCAGCCCCCTCCCGCTCCCCCAAGCGTGCCGGCATCGCAACGCTTGATTAAACAGCAGCGGGAAGAACCGGAAATGTCACGAATTGAAGGCGTGAAGCCTGGAATGGAAGTCATCGGCGCCGACGGCGTCCATGTCGGGACCGTCGATGCGCTCGACGGTTCCAGGATCCGCCTCACCAAGCCCGATTCGGGTCTGGGGAGTCATGCCGGTCACAGGCACTATGTCCCGGGCGGCCTCATCGCCGAAGTCGAGGGAGACCGGGTCCGCCTGAGCGCGAACGCCAGCGTCGCGATCACGTTCGAAGAGGGGATCTGACGTCCCCCGTTCGGCGAAGAAGCAGCGTCGATTTATATCCCGCGCTGGCGCCACCTCGACCGTGACGATCGAGGCGCTTGCGAAATAGGATTTCGTCCGCCAGCTTTGCCCTTGCCGTGCCGAATCAAACGGGGGACGGGTGCAGTTCGCTGCACCCGTTTTTCTACTGGCGAAGGCTTGTGGTGTTGATCGCGCAGGTGCTGGCGTTTGGCGTTGTGATAGGCCTCGCCATTGCTCCGCGCGCCATCGTTCCTCTGCTTCGCGCAGCGCTCGTCCTCTACGCGCTCGGCATCACTCCATAGGTTTTGAGCGTCGGCGGTGCATCGGCACGCCTGTGTTCCCGTGATTGCGAGTTCTGGGTTCGGCTGTGCTTCAGCGTCCCTTGCGGCGATGCGGCGGCCGTTCCGCCTGCTTCGTTTCGATGCTCGTCCTCCTTCAAGACGGCTGCGACCTGCTGGGCTTGAGGGGCTCGATCTGGACGGCTTCCAGCCTCTCGAAACCATCGCTTCGCACTTATTTCCCCGGCGGCATTCGCCGCCTCCTCGCGGCCGCTTCGCTCCAAATAAGCGCTTCGCTTCAAGGTCCTCCGCTGACGCTCCGGCCTTCGCTTCACGAAGGTTCGATCGGCTGGCTCTGGAGCCGTCCCTTCACGGCCCGTCGCCCCGAAAGGTTCGCGGGCGATTAGAAGAAGGAGAACTGGAAATGCCTGCAATCGGACATGTCACCCGCAGCTCGAAGGGCGGCTTCAAGGGACAGCTCAAGACCCTTTCGCTCAGCGCCGACATCGAGATCGTTCCCAATGAGCACAAGACGAGCGACAACCAGCCGGACTTTCGTGTGCTCTCCGGCGGGATCGAGGTCGGCGCCGGCTGGAACCGCCGCTCCGAAACCTCGGGACGCGACTATGTGTCGCTGAGCCTCGCGGCTCCCGAGTTCGGGCCCCGCCGGCTCTACGCGAACCTTGGCCGGGCTGCCGGCGAGGATGAGGACAGCTTCGCTCTCATCTGGAACCCGGCCGACTAGAGGCCGCCCGTGCCCCGGCGCTTCTGGGCGCCGGGGCATTTCTCCCGAAGCCGAACGGGGCTCGAATTTCGAGCTCCCTCTTTTTCGTGCCTCTGCGCGCGGCAGCAGAGCGGGCACTTCTCATCGCAGCGCAAGGCACCTCTGCGCCTGCGCGACGAAGCGAGGGTTTGATGGAAGACGATATCGCCCGGGCGGCACGGGCGAAGAAGGGGAGTCCCTTCCTTTCGACCGAGCAGGCCGCCTTCTACCTGGGCTTGTCCGCCCGAAAGCTCCAGCAGATGCGGGGGCAAGGCGCGGGGCCGATCTTCCGCCGGCACAGCCGTTACGTCCGCTACCATATCGACGATCTCGACGACTGGTCCCGCGGGCTGACCCGCAACGAACTCGCCAATGGTTGAGTTTGCCCGTCTTCCGGCGACCGCCTGCGGCGAGGCATTGCGCGCGATCATCGCCACGCGGCGCGAGCGCGGGCGTCGAGTCCGGATTGCGGTGACCGCTGCTCTTGCCGCCGTTCCGTGCGTTGCGACCGTGCTCGTCAGCCCTCAACCGCTGCTCCTCTGGAATGCGAGCGCGAGCACCCCGCGCGGACTCTATCGGGTCCATCCCGGCGCAGCCTTTCACCGCGGCGACGGCGCCGTCGCGCGGCTCGCCGAGCGTTACCGGAGCCTCGCGGCGAGGCGCAAGTATCTTCCGCTCGGCGTGCCGCTCGTTAAGCGGATCGCCGCCGTCCCCGGCGACCGGGTCTGCGCGCACGGCGCGATGGTCAGCATCAATGGAAAGATGGCTGCGGTCCGCAAACCACTCGACGCGCTTGGAAGGGCGCTCCCGGCCTGGCGCA
>Ga0207657_10000436_pt1 | contig 44477 bp, 37 predicted proteins | sample KBSC33metaG_FD_184316 | JGI IMG/M metagenome (GOLD analysis project Ga0207657, IMG submission 184316) | Corn rhizosphere microbial communities from Kellogg Biological Station, Michigan, USA - KBS C3-3 metaG (SPAdes) (version 2) | ecosystem: Host-associated > Plants > Roots > Rhizosphere > Soil ... | reverse complement strand
CCGCCGCTACCTGGCGGCCCTTTCGATCTCAGGCAACCCTATGGCGCGGCTTATGCCGCGCTGAAGCAGAAGGAAGCTGCGGCCGACGCCGCCGGCAAGCCGCTCGTCAACGCGAGCTCCCGATGTCTGCCTGAGGGCATGCCGATGATCATGGGAGCGATCTATCCCATCCAGATTCTGCAAAATCCCGGTCAGGTCACCGTATTGGCCGAGTTCCTGACCCAGACACGCCGGATCTGGCTGGATGAGAAAATGCCTGCCATCGAGGACATTCCACCTTCCTATAATGGCTATTCGGTCGCCCATTGGGACGGCGACGGCCTGATCATCGAGACCAAGGGCGTTCGGGAGGATGTGACATTCTATGATCTGCCGCACAGCGCGAACATGGTCATCCGGGAGAGGATCAGGCGTTCCGCCCCCGACCGGATAACCGACGAGGTGTCGATCGAGGATCCCGAGGTGTTGAAAACACCCTACCGGTTCACCTTCGAGTATCAAAAGATAAATTACAAGATTCAGGAATATATATGCGACTATAATCAGCTGAAGGTCGACGCGGAGGGCGGGACCTCGCTCGACCTGAATGGCGTTCGCAAGTGAACTGCGCTGGGCCTGCGGCGCTGACCGATCAGCCTGCAGGATTCCTTCGTCTATTGCTTCGCCTTAATACCTTCTTCGAAATCGGCTGGTGAGGCGATTGGTTTGAGCGTCGCGGCATCTTCGGGCAACAAATAGCCCTCCGCAATCGATTCGCGCTTAGCCTTTTCGAAGCGGCGGGCATAACTGGCGTAGTTGCCGTAGAGCGCCTTGAGGCGCGCCGCAGAGTAAGGCACCTTGGTGTCGTAGACCACGCCGCAGCCGGTCTCGTAATCGCTCCAATATTCCGCGCTGGGCACCTTGATCCAAGGCGGACGGACACCGCCGACGATGTTGCCGGTGCGTGGAGCGCGGACAACCTTCGCGCCTTTACGCAGAACGCGGGCCTCCTTCGGCATTGGTTTGCCTTCGCGCACCCAATGATCCATCGCATCGAGGATGGCGGAGTAAGGATATTCAGCCGGCTCGTCGTAGATCGTCTGGCAGCGCGGATCACGAGGCTTGCTGCGTTCATTCGGCCGAGGCTCTCTTTCTCCGGTCCCGAGATCCGCCTCCCGCAGGTGGGAGGTTCCCATAACCTCATAATAGCGCAGCTTTGGCCTGTCGGTATCGACCGGCATGGGAATTCTTGCCTGCACGTCATGAAGCGTTTCCGATTGGCTGAACACCGTCACGAAGGGCGCGTCCTCGGGCATGTGGCGCGGCACTCGGAGATTCTCACCCGCGACCTCGCCATAGGCCAGCTTGCCCGTCATATAAGCATCAACCAACGGTCGCCCGTCGGGCATACGCCATTGCTGATGCCGGCCCTGGTCGAGATAATCCATCCAAACCTGCGCATTCACAGCCCAATTGTCGACATATACGCGTTCGACCTTGAGGCCCGCGGTCGGCCCATTGGGCAGGTTTGATTTCAGAAGCAGCGCGAGCTGGGCGCTGATTCCCTGAGCTTGCGGCACGAAGGGGTCGGGCAGGCCGCCGCGAAGGAAGCGCTTGTCATCATAGTAGCTGCCGAGTGGCGCGTAGCGGGCATAGTCGAAGCTGCGCATGAACTCGAAATTGACGATGTCTGCATATATATTTGCATAATCGTCCGCTGGCGTACCCGGCGGAGGCGGCGGGAATTTCGGGTCATTGGCCGCTCGGTTGATGTTCAACGTGTAGCCGACGAACGCGTAGCCCTTGCGGACGAGATAGGCCCGCGTGAGAATCCATCCTGCCGCCCGCTCGCCGAACCAGCTGAACGGTTCGATCACCACCGTCCCGTTGAAACGCGCGGGATCCTTTGGCTTGCGGATCAGGAACCGGGTCACGTAGGGCGCGTCGAACAGCTTCTCGCCCGCTGCGGTGATCGCCGGAGCGAGACCGCTCAGATAATATTCCTCCTCCACATAACCGGCCTTGTCGAGGTCGACATATTCGGTGCCGGGATTGTTTGCGCGCCGCGCCGACGATAGCGGCAATTGGTCGCTCGGCGGCACTTGAACGAACAAAGGCATCGGCGGCGTCTCGGCACATGTGATCGTCGGCGACAGCGCGAGCGGCGCCGCCAAAGCCAACAGACCCAGCCATTTGCGACGTGCGCGAGCGATGATCGCGCCGCGCCACTCATCTGCCGCCATCATCCCCTCCTTACCGTCAAGATGAAGGCCGGCCTGCTGCCGGCCCCGATGAACCCTATAGGTCGAGACGATATTGCAGCCCAATTTGGCGCGGGCGGCTCACGGCGGCGCGCGGCAGGCGCTGGTAAATGCCATCTGATATTTGTTCCGTCCGCTCGAAGCCGGAGCTGTATAGATCGCCAAGATTATAGTGCTTATCGAGAAGGTTCTTGCCGTAGAGCCGGATCTCTGATTTGCCGAAGCGAAGGCCAAGATTGCCATTCAGGAAATTGAACGGCTGGCGTGTGAGGAAGCCGCCGGTGCTGTTGGCGACCGTTACCGAACTGGTGTAACTATAGTCTGCGCTGAGGATGAGTTTCGTTTCCACGCTGATGGGGTGCTCGTAATAGCCGGAGATGGTCCCGGTCCAGCGTGGAACCTGCACCAGCCGTGTGTCGGGGGCCTGCGGTATGAGACCCGGGTCAGTGAGAATGGCGTTGGTGTAGCCAAGGCCGATCTGAACCGTGAAAGGGATCCCCGACAACGGCCGGCCGGCGATCTCGATCTCGCCGCCGCGTATCCGCGCCTTGCCGGCGTTGGTGATGAAGCCGAAGGTGCAGGGTAAGCTGACCTGTTGCTGGATGTTCGACCAATTGAGCTGGAACGCAGCGGCCGAGACGTTGAGGCGGCCGTTCGCGACCCGTCCCTTTGCTCCCACTTCATAGCTCCACAGCGTATCTGGCTTATATTGCTGGACATTGTCCTGCGTGCGGCCAATCGCCGCCAGGTCCGCATCGCAGAAATCGGGCAAACGCCCTTGTGAGCCTCCGACCCGGAAGCCCTTCGAGGCCGAGGCATAGACCGTGCCCTCGTCGCCAAGCTTGTAGGAGACGACGAATTTCGGGACCAGGCCAGACTGCTTCGACGTGCGAGCCGGAGAGAAGGTGCCGCCGGGCGGGTCGAATACCCCAGTGTCGAGCACGGCATCAGCCTTCTGGGTGATCCAGTAATGACGCAAGCCCAGCGTCAAGGTCAGCTTCGGGATCAGTTCGTAATAGAGCTCGCCGAAGACGGCTGTGTTGTCCTCGTGTGCCGGAAAGCGATGGGACACGATATAAGGGGGATCGAAGCCTGCCGCGCCCAGTTCCGGCACGATGATCGGGGGCTGGTCAAAACTGCTGAAGCGGTGCTGGTAGAATACGCCCACGATGCCGGAAAGATGCGGGAGAAGAGCGCCTTCATCGAAGGATACGCGGTTTTCCGACGTAAACCGCCGGTCGAGAGAGATGCTGTCAGTCGGCAATGCAGGGTGCCCGGCATCGACGCCGAGGTCGTTTTCGATGAAGAAATTGTTCCCCTCCGTCACATCTTCCCGTTCCTTGGTCCTCCGCGCAAAATAGCTCGTGGAGGAAACCGCCGAGAAGCCGTTGCCGTTATAATTGAGCACGAATGCCGCGAGGCCCCAGCGGTCCCGCGAAAACTCCTGGACGTCCCGGTCTCGGTCCAGAGTGTAAGAGACGGGCTTGTAGGCCGGCAGCGGCACATAAGCCGCAGGGAAACCGTGGAGATTGGAGATTTGCCCGATCCCGCTGACGGTGGCTTCGAGGGAATCGGAGAGCTTGGCCCGCAACGTCGCGGCGCCCGAATAGCTGTCGTTGCGGCCCTCGCCGTCTTTGGTGACAACATCACCCGATGCGTTTGGAAAACGGCGCTTGAGGAAGCCGGATTCCCGAAGATACCCAGCCGCGACATCGAGCGCGATGCGGTCCGGGACGAGCACCACCCCGGCGCGCGCATTGCCGTCAAAGTCGAATCCGCCCCCTTTGGTCCCTCCGCCCTGGATCTGGGCCGTGTAGCTGTTTGCAGTGAGCGAGGGCTTGCGCGTGATGAAGCGCAGATTGCCGCCCATCGAGCTGGCGCCGAACAACGTTCCCTGCGGCCCCTTCAGCACTTCAATCCGATCGAGATCGAGCGTTTGGGGGCTGATCGAGGCGGGAACCGGGGTATCGTTGATATAATAGGCCGTCGTGTTCGCTCCCACGACGCCACGAATGGTGGTCTGCCGCCCGCCGACGAATCCCACGGAGGAAAAGTCTGTGCCTTGCCCATATTGGAAGGTCAGGTTCGGGATCTTGGTGGCGTAATCGGTGAAGCTCTGGATGTTCTGCTTCTTCATAAAATCGGATGAATAAGCCGTGATCGAGGCCGGCACGTTGTTCAGTGCCTCTTCCTTATGACGGGCGGTGACCACGATATCCGTGATCTCCACGTCGCCAGCCTGAGCGGAATTGACCGGGGAAGCGGCCTGGGTGGTCTGCGCGGAGACAGCCCCACTCCACAACATCGCCAGCGCGAGTGTGGCATGAGATACAAGCGTAATCCCGCTGCCCGTGGCCCCACAGCTTCTCATGCTGGAATTGCCGCAATGACGCACATCTGCCTCCCATGTTAATCGAACTCGATTGTTGAGAAATTTCAACAGATATGCTGTATAGGCAATATTGGTACCGTTTATGAACGGTACGATGGGAGGTTCATCGATGGTTTGCGCGGGGCCAATCAGGGTTCTTGACCGGTCCTCGGGCCATGCCCTGTCCGCCAACGCGAAAGGTAGGTGCCGAAACTGGGTGTCCATCCCCCCTTTCGGGTGGAGACCGGTAAACTGATCGGGTGCAATCCGTTGCCCGCCTGCTGCCCTGCTTGCGTGCATCATCGCTCGCTGTAACGCGAACTCGATGGAAATGGTGAAGCCGATCATAGCTCACCTCATGGGCTCGCAACGCTATCGATCGTGGGGCCGCTCGGGTCAATCAGCCGGCAACCTGCGACGGATCGTCCGTCGCCGGCCTGTGTCAAGTCCGCTTGGAAGGGGGATCGAGCAAGCATGAGAGATGCTTGATGCGATCCCCCTCGATCGCGAGTCTCGATAAATTCAAACCCAGCCGGCCGACTTAATATCGAAACTCGAGATCAATGCCGAACGTCCTCGGCTCGTTGAGCGAGACGAGTTGAGGAAACCCATTGAAATCCGAGGAGATTGCCGCGGCGGTTATCACGGTCTTATCGGTAAGGTTTTTACCCCAGAGCGAGACGGACAAATGATCGTCTGCGCTGGTCCAGCCTAGCCGAGCGCCGATATAATGATAGGCCGGCTGGTAATTGTTCCGTGCGTTGAATGGATCGAAATAGGTTGTATCCTTCCACGACCAGTCGGCCCGGGCCTCTATCTTGCTGTTGCCTGGCAGCACGAAGGTTTTTTGTATGTCAGCATGCAGCGTGAATTCTGGCGCCTGAGGCAAATGGTTGCCGCGCAAATGCTGCACGCCCGCGGTAGGCCGCGTCGGATCGACAATATCGTATTTGCCGAATTTCGAATTTACCCATGTGCCCTGCAGATCAAGAGAAAGCGTTTTTGAAAGACGCATGCGAACATCCGCCTCGATGCCGGAGACCTTGGCATTGGCGGCATTTTCGAGAAGAACAGATGCACCTACCACTCGGTTCAGCTGGAGATTCTTATAATCATTATAAAAGCCGGCAAACGTGATTTGCCCTGCACCATCCATCACGCTGCCTTTCAGGCCAGCCTCATAACTTGTGACGGTTTCCGGCTCGACGGCCGGGTTGGGACTGCCCGCAACGAGCACGCCGCTTTTGAAGCCTCGCCCGACAGTCGCGTACAGATGAAGATCGTCGCCGATGCGGTAATCGATCGTTCCTTTTGGTGTGAAAGCATCCCATGTTCGGGCGCCGACCGATGGAATAAGCGTGTTGGCGAAAGGCGTGGGCGCGGTGAAGGTTCCCTGCCGGCTGCGATGTTCGTTGCTATACCGGATACCTCCGATCACCGACAGGCGATCAGTGAGTTGATATTCGAGATTCGCGTACACAGCCCACGCTTTTGTTTTCACCGTGCCGAGTTGCTGAAATAGCGAGTTCGCCGGGAACGGCACGGGCAGCAGCCCAAGACCGGTCGATCCGATTACCGGGAGCACGGCAAACGGAACGGTAACCTGACCGTGGAGAAACTCGTCGAAATAATAGACGCCGAGCAGTCCGTGAATCTTGTCCGACGACCATAGTAGCTGCGCATCTTCGCTGAACCAGTGAGCATCCTCGAACTGCGCCATCGATCCTAGCGGCTTCGGTGTCGGCGGCCCGGGCGGAACACCGCCGGAAATGTCGGACTTTACGTCAGATACGGAATTCCGGTAGGCCGTGATCGATTTGGCGCTGAGATTACTAGTCAGGCCGATATCAACGGTTCCGCTGAAGCCATAGATCTCGACATTGCGTCTGCTGGGAACGAGACTGTCGATGTTCCTGACATTGCGCGGAACCCCGAGCCCGCCGAGAACCACCGACGTAAGCGGAATGCCTGGTACGCTTGGTCCGCTGATATGCCAGCCAAAGCCATTGTCGTCCGCCTTGTAATAATCGCCGATGATGAGAATGCTGAATCGGTCGGCGGGCTCGAACAGCAATTGTCCACGCGCACCCCATTCTGCCTGGTTGTCGATTTTTTCGTTCAACCTGACATTCCTGCCGAAGCCGCCATGATTCAATGAAACCAGGCTAAGCCTAGCCTTCAAGAGGCCATCAACGATCGGACCGCCAACGGCCGCCTCTAAATCATGGCGATCATAATTTCCCAGGCTCGCCCGCGCATAACCGGTAAGCTGATCGGTCGGTTTCCGGGTTATGATGTTGACCGTACCGCCCGTGGCATTCCGACCGTAGAGCGTGCCCTGCGGGCCGCGCAACACCTCGACGCGCTCAATATCGTATAAACCGCTGATCAAGGCGCGCGCACGTGAAACATAGGCGCCATCGGAGTGAAACGCGATCGACGGATCACCCCCAACGTTTAAAAACGAAGAACCGATGCCGCGAATATAGATGTTGGGTGTGCCCAGATTTCTCGAAATATTGACGAAGGGAACAACATTCGACAAATCAAGAATATTTTTGACGCCTTGGGCCCTCAATTCCTTGCCAGCTACCGCAGTAATAGACATAGGAACGTCCAGAGAGTTCTGTTCGCGCTTCTGGGCGGTGACGACGATCTCGTCGGATTGCTCGGCTCGCTCTTGCGCCACTGCGGGAACCGCACCCGTTAGCAGCATGGCGGCCATGGCTGATGACAATAAACAATTCTTTCTTGTCATTATTTCCCCCTTACGGATTAGCCTAATTGGAAAACTATTGGGAATTTGGGTTAGCTTCTGCTGCATCCATGCAAAGTTTATCGCTGATCAGATGAATCTTAGCGTGAGAACAGAAGCGACAATTCACTAACGATCGGATCGCATGCACGCAGGCGCGGTATCAAAAGCGGCTTCTGGTACGCGGCCTCGCCGCTCGCACCACACAATTTTGCGCACGGTTCACGAGAAAGCCGGCGCCATCATTTTAGCTACATATCGTATGTATTGGTACAACTTTGATATATGATTCGCAAGCGTTGAATGTGCATTATCGCCGTCAAATTTGAGATTTTGCGGCTGGCTCAATCTGATCCTTTTCGAATCGTTGCCGCATGCTCGCCAAGTACGGGAGGCGCGCTCACTTCCGGGCGTATACCATTGATACGCAGTGGGTTGCGGATGCCGACTACCCTCCCTTCGGTTGCATGAACGGCTTCGGCGAAAGTACCCAGGTGGCGCACCTGCGGATCCTCGATGACTTCAGGAATCGAATGGACAGGGGCAAAGGGAATATCGTGCGACGCGAAGGCGTCTTCCCAATACGAACGCGGTTGGGTGGCAATAACGGTACCCAGCGTCAACGCCAGCATCTCGTAATTGCGGATGCGATCGAGCGGCGTCTGGAAGCGCGGATCCGCCCCTATCGAATCCCGGACATCCATTGCATCGAGCAGCGCCCACCAGAATTTTTCAGGCACCGAAAGATGAACGGCCACAGCCTGGCCATCTGCACATGTCCAGGCGAAAGATTGGGACGTGGCTACCCGCGAAATGGGCCCAAACTGCATATTCAGCTGTGTGGAATAAGCGAAGGCATCGGGCACGAAGGCGATCGCGCTTTCCAGCATGTTGAGTTCGACCCGCTGACCTTCACCGGTCCTCTGGCGCGCATGCAAGGCCGCCAGAATCCCTCCAAAGGCATAGAGGCCCGTTGCGTTGTCGGCGAGCGTCGGGCCGTAGACCTGCGGCTGCTCTCGATCGAGATACATGTGAAGAATACCGGAAAGCGCAATGCCGACGGTGTCGTAGGCGGGCCTTGTCGCATAAGGGCCGTCCGTACCAAACCCGGTAATCGAACAGTGGATGAGGGCCGGATTTGCCGTTTTGAGCGCGTCCACCGTCAAGCCGAGCCGATCCATAACGCCGGGCCTGAAATTCTCCACGAGGATATCGGCGGTTTTCAGAAGCTCGAAAAGCGCAGTCCGGCCTTCCGAAGATGCCAGGTCCAGCTGCACGCTTGCCTTGTTCTGGTTGTAGGCGATGAAATTCGGGCTGTAGGCATCGCCAGTGGATCGGCGGAAGGGATCACCCCCTTCCGGATTCTCCACCTTGATTACTTCCGCGCCAAGCTGGGCGAGCAGCATCGCCGCCAGTGGTGCCGTTACCATCGTGCCAATCTCGACAACCTTGATGTCGCTGAGGGGCAGCACGATGGACGACATCAGCGAGCTTCCACTATTTCTCGTGGATAGGGTTCGAAGCCCGGCCGGTAGGCCTTGGTATCGATGAACTTGGAGATTCCCTGGAAATATCCGCCCTCCGCATCGCGGTGGGAAAGCTGCCCGTTTTTCGCCATCAGATATTCGTGAGCCTGCTCCGCGGTCATTTCCCGCGTAGCCTTGATGGCCTGCTTCGTCGCGCGGACGGCTTCGGGATTAAGCGATGCCAGCTGCCTCGCCAGGCTCATGACCTCCTCGCGCAGCTTGTCGTCGGGAACGGATTCGTTGACCAGGCCCATGCGCGCGGCCACTGGGCCAACGAAAGGCTTGCCGGTGATCGACCAATACAGCGCGTCGCGATAATTGACCGCCGCATTGAAGGCCTTGCTGACGAGACCGCCCGGTATCACGCCCCAATTCACTTCAGACAGGCCGAAGACGGCGCTGTCGGCCGCGATCGCGAAATCACACGCCACCAGTTGCGTGAACGCTCCACCGAAACAATAGCCGTTCACCATAGCGATGGTGGGCTTAGGGAAGTTGTAAAGGCGATACCAGCGCCATTGATGGGTCGCCCATTCCGTGCGTACATGCTTGGCGGCATTTTTCGGGTCTCCCTCCAGTTCGCGGAAATAGAGCTTGAGATCCATCCCCGCGCACCATGCTTTGCCGGCACCCGTCAGCACCAGTACCAGCGTTTCAGGATCCGCCTCCAGTTGCAGGATGCAGTCCAGCATCTCTTCATCGAGATCGGGACTCATGGCATTGCGCTTGTCCGGGCGGTTGAGCGTGACGGTCGTGATTCCATCTTTCTTCTCGACGAGCACGTTCTTGTAATTGTCGTAAAATGCCATGCTATCCTCATTTGTCGATGCGTTTGTGCGTTCGATTAAATACATACAAGTTGTAGCTGTCAAGGTTTCGATCGCTGCTATTCGGCATGATACACGCGGCGATCCCAGCCAAACCTACAAACGCCGCGGTGCGGACAGCTCAGTCGACGATCCGTTTTCCGGTCGCGAAACAAAGCCATATGAGGGCTCCCGCCGCGCCGATGCAAGCCGCCGCGAAAAAGGGCGAATCGAACGATCCGGTGCGATCGACGAGCCAGCCGGTGACGGCGACGCCGATGGCACCGGGAATGGTTCCCGCCGTGTTGCTTAGGCCCACAAGCACGTCGGCGTGACGCGGAGCGATTTCGAGATGATTCGGAGAAAAGCCCGCCCATGTGAGGCCCAGGAATCCCAAGGCCGCGCACATCAGCAGAAGCGCATGTCCGGAATCGGTCACGCCCCGCACTGTCAGCAGCGCAGCTGCCGCGCCGATCAGCGCGATCAATTGGAAAAGCTTGCGGACCAATGTCACGTCGAAACCGCGCCGGACCATCCGATCCGCGAGCGCCGTGGCGAGGTTACCCGTCACGACCATCGAAAGCCACGGCGCCGCCGAATATAACCCCGCGCTGACGATGTTGAGCTTTTGAGTCTGCATGAAGTAGCTGGGCAGCCATGTCAGCAGGACATAGAGTATCCAATTGCTGCAGAAATGGTTGAGCACCAGCGCCCACACCGGAGGCTGAGACAGCAGTTCCTTCCATGGCGTCGATCGTCTTCGATCTTCGCCCTTGCCTTCCATGTGGGTCAGCAACGCGCGCTCTGCTGGCGAAATACGCGGATGTTCAGCGGGGCTATTACGGATAAGCGTGAACCACAGCGCGCAGATGACGAGGCCAAACGTCCCGAAGGCGAAGAAAACCGATTGCCATCCCCATGCGCGAATGAGCGAGCCCGTGGTGAGCAAGGCGAAAAGGGTTCCGGCGGGTATGCCTGTCAGTAGGACGCCCACAAACCGCGACCGCTCCGCCGGCAGGAACCAGCGCGCGCCCAAATAATAGGCCGCCGGAAAGGTCGCGGCTTCGCCCAAGCCCATGCCGATGCGGGCTACCATCAGCAAAGGCAGCGAGATGGCGGCTGCAAGCGGCGTGAGGATGGTGAACGCTGACCACCATATGATCGCGATGGCCATCACGTGCCTGCCACCGAACCGACTGGTCAGCCAGCCGCTCGGCACCTGAAAGATCAGGTAGCCGACGAAGAAGGAAGACAACACCAGCCCCTTGGTGGTTTCGGACCAGCCGAATTCTTCCTGCATCGCGATCGCGGCTACCGACATGTTCACGCGATCGAGAAAGCAGACAAACGTGGCCAGGAAGCAGAGCAGCATTACCGTAAGCCGCTTCGGCCAGCGCGGTACGACAGTCCCCTGAAGATTCATTGCTGCCCCCGATCCAGCGGCATCTCGACGAGCTTACATACACATCGTATGTAATATGCTCCGCGCTCGCAGCGCTTTTGTCAACTCGTTTCGGTGATTCCGACGGCATTTCCCGAAAAAATGCGAACAGCAGCCGTGCGGATGCCGCGCCGAGCGAACGAACCCAATAACGAAACAGAGAAAATCGCTTGAGACACCCGCTGGTTTCTGATGTTATGGGCGAGTCAAAGCCGATCCGGCTTATTTTACGGGGCCGTTTCAAGAGAAAATAGATGCCGAGATTTCATCCTCCACTGACTACGTCTCGCGAAGAATTCCTGAAAGATGGAACGGATCAACTGTTTCGCGAAGCAATCTATGCCTTGGCATTGAGCGTTGAAAAACTGCTTTCATGCAGAAACGTATTCGCGCGGATCCTTCATCTCACGCCGTCCCAATTCGCTGTGCTCATGGGGGTTGCGTCTCAACAGGGCGGAAGGGGTGTCACCATCAAGGATCTGGCGGCGCATCTTGCGATGGCGCCGACACACGTCACGACGGAAATAGGCCGATTGGAAGCGAAGGGCCTTCTCTTGAAACGGAGCAACGAGGCGGATCGGCGGAGCATTCTGGTGACTCTGACCTCAAAGGGCGAGAAGGAAGTGGAGCAGGTCAGCCCGGTGGTCCGAGAAGTCAACGACATATTGTTCCACAACATCAGCGTCAAAAGCCTGATCAACGCACATGTCGTCGCCAATAAAATCATAGCGAATTCAGCGGATGCACTTTCCCAGGCACGTAAGGCAGCGGCGAGCATGGCACGGAAGGCGGCGCAGAAAAATCGGAAGCGTCAGACAGGCGATTCCCCTGACTGAGCCGATGACAGGGATCGTCTCAGCGGAGACGGCGGTCGAAGAATTTCGCCATGATTGAAAAGGCTTCGCGTGATTCCGGCAAGTCCGGGTCTCCGAAGAAGCAATGGCCCATACCGTCCCAGACGTTCAGCTGTGCTTCGACCCCCGCCTTGACGAGTTCCCTGTGAGTCTGGATGGCCGCGCTCATGTCGAATGCCCGCGTGCCGGTGAGTATGAGAGTCGGCGGGAATTTTGCCAGAATGTCGGGATACATTCCCGGCGAAACCAAAGGGTCGCTTAGGTCGACATTTTGAAGATAGCCGGTCGCTGATTTCGGGAACGGCATGGGCTCGTCCCCGATCGGCTGTGGCGGCTCCCCCACCAGAACGGGGGCCGTGAACCGGCTGTCACCACCCCAGGCGCCGGGCGCGCCGGGCGGCGCGAGAAAGCCGGCGAAAGCTGGGGAGCCGAAGAGACCGATCGCGGCCGGTTTGGGCAGACCCTGCTTCTGGAAGGACGCTACCGCCATAGCGGTGAGGCTGCCACCGGCAGAGCAGCCGAATATGCCGATGTCCGCAGCGGCGTGGTCCTTGAGCAAGGCCTTGTAGACCGAAATCACGTCCTCGGTCGCGGCGGGATATTTGTGCTCTGGTCCCTGGCGATAGTTTTCTGCGATGACCTTGTATCCGCCGATCGCGGCCAGCGGGATGGATTCGAGGAGAGCCTGGGCGCCCGCGCCGGTGAAGAACCCCCCGCCGTGCAGCTCGATCAGCACACGGTTCTTGTTACGGGGCGCGATGCCGCCCTTGGGTGTAATGACGCGCGTCGGGACCCCGGCCAACTGCCTGTTTTCGACGTTCACTGGGTAGAGCGCCATGGCATGGTCGACCTGGGGTTTGAGCTCCGCTTCGTCGAGCGTGCGTAGCTTATCGATCGGCGCGCCTGAATCCATCCAGGCGGGGTCGATAGGTTTCTGCGCGGTTTCGATGAAGGCTTTTTTCGCCTCCTTGCTCATATAGCTCGAGAGCGGCACCTTGAGCTGCGTGACTGTAGCCGTACCAGCTGCATCCACGTTGACATTCGCCGCATCTTCGGCAAACGCGGTCGCTGCTGCCGACAGGAGCGATACGAACACAATGACTTTGAATCGCTTCATCTTGGCTGTCCTTCCTTGCCTGGCGAAGCCCTTTTGCCGGCTTGTTTGCGCAGAACGCCCCGTGTGGTGACTCCTTCGTGCAGATTCTCGCTGACGTACCGGGCCGTCTTTCCGTCCGCTCCAACGGTGAGGCGTATGACACTCACTACCTGTCCGTCCTGTTTGGTTGTCTCTTCGAACATGTCCTTGCTGATGAGGCGAACCTTCACCGTGCGATTTCCCTCGACCCCATGAACGGGATACTCAGCGCCGTCGAATTTGGCGTGATAGTTGAATCCGGTGGGATCGCTGAAGCTGATGCCCATATTCGTCACTTTGAGGGTCACGGTCGCCCCATTTTCGGACACGCCTTCAAGCCGGCTTTGGCGCCAGGAGCCGGACAGGGCATGCGATCCGGCGGGGCCGCCTTCGATCCGTTCCGACAAGAGGCGCGAAGTGACCGGGGCGGCTGCCGAAAGGTCCGTTGATTCCGATATGAGCTGCTTGTTGTCACTGGAGACCGAGAACATGGTCGATGCCATCGGTTTGCCTGCCTTGGCGGCATCGACCCGGACACGACGGGGATCGACTATCGTCACCGCTATCGCATCATAATCGTGCGGGCCGTTGACGAGGTGGTCCTGCCCATCGGCCGGAACATCATAAGGTGAAGCGCAACTCTGGCATCGGTACATGCCGTTGTTGAGCAGATAGATGTCCGGCTTGTCGGACAGTTCCGTGGAGGCTGCGTCCCACAGCCACGTTCCGTCGAATGGGCTGGCGGCAAAGACTGGGGAAGCCATCAGGCACAGAATAGCGGCGCAGAGAGTCTTCACTGCTTCGAACCTAGAACACCAAATCGACGCGCTGGGTGTTGAAGGCGTAATGCGGCAATTTCTTTCGGTGGAATGTGGCGATGATCTCCGTGCGTTCATTGACGTCGGCCGCTTTTGCCAGGTCCGCCGCCAACAGCGACCTGTCGCGCGTGAAGGAACGTATGCCTTGAAGATCCGCCCAGACGAGCCAGAAGGATCTGCCGTCGGCGGCGATCCACTTCGGCGCGATCTGCGGAGCGTAGGCGCAGGCGGCAGCGTCGCCGCCAGGCATCCAGGCCGTTTCCTCATGAATCTGGTTCCACGGACCCCAGGGGGTCTTCGCGATCCACAAGCCGAGATAGCTGGGCTTGCCGAACTCGGTGCCGTCCGGGGCACAACCAGTGCCGCTGGCAGCCATCAGATAGCGATCCAACGCGGCGACATAGGCGACACTGGGTAGCCATGCCTCCACCACAAGATCACCGGAAAAAAGATTTGTGCGGTTGACCCATCCTTTCGGGAAGGAGTGAACGATGGCCCGGCTTTGAATGTCGCGCGCCCAGCGTGCGGTGCCGTCCCCGCGCCAGCCCGCGAAATAGGTGTAGGCCCTGCGGTCAGCGATGCGCTCGACCGGAACGCGGCACATCACCAGATCATTCATCTGCCCATCGATGCTGCCGTTGGGCGAATACATATAGATGTAGCCATCGCGATTAGCCGAATAGTCTCGCCCCATTTGGAGGATCGAAATGAGCGAGAAGCAACCTTGAGGCTCCCGGAAAAAGGCCAGGCTTTTGGCCTGCTGTCCCCAGTCTTCCCACGACACGGGCGCCGATCCATCCTGGTTGAGCCAGGTTCGTCCGTTGTCGTGCGAGCAGATTAATTTCGCACCCGTCCAGCGGCGCGGCGCTTCGGTGCGCTGATCCAGCGTACTCAGAAATTGATAGAGCCGTCCACGGACCGCCAACGTTCCATGGCCGTAATAGCTAGGGGCGTCATCCGGCCGGGTCATCTTGTTCAGTTCCGGATATCCCGGAACATCACGAAACGACACGTTGGCAGGGGCGCCGACTGCAGCCCACATCCGGCTGTTATAGAACTTCAACGGCTTTTCGAGCCATCCTGAGCCATCATTGACGCCGAAATACTGACAGTCGTCTGCCGCCCAGGTCATCTTGTAGCCATCGCCAAGACCGCCAAGCCGGAGAATCGCATCTTCCCGACGAATGGCCGATTTTGGAGACGAAGTTTTGCTCCGGGATCTCGCTGCGGCGGAGGTGCCTGCGATCGCAACCGGGGCCAGGATTGCCCCAGAGACCGCTTGCTGCAGGAGATCGCGTCTGTTCAAGGACATGGCAAGTCGATCAGGGTTTCAGTTTCTGGTCGAAGAACTTCGTTATGACGGCGAACGCTTCCCGCGATTCCGGCAGGCTGAAATCATAATAGAAGCAATGACCCTGCCCATCCCACAGATGCAGATCGGCGTCGGCGCCGGCTTTCACCAGTTCGCGATGCGTCTGCACCGCTGCGCTCAAACCGAAACTTCGGGTGCCGGCGATCACAAGCGTCGGCGGGAATTTCGCCAGTACATCCGGATGCAGGGCCGGGGAAGCAAGCGGGCTCGTCAGGTCGACGCCCTTGAGATAAGCCTCCGTCGCGACGGGCAGGGATACCTTCTTCGGATCGATCGGCCACAACGGCTCGCCGACCAGTCCGGGCGCGACATAACGGCTATCTCCACCCCAGGCGCCGGGTGAATCCGGCAAGTTCTCAAATCCGGCGTAAGCGCCGCCGCTGAAGATGCCAATGGCGCCGGGACGCGGCAGCTTTTCCTTCTGGAACCATGCGGCCGACATGGCCGTCAGGCTGCCGCCCGTCGAGCAGCCATAGATGCCAATGCTTGAGGCATTATAACTTTTCAGCAGCTCCTTATAGACGGCCGCGACGTCCTGAGTGGCTGCCGGGAACCTATTTTCCGGGCCTTGGCGATAATTCACGGCGACCACCTTGTAACCGCCGACCGCCGCGATCGGTATCGAGTCCAGCATTGCCTGGCCCTCGGCTCCGGTGAAGAAGCCGCCGCCGTGCAGCTCGATCAGCACGCGATTCTTGTTACGGGGCGCAACGCCAGTCTTCGGGGTGATGACATGGGTGGGAACGCCAGCGATCTCACGTGCCTCAATATTGACCGGAAATTCCTTACGCGCGAAGTCGGCTCCCATTTTGGCGGGCCCTTCCGACATTTGCCGAAGCTTTTCGATCGGCGCGTTTACGTCCGACCATATCGGGTTTGCATTCCCGTTGCCGGATTCGATAAAAGATTTTTTTGTGGCTTCGCTCACATAGCTCGACATTGGCACCTTGAGCTCGGAAATGTGCACCGTACCCTTTTCATCGACCTGAACCGGCGGTGGCCCATCTGCGGCAGACTGCCCGCCAGCTTGCTGCGCAAAAGAGCTATCCGTCACGAACAGGCCAAAAGCGGCGGCAAGCAAAGCGGTCTTGCAGTTGCTCATAATCCTCCTCCAAATGGCATGAAGGCCATCATGTTATTTCTTGGTCTGGTTTTTATTGGGATCGGCATCCAAGGCGGGTTCACCGTTTTCGCCGATGCTGTATCGGTTATTGTCGCAGATATATTCCGATATTTTGTAATCCTTGAGTCTTCGATAACCGAAAGTGAACGCATAGGGTTTGGTCAATACCGTCGGATCGTCGATCACGACATGATCCTCAAGCTGATCGGGCGAGGTGAGGCGAATGCGTTCGGTGATTTGCATGTCGGCCGAACGCGGCATGTTCATGAATCTTACGTTTTCGCGAATATCCTGGGTCTGGACGACAAGCGTGTCGCCCTCCCAATGGGAGACCGAATAGCCATTATAGCTCGGGAATGTCTCCTCCTTGGGTGGCATCGCCTGGTCGATATATATCCTGCGTGTCTGGGTCAGAAATTCGGCGAGAACAAAAAGTTGTTTGGGTGTCTGGACGAATTCGAGCGCATAGATTCCGCCCATGATGGTGGGCATGCCCTCTGGTAGGCAGCGCGTGCTCGGATCGTCGATGAGCTCGCCCTTCTTGAGCGTTTCGTCCCGCTTCTTGACGGCCTCGTTGAATTGGCTTGCGTAGGGTTCCCGCAGTGGCGGCGGGCCGCCCGGAGGAGGGGGGTAGTCGACCCCGCCCGCGAACGGATCGGGATAGCGCTCCCACATGCCGGAAAAGTCTGGATGTGCCTTATCTGGAACGTTGGCACGCAATGTCGCATGACTTGTGGGCCGGGATGCATATACCTTGCCGGTATGAGCTGTCGGTGCCGCGTTGGCGGTGGAGGCTGCCAACAACGCTATTGAAGCGATCCCAACTCGCATGATTATCTCCCGTCCTCATGATGCTCGCCTGCGGCGTGAGACCACGAAACTGTTCCTGCCCGCCGCGCTTGCAACAACTCGAACCCGGCGCCAACAGCTGGCCAATTCTTACCCGGCAGGCCCCGAGATCGAAAGCTTAACCCGCTGGGAGCGAAAAGATGCGTGCCGCCATATCTCGCCGGTTTACGGCCAAATATGGCGGCCGATGTCTGGCTCAAAATCGTCAAAACTCCTTCGTCACGCTCAAGCCATAGGTGCGCGGCTGCAATATGTTGAAGGCATCCTGGGAGATGAGGGTGCCGCGACCGCCGCCGAGAATACCGCGCTTGTTGGTTATGTTATTGACGAATGTGTTGATCTTGATGCCGCTCACCTCGATGCCGGCTGTCAAATCCAGCTTGTTGTACCCGGCGAAGGCCTGCCGCTCGACCCCGGCAGGCAGGAAATTGCCGAGCCGTTTGCCGACACGGCTGAAGGTCGTGCCGACGGATCCGGTGTTCGGACCGATCGGAAACTCGTAGTTGAGCGAGACGCTCGATGAGAATTTGCTCGAGAACGGCAGCCGGTCGCCATCCGTGCCGGCGACGAGATCATTCGCTGGGAAATCCTGAACCAGAACGGCATCGTTCCACGAAACCCAGCCGGAAAGGTTCAGCCCTCGCGACAATCGCAACTCCGCAGCTAGCTCCACACCTTGGCTCCGGGCCTTGCCGCCGTTCGAGAAGAAGCTGAGGCCGATATCGTTGTTCACCTGGATCTGCACCTGATCCCAATCGATGCGATAGAGCGATCCATCCACGAACAATTTGCCGTCGAGAATAGTCGCCTTGACGCCCACCTCATAATTTTTGGTGCTGTCATGTTTGAATGTTGGATTGGTACCGACGAGCGCGCCCACCGAGTTGATGCCACCGGGTCTGTAGCCGGACGAGAAGCGGGCGTAGATCATCACCTGGGGTGTGACTTTCAGCCGGGGCGAGACAGCGTAGGTGAAAGCATTCTCCTTCAGGAAAAGATCGGGGAAAACGAGGACGTCGGACCCGGGCTCCTCGGGCGTTCCGTTCTCGAACAGCGAGACGAACGGTCCAGTATCGGTTTCGAAGAATGTGGACTTGATATATGATTTGCGGACACCGGCTTGGATATCGAATTTGTCGCTGAACCTGTATGTCACATTTGTGAAGGCCGCGACTTCCCGAAAGGTGCTTCCGAAATCGAAGGTTACGAATGTCCCCACTCGCGCATTGCTAACGTCCGTTGCAAACCAGTTCTGCAGCCAGCTGGTGTTTTCCTTCGTGTAGAAGCCGCCGATAAGCCAGTCGATGTTCGAGCCGATCGGAATGGACGCGCGAATTTCCTGCGTGAATTTCTTCGTCTTCGATCGATCGATATTGTCCGTAAATCCGCCTTCGTCGGGAAACGCAACGGCAGTGGTGAAACCTGTGGGTTCGGTGACGTCGTAGGAATCGAGCAGCTTGGTAACGCTGTAGCCTGTGACAGAAGTGAGTTCGACCCTGCCAAAGGATTTCTTGATGGTGACGGAGCCGGCCGAGAAGTCCCTGTTCGTGTAACCCGTACCCGGCAGGAAGCGCTGCTGCACGCTGCCAGTGTCGGGAGCAATCCGGACATAGGGCGAGCCGTGGATCTTGTTGGATTGCGAGAATCCGTTGATCTTGACCGAAAAGTCGTCAGCCGGATGCCATAGGGCCGACAAATGGCCGCCATAAGCCTTGGTTTCATTTACGCCATGTTCGATGGGTTGATCGCCCACATAGCCCAGATTGTCGATATAGCCTGGATCCTTGCGGACAAAGCCGCTCCCGCGGATCGCGAATTGTTCGCTTAGCGGGACGTTCAACGCTCCGTTGAAGTTATAGCCAGCCCCAGAGCCGTCCGTAACGCCGCTGATCCCGGCAGATAAGCGTCCTGAGAGACGATCCGTCGAGGGGTCATGAGTCACATATTTGAACAGGCCGCCGATGCTGCTGGCGCCGTATAATGTTCCCTGCGGGCCGCGCAGCACCTCAATTCGCGCGAGGTCCGACGGATCGATGTCGGGAACGAGGAAACCGCCGCCCAGCAAGGTCGATGATCCGAACGGCATGTCATCCACGGTTATGCCGACCGTCGGTGCCTCGAAATCGCTGCTGGTCACGCCGCGAATCGCGATGGTCGCGGTTCCGCCCAGCTGGTTGGGCGTATAGGCAAGACCCGGCACCGTCAGGTAATAATCCTGGATACGGTACTGGCTTTTGTCCGCGATCTCTGCCGCCTGTACGACAGCAACGGGTAGCGGAACGGTCGCAAGACGCTCCTGCTTCTTCTGCGCCGTCACGACGATTTCCCCGGCCGCATTCTCGCCGCCTGCGCCTACACCCCGCGCGTAGGCCTGCCCGGCACATATGCAGTAAGTCAAGGCGATTATGCTTAGGAATGGCTGTGCTTTGCGCCCCGATATTCTCATGATGACATTCCCTTTTTCGAAAATATTTATTACTTCGTAATATGGTAGAAGTTGAAATTGATCAGTTTATTAGCTCTCTTGGGGAATATGTCGACCGGTGTGATCTTGAATAGATGCGAACGTCCGGTCTTAGGCTCTTGCTGACGCACGCCTGTGCAAGCATGTCCATCGAGCTTCCTTTCCCAGAATCCGTCTAGGCAGCGACGAGTGCGAGCAACGATATCAATCTTCGATCTTATATACAATATGAACATTAAAGGCGTATTGGATCGCGGAGACGCTATTCTCCCCAGCGCGGAAAGTTGAGGCCTTCGATCCCGAACAGGTCAAGCGCCCGCCCCACAGTATGATCAATGAGTTCCTCGAGCGATGCTGGACGGGGATATAATGCCGGCACCGGCGGCATGATGATCCCTCCAGCCTCGGTGGCCAACGCCATTGCCCTGAGATGTCCTGCGTGCAGAGGCGTTTCCCGAACCATGAGAACCAGCCTGCGCCGTTCCTTCAGCACCACGTCTGCCGCGCGCGTCAGCAGGTTTGACGTGGTGCCATAGGCAATCTCCGACAGGCTCTTGATCGAGCAGGGCGCGACGAGCATGCCCACTGTTCGAAACGATCCACTGGCGATCGGAGCGCTGATGTCGCCAATGCCGTGGACCACTCCCGCGAGCGACTCGATCTCCTTGGCACTGAGTGAAACTTCATGAATTAGTGCCTGTCGCGCCGAGCGCGTCATCACGAGATGCGTCTCAAATCCCAGATCCCTGAGAATTTGAAGGGCGGTCACCCCATAGATGATCCCTGAAGCACCTGTGATCCCTACGATGATTCGTCGCCGCCAAGTGTCATTCTCCATGTTTCAGGCTCCTGGCACCGACGCACGCGATGCGTTTTTGACTCGTCCTTGACATCCAAGGATCACGTTCTCACGCTTCCGCCATTGCCGGAAGGGAAAGCAGCAGTGCTCTTCGTCAGCCGGAGGCTCAGGCGCGCAAATGCGTCCAACCAAAAGCTCGAGCTGCGCCGCGGCCGGTCTATCATTGACGCCGCACATGATGTACATACGATGTGTACATATCGTGTTATGCTGTGCGATTGTCAAGAACCGCCCAATTGGCAGCTCGCAGACTCATGGGAGGATTCATTCATGGACCCAGACTATCGCGATCTCAGAGATTTTATCGAGCTCATCGATCGCGCCGGCGAGCTTAAGCGCGTAAATGGCGCAAAGCTTGCCTATGAGATCGGCGGGATCACGGAAGTTGCAGCTGGCCTACCGCACTGCCCGGCGCTCCTGTTTGATGGAATTCCGGGGCAAGCTTCTGGGAATCGCGTTTTCACCAATGCGACTGTCGGATTGAGACGTGCCGCGCTGGCCTTGGGAATCGATCCCGCCTTGCCGCCGCTTGAGGCATTGCGCGCCTGGATGGAACGGCGGGCCGATCTCAGATTAATTCCGCCGGAGCAAACCAGCGATGTCCCCTATATGGAAAATGCATTGGAGGATAAGGAAGTCGATCTCTGGCGGATGCCTTGCCCGATATGGCATCCCGGCGATGGGGGAGCATATATCGGCTCAGGCGCCTTGGTTATGACCCGGGATCCGGAGAGCGGATGGGTCAACAGCTCGATCTATCGGGTGCAGGTTCATGACGCCCAGCGCGTGACGATCCAGTTTGATCACAAGGGCCGTCACGGCGCTATGATTGCCCGCCGCTTTTGGGATCGGGGAGAGGGCTGTCCGGTGGCGGTGGTATGTGGGCAGGATCCAGCATTGTTCATCGCGGGCTTCGAATATCTGCCGGAAGGGGTTGCCGAGCTGGATTTCGCGGGCGCGATCAAGCAGGCGCCCGTACCTGTCCATAATGGCCCCCGGACCGGCTTGCCGATCCCTGCCCGTGCGGAGATCGTGTTGGAAGGCATGCTATTGCCTTTTCCGGATGAGAGCCTGCCGGAAGGTCCATTCGGCGAGTTCACCGGATATTATGCCGCGGACCGGCGTCCCGCACCGGTGATGGAGGTTTCAGCCATCTATTATCGCAATGATCCGATCCTGCTGGGATCGCCGCCGCTCAAGCCGCCGCGCTTTCATTTCGGGCTGCCGTTCCGTGCCGCCAGCCTCTGGTCGAATCTGGAAGCGGCAGGCGTGGTGGGCATCGCGGGCGTGTGGCAGCATGTTTCTCAGCTCATGACCGTCATTGCCCTGAAGCAGTGCTATGCCGGCCACGCGAAGCGAGCTGCGCTAATCGCTGCCGCGAACAGCTACATGGGTCGCATCGTCGTCGTGGTGGATGACGACGTCGACCCCTCTAATCTGGCAGACGTGATGTGGGCGGTAACGACTCGCGCGGAGCCGTCGGAGGACGTCGACATCGTCCGCAATGCGTGGAGCTCATCGCTCGATCCGCGAATCTCCATGGCCGACCGCGATGCAGGGCTAACGTCCCACTCAAAGATGATCATCGATGCCTGCATACCGTTTCAGCACCTTGCCGATTATCCCAAGACCTCCGCCTTGAGCATGGAAGAGAGTAATGCCGTGTTGGCGCGGTGGGGATCGGCGATCCTGCCCTGAGGCGTCGCTGGAACAAGGCCAGTTGACAATAGGCCAAAATATATATACATATTGTATATTAATTTCTAATGGAATCACCGCTGGCGCTGGATCGGTTCCGCGAGGACAGGAGAAATGCATGGCTTTGCAGCAGGTTGATGCGCCGGTGACCAGCGGCCAGGTAGTCCCCTTGCGGACTGGCGAAAACTTTCTCAGGGACCTGAGCGCGAGCGAGCGTACGGTCTTTGTCAATGGCGAACGGGTCACCAATGTCGCCGATCACCCCGCTTTCAGTGGCGCGGCGCGGACGCTGGCGCGGCTGCTCGATTATGCCGCTGCGCCGGATAATCGCGAGCGAATGACATTCACGTCGCCCGACACGGGCGGCCCTGTCTGGCGCTGTTTCCAGATTCCGCGCAGCCATGCCGATCTTCGCGCCAAGCGGCTAGCGGCCGAAGGATGGGCCGAGCAGAGCTTCGGCTTGATGGGGCGCACGCCGGATCATGTGGCGAACTTCTTTGCCGGTTATGCGGCGACACCGGCTTTTTTCGAGCAGGGCGGAAAGAATTTCGCGGAAAATGTCCTGAATTTCTACAGGCACGTCCGCGACAACCACAAATATATCGCTTACGCGATCGTGCCCCCGCAGATCGATCGCAGCCGGCCGGCGCATCAGCAGGCCGATCCGACGCTTTATGCCGGCGTGGTTCGCGAGACGGATTCAGGCATTGTCATCAAGGGCGGACAACAGCTGGCCACCGGTGCCGTCTTTGCGGACTATCTGCATCTCAGCTGTATCCATCCCCTGCGTCCTGGAGATGAGAATTACGCGATCAGCGTCGCCATCCCGATGGATGCTCCCGGTCTCAAGCTCTATCCGCGTCGTCCGTTTGCGCTAAATGCCTCCGGCGTCGAGGATTACCCGCTGACCACGCGTTTCGATGAAACGGACAGTTTCGTGGTGCTTGACGATGTGCACGTGCCGTGGGAACGCGTTTTCATCTTCCGCAACACCGAACTTTGTTTCCAGCAATGGTGGAAGACGCCGGCGCATTCCTATGGAAATCATCAGGCGCAGGTGCGCTATGCAACCAAGTTGCGTTTTCTGCTTGGCCTCGCCGACCGAATGAACAAGGCAACCGGTAACGACAAAGCTCCGCCCGTCCAGGTGGAGATGGGTGAGCTGGCTGCCTATGCATCCATCGTCGAGCAGATGCTCAATGCGCATGAGGTTTCGGCGACGATCGACGCAAACGGCATCCTCTGGCCGTCGAAGCAAGCGCTCTATTCGATCATGTCGCTACAGTCGAAAATCAATGCGCACATGATCGATATCGTGCGTGAATTGACAGGTGCTGCGATGATCTCTCTGCCATCGTCGCGTCTGGATTTCGAAAACCCGGAAACGCGCGGCGATATAGAGCGATACTATGTTTCCAGCGAGATGGGCGCTCGCGAACGGACACGGCTCATGCAGCTGGCCTGGGATTTCATCGGGACCGAGTTCGCCAGCCGGCACCAGCAATATGAGAAATTCTACGGCGGTGCCTCTTATCTCGTCAAAATGAACATGTACCGAAACTATGATTTCGATCGCGCCGGTCGGCTGGTGGATGCCGCGCTCGCAGGCGCCGACATCTGAAACGATCTGCGGTTGCGTCAATCCCTACAAGGAAGATTCCGATGGCCGCTCCCGTTCATGTGCTGCAACTCAAGCTGGATGATCTGATCGACGTTCCGATTAGGACGGTGATCATCGCGGGCTGGACGGGGCGCGATCAGGCGGCGCTTCAGAAGCATATCGCGGAACTGGAGGCTCTAGGCGTCAAGCCGCCGACATCAACGCCCATCTTCTATCGCGTTGCCGCAAGCCGGCTGACCACCGCGCCCGTCATCGAAGTGACGGGAGAATCCTCAAGCGGTGAAGTCGAGTTCGTGCTCCTCCATCATGGCGGTCGGTTGTGGGTCGGAATCGGGTCGGATCATACCGATCGTGATGTTGAAACCTATAACATCACGGTATCGAAGCAGATGTGTGAAAAGCCCGTTTCGGGTGAGTTCTGGGAAATATCTTCGGTCGCGGAGCATTGGGACAGTCTTGTGCTGCGCTCCTACGTCCACGAAGCTGGGGAACGCACATTATATCAAGAGGGGCCGCTTTCGGCGATGCTGTCGCCGGCCGAGCTTCTATCGTGCTGGCGCGCGCCACTCGAGGAGGGCACCCTGATGTTCTGCGGCACACTGGCGGCGCATGGCGGCATCCGGCCTTCCAGCAGCTTTGAGTTCGAACTCGAGGATCCGATCCTGGAGCGCCGGCTTTCGCATGCTTACGACATTCTATCCCTGCCAGTGGCCGGTTGAGCCGGTCCGATAAGGCAACTATGAAGATCGCCGTTCCCGATCTCATTTCGAATTCCTACTTCCCGGCGGTGGCGGCCGTGGAGCTCGGTTGCTTCGCGCGATACGGCGTGGAGGCGTCGATCGAGCTGATCTTCCCGGTGGATCGCGCTTACGCCGCCTTGCGTGACGGGCAGGTCGATTTCGTCGCCGGCTCGGCGCACTCGGCGCTGGCCGCGTTTCCGGAATGGCAAGGGGTGAAGCTGCTCTGCGCTCAGGCACAGGGTATGTATTGGTTTCTCGTCATGCGCGCGGATCTCGATCCATCCCGCGGCGATCTTTCGATCGTCAAGGGGCGCAGGATTGGCGCGGCGCCTTGGGTCGAACTTGGGTTGCGCGCGCTGTTGACCGCCGGCGGGATCGATATTGAACGGGACGAGGTCACCCTTGCCCCGGTGCAAGGCGCAATTGGAACCAGCATCAACTTCGGGTTGACGGCGGCGAAAGCGCTTGAAGAAGGTGCGATAGACGGTTTCTGGGCCAATGGCATGGCGGCAGAGGTGGCGATCCGGCGCGGCGTCGGGGCGATGGTGCTGGATGTGCGCCGGGGAGATGGTCCGCAACAAGGGTTCGACTTTACCATGGCATCGCTGGCAACGACCGACCAGCTGATCCGGGACCAGCCGGACATCGCAGTGGCAGCCGTCCGCGCGATCGTTTCGGTGCAGGCCGCGCTCAAGAGCAATCCTCAGCTGGCGACCGAAATAGGCGGCCGCCTCTTCCCTGAGCAAGAGGCAGCCCTGATCGCCACGTTGATCCGGCGTGATGCGCCTTTCTACGACTCGGCAATACGGCCTGAGTCCGTCGAAGGCATGAATGCCTTCTGCCGAGCTGCCAGTATCCTGCGGGGAATGCCGGCTTACGGAGATGTCGTCGCAGAGCAGTTCGCGCCATTCTGGAAAGAGGAATAGGATCATGCCCGTCAAAAAAATTCACGACGAGTTCCATACATTGGACATGACGATCGGGTGGGAGGTGCCCCCCGGCTATCCGTCGGGCATTCAAATGAAAATCCTGTCGGGTGCGCTGGACGAAAAAGGAGGGCGGGGAAGCCGAACACGGCTCCTGCGCTTCGACCCGGGGGTCTTCACGACCGAGCCTTTCGTGCATGATTATTGGGAGGAAGTCTTCCTCATCAGCGGCGACATGACAGTCGGTGGCGAGGACGGGGAGAGTTTCGCGCCGTTCACCTATGCCTGCCGCCCGCCGGGCGCCTACCATGGGCCATTCCGGTCCTCTGAAGGCTGCCTCCTGCTCGAAATGCACTATTACGATCCGGTCTGACGCAGGTCGCCCCATGGCCCTCCGCACTTTCGCTGCGATGGCGCGCGACCTTGCCGAAAAGAAGACGACCAGCCAGCATTTGACCGAGCAATGCCTGGCGGCGATCAAGAACGAAAGCGGAGAGGGCATCCGCGTATTTCTGCACGTCGATGAAGCTGTGGCCATCGCGACCGCGCAAGCGATAGATCGATTACGCGCAGCTGGCGTAACACTGCCTCTTTATGCGGGCATTCCGATCTCCATCAAGGATCTTTTCGACGTCGCAGGGCAGGTGACGCGCGCCGGCTCCATGGTGTTATCGGATCGCCCTCCCGCGACGCGCGACGCCGAGATCGTCACCCGCCTCCGCCGCGCCGGTCTGGTCATCGTGGGCCGAACCAACATGAGCGAGTTCGCTTTCTCCGGCGTGGGCATTAATCCCCACTATGGCACCCCTGCGGCACCATGGGACAGGGCAGCGCGCCGCATCCCGGGCGGGTCGTCCTCGGGTGCGGCGATTTCCGTCAGCGACGGCATGAGCTATGGTGCGATCGGCACCGATACAGGAGGCTCGTGTCGCATTCCGGCGGCGCTCACTGGACTTGTCGGATATAAGCCGACGGCGCATCGTATACCCTCCGATGGCGCCATTCCGCTCTCACCGAGCCTCGATTCGATCGGGCCGATCGCCCACAGCGTCGGCTGCTGCGCGGCCCTGGACGCCATTCTGGCCAATGGACCGGAGCCCGATCTGGCAGGAAGCCGTGTGGAAGGACTCCGGCTGGCGGTGGTCGGGAACTTTGTCACCAATGGGATGGACAGTATTGTCTTCGAAGGCGTTGACCGTGCACTCGCCCAACTATCGCGCGCGGGCGCCTTGGTGAAGCGTCTCGATATCCCCGCCTTCGATCATATTCCGGAGATCAACGCCTTGGGTGGTTTTGCCGCCGCCGAAAGTTACGCCTGGCATGGAAAACTCATTGAGGAGCAAGGCCGCGACTATGATCCGAGGGTCCGTGTACGCATCGAACGCGGCAAGCTTCAGAGTGCAGCCGATTATATCAAGCTGTGCGTGGCGCGGGATGATTATAGGATCGCGGTCGAGAGGAGCATTGGCGATTTCGATGCGCTGGTGATGCCCACTGTCCCGATCATACCGCCCTATATTGACGATCTTGCGGAGGATGACGCCTTCGCCGCGATCAACCTGCTGCTCTTGCGTAATCCCTCTGTCGTCAACCTGTTCGATGGCTGCGCGATATCGCTTCCAGTTCATGATCCAGGCGCAGCGCCGGTGGGCCTGATGCTTGCCGCACCCCGCGGACGCGACCATCATCTGTTCCGCGTGGCGAGCGCCATCGAGGCCTGTGTCGCCAAACAATAAGCCGAGAGAGACCGTCCCGCCTTCCTATCCTTTCAAAGCTGGCGAGCCGCCAGCCATGGCCTGAACGACATCCTCGGGCACGCCCTTGGGCCGCATCTCGAATATGTCCGTGACGGAGGTATAATCCAGATATCCCATGCGAGCGAGCGGACGCATCCCAAGAATATCCAGCTTGCCGTCGGCACCGATATAATCGTCGTTGATGTGAATGCCGACGACGCGGCCGATGACGACAGAGTTGAACTGACTCGGGGTGCCGTTTGGCAGCACGATTGTCTGGTGATGCTTGCATTCGAGATTGACGGGGCTTTCGAGCACGCGCGGCGGCCGGACGAGACGGCAAGAAGCGGCAGTGAGGCCGGTGGCGGCCAGTTCGTCCACTTCCGGGCTTTCGATCATGCTCGATTCGATCACCGCGTCGCGCAGAGCATAGGTCGCCATGTTGTAGACGAACTCTCCCGTCGCCTCGGCATTGGCGACCGTATCGGTGCGTCGGCCGTCTCGGCGGGTCTGGGGCGAGAACATCACATAGGGGGGGTCCCAGCCGAGGATATTGCTCTGGCTGAAAGGCGCGAGGTTGACGTTGCCGTCGGGACTGATGGTCGAAATCCAAGCGATCGGCCGTGGCACGATGCAGGATTTGAACGGATTGTAAGGCAATCCGTGATCGTTTTTGGCCGGTTCGTAAAACATTCGATCAATTTTTCCTTGTCAAGAAGCGGATGGCGAGCGGTGAGACGGCATACGGAAAATCACCCGATAAACGCCTTCACCTCGTGAAACTCCTCGAACCCGAACCGGCCGACCTCGCGGCCATTGCCAGATTGCTTATAGCCGCCGAACGGCGCCTCGAATTCATAATTGGGCGTCTCGTCCTGTGGACGATCGTTGAGATATATGCGGCCAGCGCGGATACGACGTCCAACCCGATCGGCCTCTTCGATAGAGTCCGCTGATACGAAGCCGGCCAGCCCATAGACGGTATCATTGGCGAGTTCGATCGCATGGTCAACGTCACGATAGCTCATGATCATCAGCACCGGGCCGAATATCTCTTCGCGCGCAATGCGCATATCGGGCGTCACGTCCGCGAAAATGGTTGGTTTCACATAGTAGCCACGATTGAAACCGGCGGGTCTTCCCTCGCCACCAAGGACCAACCGGGCACCTTGGGCGATACCCGAGCCGATCAGGTTCTGCACACGCTCGAACTGGCGGCGGTTGACCAGCGGGCCATGTGTCGTCTCTTCCCGTGCAGGATCACCGACGACGATCGATTGCGCAGCGGATCTGAGCAGGCCCACAACCTTCTCGACATCGTTTTCCGGGACCAGCATGCGTGCCGGCGAAATGCAGGATTGGCCGCTGTTGGTGAACGCGCGCATCATGCCGTAGGGCGCGGACGTTGCCATATGCGCGCCCGGCAGCAGGATATTAGCCGATTTGCCGCCAAGTTCCTGATGCACGCGCTTCACGGTTGCTGCCGCGTCTCGCGCCACCTGAATGCCGGCCGCAGTCGATCCGGTAAACGAAACCATGTCTATGCCGGGATGTTCCGAGATGGCTTTTCCCACGGTGGGCCCGTCGCCGTTCACGAGATTGAAGACCCCCGGCGGCACGCCGGCTGCATCCAGGATCTCCGCCAGAATGATCGGGCTGAGCGCCGCATACTCGCTGGGCTTCACCACCATCGTGCAGCCCGCCGCCAGCGCGCTGCCGAGTTTCGCCGTGATCTGGTTGATCGGCCAGTTCCAGGGCGTGATGAACCCGCAAACCCCGACCGGCTCGTGCAGGATGTGCGTCGCGCCCAGCATATATTCGAACTTATAATCCTTCAGGACAGCGATCGCCTCTCGGAGATGGCCGATCGTTGCCGGGGTCTGCAAACCACGCGAGAAGCTGATCGGGGATCCCATCTCGGCCGTGATCGCCCATGCGACTTCGTCGAAGCGCCGCTCATATTCCCGGATGATGCGCTCGATTAGATCGACCCGTTGCGCCACGCTCCATTCCGAAAATGAGGCGAATGCCCTGCGTGCCGCGGCTACTGCCAAGTCGACGTCCGCGGCGTTACCCAGCGAGATCTTGGCAACCACTTCCTCAGTGGCGGGATTGATGACGTCGAACGGGATGCCGTTCGCCGGCTCCACCCATTTTCCATCGATGTAAAACTTGCCGTGATTATCCATGGAACCCTCCCGTTCGGCATCATCCAAATGCCGAATGTTTCATCATCTGCCTTGGGCCAGCGTCCACTCCGCCTGGAGATGGTTCATCGTCGTCACCGTCAGCACAGGAAGGAATTCCACCTTCTGCCCCTGTGTTACGCGAATATCGGGAATGCGCTTGAACAGTTCCTCGAAGGCGACCCGCGCTTCAAGGCGCGCCAGTGGATTGCCGATGCAGGTATGCCGACCATGGCCGAAAGCGAGATGCTTGTCGCGGTTGGGGCGGTGGATGTCCCAAGTCTCTGATTGGGGAAAGTGGCTTTCGTCCAATCCGCCGCCGATATAGAGGAGCCAGACCAGCGAACCTTCTGGGATTTTTGCACCGCCGAGTTCGACCTCGCGTGTCGTGATGCGGAACAAACCGGGCGAGGTGCCGCGCAGCCGCAGCGTCTCCTCCACCACGTTCGACAGGAGGCTCGGGTTGCTCCGTACCTCTCTGTCCCATTCGGGATGCTCGCCGAGCTGGAGCAGCATCAGGCCCATGAGGTTGGCGGTGGTATCGTTGCCCGCCGCGACCAGTTCGTGGAGCTTGCGGACGACCCGCGATGCCGGAATCGCTGGATTGCCGTCCGCATCCTTGGCCTGCAGGATCTCGCTCGTCAGGTCGTTTACAGGACAACGCAGGCGCTCGGCGACGAAGCTTTCAAAGAAAGCCTGGCTTTCGGCCAGCCGGGTCCAGCGCTCGCGCCGCTCCTCCTCGCTCATCGGCTTGGTCACCGAATCCTTTGTTTTCGGCGCCAGGACGCAGAAAAGATCCTCGGTCCAGATGCGGTAGTCCTCGGCACGCTCGGGCGGCACGCCAAGCAGCCCCATGATTACGTTGAGTGAGAGCGGATAGCAGAATTCCTGCATGAAATCGCAATGTCCACGGTCGATGAACTGATCGATGAGCGCATTGGCAATCCGCCGAATATTCTCCTCCTGCTTGCGCAGTTCACCCGGCAGGAACGGGCGCGTCAGGGCGCGACGGTCCGCCGTATGCTCGGGCGGATCAAGTGAAATGAAATGGTTGTCGATGAAGTCGTCGGGAATCTTGTGCTTGAGATCGTCGGGCGGCGGCACGCAGCCGGTGGCCCGAGATGAAAAGGTCTCCCAGTCGCGCGCGGCACGGCAGATGTCATCGTAGCGGGTGACGACCCACATCCTGAGTTCCGGATAGTAGAACACCGGCGCCTCCGCTTGCGCGCGTTTGATGATCGGAGCCGGATTGCTTAGGAATTCCTGGCCGAGCGGATCGAACCCTGAAAGGGTTGGAAAGGCGGCGGTGTCCTGCGACATGGCAACCAGATGCTCCTCTGCACTTGCACCGGTGCTAACCGGCATCCTACGGGCTGTAGGAAATTTTGATACATACTGTATATAAATTGCCTGCTGTCAATCGGATTCCGGATTGCGCCGATCGCCGATCCGTCAGCACGAAAATCAGGATAGCGTGCCGCTCGCACGCTGAGCACGGCGGTGCTCGATTTCCTCGATGGTGAGAGGAAATCCGCCCGTCGCCCAGAGACCGCTTTGGACTTCGCTCACGGTGATCAGGACATTGTCGCGGATGTGTTCGTCGGCGACGCGCACAAACGCTTCCGTGATGTCCCGGACCAAGGCAGTCTGCTGTTCCCGGGTGAATGCGCCGGCGAGATGTTGTATCTGGACAAGCGGCATGATCGAACTCTCCTGGTGAATGGGAGACTTATGGACGGCTAACGTCCCGCCACCCGCATATCTTCGGGTATCACCTCGCCATCCTGCAGAATCGGGCGTCCGTCGAGGAAAAGCGAACAGTTCTTCAGTGGAATGTCGAGGTGGCAGAGCGTGGCGTTATTGCCGCCGAGTTCCGTATTTGGGCCGAGCGAGAATAGCACCTCGCCGTAATGACAACGCCCGTCGGCGCCGACGCTTTGCGATGCCTCCGGGCTGAGCGCGAGAAAGTTCCACTGCGCATTCTGGTCTAGGCCCCAGCCGATATGCGAGACGGCATACGCCTTGGGGTCGTGAAAGCCTGCGATGAAGTTGCGCAGGATCGCTCCTTCCGCGCCTCCGCCCTTGATATTGACGATCATGCCCTTGCTAATTTCCAGGACGATCGGTTCCGAGACGTAGCGCAGGATCGGATCGAGCAGCATGTCGCCGCGATCGATCACCACCGTACCGTCGACTCCATCCTCGTCGCCGCCGGTCCAGACGAAAGCGCCCGACCACGCATCCCAACGGCCAGGCTCGTCAGTATAGCCGTATTGGCTGATGGTTTTGAGGTTGCCGATCCGGTAAGTGACGTCGGTTCCGCCCGGCGAGGTAATACGCAGCACCCTCCCTCCGGCAAGCAGATCGCGGGCCGCCTCCGCGCGCCGGCGCGAATCGGGTGTGGTGAGCAGCCGGGAAAGCACGCTCCTCGGCTCGAGCACCAGCAGCATGCGCGCGCCGGCGTCGGTTATCTGCTCCTGCTCACTCGACCAGAGCAGACCGACGAGATCGATTACCATGTCCGTCGTCTTCAGTGCATCGATTGCGGCCTGCTGACCGCGGAGCGAGTTGCCGGGGCCGAAGAAGCTGCCTGGTTTCTTGGCGATGTTGATATGGAGTGCATCGGCGCCCAAATCCTCGGCGGCTGCGGCGAAAGCAACCGCGTAGTCCCTGCGGACCAGATCCTCCGAGAGGATGCCGATCCTTTCTCCAGGCACCACTTTGCACAACATGAGTTCCTTACGGAACAGGTCGAACAGAAAACGGTCCACGCTCATATCAGCCTCTATCCTGCTTTTGCCGTCATGCGCGATCGGTCGCTTCAGGAGTGGCCCTTACCTTTCCCTGTGCGCGAAGACGCCCGCCGCCCGCAGGTCTCCGGCAGGCAGAGTGAAGAGGCCCCCGGGAAGGGCGTTGATATAGTCGATAGTCTCGTCACCGGAGACGACATCGGCGTATTTCGCGTTCATGTCGCACAGATTGACTGCGTGCGATGCCTGCGAACGATCGGCGCAGCCGTCGTGGATCACAGCCACGCGATAATTATAGCTGAAAGCGTCCACCACGCTGGCACGCACGCAGCCCGATGTGGTCGTGCCGGTGACCAGCAGGCTATCGCACCGCAGATGCACGAGATAATCGAGCAACGGAGTCCCGTGAAACGCGCTCGGCTTTTGCTTGCCGATCACGAGATCGCGCGGTTCCGGCGCGATATCCGGCACGATGATATTGCTGGCGAGCGTGGAAGGTGACTGGCCAAGATAGTCCCTGTTTACCCGGCTGTTCTTGTATGCCCACGCTCCCTGATCCCAGGCGTCCGCCCGGCGCAAACCGGAGGTATATATAACGGGAATGCCCTTCGCCCGTGACGCAGCGAGCAGCCGTTTGATGACGCCCACTGCAGCCCAACCCTCTTCGCCGCACGAATTCATCCATCGCTTGACCGATTCCAGGATCGGTTCGGGCCGGTCCCCGACGAATCCGTAGTTTACGTCGATGATCAGCAGCGCCGGCCGCTCACCGAATCCGCCGCGCGCGCCATAGCCCGAAGCGGCGAATACCTGTTTGTCCCGCTCGGTGAGGAACGCATCCCACAGCTGGCCACTGTGCGGTTGATCTGCCATCTCTTCGCCTTCCTTTCGGTCACGCTCTGCATACGGGCCGGCTTGTGCGGCCGCTCCCCCGTTTTCGAATCCGCTTCCGAGACACCATTGCAATGGGAACGGAATTAATGTACATGTTGTACATTGATCGGCGACTGTCAACCCGCGTCGGAAGATGCAAACCCAGCACCGTCGAGTGAAGGCATAGGGAGCGGACTGTGGATCTCTCGAACAAGATTGCCATCATCACGGGAGCCGCACGCGGCATCGGCCTTGCAATCTGCGCCCGATTCTGTCGGGCCGGGGCATGCGTCGTGATGGCAGATCTCGATAGCGAAGGCCTGGAGAATTCCGCTGCCCTGATCCAGCAGGAAAACCCCGCTGCGCGCTGCATGACAATGACAGTAGACGTGGCCGATCGCCCTTCGGTGGAGAGGATGGTCGAGCAGTCGATCGCGGCGTTCGGACGAATCGACATCCTCGTCAGCAACGCCGGCATCTGGAAGAATCTGACGCGTGGCCCATTCTGGCAGATCAGCACCGAGGAATGGCAACATACCTTCCGTATCAATACCGATGGCGCGTTCAACTGCGCCTCCGCCGTGGCCGCGCATCTCATCCGACAGCAATCCGGCCGCATCATTTTTATCGGATCGGCTGCCATCGGCGAGGCCTTGGCCCACATCACCCAATATTGCGCTTCGAAATCCGCGCTTACGGGTCTGATGCGCTGCGCGGCGAGAGAGTTGGGCAAGGACGGCATCACCGTCAACATGGTCCATCCTGGCCAGATCGATACGGGCGCCTTCAGCCGTGAGCAGATGGAGGAGCGGGCTCTTCAGAAATTCATTCACCGAGTGGGCATGCCCGAAGATCTCGAAGGGATCGTGACTCTGCTGGCGAGTGATGAAGGTAGCTTCATTACCGCCCAGCAAATCTATGTGGATGGCGGAGGCGTGCTGAACTGACGCCCTGCGCCATGACATTGGCACGTGTGACGGTTGAACGGAAATCAATTTGCGAGAAAAATCGATGATCGACCTCCAGCCTTTCGACGCGCGCGACTTCCGCGACGTGCTCGGAACATTTGCCACAGGCGTCACCGTGATCACCACGATTACCGCGGCGGGCAAGAAATTGGGATCGACAGTGAGTTCGTTCAACTCCGTGTCGCTCGATCCGCCGCTGGTCCTGTTCAGCATGGCACGCAGCGCGAATTCATTCGAGGGCTGGCAAGAGGCGCGTGGGTTTGCCGTCAACATCCTGGCGGAGGAACAGGTCGAGATATCCAACCGCTTCGCCCGCCCCTTGGCGGAAAAGTGGGGGACGCTTCCAATCGGGTCGGGCGCCGCGTGCCGGTTCCCACTCATCCCCGGCGCGCTGGCGGCGATGGAGTGCGTTCACTACGCAAATTATGATGGGGGCGACCACTTGATCCTGGTCGGGCGCGTGGTCTCAATTTCCCGACATCCGGCCAGCCGCCGTCCGTTGGTTTTCCACGGCGGCCGTTATCGCATTCTCGACGATGAGGAGAGGATTTCAACGCCGAGAGAAGCCGATGTCTGGTTGCATGGATGGTAAGCGCAGCACTCCCGATGCGTAGCGCCCATTGCATGGCGAACGGTATCCGTCTGCATTATCTCGATTTCAATTCCGAGGCAGCCGGGACACCGATCCTTGTGCTGCCCGGCATCACCAGCCCCGCCGCAACTTGGGCCTTTGTCGCGCGCCGGCTGGCTGAGGAGCGGCGCGTGGTCGTCCCCGACATAAGGGGGCGCGGTCTTTCCGAAAATCGGCCGGGCTTGGGATATGGTCTGGACGATTATGCCGGTGACGCGGCAGGCCTTATCGAGGCAGTGGGGCTGGGTCGAGCCATTGTCATCGGGCATTCGATGGGCGCCAGGATCGCCACGCGCATGGCTGCCGCCACCGACCTTGTCACTAGGTTGATCCTTGTCGACCCGCCGCTTTCGGGGCCTGGGCGTGCCTCCTATCCGACGCCGATCGAGAGCTATCTTGCCGCCCATGCGGCGGCTTCAAGAGGAGCCACAATTGAGGAGTTCCGGGCATTCACACCGGCCTGGACGGAAGAACAGATCGCGTTGCGGCTGGAGTGGCTTCCGACCTGCAGCATCGAAGCGATTGCCCGGACTTATGAGAATTTCCATGTGGAAGACATCTTTGCGGACTTTCCCGAGCTGACTTGCCCAACGCTCCTGATGTACGCGAAGCTGGCACGCGTTGTGACGCCCGAAGCCGCAGCCGAGGTGGCAAGTCTTCTCCGCAATGGACAGGTGGTAGGGGTGAAGGCTGGCCACATGATCCCCTGGGACAACCTTGAGGATTTTTTAGATGTGACGTGGCAGTTTCTGTAGGCCGGCGGCGGCGAACGGGATTCCTCTAATCCCTGATCAATCTAAAAGGGCAATTGGCCCGAGAAGGTGAAAAATTACTACAAGTTTGACATAATATTATGTATGATGCATTCTCCCTCACGGGGGTAATGCGCTCTGCGGTGGGGAGTCGGGAGAGCCGTTGAGTGCCCAGGAACGTTCAGTGGCTGATGAGGTCGAATGTTCAATAGAAAACGTGTCGTCGAGGAACAGGAGACAGAGCGTCATGAGGAATAACTTCCGTCTTCGCGGAATAATGCTGACGGGGTGTGTAGGAATAGTCATGATGCTCGCCCCGTATCCCGCGGGCGCACATCACTCCTTCGCAATATTCGATCAGGCTCGTGTCGTTACAACGAAGGCGGTAGTGAACAAGATCGAGTGGACCAATCCGCATGCTTATATCTTTTTCGATGCGGCTGATGAACAAGGGCACCCAGCGACACTGGCGATCGAGTGCGGAAGCATAAGCCTGTTGAGCCGGAAGGGATGGAAGGTCAATTCCCTGCGGGCCGGCGATGCTGTGTCTATCACGTATCATCCGCTCAGAAGCGGAAAGATGGGCGGTATGCTGGTCTCTGTTGAGCTGCCGGGCGGCGTGGTGCTCCGAGGTTGATGCGTCAGCATAACGGCCTGCTATGTGCTTGAAGCAGGAGCAAGGATTGGACGGCAGCCGCTCCAGGTCTGTATCGTGAGAATGCGCCAATGACTGTCCATCTGGCTGATCCTGTGACGCTTGATGCGAAGGAGGGTTCCAGCCGACTCCTTGAGGAGGCGCGCGTCCTACGAGAGGAGATCGATTGGGGTCGTTCCGATACGATGTTGCGGCTGTTCGACTATCTCCTCGAAGCCTCTTCCCTCGGCTATGCCCCCAAGGAAATCGAGATATTCCACGCGATATTCGCTGGGCCTTGCCATGATGCGGCGGGCCAGGATTCTACGGTTCGAGTCTATATTCATCGATTACGCAAGAAGCTCAGCGACTTTTATGCCGGGCATGCCGGCGCTCGGTTGTCGATCCCGAAGGGTGAATACCGCGTCATCCTGGTTGACGCTCCCGAGAATGAGGACTGCCAAGGCGGAGAAGCTGAGATTGTGGGATCGCCGGAGCGGACCCATCGGTTCGCTTTGTTCATCCTCGCCGTGACCGGCTTCGCTATGCTCAATATCTCGATTTGGGCGCTGGTTGCGCCGGGGAATGGAAAACGCGCGATGCCGGAAGGCGCCGGCACGTTCCTCTGGCAGCCATTTGCGAAAGATACGCGGTCGATTCTCATCGTGACCGGAGATTATTATCTCATCGGGAGCGCGCCCGACGGCAAGGAGGTGACGCACCTGGTCAGGGACTTCGCGATCAATTCAAGGGATGATCTCGAACTTTATCTCATGAACCATCCGGAAGACTTGGGCCGATATGTGGACGTCGACCTTTCATACTTGCCGATCAGCACGGCGGCCGCGTTAGCTGCGGTCATGCCTATCACGAATTCAACGAATGCAAATAAGCCGCATCCTTCAACGCTGGTCACCATGTCCCGCTTGACGCCCGATGCGCTCAGGAAGTCGAACATCGTCTATGTCGGTTTCCTTAGCGGGCTCGGGCTATTGCGTGAACCGCTATTCCAGGCGTCCGGTTTCTCGGTCGGTTCCAGCTATGACGAGTTGATCGATCGGACATCCGGCCGACATTACCTCGCCAGCAGAGGAATGTTCGACGGCGACAACACGTCGCAAAGCGACTTTGGCTATATCGCGAGTTTGCCCGGGCCGGCAGGAAATCGCGTGCTTGTCATTGCGGGAACTCGCGATGCAGCTGTAGCGCAGATGGCCGAGATGGTTTCGGACCCAGCGCAGGTCGCGGCGCTATCCCGTCGTGTTTCCAGGGGCGGATATTTCGAGGCCTTGTTTCAGGTGCGTTCGATTGGGAATACGAACCTCAATGGTTCGCTACTTATTGCACGCCCTTTGAGAGCGACAAATATCTGGAATGGGGGAGAATTGAACCAGCAGTTTCCGGATTCCGATCCCCAGGAAGCCCATCTTGGAAAACAATCCTGAATTGATCTGCAATATAGAGCTAAATTGGGTGTAAGCATCTACTGTGAAGACAATATCACTCGTGGTTCGCTCGACGATTTGTAATTGTCGGATATGGGTACATATTTTCCAATTAATCGGATTTACCGCATGAAACCTTTTCGCGCTAAAAAGGCGAATGTCGCTATATTGGATGCGGAGCCGGGCGTCGCCATCAGCGAAAACCTGGCTGCCGGCGTACTGGAGGAATTATACGGCTTGACTGGCTCGCTCAGCCTCTTGACCGGCGAGCGCGATCAGAATTTCCGGTTGGCGGCGGCGGGACGCGATGGCTTCATATTCAAGGTATGGGGGCTGTCGCAGCCGGCCGACGAAGCCGAGTTGCTGGCCGCGACATTGGCGTTCCTCGAGTGCAGCGCTTCCGGTTTGCCTGTTCCGCGGCTCGTGCCGAGCCGCGACGGACGAAGCGTCATCACGTTCATGGATCATTTGGGCAATGAGCGGCGCGCGATCGCCTACACATTTCTGCCGGGCCTGTCGTTGTCGGGGGTTGAGCGAACCATATCGCAGCATTGCCAGTGCGGCACGATGTTGGCCGAGCTGGCGATCACACTGGCGAATTTCTCGCACCCGGCAATGTACCGAACCCTGATCTGGGATCTGCGGCATCTTCCCAGCTTGCAGATGTTGGTGCCGCAGATCGTCGACCTGCCGTTTCGCGAATTCGTGCAGCGCTTCCTGAACGCGTTCGAGAGAGGCGTGATGAACCACCTGGCGCGCGTACCGCACCAGTTCGTTCATAACGATTTCAATGCCCGCAATATCATCGTCAATGCGGATGACCCTTCGCGCATTGCAGGCATCATCGACTTCGGGGATGCAGTCCACACTGCCCGCGTGATCGATGTCGCGGTCGGCATCATCGGCCAGCTGTCTACCTACGGAGCGGCCGAGCTTGCAATGGGTGAATTTGTCGAAGCATATGCGACGGTATCACCTTTGAGCGGCGAGGAACGCGCGTTGCTTCCTTCGCTGGTTGCTGCCCGGATCGTGCAGAATGTGGTGATGACATCGTGGTATAGGTCGCGGCAGCCTTCAGACGGGCATTTCGCCGCCTTCGATCCTGAATATTTCGAATGGCGCATCGATTTCGCGCGAGGCCTCGCCTCCCGGATGGCGATGTAAATGCGTGCCGCGGCGCGGGATAATCAAATGCAGGAAAGCGGATTATAATGGGCGTTACCGAAAATTACCAAGCACTGCTCGCGCGCCGCGACCGTGTTCTCTCGCCAAGCTATCGATTGTTCTACGAAGAGCCGCTGCACATCGTTCGCGCCGAGGGCGTGTGGATCTATGACGCTGACGGCCGCCGTTATCTCGACGCTTACAACAATATCCCTGTGGCAGGCCATTGCCACCCATATATCGTCGAGGAGCTTGCCAAGCAGGCGATGCTCCTTAACACGCATACGCGCTATCTGAACGAACGCCCCGTGGAGCTTGCCGAGCGCCTGCTGGCGACCATGCCTTCGGCTATGGGCTCGGTCATTCTCACAAATTCAGGCAGCGAAGCCAATGATCTCGCCGTTCGCATCAGCCGGATGGTGACGGGGGGCACCGGTGTTATCGTCACTGATTGCGCGTATCATGGCACGTCGGACCTCCTGCAAGGCATGTCGCCCGTCACCGGCCTGCCGACCGGCCCGGATATATTCACCATTGAGGTACCGCTCGTCATGCGCGATGCTGGAGAGTTCGCCGCCATTGTAGAAGGCGCGCTCGATCGGATGCGCGAAGAGGGCGTCAAACCGGCGGCGTTGCTGGTCGATACTATTTTCGGCAGCGATGGCGCGATCGCCGAGCCAGCTGGCTTCCTCAAGGGCGCCATCGCGGCAATCCATCGCGAAGGCGGCTTGTTCATCGCTGATGAGGTGCAGCCTGGGTTCGGCCGCACGGGCGCCGGCATGTGGGGCTTTCAGCGGCACGGCATCGTTCCTGATTTCGTAACAATGGGTAAGCCAATGGGGAACGGCTATCCCGTCGCTTCGCTTGTCACCCGGCGGGAGATCGCGGAGGCGTTCGCGCGTCGCCAGCGATATTTCAATACGTTCGGCGGGAGCACGGTTTCCTGCGCGGCTGCGCTGGCGACACTGGACGTGATCGAACGAGAGGGCCTCATCGAGAACGCCGCGAAGACCGGGGCTTATCTCAGCGAACGCCTGCAGTCGCTGGTCGATCGCTACGACGTCCTTACCGGCCTTCGTGGTGCCGGCCTGTTCCAGGGTGTCCAGACGCGTTCAGGCGAGATCGCGGGGCGCATCATCAACGGCCTGCGCAGGGCTGGCGTCCTGATCGGCGGTGCAGGGCGTGGCAACGCCGCACTCAAGGTGCGTCCCCCCCTGCCGATCGCACCTGCTGATGTCGATCTTCTGATCCACAGCTTCGATCAGGTTTTGCAGGGCGAATTCAATAACTGAGGAAAATACACAGCTGTTATCCGCCATAGCGAGTTCGAAAGCGCAAGGCTTTGAACTTCTGGCCAATGTTGTGGACGCTAGCCAATCACAGTGCGGTGCGGATCATTGCTCGACGCGTGATCGAGGATTTGACGGCTGCGTCTTGACCGTTCGCTGGCGCAGCCGTTCACGCCAACCCGGTTACGGTTGCGTAACCCCGGCGGATAGCTACCGAACCGTCCGTTACTTGTCCGCGAAGCTTATCTCCAACAAGCCTGTCCAGACCCGATCTGCGGGGAATGGATATTTGGGAAGAGCAAACGGTTCATGCGATATTTCCGGAGGGCGGTTGCAGCCTTGTTATGCGCCACGGCGGTCGCCGGGCATGCGGAAGAAGCCAGGCCGCCGGAAGCGCGCTTCGCCGCGGACACGGCGTCACCGCAGGATATCCTCGTGTTCGGCAGGGGCGAAGCCAAGATCGGCACCGCTGTCGCGGCGAGCGAAGGGACTGTTACCGGAGCGGACCTCCTGGTGCGGCCGCTACTGCGGGTGGCAGAGCTTCTGGAGGCAGTGCCGGGCATGATCGCCGCCCAACATTCCGGCAGCGGCAAGGCCAATCAATATTTCCTGCGCGGGTTAAACCTGGATCACGGATCGGACTTCACAAGCTATATCGACGATGTGCAGATGAACTTCCGCACCCATGGACACGGCCAGGGTTATCTGGACCTCAATGGCTTGATCCCGGAAATCGTCGGACGGGAGGATTTTCGCAAGGGGCCTTATCGCGCCGATGGCGGCGACTTTGCGCTGGCGGGCGCGGCCTATATGCGGACGATCGAGCGATTCAATACGCCCTGGGTATCGGCTGAGATCGGCTCTTATGGTTCGCGACGGCTCGCGGCCGGCGGATCGGCGAAGCTAGGGGTAGGCGAGCTGACCCTGGTCGGCCAAGGCAAGGTCTATGATGGCCCCTGGCAGGAAGCCGAACATCTCCGTCACCTCTCCGGCTTTGCGAAATATGCGGTTCCCACCGGCCCGGGTGAATTGGAGCTGACGCTGCACGGTTACTACGGCACGTGGCGTCCTACCGAACAGATTCCGGAGCGGATCATCGGCTCCGCGGTCTGCCCGAATGTTTTCTGCTCACCCGATCCCAGCGCACGCGGCAAGACCGCCCGGTTCATCGGCAATGTCCGGCTCAGCGGCGACGGCTACAGGGCCAATGCCTACGTGCAATATTATAATTGGTGGATGTATTCGAACCCGGCCTACGCCAGTGCCGATCCGGCGAGCTATGGCAGGAGCGCGCAGATCCGTCAGTTCGACAAGCGTTGGATCTTCGGCTTGAAAGGCGAGAAGAACTGGAAGCTGGGCGATGCATTGAAGCTGACCCTCGGCACCGAGGAGCGCTATGACGATATTGGCGACGTCGGCGTTTATCACACCGAAGATCGCGTATTTGTGAGCAGCTTCGGCACCTATGCCGTCAAGGAAGCATCGGCCTCGCTCTATGGGGAGGCATCGCTGGAGCCCGTGCAAGGGCTTCGCCTGACCGGCGGATTGCGCGGCGACTATTATAGCTATGACGTCGTGGCGAAGGACGTCCAAGCTGCGGCCTTGGGCGAAGGCCAGGGCCACGACGCGATCCTGTCACCGAAGGCGGCAGTGGCCTACCGGCTGTCCCCAGCGTTTGAAGTGTACGGAAACTGGGGCAGAGGCTTCCATTCCAATGACGTCCGAGGCGCTGTCACCGCCACGCCGGTGCCTGTACTCGTGCGCGGAGAGGGCAAGGAACTGGGGGTGCGCTTCCAGCGGCCGGGTTTAACCTTCACGGTCACCCATTGGTGGCTCGGTCTTGGCAGCGAGCTCAAGTTCGTCGGTGATTCCAATGCGGTCGAGCCGACCGGCGCGTCGCGGCGGCGCGGCTATGAATTCGTTGCTTTCTGGCGGCCGCTGCGGTGGCTCGCCGTCGATGCCAATTATACGACGAGCCACGCACGCTATGACAATGGAGACCATATTCCGAATGCCTTCGAGAATGCCGGTCAGATCGGGATTTCCGCCGTCTTTCCGGAATTCGAGGGTAGCGTCCGCTTCCGGCATCTGGGCCCCTATCCGCTGATAGAGGACAATAGCCAGCGCGATAAAGGCAGCAACATCGTCAACGTCCGCGCGGCGTGGAAACCCAAGCCCTTCGAGCTTTATGCCGAGATGCTCAATCTCTTCGACAGCCGGGATAAAGACATGACCTATTATTACGAATCCTACATCCCGGCATTTGATGCCTCGCCGGTTGAGGGACGCCTCAGCAGGGTTGTCGAGCCACGGACGTTGCGGGCGGGCATGAAATACAGCTTCTAGACACAGATCCGACAGACCATGGCATCCGCTCTCATCCCGATTTGCCCGTCGCCGCTACAGGATTCAAAGATATGATCCTCGGTCCACTTTTCCGTTCGCTGTTGGCCGACGCATCGTCCCAGTCAGCCACCACGTTAAATCCATGCGCACGCTCCGCTGTCGCCTTAGCGAACGGTTTCAAACTATGCGGTCGTCGCGGATTGTTTTGTCCGCTGTCACGGTCTGAGGGTCAATTACCATCGATGTTCGCCCGAGCACCACATTCGCGCCGGCATCGGCAGATTATTAGTGGTGTGCCAATCCAACAGGAGGAACAGTAGGATGTCCGTCCAAGACTTCGGCAACTGGCTTTACGAAACCCCGCTCAGTACGTTCATTCGCGATGTCACCTGGCTCATTCCGGCAGTTCAGAGCATCCACATTCTTGCGATCGCGGTGGTGGTCGGATCGGCGCTCGTCTCCGATCTGCGCCTTGCGGGCGTGCTCGCAATCGAAGAAACTCCGGCCACGGTCGTTCGTCGTTATTTGCCATGGATGTGGGCCGCGCTGGTCGTACTTCTGCTCACAGGCCTCGTCCTGGTGTTGGCGGAGCCGGACCGCACGATCGCCAACGCTGTCTTCTGGACCAAGATGAGCCTGGTTCTGACGGCGTTTGCACTCACCTTATTCTTCAGGAAACCGTTGTTGAGTCCGCATTTCCGGGCGGAGCACGCGAGGTGGTGGGCAGCGACGAAGCCCGCTGCCTGGATTTCTCTGGCGGTCTGGGTTGCGGTCATCTTCTGCGGCCGCTGGATCGCCTATTCCTAATCGACCGTTTGTTTCGATCGCTCAATCCTCAAAAAGGGGGACTGCCATGTCTTTGGAAACCCTGTTTCAGCAACTTTATGACTCCCCGTTTTCTGCCTCGATCCGTGAGAATAATGAGGCGTTTCCATGGATCGAGTCCTTGCACGTTCTCGCGCTTACGCTCGTCTTCGGCACGATCAGCATCGTCGACCTTCGCCTGATCGGCTACCCCTCGCATCGGCGCGGCGCCCGGCAGCTCATCATAGACCTTCTGCCTTTCACCTGGGCCGCCTTCGCGATGGCCGTCGTGACCGGCAGCTTGCTGTTCGCATCCAATGCTGTGGCCTATTCGCACAACAGCCAGTTTCAGTGGAAAATGCTTGCGATCGTTGCGGCTGGGGCCAACATGGCGTTTTTCCACCTGACGGCCTACCGCCGGATTGTCGATTGGGACGACGCGCTCCCTCCGCCGCTGGCCGCCCGCATTGCCGGTCTGACATCATTGGGGTTATGGATGTTGGTGATCTTTCTGGGCCGCTGGATCGGCTTCACCTTGTCGGTATTCTCATGAAAAGGGCCGTAGCCATCGTCGCTGCAAGCGCCGGGCGCCGCCTGTTTGCGGCAAGCCTTTTTGCGTTGATTGCGATATCACTCCAGGGCTGCGGCTCCAACCCCACACCAGCCGCCAATACCACTCCCGATACAGCCAGCCCCCCGTTTAAACCGGTGGCGAGCATCAGGGAATTAATGGATTCGACGGTCGATCCGGCAGCCGACGGTCTCTGGGATGCGGTCAGCACGACCGTCACCTATGCCGGTGTCGACAAACGCGAACCACGCACGGACGAGGAATGGCGCGTTGTTCGCCGCCATGCCATCACTTTGGTTGAGGCGATGAATCTCGTGATCATGGATGGTCGTCATGCCGCGCCGCCTGGCACCAAGGCGGGGCTGGGCGAGCTTACGCCTGCACAAATCGACGCAAAGATAGCTGCCAATCGGACCGAATTCTATACGTTCGCAGGAGGGGTGCGGGATAATGCGCTCCAAGCTCTCCAGGCGATCGACCGCAAGGACGCCAAGACGCTGTTCAAAATTGGCGGCGACATCGACGCGACGTGCGAGGGGTGCCATGTCACCTTCTGGTATCCCAACTCCCCGCGCCCTGCCAACTGACCATTCTCGCCAGGGGCTCGACAGCAAATCACTGGCTCGCGAAGCCGTCATCCGGCTGGATGCTGACCCAGGCGTCAGAGCCTGCTTGAAAGAGCGGGCCGGTGCCGCCTTCGAACAAAGCGCGATAGAGCGCTTTTTCAAAC
>Ga0207657_10000435_pt1 | contig 44495 bp, 41 predicted proteins | sample KBSC33metaG_FD_184316 | JGI IMG/M metagenome (GOLD analysis project Ga0207657, IMG submission 184316) | Corn rhizosphere microbial communities from Kellogg Biological Station, Michigan, USA - KBS C3-3 metaG (SPAdes) (version 2) | ecosystem: Host-associated > Plants > Roots > Rhizosphere > Soil ... | reverse complement strand
CAGGCCGAACAGCACATGATCTCGCCAAGCGCCGTTAATTTTCAGATAAGCCTTAGCGAATCCTTCCTCCTCGAAGCCGGCCTTGGCGAGCAGGCGGCGCGAGGGCTGGTTCTCGGGGATGCAGGCCGCTTCGAGGCGATGGAGGCCCAGGCTGCGGAAGGCGAAGTCGCTCAGCGTGCGAACCGCCGCCAGCGTATGGCCCTGACGCGCGTAGGGCTTGCCGCACCAGTAGCCGATCGAACCCATCTGAGCGACGCCGCGGCGGATGTTGGACAGGGTGATCCCGCCGGTCAGGGCGCCGTCGCCGCTGCGGAAGACGAAGAACGGATAGGCCGCGCCGGCGTCGCGGTCGCGGGCGTAGGCGATGAGGCGGCGGCGATAGGCCGGCCGGCCCAGGTCATCCGCCGGCCACGTCGGCTCCCAGGGTTGCAGGAACCCGCGGCTCACGGCCCGCAGCTCGCGCCATTCGGAATAGTCCGCCGCTCGCGGTGGCCGCAGGATGATCCCCTCGCCCTCGACGCGAAGTCCGCTCTCCGGCGCAATCCAGTCCAGCAGGGCCATGGCCGAAGGTCGCGCAATTGTCCTCGCGTCGCAAGGAGGTGGGATTTCCTTCATATAGACTAGTTTATCAGGTAGACTAAATGCGCTACACGCTCAACTATCTCCGGCCGGATGCCGCCGGGACGAGCGCGAGAGACTTCTGATGAACGCCGACGAAGCCCGTGACGACCTTGCCTTCATGCGCGCCCTGGTGGCCACCACGGAGGATTCGCAACGGACCTTCGGGGAAATCTATCTCACGGCCGGGGTCTGCTACGGCGGACAGATGGTGATGCACGGCATCCAAGTCCTCGGCCTTTTGCCACAGGCGGGCATCGGCGCCCTGCTGATCGGCGTGGGCCCGACGGCGGTCTTCCTGGCCCTGCTGATCTGGATCCTCACCCAGCGCAAAGTCCCCCAGGCGCCTACCGCGGTCAATCGGGCCATCGGGGCGGTGTTCGGCTCGGTCGGCTTGGCGAATCTGATGATGATCCTGATCTTCGGTTCCATCTCCTGGCGGGAGCACAGCACCCTGATCTGGCTGATCTATCCCTGCATCGTGATGATCCTGCAGGGTATGGCGTGGCTGGTCGCCGGCTCGCTGCGGCGCAAGGCCTGGATGGGCGTCGTGGCGCTCGGCTTCTTCATCACCGGCCTCGGCATGTCTTTCGCCATCAAGAACCTGGACGCCTACATCACGATCACCGGCCTTGGGATGATCGCCTTCATGGCGGCGCCCGGCGCCCTGATGATCCGCCAGAGCCGTCGGAGCGCCTGAGTTGGGCGACTACGACATCGGCAAGATCGACGAGGTCATCCACGGACGTCTGCGGCTGGGTGTCATGGCCTATCTGGCGAACGCCGAGGTCGCCGACTTCAACGAGCTGAAGGCGCTCCTCGAAGTCACCCAGGGCAACCTTTCGGTGCAGCTTCGCAAGCTGGAGGACGCCAGGTACGTGACCATCGAAAAAAGCTTCCTCGGCCGCAAGCCGCGGACCCAGGTGCGTATCACGCCTGCGGGCCGCAAGGCCTTCGCGGTCTATCTCGATGCGCTCGGCAAGCTGATCGGGCCGCAGACTTAGCCGAACAGCGCCGCCTCGAAGGCCGGCGCGGCTTTCAGTGAGGCTTTCGGGCCCAGCACTGCGACGGCGGCCTTTTTCGACGCCAGGATCCGCTCCGTCAGCCGCACCAGGTCGGCCGCGGTCACGGCATCCACCTCCACCGCCGTCTCAAGGGGATCGAGGGCGCGGCCGAACAGGAGCACCTGGCCAGCCGCCTGCTCGGCGCGAGCCAGGGCGCCTTCGCGGCCCATGAACATCGCGCCCTTCAACTGGGCCTTGGCGCGGGCGAGCTCGGCCTCGCCCACGGCCGTCAGCATCCCGGCGATCTCGCCGGCCGCCACGCGCGCCAGCTCGGCCGCGTCGGCCGCCGCGCAGCCGGCGAAGACGCCCAGCACGCCCACGTCGGCGTAGGTCTCCGAATAGGCGTCGATGGCATAGGCCAGGCCGCGCTTTTCGCGGGCCTCCTGGAACAGCCGCGAGGCCATGCCGCCGCCCAGGATCTCGGCCAGCAGGCGCAATGCGAAATAGGCCTCGTCGCGCACGCTCACGGCCGGCAGCAAGAGCACCAGGTTGGCCTGCTCCAGCGTCTTGGCCACCGCGCGGCGGCCGCCCGTGAAGCGCGCCTGTTCGTGGACGGGCGCCGCAGCGGCCCCTTCGCCCGAGCCATGGCCGAAGTCGCGCTCCACTAGGCGCAGCAGCTCATCCTCGTCGACCGCGCCCGCGGCGCTCACCACCAGGGAGCCGGGCCCATAGAGGCTGGCGCGCCAGGCGCCCAGCGCCTGCGGCGTCGTCGCCCCGATGGACTTGGGCGTTCCGAGGATCGGCCGGCCCAGCGGCTGGCCCTCGAAGGCCGCGGTCTGGGCCAGTTCGAACACCAGGTCGTCAGGCGCGTCCGCGGCCTCGGCGATCTCCTGGGCGACCACCTGCTTTTCGCGCGTGAGGTCGCCCTCATCCATGGTCGGGCGCTGGACCAGGTCGGCGAGCACCGCCGAGCCGAGGTCGAGGCCGCCGGCCAGGGCGCGGACCTGAAAGCTGGTGCGTTCGTAGCCCGTGGCGGCGTTGATGTTGCCGCCCTGGGCCTCGATCACCTCGACGATCTCGCGCGCCGACCGGCCGCCGGCGCCCTTGAAGACCATGTGCTCGAGCAGGTGCGACCAGCCGGACCGCGCCTCGTCCTCCTCGCGCGCGCCGCGGCCCGCCACCACCGACAGGGCGACGGTCTGCAGCCCCGGCATCGGGTCGCAGACCACGCGGACTCCGTTCCCCAGGGTGTGGACCCTGGGCGTGGCGTTGGCGGAGCCGATGGCCTCAGGCCCCTGCGAAGGCGCGGACATAGGCCTTGATCGTTTCGGCCTCCGCCGGCAGGCGGTCGAAACGCTCGGGGCGGCTGATCAGGTCGGCGACCCCGCGCGGCAGTTCCGGCGTCACGCCGCAGGCCTCGGCGACCGCCTCCGGGAACTTCGCCGCGTGCGCCGTCGACATCACCACGACCGGCCCGTCCAGGTCCGCGCGCCGCAGTGCGCCCAGCGCCACGGCGGTGTGCGGGTCGATGAGCTCGCCCGTCTCGTTCAAGGTCGCCACGATGGTCCGGCGGGTGTCGTCCTCGCTGACCGAGACGCCGCGGAACAGCTCGCGCATGGCTGCGAACGCCTGCGGCGGCACGTCGATGGCGCCGGTGTCGGCGAAGGCGGCGAAGGCGCGCGCGGTTTCCGCCGGCTCGCGCAGCACGCCCTCGAAATAGAGCCGCTCGAAATTGGAGGCCGACTGGATGTCCATGGCCGGAGACATGGTGGGGTTCACCTTCCCGCGCAGGTAGCGTCCGGTCTCGAAGGTGCGGGCGAGGATGTCGTTGGCGTTGGTGGCCACCAGGATCCGCCCCATCGGCAGCCCCATGCGATGCGCGACGTAGCCGGCGAAGGCGTCGCCGAAATTGCCGGAGGGCACGCAGAACGAGACCTTGCGCTCCGGCGCCCCCAGCGAGGCCGCGGTGGTGAAGTAATAGACCGCCTGGGCGGCGATGCGGGCGAAGTTGATCGAATTGACGCCGGAAAGGTCCACGGCCTGGCGCAGGCTTTGGTCCTGGAACGCCTGCTTCACGATCGCCTGGCAGTCGTCGAATGAGCCCTTCACCGCCACGCAGGCGATATTGCCTTCCGTGGCCGTGGTCATGAAGCGGCGCTGCACTTCGGAAATCCGGCCCTCGGGGAAGAGCGCCACGACGCGCACGTTCCTGCGCCCGCGGAACGCCTCGACCGCCGCCCCGCCGGTGTCGCCCGACGTGGCGCAGAGGATCGTCTGCACGCGCTTTTGCGAGCCCAGCAGGTGGTCGTAGAGCCGGGCCAGGATCTGCATGGCCACGTCTTTGAAGGCCAGGCTGGGTCCGTGGAACAGCTCGGCCATGAAGACGCCGGGGTGCAGCTGCACGAGCGGTACGACGGCGGCGTGGGTGAAGCTGGCGTAGGCCTCTTCGCACATGTCCTTCAGGTCGGCCGGCGCGATCTCGCCGTCGGCGAAGGCGCCGATCACGCGGGCGGCGACGTGGGCGTAGGGCTTGCCTGCGAAGCCGGCGATCTCCTGCGGCGGGATCTGCGGCCAGGCCTGCGGCACATAGAGGCCGCCATCCGGGGCCAGGCCGCCCAGCACCGCATCCACGAACCCGACCGCGGGCGCCTGCCCGCGGGTGGAGACGTACCGCATCAGCCCCTCATCCGCTTGAAGAGAGCGGCGACATAGACGCAGGCCAGGCCCCCGGCAAGGCCGAACCAGGTGAGCGCATATTCGAAGTGGCGGTTGGGGATTTCGGTGGGCAGCGGCGCAGGGACCAGCGCGGTGAACCCAGGACTGGTCGCCGTCTCCGCCATCAGGAAATAGGGCGCGGGCGCCGAGGCCTTGAGCTGGCGCGCCATGCCGACCGCGTCGCGCAGGAACCAGCGGTTCGGCTTGTTGGGTGGAGTGAAGGCGTTGCCGCGCTCAGGCTTGCGCAGCACCCCGGTCACGATCAGCGGCGCCTGCGAGGCCGCGTCCACGTGGGGCCGGGCGGTAACGGTGTCGGGGATGAAGCCACGGTCGACCAGGACCGTGCGATAGCGCGCGCTCGACACCGGGCAGGCCGAGATCAGCCGGGATCCGGCCTCGCCCTGGATGATGCCGTACATCTCCACGAAAGGCGCCGCCGCAAGGCCGGGGCAGCTTACCGTCACGCGTGTGAAGTCGACGTCGCGCCCCTGGCTCAGCGCGTCCAGCACCGGCTCGATCGGCCGCGCGGCCGCCGAGCGCAGCGCCGCGATATGCGCCAGCAGCCCTTCCTTCCATTTCAGGCGCTGGAGCTGCCATTCGCCGAGGCCGACGAGGATGGCGAGCGCGATCAGCGTGGCGACCGTCATGCCGATCGGGAAGCCGCGCCCCTGCGGCTTCGCGGCCCGGGGCTCGATCTGCGGCTCCCAGCTCTCAGTCATTGGGGGTCGTCAGTCATGACGCGCCTGGCTGGCCTTGTTCATGAACTGGGCGGCGAGCATCAGCCCCTTCATGGGCCGCAGCAGCGCCAGGACGATGACCAGGGTCATCGGGAGCCAGACGCCCAGCGTCACCCAGATTGGGGGGTTGAAGGCGACCGTCGTAAAAAGCGCCCCGAAGGCCACGATCAGGCCCGCGATCAGGATCACGAACACCGCCGGGCCGTCGCCGCTGTCGGCGGCCTTCAGGTCGAACCCGCAAGCCTCACACTGCGGGGACACCTTCAGGAATCCCTCGAAGAGATGCCCCTCCCCGCAGTTGGGGCAGCGCCCGGCCGCGCCCGACAGCAGGGGATTGGGCGTGCTCATCAGCCGCCGCCGTGGCCTCCGAAGATCACGTAGATGAAGGCGAACAGGAACAGCCAGACCACGTCGACGAAGTGCCAGTACCAGGCGGCCGCCTCGAAGCCGAAATGCTTCTGCGGCGTGAAGCCGCCGCCGAGCAGGCGGATCAGGCAGACGGTCAGGAAGATGGTTCCGATCAGCACGTGGAAGCCGTGGAACCCTGTCGCCATGAAGAACGACGAACCATAGAGGCCGGAGTTCGCCGACTCGGGCGAGAAGAACTCCTTCGCCGCGAGGATGTGGTGATACTCGTAGGCCTGGATCGAGGTGAACAGCACGCCGAGCAGGATGGTCAGGAAGAGGCCGATCTTCGCCCCGCGCCGGTCGCCGGTCTGTAGCGCGTGGTGCGCCCAGGTGACGGTGGTGCCGGAGAGCAGCAAGGTCAGGGTGTTGACCAGCGGCAACTGGAAGGCGGGCACCGTCTCGACGCCATGGGGCGGCCAGGTCGCCCAGGCGGCGCGCACCTCCTCGATCGAGGACAGCGTCCGGTGGTGATGGAACAGGGCCATCTCGAAGAAGATCCAGAACCAGGCGACGAAGAACATCACCTCCGAGGCGATGAACAGGATCATCCCGTAACGCAGGCCGATGGAGACGACCGGGGTGTGGTCGCCCCGGTTGGCTTCCAGCACCACGTCGCGCCACCAGACGATCATCGTGAACAGCACGCCCGCGAGGCCGGCGAAGAACAGCCACGAAGTGTGCGCCGGCAGGCCGAACATGCCCTTCAGCCAGGTCACCCCGCCCAGCGCCATCACCGTGGCCGATATCGAACCGACCAGGGGCCAGGGCGACGGGTTGACCAGGTGGTAGTCGTGCTTCACGCCTTCGGCCATCGTACGGTCCTAGTCCCTCACTAATCCACACGGCCGCCCGTCGGGACTCACCCCGCGCGCAAGACCGGTTCGCGTGACGCTATAGCCCTGCCCAGCCGCCTCCCACAAGGGGAGAAGGCGCTGCCGATCATCGGGTGCGTTCCTGGCTCGTTTAGGCGAGCGGCGGCGCCCGGGAAGCCGCGGCAGACGACAGGGCGCGGCCTGCGATGGAACCGCCTCGACCCAGCGTCGGTTGTCGGAGCGAAGCCGGCGGGTGGTGTCCAAGGCCGGGCTTCTTCCAAGTCCACAAGGAGGTCGAAGTGCGTGTGAACGAATGCATGACGCGTGACGTCGCCATCGCCAATCCTCAGGAGACCATCTGCGACGCCGCGAAGATGATGGCCGAATGCGACGCCGGCGTGCTGCCGGTGGGCGAAAACGACCGGCTGGTCGGCGTGATCACCGATCGGGATATCGCCGTGCGCGCCGTCGCCGAGGGCCAGGGGCCGGACGCCAAGATCCGCGACGTGATGAGCCAGGAGGTCCGCTACTGCTTCGAGGACGACGACGTCGAGGACGTGCTGCGGAACATGGGCGAGCTGCAGGTGCGCCGCTTGCCTGTGCTGAGCCGCGACAAGCGCCTGGTCGGCATCGTCTCGCTGAGCGACCTGGCCACCAACGGCGCCTCCGCGAACGCGGGCAAGGCGCTCACCGACATCGCCCGCCCGGGCGGCGAGCATTCCCAGACACGCCACTGAGGCCGCTGGGGGCGACCGCCGCAAGCTAGCGGACGACGGTCCCGCGGCTGCCGTTTCCATCGGCGCAGGCGTCGCGGGGTCGTGGAAGCGCGTCCTGCGGCGCCGGCAGCACGGCCGTTCGTCCTGCCCTTGGCCCAGTGGTGAAGCGGCAGCGGAAGGTCGTCGCCGAAGCGTCTGCGCCGGCGGCCGCGGCAGATGGCGAAGGGCCGGCCCGATCGGCCACCGCGACGCCGACGCTGTCCTTACCGTCGGTGCAGGGAGCCCCCGCCGCAAACGGTTTGAACCCGACGATTCCCTTGAAGTCGCGGGTGCGGCCGGCCAGCGGGCCGGTCTGGAAACGGCAGATGGTGGTGGCGTTGGGTGCGGGCTCTGCCCCCTGCTGCGCGGCGGGCGGAACCTGAGCAGGAGCCGCTGCGAGCCCCGAGACGAGCGCCAGAGCGAGGGAAAGGGTCAGGGGAATTGTAGCGATCATCGGGGAACCTCCGATCGCGGTTCAACGGCGCGCCCGCCCAGTCCGTTCCGGCCAGTCCATTCCGGCCAGCCCTGTCCGATCGGCCCGGTCCGCGGTCTCTTCCTTACCCCACCTTGGCCGGCTGGGCCGCCGAGGCGGTCTGCGGCTTCACGTCGGTGGCCGGATAGAAGGTGTAGGACAGGGTGACTTCCTTCTGGTTCCGGGTCTCGAAGTCGTTGGCGTACTTCGGATCGACGAAATAGAGCACCGGCATCTCGACGGTCTGGCGCGGGCCGATGGTCTGGTCCGAGAAGCAGAAGCACGAGAGCTTGTGGAAATAGACCGCGGCCTGTTCCGGCACGACGTTGAACACCGCACGCCCGACGACCGACCTGTCCGAGTGATTGGTGACCTTGAAGACGGCGACCTTGGTCTCACCGATCTTCAGCGGCTGCGAGCGCTGTTCGGCGGTGAAGTCCCACGGCAGGTCGCGGACGTTGGTGTCGAAGTGGACGGTGATCTTGTCGTCGAGCACCTGGTCGGGCGCCTTGTAGGCGCGACGCACGGTGCCGTCGTAGCCGGTGGCCTGGCAGAAGGCCTTGTAGAGCGGCACGGCCGCATAGGCTGCGCCGACCATGGCGACGAAGACCAGGCCGAAGGCGGCCCCGATGATGCGGTTGTTTCGCTGCTGGCGGCTAAGCGGAGGTTTAGAGGACATTGGTTGCGACGTTACCCCCCAGGCGGACGATGGTGACGACGAAGATCAGGATCACGAACAGGATCAGCCCCAGCGCCAGGGCGATATTGCGGCCGCGGCGGGCTTTCTGTTCGGTTTCGCTCTCGTGCGCGGGATCGCTCATCTCAGCAGCTCCGAAAGCAGGTTCAAGGGCGCAACCCCCATCAGGTGCTCGCCGAGCAAGGTCGCGAACAGCAAGGTGAGATAGAGGATCGAGAAGGCGAAGAGGTTGCGCGCGTCCTTGGCGCCGGCGCGCACGTCGTAGAGGCCGTCGTCGTTGCGCTGGCCGCCGGCCTCGCCAGCGCGGCTGCGCGCCAGCCGCGCTGCCAGCAGCACGAAGACCAGGCCGCCGAGGCCCGCCACCGCCAGGTAGATCGGCCCGCCCAGGCCGGTGAAGGCCGGTGCCAGGCAGAGCGGCGTGAAGAGCAGGCTGTAGATCAGGATCTGGCGGCGGGTCGAGGCCGCGCCGGCGATCACCGGCATCATCGGCACGCCGGCCTTCTCGTAGTCCTCGCTGGTGTAGAGGCTGAGCGCCCAGAAGTGCGGCGGCGTCCACATGAAGATGATCGAGCACAACAGCCAGGCGTTCAGCGGCGCAGTCCCGCTGGCCGCGGCCCAGCCGATCACCGGCGGCAGCGCGCCGGCCAGCCCGCCGATGACGATGTTCTGGGCCGTCGAGCGCTTCAGCCAGATCGTGTAGACGACCGCATAGAAGAAGATGGTGAAAGCGAGCAGGCCCGCGGCCAGCCAGTTCAGCGCCATGCCCATCAGCATGACGGAAAAGATCGACAGCACGATGCCGAGCGCCAGGGCGTCCGCGCCCTGGACGCGGCCCGCCGGCACGGGCCGGCCGCGGGTGCGGCGCATGCGCGCGTCGATGTCGGCGTCGTACCACATGTTCAGCGAGGCCGAGGCGCCCGCTCCCACGGCGATGCAGAGGATCGCGACCGCGCCCAGGATCGGGTTCACCGCATGGCCGGCGCAGACCAGGCCGGTGAGGCCGGTGAACACCACCAGCGACATCACCCGTGGCTTCAGGAGCTGGACGAAATCTTGCCAGCGGGCGGGAGCGGACTTGGCGGCGGTTGAAAGGGCCGGAGACATGGCCATCGCACACTACTCTTAAATGGTCGAAGGGCGCGAACCCTACGATCCGCGCCCTTCGGATTTTGTTGGGTGGAACGCCTGGCCCTTAGTGGACGTCGGCCTTGACCACCGGGAGTTCGTTGAACTGGTGGAACGGCGGCGGCGAGGACAGCGTCCACTCCAGCGTCGTGGCGCCTTCGCCCCACGGGTTGGCCTCGGCCTTGCGGCGGAACACCATCGCGTCGAGCAGCACCACCAGGAACACGCCCACGCCCACCAGGGTGATCGCGTAGCCGATGGAAGACACCTTGTTCCAGTAGGCGAAGCCGTCCGGGTAGTCGACGTAGCGGCGCGGCATCCCCTGCAGGCCCAGGAAGTGCTGCGGGAAGAAGATCAGGTTCACGCCGATGAAGGTGATCCAGAAGTGCAGCGCGCCCAGCCACTCGCGGTACTTCACGCCCCACATCTTCTCGAACCAGTAGTAGAAGCCCGCGAAGATCGCGAACACGGCGCCTAGGCTCAGCACGTAGTGGAAGTGGGCCACCACGTAGTAGGTGTCGTGCAGGCTGTAGTCGACGCCCGCGTTGGCCAGCACGACGCCGGTGACGCCGCCGAGGGTGAACAGGAAGATGAAGCCGATCGCCCACAGCATGGGCGTCTTGAAGTCGATCGAGCCGCCCCACATCGTCGCGATCCAGCTGAACACCTTGATGCCGGTGGGCACCGCGATGACCATGGTCGCGGCCACGAAATAGGCCCGCAGGTTGATGGGCATGCCGACCGTGTACATGTGGTGGGCCCACACGACGAAGCCGATCACCCCGATCGCCACCATGGCGTAGGCCATGGCGAGGTAGCCGAAGACCGGCTTACGCGAGAAGGTCGACACGATGTGGCTGATCATGCCGAACCCCGGCAGGATCAGGATGTAGACCTCCGGGTGCCCGAAGAACCAGAACAGGTGCTGGTACATGATCGGGTCGCCGCCGCCGGCCGCGTCGAAGAAGTGGGTATGGAAGTTGCGGTCGGTGAGCAGCATGGTGATCGCGCCGGCCAGGACGGGCAGCGACAGCAGCAGCAGGAACACCGTCACCAGGATCGACCAGACGAACAGCGGCATCTTGTGCAGGGTCATGCCCGGCGCGCGCATATTGAAGATCGTGGTGATGAAGTTGATGGCGCCGAGGATCGAGGAGGCGCCGGCGAGGTGGATCGAAAGGATCGCGCAGTCCACCGCAGGGCCGGTGTGGCCGGAGGTCGACAGCGGCGGATAGAGCGTCCAGCCCGTGCCGGCGCCGCGTCCCGGACCTCCGTCCACGAACATCGAGGTGAGCATCATGATCCAGGCGGCCACCAGCAGCCAGAACGAGACGTTGTTCATCCGCGGGAAGGCCATGTCCGGCGCGCCGATCATCAGCGGCACGAACCAGTTGCCGAACCCGCCGATCATCGCCGGCATGACCATGAAGAAGATCATGATCAGGGCGTGGGCGGTGACCACGGCGTTGTAGCCCTGCTTGGACCCCTCGATCAGTCCGATCTGGGCCAGCCAGCTGTGCGGCTGGAAGATCTGGATTCCGGGCTCATAGAGCTCCCAGCGGATCAGGCCGGAGAGCGCGCCGCCCACCAGGCCCGCCATGATGGCGAACAGGATGTAGAGCGTGCCGATGTCCTTGTGGTTCGTGGAGAACAGCCAGCGGACCACGAAGCTCGGCTTGTGGTCGTGCCCGTGGGCGTTGGGGCTGTCGTGGTGATCGTGGGCGGCGGCTTGAGCCATCTTACGCGGGTCCTGAAGTTCAGTGCGCGGCCGCAGCGGCGGGCGCGGCGGTCTTGGTGGTGGGCGTGGGCGCGGCGGGGTTCACTTGAGCGGCCGGAACGGCAGAGCCCGCCGCGGGCGCTGCGTTCGGCGTAGGCGTGTTGGAGCCGCCCGCGGCGTTGGCCGTCGCGGCGTTGGTGGTCGGCGTCGAGGCCGGCTTGGCCGTGGTCTTCGAGGCCACCCAGGCGTCGAACTCCGGCTGGGTCACCACCTTCACCTCGATCGGCATGAAGGCGTGGTCGATGCCGCAGAGTTCACGGCAGGAACCGTAGAAGGTGCCGACCCTATCGACCTTGAACCAGGTTTCGTTGACCCGCCCCGGCACGGCGTCGGTGATGATCCCGAAGGACGGGACGGCGAAGGCGTGGATGACGTCGGCGCCGGTGACCAGCACGCGGACCACTTGGTTGACCGGGACCACCAGCGGCTCGGTCGCGGCCAGCCTGTAGGGCACGCCCTTCGCCTTGGCCTTGTCCTCCGGGAGGATGTTGGAGATGAACTCGGGGATCTTCTTGTCCGGATATTCGTAGCCCCAGTACCACTGATAGCCGGTCGCCTTGATGGTCATGTAGGGCTTGGGCATGTCGTGATATTCGAACAGCAGGCGGAACGAGAAGACCGCGATCACCACCAGGATGAGCACCGGGACCAGCGTCCAGATGATCTCAACGGGTGTGTTGTGGCTCCAGCGCGCCGGTGTCGGGTTCGCCCGCTTGTTGAAGCGGAAGATGCACCAGAGCAACAGCCCCAGCACCAGCAGCATGATCGCCGTGATGATCGGCATCAGGATGACGTTGTGGAAGAAGATGGCGTCATCCCGCAGCGGGGTGACGCCCGGCTGCATGTTGATCGCCCCGTCCGTAGGCTCGCCTATCTTTTCCGCCGCGAAGGCCGAAGCACTCCAAAACGCTGCCAGGGCGCCTGCCGTGAGTCCTCTCGCCAGCGCCCGCATCCCCTGAAACCTAGACTTCATGTCCCCTCGGTCTGGTTGGCCGGCGACGCCACGCGATTTTGACGATTCCGCCGACAATACAGAACGGCGCGCACAGACGCTCGCGCGCCGCTTAGGCCCTTCATCGCGGGTGCATACGCGCATCGCTTGGGCTTGCCAAGGCGTCAGGACGCGCCTGCGGCATGGCGGTCGCGCCAGCGGGGCCGTTCGCGCCGGACCGCCGCGATTCTTCGCGGTTTCGGCGACTCACGTTCGGGGGAACCTCCGCAGGAAGGACGGGTGACGCAGACCTCGCGCATCCCTATCTTCGCAGGTATGAACGCCCATGCCCCCGCTCCCTCCATCCTCGACTCCGCCGGCGTCGACCCCAAGCGCGCCGAATCGATCCTCGGCGAGGCCCTGAAGGGCGCCGACGACGGCGAGCTCTTCGTCGAGCGCTCCGAAAGCGAATCGTTCCTGTTCGACGACGGGCGGCTGAAGTCGGCGGCGTTCGACGCCACCGAGGGCTTCGGCCTGCGCGTCGTGGCCGGCGAGACGGCCGGCTATGCCCACGCCAGCGAAATCTCGGAGGCGGCGATCGGTCGGGCCGGACAGTCCGCGGCGCTGGCCCGGCGCGGCTACGCCGGGACGGCCGCCGAAGGCCCGCGGCCGACGAACGCCAGGCTCTACGGCGACGACAATCCCCTCGAATCGCCGGACTTCGCCGACAAGGTGGCCCTGCTGCAGGAGATCGACGCCTGGGCCCGGGCCCGCGATCCGCGGGTGGTTCAGGCCATGGTGTCGTTGGCCGGGGAGCGGCGGACGATCGAGATCCTGCGCGCCGACGGGCGGCTGATCCGCGACATCCGCCCGCTCGCCCGCATCAATGTCCAGCTCACCGTCGAGCGCGACGGCAAGCGGGAGAGCGGCTACTCCGGCGCCGGCGGGCGCGCCGGCTTCGAGGCGTGGATCACGCCGGACAAGTGGCGCGAGCAGGTCGATGAGGCGCTGCGCCAGGCCCTGGTCAACCTCGACGCCGTGCCCTGCCCGGCCGGCGAGATGGACGTGGTGCTGGGCCCCGGTTGGAACGGGGTGCTGCTGCACGAGGCCGTCGGCCACGGGCTGGAGGGCGACTTCAACCGCAAGGGCACCTCGGCGTTCTCCGGCCGGATCGGCGAGCGGGTCGCCGCGCCCGGCGTCACCGTCTTCGACGACGGCGCGATCCAGGGCCGCCGCGGCTCCCTCACCGTCGATGACGAGGGCACGCCGACCGGCCGCACCGTGCTGATCGAGGACGGCATCCTGGTGGGCTACATGCACGACCGGATGAGCGCCCGGCTGATGGGCCTGGCCGCCACCGGAAACGGGCGCCGCCAGTCCTACGCCCACCTGCCCATGCCCCGGATGACCAACACCGGCATGATGGGCGGCGACACGCCGCGCGAGGAGATGATCGCCTCCACCAAGCGTGGCCTCTATTGCGCCAACTTCGGCGGCGGCCAGGTGGACATCACCAACGGCAAGTTCGTCTTCCAGTGCACCGAGGCGTACCTCATCGAGGACGGCAATCTAACTTCACCTGTAAAGGGCGCGACCCTGATCGGCGACGGACCCTCGGCGCTTACCCGCGTGACGATGATCGGCGACGACTTCGGCTTCGACCCGGGCGTCGGCGTCTGCGGCAAGTCCGGCCAGAGCGTGCCGGTCGGCGTCGGCCAGCCGTCGCTGAAGATCACCGGGCTGACCGTCGGGGGAACCAGCCTCTAGGCGGTTGACCGTATAAACTACTTATGTAAATTTTACCCGCCGCGGACGGCTGACCTGTCCGCGAATTAATCCACCTTACGGCCATTTAATTGGCGCGCGGGGGGCGGCGCGGGATCAGGTGCGCCCGGAGTTTGGGGAGTGCCTGGATGTTTCTGTTTGCCCTCGCGCAGGCCGCCGTTGCGGCTGCGCCGGCCGCTGTCACAACCCCTCTTGCGGCGCCAGCGGCGGCCCAGGAAGGCGTCACTACCTATGGTCCGGACTTCTTCGCGGCGATGCGGCCGGCCAACGCGCTGGAGATGGTGCAGAGATTGCCGGGCTTCTCCCTCGACGTCGGCGACAGCGTGCGCGGCTATGAAGGCGCGGCCGGCAACGTGCTGGTCGATGGCCAGCGGCCGACCAGCAAGACCGACAGCCTGGACGAGTACCTGCGCCGCATCCCGGCTGCGGCGGTGGCGCGCATCGACGTGATCCGCGGCGGCGCGCCGGGCATCGACATGCAGGGCAAGTCGGTGCTGGCCAATGTGGTGCGCAAGGACGGCGGCGCGTTCCATGGCCTGTTCGCCCTGGCCGACAGCGTTGTCTACGACGGACGCAACGAAGTGGCGGTGCGGCTGGAAGGCAGCGGAAAGGTCGGCGCCCATGCCTGGGAAGGCGCCCTCTTCGCAGGCCGCAACCACGACGACGGCTCCGGCGACGGGCCGCTCAGCCGCCGCGATCCGGCGGGCGTCCAGCTCATCGCCGGCGACATCCATTCGCAGGGCGGCGCGACCAACGTGGTCGGCACGGGCGCGGTGGAAAGCCCACTGGCGGGCGGGAAGCTGCGGCTGAACGGGCGGGTATCCTGGAACCGCTATCACTACGACGAGACCGATTTCATCCACGTCCCGGACGTGCACGACGAGCACGAGCGCGACCTGGACACCACCCTCTCCACCGAACTCGGCGCCCGCTACCAGAAACCGCTTGGCCCGCGGACCAATCTCGAACTGGTGGCCCTGAGGCAGGACAAGGACGAAAAGACCCCCGCCGTCTTCACGGCCCCGGGCGACGTCGAGGATTTCCAGCTCCACAGCCGCACCGCCGAGACGATCGGACGCGGCGTCCTGCGCTTCCAGCAGAGCTCGACGCTCTCGTGGGAGGCCGGGGCCGAGGGCGCGGTCAACACGCTCACTAGCGATACCCGCTTCACCCTGAACGGCGCGCTCGTGCCCCTGCCCGCCGCAAACGTCCACGTCGAGGAGAAGCGCGGGGAGGCCTTCGCCAAGGCCGTCTGGCGGCCGCTCAACGATGTCACCCTGGAAGGCAGCCTGCGCCAGGAGGGCTCGAAGATCACCTCCAGCGGCGACGTGGAGCTGGAGAAGTCGCTCTACTTCACCAAGCCCCGCGCCCTGATCACCTGGGCGCCGTCAAAGGACACCCAGGTCCGCCTGAGCTTCGAGCGGGTCGTGGGCCAACTCGACTTCGGGGCCTTCGTCGCCTCGCAGGCCCTTTCGGTCGGCGTGCTCACAGCCGGCAACCCGAACCTGGAGCCGGAAACGGCCTGGGTCAGCGAGCTGGCGTTCGAGCAGCACTTCTGGGGCGAGGGTGCGATCGTCGCCACGGTCCGCCATTCCCAGCTCTCCGACGTGGTCGACCGCGCGCCCATCTTCCTGCCCGGCGGCGGCGCTTTCGACGCCCCAGCCAACATCGGCGACGGGACCAAGGACGAGCTCATCCTCAACCTGACCGCGCCGCTCGACCGGCTGAAGCTGAAGGGCGCGCAACTGCGCTTCACCGGCACCTGGCGACGCTCGGAGGTGAGCGACCCCACGACCCGCCAGACCCGCGGCATCACCAAGTTGCGGCCCTTCGAGTGGGAGGCCCACTTCATCCAGGACCTGCCCGCCCACAAGATGAGCTATGGCGTGGACGTCTGCTGCGCGCGCACCGAGACTACCTATCGGTTCGATGAGATCGACGTCCGCAACCTGAATAATTTCGTTGCTCCGTTCTGGGAGTGGAAGCCCAGGCCCGACCTCGCGCTCCGCGTCGAGCTCGACTATGCCCTGCACTTCTCCTACCGGCGCACGCTCTATGAGTACGCCGGTCCGCGCGACGTCGCGCCGCTGTCCTACATCGAGCACCGCGACCCGCAGTTCGGAAAGGTCCTTTACCTGCGCCTGCGCAAGACCTTCGGCGGCTGAAGGCGGGATCTGCCCACTCAACCTTACGGGCAATTAATTGGCCTATTCGCGTAAACGTAGTCATTTACGCCTGTAAGCTCGGGGGCTTCGGATGTTGTTGTTGATGCTGGCGCAGGCGGCGGCGGTGGCCGAGGCTCCGGCCGGACAGCAAGGAATCCTGTCCTACGCCCCCGAGTTCTTCGCCGCCCAGAACCCCAACAACGCGCTCGACATGGTGGGCCGCCTGCCGGGCTTCTCCCTCGACACCGGCGACACGGTCCGCGGCTTCGAAGGCGCGGCGGGCAACGTGCTGATCGACGGCCAGCGGCCGTCGTCCAAGAGCGACGCCCTGGATGGCATCCTGCAGCGGATCCCCGCCTCGAAGGTGGCTCGCATCGACGTGATCCGTGGCGGCGCGCCGGGCGTCGACATGCAGGGCAAGACGGTGATCGCCAACGTCATCCTGAAGGCGGGCGGCGGCGTGAAGGGCCTGCTCTCGGCTTCGGACTGGACGCTCACTGATGGTCGATCGTTCCATGGGTTTCGAGCGGAAGCCTCAGGCTCATGGGGCGCGACGAACTGGGAGGGCGCGCTGCGCTCGTCGTCGGGTCCCGACGATGGAGTCTCGACCGGCCAGAGTCACACGACCTTCGCCGACGGGCGCCCGAGCGAGGTCGCGCTGCTAGATTCCAAGGGCCTCGATTTCCAGAACTCCGCGACGGGGTCGTTCGAGACGCCGTTGCTGGACGGCCGCCTGCGGGTCAACGGCCGGATCTACAGCGAGAAGTTCAAGGAGCCGGAGACTGACCGGATCCTCTTCCCGACGCCGGACGTGCAGACCTTCGGCTATTTGCAGACGACCGACGACACTGAGCTTGGCGGGCGCTACACGCGCGGCTTCGGGCGCGACACCGACCTCGAACTCGTGGCCCTGCGCACCACGCGCGACCGCGACACCGACTCCTCGTCAGACATCGCCGCCTCGCGGAGCGACTTCCGCAATCACTCCGAAAGCAGCGAGACGATCCTGCGCGGCGTGGTCAAGCACCGCTTCGGCGGACAGATCTCCGTCGAGGGTGGCGCCGAGACTGCCGACAACAAGCTCGACAGCCATACGGCCTTCCTGGTCGACGCCGTCGCCCAGGCCCTGCCGGCGGCCAATGTGCAGGTGGAGGAAAAGCGCAGCGAGGTCTTCGCCAAGGCGACCTGGCGGCCGACGGCCAAATGGACCATCGACGGCGCGGTCCGCTACGAAAGCTCCGACATCTCCTCCAGCGGCGACGTGGCGGTGGCCAAGAGCCTGCAGTTCGCCAAACCCCGCCTGGCCGTGACCTGGACGCCGCTCGCGGCCACTCAGATTCGACTGCGCCTTGAGCGCTCGGTGGGGCAGCTCGACTTCAACGATTTCGTGGCCTCGTCGAACCTGACCAACAGGGTTGGCGTCACGGCCGGCAACCCCGACCTCAACCCGCAGCAGGCCTGGATCAGTGAAGCCGCCGTCGAGCAGCGACTCTGGCAGGGCGCCAGCGTAGTCCTGACCGCACGCCACGAGAAGCTGACGGACGTTGTGGACCGGGGTCCGGTTTTCGCCAGCGACGGCACAGTCTTCGACCGGCCCACCAACATCGGCAACGGGACCGAGGACGATCTGCTCCTGGAGGCGACCCTGCCGTTCGACGAGCTCGGCTGGAAAGGCGCCCTGATCAAGGGCTCGGTCCTGCGCCGCTGGACGGCGGTGACCGATCCCACCACCGGCAAGCAGCGGCCCATCTCCGGGCTCCAGCCGGTGGACTGGAGCCTCAGCTTCAGTCAGGACCTGCCGCGCCGGAACCTCCACCTGGGCGTCGATCTCTTCGGCGGGTTCCGGCGCGACTTCTACCGCTTCGACCTGATCGAGACCTTCAAGCTGGCGACCTATGTGCGGCCCTACGCGGAGTGGAAGCCCACGCCGGACCTCAGCCTGCGCATGGAGCTGCCGATCGTGACCGCGCCGCACGTGCGCCTGCGCGACACGTTCCAGATCTTCCCCGGCCCACGAAACCTGGGTGGGGCTCCGGACATCCAGGATCGACAGTTCCACTTCCCGCGCGGCATCTATTTGCGGGTGCTGAAGAACTTCGGCTAGCGAGCAAAAAGACCTCGTCGCGAACCTCCACGGCTCGAAAGATCCATGCGTCGCCGATCTGATCAGCAGCAAGATTTCGCGGAATTAATCCAGGTTACGGGCATTTAATTGGCTCGCGGGCGGCGGCGCAGGCCAGGTGGGCTCCCTGGGGGATCCAAGACCTATGTCGTTGCTGTTCGTTCTCGCTCAGGCCGCCGCGGCCGCCACCGCGCCGGCTTTGCCCGCCGCCGACGCCCAGGCCCAGCAGGCGGTGACCAGCTATCCGGCGAGCTTTTTCACCGCGTTGAACGCGGCCAATGCGCTGGACATGGCCAATCATATCCCCGGCTTCATCCTCGACACCGGCGCTTCGGTGCGCGGCTTCGAAGGGGCGGCCGGAAATGTGCTGATCGACGGCAAGCGGCCCTCGTCCAAGTCAGATTCGATCGACCAGATCCTGCAGCGCATGCCCGTGAGCCAGGTGGAGCGCATCGACGTGATCCGCGGCGGCGCGCCGGGCGTCGACATGCAGGGCAAGACCGTGCTGGCCAACGTGATCCGCAAGAAGGGCGGCGGGCTGAAGGGCCTCGTCGCACTGGCCGACGGCTATGTGGTCGATGACCAGCGCAATGCGCCCTCGCTCCGCCTGGAGGCCCAGGGCGGGCAGAACGGCCATGCGTGGGAGTTCAGCGTCCGTGGCGGCTTCGGCATCGATTCTGGATCGGGGCCAGGACCGCAGGTGCGCACCGGCCCGGATGGCGAAGTGCTCTCGCGCAACCAGATCCTGGCGCGCGGCGGCGGCTGGCAGTCGATCTCGGCGGGCTCCTATGAGCTGCCGTTGGCCGGCGGCCAGTTCCGGCTGAACGGCCGGTTCTTCACCAACAACTACGAGAACCACGAGACCGACGTCTTCACCCTGCCGGTGGGCCAGCTCAACCGCGATCATTTCAGCGACGAGGAGGTGGACACCGAGATCGGCGGCCGCTTCAGCCGCGCGTTCGGCGGGCGCACCGACCTGGAGCTGGTCGGCCTGCACACCACCAAGGACGAGAACATCGGCGACATCTTCACCCAGGCCCCGGGACCGGAGGACAACTTCCGCCTGCACCGGTTCTCCACGGAGACGATCGGGCGCGGTGTGGTGAAATTCCGCCAGACGCAGCGGCTGTCCTGGGAAATTGGCGGCGAGGCGGCGCTCAACAAGCTGGAATCCAAGACCCGTTTCGCCGAGGACGGCGCCACGATCCCGCTGCCGTCAGCCAATGTGCAGGTCGAGGAGAAGCGCTGGGAAGGGTTCGTGAAGGCCACCTGGCGGCCGCTGGACAGCCTCACGCTAGAGGGCGCGGTGCGCCAGGAGGGCTCCAAGATCGACGCCGCCGGGGACGTCCGCCTGGGCAAGAGCCTCGGCTTCACCAAGCCCAGGGTGGCGCTGACCTGGGCGCCCTCAAGCGCCTGGCAGGTGCGGCTGCGCTTCGAGCGCGAGGTCGGTCAGCTGAACTTCGACGACTTCGTCGCCAAGTCCTCGCTCAACACCTCGACGGTGACCGCCGGCAATCCCGACCTCAACCCCGAGCAGGCGTGGGTCAGCGAAGCGGCCATAGAACGCGACTTCTGGGGCGCGGGCTCGCTGGTGCTGACGGTGCGGCGCTACGCGCTCACCGACGCCGTCGACCGGGCGCCGATCTTCCTGCCGGGGGGCGGCTTCTTCGATGCGCCGGCCAACATTGGCGCCGGGACCAAGGACGAGCTCACCGCCGAACTGACGCTGCCGATGGACAGGCTCGGCCTGAAGGGCGCGCAGCTGAAGGGCTTCTATACGCACCGCTGGTCGCGGGTGACCGACCCGACCGTCCACCGCAGCCGCGAGATCTCCAGCCTGAAGCCGGACGAATGGGCGTTGCACTTCAGCCAGCCCCTGCCGCGCTGGAACGCCAACTGGGGCGTGGACACCTCCGGCGGCCTGCCCTGGCGCCAGACCGTCTACCGGGCCGACGTGATCGAGGACACCAAGCTGAAGGTCTATGTCACGCCCTTCATCGAGTGGAAGCCCAGGCCCGACATCCAGCTCCACTTCGAGATCCAGAACGTCACCGAAGGCGGCGGCATCCACGACGTGCGCCGCCAGTTCGCCGGCCCCCGCAATGTCGCGGGCCTGCTGCTGACCGACGACCGGGACACCCACTTCGGCCGGATCTTCTATTTCCGGCTGCGCAAGTACTACGGCGCCTAGGCGCCCCGGTCCGCGCGGGCCGCGCCCGGGTTCACCGCCTGGCGCTCGCCGCCGACCGTGGGCGCGGTGGGCTCCGGCTGCAGCGGATGGGTATCGCTGGCCCCGTGCGCCCACTTTTTCAGGAACGGCGAGGCGATCAGGAAGACGACGCCCGCGCCCAGGCCCCAGAGTCCGATCTGGGTAAACACGTGCACGTAGGTCGACAGCGACTTGGCCGGATCGAGCACCTGGCCGCCGATGGTGTCCGCGGCGGTGAGCTGGGCGATCTTGGCGGCCACGAACTGCGCGCCGGAGGTGCCCAGGAACCAGGTCGCCATCAAGGTCGAGATCAGCATCGGCGGCGCGAGCTTGGTCATCTGGGAGAGGCCGACCGGCGACAGGCAGAGTTCGCCCGTCGTCTGCGCCAGATAGGCCAGGGCCAGGAAGATCAGCGGCGTCTTGAAGGTCTCGCTCGCGAAGCCCGCGCCCAGCACGATCACGAAATAGCTGCCGCCCACCAGCAGCAGGCCGAGGGCGAATTTCAGTATGGGATTCGGGTCGCGCCCCTGCCGCCCGAGGAACGCCCAGATGGCCGAGATGACGGGCGCGAAGATGAGGATCCAGCTCGCCTGGAAGGATTGGGTCTGCGCCGGGGTCATCGACTGGCCGGCCCACAGCCGCAGGTCGACGTTGCGCTCGGCGAACTGGTTCAGGGACGAGCCGCCCTGCTCGTAGAGCGCCCAGAACACGACCGAGCCCAGGATCAGGAACAGCGCCAGCATCAGCCGCTCGCGCTCGGCCTTGCCGCACCGCGCGACCATGTACCAGGCGAGGTAGGCCAGCACGGCGATGGCGCCCGCGCCCAGCAGGTAGCCCACGATGGTGTAGCTCTGCACCACCACCCAGACCGCCCCGACGCCGACGATCGCCGCCAGATAGATGGTCCATTCCAGGTTGATCGGCCCGAGCGTTGGCCGCTTCAGGCGCTCGGGATCCGGCGGCTCGCCCTTGCCTTCGAGCAGCGGCTTGCCGAACACGAAGACCAGCCAGCCCAGCGCCATGCCGACGCCGGCCGCCCCGAAGCCCGCCCACCAGCCGACGGTCTGGCCCAGCCAGCCGCAGGCGATGGCGGCCCAGAATGAGCCCAGGTTGATGCCGTAGTAGTAGAGGGTGAAGCCTGGATCGCGGCGGGGGTCGCCCTGCGGATAGAGCTGGCCCACGATCGAGGAGATGTTCGCCTTCAGGAAGCCGACGCCCATGATGATGAGGGCCAGAGCGATGTAGAGCACGTTTTTGAAGATCGGGTCCTGTTGCTGGACGGAGAGCTGGTAGTCGCCCTTGACCAGGTGCGCCGGCAGGGGCGCGTCGGCGGGCAGGCCCTTGATGTCGAGGCCGCCGTCGGCGGCCGGGCCGTAGGCGTAGGCCTGGTCGCCGACCTTCAGCTTCACCTCCCGCGCCTCGCCGCGGCCGGTCACCTGGAAGGTGTATTCCGCGCCGTGCCAGGTCAGCAGCTGCACCGCGGGCTTGCCCTCGAAGGCCATCGTCGTGTGACCCAGCACCAGCAGCAGCGCCCCGAAAGCCACCGCCTTGCGCGCGCCGAGATAGCGGTCCGCCAGGAAGCCGCCGATCAGCGGCAGCAGGTAGACGAGCGAGGTGTAGGCCCCGTACTGGCCGTTGGCGGTCTTGTCGTCGAACAGGAACTGCTGGGTCAGGAAGAAGATCAGCAGGCCGCGCATGCCGTAGTAGGAGAACCGCTCCCACATCTCGGCGAAGAACAGGATCCTGAGGCCCCGGGGATGGTGGCGTAGTTGCAGGACGACCGGCACGGCGGTCGCGAGCGTGACGATCACGCCGGCGATGAAGACGATGTCCATGCGACGGACCTTGCCTCGTTTCGGGGAAGCGCGGCCCCCCAAGAGCACGCGCGGTCATGATTTGAGGGCAGAAAATCACGCGGCCCCACTAAGCACAAGCAAGGCCGCGCCCCATCTGAAGCCGGCGCGGAGCGAAGGCCTGACGCCAGGCGTTCTCTCCCGCGAAGGAGACGAGAAGCATGAAGACGCCCGGCCCCGACCATCCGATCACTCTCGAGCCCGCCGCCAGCCGCTGGCGCGCCTTGTTCGCCGGCCATGTGATCGCCGATTCGAACGACGCGCTGATCCTGAAGGAAGCGAGCTACAAGCCCGTCGTCTACTTCCCGCGCGAAGACGTCTCGATGGAGTACATGAGCCGCACGGACCGCGGGACTCATTGCCCCTACAAGGGGGACGCGGCCTACTACACCGTGCTGATGGACGGCCAGTTCGCGGACAACGCCGTCTGGACCTATGAGGACCCCTATCCGGCCATGCAGGCCATCGCCGGCCGGCTCGCCTTCTATCCAGACAAGGTCGAGGTCTATGAGGTCTCCGACGAGGCGGTGAACCCGAACCATGTCGACGAGGTCCACGACGGGCGCCCGGTGAGCGTCGACGAGGTGGTGCAGCACACCGACTCCGGCGACGGCGTAGCCCAGCGCGAGCACTGGGAGGCGACCGTCGAGACGCCAGCGACCACCGACGACGGCGGATTGCGCTAGTAGGCGAAGGCCTCGAAGACCTTGCCGGCGTCGCCGGCCCAGGGGCCTTCGTAGAGCTCGAGCAGGCGCTCGGCCGGGGTGATCCCGCTCGCGGCGATCTCTTCCAGTTCGCCGAGATAGCCGCTTTCATCGACCAGGCCGCCGGAAAGGCGGTTGCGGCGCTTCAGGCCTTCCTTGGCGATGGCCAGCATGTCCTTGGCGACGTCCTGGACGGTGCGTCCGGCGATCTGCGCCTTCAGGCCGACGCGCGCGACGTCGGCGCGCAGGCGTTCGTGGTCCTCGATCTTCCAGTCCTTGCAAAGGTCCCAGGCGGCCGCCAGCGCCGCGGAATCGTAGAAGATGCCGGTCCAGAGCGCCGGCAGGGCGCACAACCGGCTCCAGGGGCCGGAGTCGGCGCCGCGCATCTCCAGGTATTGCTTCAGCCGCACCTCGGGGAAGATCGTCGTCGTGTGGTCGGCCCAGTCCTTGAGGGTCGGCCGCTCGCCCGGGAGTTCGGCGAGCTTGCCGTCCATGAAGTCACGGAACGAGCGGCCGGCCAGGTCGATGTAGCGGCCGTCGCGCTTGGCGAAATACATCGGCACGTCCAGCGCGTACTTCGCATAGGCCTCGAAGCCGAAGCCGTCCTGGAATACGAAGTCCAGCATCCCCGTACGGTCGGGGTCGGTGTCGGTCCAGACGTTGGCGCGGGCCGAGACGAAGCCGGAGGGCTTGCCTTCGACGAAGGGCGAATTGGCGAACAGCGCCGTGCAGATCGGCTGCAGCGCCAGGCTGGTGCGGAACTTCGCGACCATGTCGGCCTCGGAGCCGAAGTCGAGGTTCGCCTGCACCGTGCAGGTGCGGAACATCATGTCGAGCCCCAGGCCGCCGACCTTGGGCATGTATTCGCGCATGATCCTGTAGCGGCCCTTGGGCATGGCGGGGACCTGGTCGCGCCGCCAGACCGGCGTGAAACCCAGCCCGAGAAAGCCGATGCCGAGCTCATCGGCCACGACCTTCACCTCCTGCAGGTGCTGGCCGGTCTCTTCGCAGATGTCGTGGATGGTCTCCAGCGGCGCGCCGGAAAGCTCGAACTGGCCGCCGGGCTCCAGGCTGACGTTCGCCTTGCCGCGCTCCAGCGCGATGACGTTGTCGCCTTCCAGAACCGGCTGCCAGCCGTAGCGGGTCAGGCCATCCAGCAGCGCCTTGATGCCATTTGGGGCGTAGGGCACGGGCTCATGGCTGCCCAGGCGGAAGACGAACTTCTCGTGCTCGGCCCCGACGCGCCACTCAGCCTTGGGCTTGGAGCCCCTGTCGAACCACGCGACCAGGTCCTCGAACGTCAGGGGGCGATCGTCACAAGCGACCTCAGCCATCGGTTTCCTTCCCCCAACCCAAGCCCGCACGCCCTTATTTCGAGTGCGGCCGTGCTGTTTACGTCGTGAAACTAGGTGGGCGCAAATCCGCCAAGCTCAAGGGGCGATCCGGCCACGCCGTCGCCCGGGCCTATCCGCGCCAGTCGCCGAGCGCCGCCTGCCAGAGCGTGAGCGCACTGATCGCAGCGGTGTCGGCGCGCAAAATCCGAGGCCCGAGCGAGGCCGGGGTGGCGCGCGGCAGCGCCCGCAGGCGGGCGCGCTCGCCCGGCGAGAAGCCGCCTTCGGGCCCGATCAATATGGCCCAGAGCCCGGCGGGCTGGTCCCTGAGCGCCTCCAGGATGGGACGGGCGTCGCCGGCCTCGTCGCAGAACAGCAGCCGCCGTTCAGGCGCCAGGTCGGCGATAAGCTTTTCGAGCCTCACCGGCTCCAGGATCGACGGCACGTCGAGCCGCCCGGTCTGCTCCGCCGCTTCCGTCGCGATGGCGGTCAGCCGATCGATGCGCGTGCGCTCGGCGTTGGTCCGCTCGGTGGTGACAAGCCGCACGCGCCGCGCTCCGAGTTCCGCGGCCTTCTCGACAATGGTTTCCAACCGCCCGCGCTTGACGAGGGCGATGACCAGATCGAGGTCCGGCCCGACGGCCTGGGGGCGCTCCAGCGCCTCTGCGCGCAGGCCCACCGCACGCTTGGTCACGGCAGCGATCCGCGCGCGCCATTCTCCGTCGCGCCCGTTGAACAGCAGCACCTCGTCCCCGACGACCTGGCGCATCACCGAGGCCAGGTAGTGGCTCTGGCCATGGCCGAGGGCGAGCTCCGCCCCGGCGGCCAGATCGTGCGGGATGAACAACCGGATCATCGGACCGTTCTAGCGTCCCTCGCCGCATCGGGCATAGGGTTCGCCATGGCCAAGACCGACAGCTACTCCGACCAGATCCGCAACCTGCAGATGGCGCTGGTGCGCTACCAGCTCGCCGCGATCGCCGACGGGGACAAGACCGTCGTCGTGTTCGAGGGGCGCGACACCGCCGGCAAGGATGGCGTCATCAAGCGGGTGACCGAGCACCTTTCCGTGCGCAACACGCGGGTGATCGCGCTTCCCAAGCCCACCGAGCGCGAACAGACCGAATGGTACTTCCAGCGCTACGCCAACTACCTGCCGGCAGCGGGCGAACTGACCATCTTCAACCGGTCCTGGTACAATCGCGGCGGGGTGGAGCCGGTGATGGGCTTCTGCACGCCCGAGCAGCACGAGATCTTCCTGCGCGACGCGCCGCGGTTCGAGGCCATGCTGATCGAGAACGGGCTGCGGATCGTCAAGTTCTGGCTGGACATCTCGAAGCACGAGCAGGCCGAGCGCCTCAAGGCGCGCATCGACGACCCCCTGAAGACCCTGAAGATCAGCCCGCTGGACAAGGTCGCCCAGGAAAAGTGGGACGCCTATTCTCAGGCGCGCGACGAGATGCTGCGGCGGACGCATACCCCGGAGGCGCCCTGGATGATCGTCCACACCGACCGCAAGAAGCCTGCGCGGCTGGCGGTCATGCGCCACCTGCTGAAGGTGCTGGCGCCGAAGGACATCGCCAAAGCCATCGAAAAGCCAGACCCGGACGTGCTTTACGAATTCGAGATCGGGGCGCTGACCGACGGGCGGCTTGAGCACTAACCGGAACACTGGGAAGGAACACGAACCATGGAACAGGTCCGCCTCGGGACCACCGGGCTGAAGGTGTCGCGCCTGTGCCTGGGCTGCATGACCTATGGCTCGCCGCAGTGGCGGCCCTGGGTGCTGGACCAGGAGCAGTCCAAGCCCTTCTTCCAGAGCGCCATCGAGAAGGGGATCACCTTCTTCGATACGGCCAACGTCTATTCGATCGGCGCGAGCGAGGAGGTCACCGGCCACTGGCTGCGCGAGTTCGCCCGGCGCGAGGAGATCGTCGTCGCCACCAAGGTCAACGGCGCGATGGGCAAGGGCGCGAACGAGAAGGGCCTCAGCCGAAAGTCGATCATGGCCCAGATCGACGCCAGCCTGACGCGATTGGGCATGGACTACGTCGACCTCTACCAGATCCACCGCTTCGACTACGAAACCCCCATCGAGGAGACGCTGGAGGCGCTGAACGACGTCGTGAGGGCGGGCAAGGCGCGCTATATCGGCGCCTCGTCGATGTACGCGTGGCAGTTCGCCCGGATGCTGGCCGCCAGCGAGCGAAACGGCTGGGCCCGGTTCGTCTCGATGCAGCCGCAATATAACCTCGTCTACCGCGAGGAAGAGCGCGAGATGCTGCCGCTCTGCCGGGCCGAGGGCATAGGCGTGATCCCCTGGTCGCCGCTGGCCCGCGGCTTCCTGGCTGGCGGACGGGCGGCGCCGAAGGAAGGCAACACCGAACGCGCCCGCACCGACGAATTCTCGCCCCGCCTCTACTTCCGCGACGCCGACCACAGGGTGGTCGAGACGGTCGGCGAGATCGCCAAGGCTCGCGGCCTTTCCAACACCCAGGTGGCCCTGGCCTGGGTGCTGAAGAACCCGGCGATCACGGCCCCCATCGTAGGCGCCTCCAAGCTCGGGCACATCGACGAGGCGGTCGCGGCCGTGGACGTCGAACTGACCGAAGACGAGATCGCCCGGCTGGAATCCGGTTACGCCCCGAAACCCGTGTTAGATCACGCCTGATTCAGCATCTGTTCCGCTTCCTAAGGCGGCAATGGTTAAGGCGTTAACCATCGTTAACCCTGACATGGTTCCTTCTTTGTTCTAGAACCGACGTTCGGATCGAATCGAGCGGGGAGCGGATGCCCAAGGACAAGCTGACCGCCGGCGAGGCCCGGCGCATCGCGCTGGCGGCCCAGGGGTTCGCCACGCCGCGCCCCGCCGGACCGGTTTCCAAACGGCAGCTGCTGAAGCTCGTGGAGCGCCTGGGCGTCGTGCAGATCGACAGCGTCAACGTCGTCTCGCGCACCCACTACCTGCCGGCCTTCTCGCGGCTGGGCGCCTATCCGCGCACCATGCTGGAGGACCTGGCCTGGGCGAAGAAGCGGCCGCTGTTCGAATACTGGGCGCACGAGGCGTCGCTGCTGCCGCTCTCGGCTCACCCGCTCATCCGCTGGCGCATGCAGGACGCCCATGACGGCGTCGGCGTCTGGAAGGGCGTCGCCCGGTTCCTGCGCGAGCGTCGCGATTTCGTGGACAAGGTGCTGCAGGAGATCGCCGCGCGCGGCCCCTTGGCCGCCTCGGACCTGGAAATGGGCCACAAGGGCGAAGGCGGCTGGTGGGGCTGGAGCGAGGCCAAGCGCGCGGTCGAATGCCTGTTCTGGACGGGCGAGCTCACCACCGCCACCCGCCGGGGGACCTTCGAGCGCGTCTACGGCCTGCCGGAAAACGTGCTGCCTCGCGCCATCGTCGAGGCGCCGACGCCGTCCCGCGACGACGCCCAGCGCGAGCTCTACCGGATCGCCGCGCGGGCCATGGGCGTCGCCACGGCCAAAGACCTGCGCGACTATTTCCGCATGCCGGTCGAGGGCGCCAAGGCCCGATTGGCCGAACTCGTCGAGGACGGCTCCCTGCTGCCGGTGACCGTGAAGGGCTGGCGCGAACAGGCCTATCTCGACCTCGCCGCCAAGCGGCCGCGCCGCGTCGACGCCCAGGCCCTGCTGTCGCCCTTCGACAACCTGATCTGGTTTCGCGAGCGCACCGAGCGGATGTTCGCCGTCCGGTACCGGATCGAGATCTACACGCCCGCCGCCAAGCGCACCCACGGCTACTACGTCCTGCCGTTCCTGGAGGGCGACGCGCTGACCGCCCGCGTCGACCTGAAGTCAGACCGCAAGGCGGGCGTGCTGATCGTCCAGGCGAGCCACGCCGAACCCTGGGCCAGCGACGCGACGCCGCTGCGCCTGGCCCAGGAACTGAAGCTGATGGCCGGCTGGCTCGGGCTGGAGGCAGTGCGGGTGGAGCCCAAGGGCGACCTGGCGGGCGCGCTGGCGGAGGCTGTTGGTTGAGCCGGTTCGCCCCCTCCGTCGGCTGCGCCGCCACCTCCCCCGCACTCTGCGGTGCAGGGGAGGAGCGAGAGGCGCATCGCTCCTCCTCCGAAGGGAACACTTCGGGGGAGGCGTCAGCAAAGCTGACGGACGGGGCGACCTCGCGATCAACCTAGCCCAAGCCCTCCGTCACCGCGTGCAGGCGGGCGTAGGCGCCGCCCTGCTCGACCAAGTCGGCGTGCTTGCCTTCCTCGACGATGCGGCCGTCCTCGAAAACCAGGATCCGGTCGGCGCCGCGGATCGTGGAGAGGCGGTGGGCGATGACGATGGTGGTGCGGCCCACCATCAACTCCTCCATCGCCGCCTGCACCTGGCGCTCGGTCTCCACGTCCAGGGATGATGTCGCCTCGTCCAGCACCAGGATCGGCGCGTCGGCCAGGAAGGCGCGGGCGATGGCCACCCGCTGCCGCTCGCCGCCGGAGAGCTTCACCCCGCGCTCGCCGACCAGGGTCTGGTAGCCGGCCGGCAGCCTGGAGATGAAATCGTGCGCCCGCGCCCGCCTTGCCGCGAGAACGACCTCGTCCTGCGTCGCGCCAGGCCGCGCATAGGCGATGTTCTCGGACAGCGTCCGGTGGAACAGCGCCGGGTCCTGCGGCACCACGGCGATGGCGCGCCGCAGGCTCCCCTGGCTGACAGCGGCGATGTCCTGGCCGTCGACCAGGATCTGGCCGCCCTGCAGGTCATAGAGCCGCTGGATCAGCTTCACGAACGTGGACTTGCCCGCCCCGGTCGGCCCGACCAGCGCCACCCGCTCGCCCGGCGCGATGCGCAAGGTGAAGTTGTCGTAGAGCGGCGTCTCGGCGGACTTGTAGCGGAAGACCACCCGGTCGAAGACGATCTCGCCGAGATCCGGCCGGAAGGCCTTGGCGGCCGGCGCGTCCAGAACCTGGGGCGCCATGGTCGCGTAGCGCGCCACGTCCTCGACGTCGTCCAGCCCCTTCTGGGTCATGCGGATGTTGTCGCCGATGTTGCGCAGGTAGCCGGTCATCAGCATGAACGAGGTGATGACGAAGGCCACGTCGCCCGGCGTCGCCTCGCCCCTGGCCCATAGCCGGATCAACAGGCCCGTCAGTCCCGCCTGCAGCACCACCAGCATGGTGTTGTGCATCAGCCAGATGTCGGTGAAGCGGGTCCACGTCTTATTGGCCGCGCGCCGCCACATGTCGGTGACTTCGGCGACGCGGGCCTCCTCGCGCGCCTCGGCGCCGAAGCTCTTCACCGTCGGGTTTGACGAGATGGAGTCCGAAAGGGCGCCGCCGATCCGGCTGTCGAGCGCCACCGAGCGCAGGTTCGCCGGCCGCGCATAGAGGTTGGTCATGACGATGTTCGACCCGATGTAGAGCGCCACCATGACGCTCGCGAACAGGCCCACGCCCGGCCAGCGCACCGCCATCATCCCGCACAGGCCGACCAGCACCAGGATGGCCGGGCCCAGGAACACCAGGGCTGCGTCGGAGACGCTGTCATAGCCCCACATGGCCCGCGACAGGCGACGCACCGTCGCGCCTGCGAAGGTGTCCGCATGCCAGTCGGCGGAGAAGGACTGCACGTTCCTGAAGCCCTCATCCGTCATCTCTTTCATGTTGGCGGACGCCAGGGGAATCCAGAACCGCATGGAGAGGTTGCGGATCGTGGAGAAGGCGAAATAGACGCCCACGAACAGGGCCCACGCCTGCCAGGCCGCGTGCGTGTGGCCAGGCCCGCCGGTCACCGCGTCGACCAGCTTGCCCGCCGCCCAGGGCGTGGCCAGGTCGAAGGCGATGGCCAGGATGACGAAGCTGACCGTGCCGGTCAGCAGCCACGGCCGGCGCAGCCAGAAGCGGGCGATGAAGCCCAGCACCTGGCTGTTCTTCAGCGTCCTGCCGCGATTTTCGTCCGTGTCTTCGTAGTGGTCGGTCATCGGAATCTCGAATCTCGGCGCCGGCGGCCCGCGAAAGGCCCCGCTCTGCGGCGGGGACGGCGGCGCCATGGGCGCGAATGAAAGGTCTTGGGTGAGGCGGGGGCTTTGCAAAGCCCCGGTGGGCCCCGGGCGCGTGGAAACGCTTCGTGAAGCGGGCCTCTCAGGCCCTCAGACGAAGCGTGCCGGTTGAGTTAGAAGCGCGGCGGCGGCCCGGCGAACCGTCGAGGAGCGGCGATTGCGAGTAGTTTCATCGTCACCCTCCTTTCGGGTTGCTGAGGGTGCGGAAGCTAGGCGCGCGCCCCGGGAGCGTCAAGCAAGCCGCGAAACGCGGTTCGGGCATATTTTCCGCCGCGCCATTTCAGCAACACCGGCGCCTCTGCTAAGCGACTGGCATGGCCGCGACCGCGCCCCTGCCCGACGCCATGCCCACGAACTGGGTGGACCGCTATGCGCCGGCGGGGCTGCGGCCGTGGCTGAAGCTTGGGCGGTTCGACCGGCCGACGGGCATCTGGCTCCTGATGCTGCCAGGCTGGCAGGGAGTCGCTTTGGCCGACGCCATGGAGCACCGGCTGCCGAACCTGGGCCTGCTGTTCCAGGTGTTCCTGGGCGCGGCGCTGATGCGGGCGGCAGGCTGCGCCTACAACGACATCGTCGACCGCGACATCGACGCCAAGGTGGCGCGAACGGCGATGCGGCCGATCCCGGCTGGCCAGATCGGCGTCGGGCCGGCTTGGGCGTTCGTCGTCGCCTGCTGCCTGGCTTCGCTGTGGATCCTGCTCAGCCTGCCGCCGACCGCCGTGGCGCTGGGCGTCGGGTCGCTCGCGCTGGTGGCGGCCTATCCGTTCATGAAGCGGATCACCTGGTGGCCGCAGGCGTGGCTGGGGCTGACGTTCAACTGGGGCGCCCTGTTGGGTTTCGCCGCGGCGACCGGCGCCGGTCCGGAGTTCTGGCGCGAGATCGCGCCGTTCGTGGTCAAGGCCGGCGACTGGCGCTTCCTTGGCGAGGCCATGGCCGACAGCGCGCTCAAGTGGCCCGTGGGCCTGCTCTACGCCTCGGGGATCTTCTGGACCCTCGGCTACGACACGATCTACGCGATCCAGGACCTGGAGGACGACGCCCTGGCCGGGGTGAAATCTTCGGCGCGCCGGCTGGGGGCGCAGGCGCCGCTGGCGATCCTCGGCTTCTACCTTGCGAGCCTGGCGCTGCTCATCGGGACGGGCGCCGCCGCAGGTCTCGGGCCGCTCTTCTACCTGCTGCTCATCGCCTACGGCATCCAGCTCTGCTCGCAGGCGCGCCGCGTGCGGGTCGACGATCCGATGAAGGCGCTGCGGCTTTTCAAGTCGAACAGCATGGCGGGACTGGTCCTGTTCCTGGCCATCGCGCTCGGCGCTCGGCTGCCCGCCTTCTAGGCGCCTTTCCGCGCGGTCATCCTGTTTTTGCGAGGTCTTCGGCGCTATATTTGCGCCATGGCCGTTGCAGCCCGCGTCGATCCGAAGACCTATTTCGAGCCCCAGGAATGGGCGCCCCTGGCGCGCCGGTCGTCCTGGAAGGGGCTGGCGCTGCTGGGCCACGCCTGGCTCGTCATCGGGCTCGCGATGGCCATGGCGGTGCTCTCGCCCTGGTGGCTGATGCCGGTCACCATCCCGCTGGCCGTCGCGATCATCGGCGCGCGCCAGCTTGGCCTAGCGATCCTGATGCATGACGCGGCGCACGCGGCGCTGCATCCCGACCTGAAGGTCAACGACTGGGTCGGCAACCACCTGACCACGGGCGGCCTGATCGGCTACCGGAACTACCACCTGACGCACCATAAATACGCCCAGCAGGCCGAGGACCCCGACCTGGTCCTGTCCGCGCCGTTCCCGATCACGCGGGTGTCGCTGCGGCGCAAGATCGTCCGAGATCTGACCGGCCAGACCTATTACAAGCAGCGCTGGTCGGGCCTGGTGAAGCGGATCGCGGCCCGCAAGCCGGGCGAGCCGCTCTGGCCGATCCTGCAAGAAGCCATCGTCGCGCGGCGGCGCTTCCTGATCGGCATGGTCGCGACCGTCGCCGTGACCGCGCCCTTTGGCCTGTGGTGGGTGTGGCCGGTGCTCTGGCTGGTCCCGCAGGCGACCTGGCTGCCAATGGTCACGCGGCTGCGCAACATCGCCGAGCACGCCTGTGTCGCGAAGGACGAGCCCGATCCGCTGCGCCATGCGCGCACAACCCACGCCAACTGGCTCGAGCGGGCGTTCATCGCGCCCTATTACGTCAACTACCACTGTGAGCATCACATGTTCATGCATGTGCCGTGCTACAGCCTGCCGCGCGCCCACCGCCTCCTGAAAGCCAAGGGCGTGATGGACGCCATGCTGACGGCGCCCGGTTATCTGAGTGTGCTGAGGCAGGCGAGCGCCAGGGCGGCCTGAGCCTCCTCCAGACCCAATTGACTCCCAGAATTACATGCGTAGTCTCCATTTGAGATTACAAATGTCATCTGGAGGATCGTCCATGCTGAGACACTCGAACCTGACCCTGATCGACGTTTTCGCGCATGCGAAGCCGCTGATCATGCTGATCTTCGCGGGCCTGATCGTCGCCGCCGCCTATGCCGCATTTGTCTACATCCGCGGCGTGCTCGCACATCGGAACGAGCCGGCTCGCGGTCTGGGCTTTCTGGCCGCCCTCGCCTCCGGCGGCCCGCTGCTCGGCCTCCTCGGCGCCGCCTACGGCCTGCTCGATATGTGCATCGGCATCGCGAATGTGCAGCCTGCGCCGTCAGTCACCGCCCTGGCGCCGGGCTACGCCGAGGCCGCCTTGTCCGTCACGCTGGGCCTGCTCGCGGGCGCCATCGGCGTCATCGGACATCGCCACCTGAAGGTGAGGCTCGAAGCCATTCACCGATCTGACCCCTCCGTCGCGGCGCCCTCCGCGCGGCCGTCAGACCTCGCGCGCGTCATCGCCTGACCGGCGCGAGGAGCCTTCCGGGGCGAAGGCCGTCTTGGGTTCCGGAGCGACGCCCCTGCTCCGGAACCATCTTGCTCCTGCCGCGGCGCGGTCTTCGCCCTAAGGCTCGATCCGTTTGGCGGTGAACAGCGCCTCCACCTCGTCCGGACGGGGGTTGTTGAAATCCAGCCGGATGCGGCCGTCGTCGGTGCGGCTGACCACCACCGGCGTGCTGGAGTTGGTCAGCATCCAGCCCTTGGGCAGGACCACGGCGTTGTTGGCGCGCCCGAAGGTGCGGTCGAAGACCAGCTCGTCGCCCACCAGCTTGTAGCGGCCGGGGTCGGTGTAGGTTTCGCTCATCCGCAGGCGGATCGACTGGCCCGGCTTCAGCGGCTTGAAATTGAAGACCACGATCTCGCTCTCCGGCGTCACCTTGCCGAGCTCAGGATCGGCGATGCCGGCCTTGGCGATCGCCTCGCCCTTCAGGTGGACCGCCGGAATCGCCTCGCCGGTGTCGAGGTTCCTGGCGCTCGGATTGCTCGCCACCGAGCCCGGGCGCACCACGTTGACGTAGCGGCTCACGCCGGCCTTCTCCTCGGTATAGTCGTGGTAGAGGTCGAAGGCGTGGGTCTGCGGCGGCTGCAGGAAGTAGACGATGTCGCGCGTCTGCCGGGCCCGCTCGCCGAACTTGCCCTTCACGCTGGAGGCCATCGCCGACAGGGTTCCGGGCGACGCGCGCAGCTTCAGCGGCGCCTCGCCAGGCGTCACATTGAAGAAGCTCACGCGGATCCGGCCGTCGGCCTCCTGCGCCACCTGGGACGGGTAGTTGCAGTCGACCAGCACATAGCCCCTGGGCAGCACCACCGCGTTCTTCTTGATGCCCAGGCCGCGGTCGAAGACGATGTCCTGGCCCTCGACGCGATAGCTCTTGGGGTCCTCGTAGGTCTTCTCGATCAGGATGCGCGCCTCGCCGCCGCCGGCCGGCACGGGATGGGCCAGTTGCACGCGGATGTAGTCGTTGGTCGGGTCGGCGTCGGGCAGGCCGCTCGCCTTGGCCTGCTCTCCAGACACCTGGGCGAACTTCAGGGGCTGGCCGGTCGCCAGGTCAGTGACCTTCTCGTCGGAGGCCACGGAGCCCTTGCGGATGGGGTTGAAGAAGGCCGTCGCGCCGGGCCGCACGGCGGTGATGTCGTAGAGGATGCGGAACTTCGCCGACCCCGGCGCCAACAGCTCATAGCGGGTGTGGCCGTTGGCCTCCTGCGGCTGGCGCCGCGCCTGCGCCGCCGCGCCCGATGCCGCAGCCAAGGCCGCGGCCGCGATCAGCAGACACCATTTCCGCATGCCCGATCTCCCCCGAACCACTTCGATCATGCCCCATGGAGCCACGGACGTCGCCCGTCGCAGTCCAACCTCGTGAAGAGGCGCAGACGTGCAAGGCTAGATCGCCGCCAGCTGCTTGGGCGCGGCCAGGCGCCAGCTGGTCAGGACGCGGCCTTCGACGTGGCCCCAGTCGACCTCGCCCGCCAGGCTCATGCCGATCCAGCCGGACGGCCACAGGTAGGCGGGCCGCGAGAAGAGTTCGGGATCGGCCTCGATCAGCATCTCCTGCTCGTCCCGGCCGGTGGTCTTCAGGCAGACAGCCGTCATGCCGTCGCCGTGGTGGTCGTGGCGGAAATAGGCGAACATCTTTCCGGCCACGCGAAAAGCCGGAATGCCATGCGAGACCACCTCGTCCGTCTCCGGCAGGGCAAGGCAGCTCGCCCGCAAGCGCTCGAGCGCCGCGTCGGGGTCGCGGCTCAGCATCCGGCTAGACGGCTCCGACCGCAATCAGGCTGCGGGCGCAGTCCATGATGGTTTCCTCCAATGGCCGCGGCGTCCAGCCGAGCATGCGCTGGGCCTTTTCCGAGCTGTAGTCGTGCTTGTGGCCCAGGCTCGAGGTGACCGAGCCCAGGTCCTTGTCGAACAGGCCGGCCAGCCGGATCACGAAATCCGGGACCTTGCGCGTCGGGACCTTAGCGCCCTCCGGCCCCAGCCGATCGCGCAGCATCGCGGCGAGGTCGGCCATCCACGCGAAATTGGCGGCGGCGATGAACCGCTCGCCGGCCGCCTTGGGATCGGTCATGGCGCGGATGTGCAGGTCGGCCACGTCGCGCACGTCGACGACGTTGAAGCCCAGCCGCGGCAGTCCGGGCACGCGCCCGGACAGCAGACGCTCAAGGACCTGGATAGACTCGGAAAAATCCGTGCTGGTCACCGGACCGAGAACGAGGGCCGGATTGACGCTCGCCATCGTCGTCTTGCCGTCCGATGCGTTGATCAGGTCCCAGGCCGCCCGTTCGGCCAGGGTCTTGGACTGGGCGTAGACGCCGACCTTCGGGGCGGCGGGATCGGTCCAGATGGTTTCGTCGCTGGTCCAGTCGCCGGTCTCATTGCGCAGTTCGTCGTGAGCCCAGTCGACGGAGCGCGCGCCCTTGTTGGCGGCCGCCACCGATGAGGTGAGGACCACGCGCCTGACGCCGGCCTTGATCGCCGCGCCCACGGCGCGCCGGGCGCCCTCGCGGGCCGGGACGATCAGTTCGTTGGGATCCTTGGGGTCGGCGACGCCCAGGGGCGAGGCGACATGCAGGACGTAGTCGCAGCCGCTGGCCGCGGCGTCCCAACCCTCGTCGGAGGTGAGGTTGGCCGCGTAGAAGCTGAGGCGATTGCCGGGATCCACGATCTTGCCGAGCGCGGCGCGCACCGCGGCCTCCCGGCCAAGGTCGCGCACCGTGGTTCGCACCACATAGCCCTGCTGCAACAGGCCCGCGACGCACCATCCGCCGATGTAGCCGGACCCGCCCGTCACCAGCACCGTTTCCGCGCCGCTCATGTCTCGCCCCTATGTTGACACTGCTAAGATTAGCGTGATCGGGCGGCCGGGGAAATGGTGTTTCGGCGCCGAAGCCTACCGCGCCGGGGCTCGCGATCCCACGTTGTCGGTCCGGCTGATGAAGGCGGCGACGTCGTCGTGCAGCGCCTTGGCCGAGGCCTCCTTCGCATAGACCATGTGGCCGGATTCATAATACTTGTAGGAGATGTTGGCCTGCAGGCTGTCGGGCATCGGCAGGTGGTGCATCTCGTACCAGCCCTGGAAGTAGGGCGTGGCGAGATCGTAGTAGCCGCCCAGCAGCATCACCTTGAGGCTCGGGTTGTATTTCATCGCCGAGGCCAGGTCGGGCATCACGTTCAGCATGGCGCGCGGCTTGTATTGCGCCCCCGGCGGCTGGTGGTCGTTGTCCCAGAAGCGGAAGACGTTGACGCTGGGCTTGAACACCTTGCCCTCGCCGTAGCCCAGCGTGCGCCGCGCATAGTCGTTGAAGCCCGAGACATAGGCCGACGACAGCGCCGCGGACTGCGGGTCGTAGTCCGCCTCCTTGCTGAGCGGATCCATGTCGGGACCCTGGAAGCGGGTGTCGAGGCGGCCGGTGGTCAGGCCGTCCTTGTCCTGCAGGGTCTTTTCGAACATCCCGCCGGTGATCCGCAGGTTGGCTTTCAGCACGTAGTCGGCCGGCAGGCCGGTGTAGTGCGAATAGCGCTCGGCGATCTCGCGTTTGCGGGCGGGCGTGAGTTCGGAGCCGGCCTGCAGGGCCACCGCGTAGTCGTTCGTCGCCCAGTGCTCGACCTCCCTGAGGTAGGTCTCGAGCGCCGCGGGCTTGTTGGCCACGAGGTTGCGCGACCAGGCGGTCGCCGCATAGGTGGGAAGCGCGGTGATGTAGGCCTGGTCGCTGCCGGGATTGTTCTCCGCCCCGTCGACGCTGAGCGCGAAGTTGAGGATCTGCGAGAGCAGGATCACCCCGTTGAAGTCGATGCTCTCGCCGGTTTCCAGGTCGTTGATCAGCACCGCCGAGCGCGGGGTGCCGTAGCTTTCGCCAAACAGGTACTTGGGCGAATTCCAGCGGCCGTACTGCGACAGGAAGGCCTTGATGAACTGGCTGAAGGCGTAGGCGTCCTGGTCGACGCCCCAGAACGACTTCTCCTTGTCCTTGCCGGCGATGCGGCTGAAGCCCGCGCCCGGCGCGTCGATGAACACCAGGTCGGAGACGTCGAGCAGGCTGTAAGGGTTGTTGACGACCGAATAGGGCGCGGCCGGGGTGTGTTCGCCGTTGTCGGCGGTGATCACCCGCCGCGGTCCGAACGCTCCCATGTGCAGCCACATGGTCGAGGAGCCCGGGCCGCCGTTGTAGACGAAGGTCACCGGCCGGTCGGCCGAAGGGACGCCTTTCTTGAAATAGGCGGCGTAGAACATCGAGGCTTCGGCCTGCGGATTGGCCTTGTCGCCCAGGTCGGCGGACCCGGGACCGGAGGCCTCGCGGTGCGCGGCGTCGTCCCAGCCTTTGGGGTGCACCACGATGGTGCCGGCGACCGCGTGGTAGTCGATCTTCTGACCGCCCACCGTCACCGAGCCTTCGCTATGGACGGCTTCAGGGGTGAACAGCACGCCCCGATTCGGCTCGGCCGTCGCGCCGGCCTCAGGCTTCTTGCTGGCCGCGGCCGGCGGCGTCGACGGCTCGGCGGCCTGGACCTGGGCCGCGACCAGGGACAAGGCCGCGCCGGCCAGCAAGACTTTCCTGAACATCTGAGAATCCCCCGAAAAACGTGCCGGCAAGCTAGGCCGCGAGGGCATGGTTTGACAACGCCGGGTCGGCGCGAATTCCCGCCGATCAGAACATCGGGTCGAAGGACGGGCGCTTCTTCCTGCGCGGCCGCTCCCACATGACGCCAGGATAGCCCTTCAGCGGCGCCAGGGGCTCGCCCAGGTAGGTCCAGTCCGCCTGTTGGTCGAGGTTCATGTGATAGCGCGGCTCGCGGCCGGTGCGTTCGTCGAACAGGGCGCGGGGAACGTTGACCATGGTGGGCGCGCCCGCGCGCTCGTAGACCAGCGGCGTGCCGCAGCGGGCGCAGAAGCTGCGGACGGTCCCGGCCTGCTGGTCCTCGAACCGGGTGATGTGCCCCTCGCCCTCAACTATGCGGAAGCGGCTGCGATAGCTGCCGACATAGGTGGCGTAGGCGCAGCCCTGGGCCCGGCGGCTGCCCGCGGAATGGTCGTGCCAGGCCCAGCGCGCCGGCACGTCGATTTCCAGCCGCACCGCCCCGCACGCGCAGCGCCCCTGCGCCTGGACGGCCGAGGCCTTAGCCGGTTTCGACGCCATCGGCTTCCTCATCGCGTCACCCCGTTCCGTCGGTCCATGAGGATGGCCCGGCCCCAGCGCGTGTCCTGCGGGCCGCTGACCGCGGTGAAGCCCGCCTTTTCATAGGCGCGCTGGGCGCGGACGTTGTCCGGATGCGGATCGGCGCCGGCCGCGGGAACGCCTCGGGCGAACATCTCCTCGACATGCTGGCGCAGGAACCGCGGGCCATGGCCAACCGCCAGCATGTCGGCTTCGCCGATGAACAGGTCGAGCCCCCGCGATCCCAGCGGAAGGTAGGAAAACGGGTGCGGGTCCCAGTCATGCGCCGCATAGTCCTGGATGAAGCCGAACGGCCGCTCGTCGTGCTCGACGATCCACATGGCGATGCGGGAATCTTCAAGCTTCTCGGCTTCCGGCTCCACGCGGGGTTCGCCCCACCATTCGATGACGTGCGGCCGCGCTCGCCAGCCGGCGATCATCGGCAGGTCGACCGGCGTCACCCGGCGAATGACATAGGCGGCGGCGCTCATGGGCCGACCATCGCCGCGTCGTGGCGGCTAGGCAACGCCGCTCAGGCCTGCGGGCCACGGCCGCGACGCTCCTGCGACGGCCGATGGAGCGCGGAGACTCCGGTCTCCCTTCAGTTCGTTCGCTTCGAACCTCGGAGGCCGGATTTGCGGATCAGGTCGGCGTACTGGTGACTGACGAGCTGAGACTGGATCTGGTTGACCGTATCCATGGTCACGCTGACCACGATCAGGATCGAGGTTCCGCCCAGATAGAACGGCATGTTGAACGTCCCGATCAGGATCTCAGGCAGGACGCAGACTGCGGTGATGTAGGCCGCGCCAACCACGGTCACCCGGCTCATCACGAAATCCAGGTACTCCGCCGTGCGCCGGCCAGGGCGGATGCCCGGAAGGAAGCCGCCATATTTCCGGAGGTTTTCCGCCACCTCCTCGGGGTTGAACATGACCGAGGTGTAGAAGAAGCAGAAGAACACGATCATCCCGCCGTAGAGGAGGATGAAGGCCGGCTGCCCGTGTTGCAGCCGTCCCACCAGTTCGGGGACCCATCCGGCCCATGTCGGAAGGTTGGCGTTGGCGATGAAGCCCATGGCGGTGGCCGGCAGCAGCAGCAGCGACGAGGCGAAGATCGGCGCCATCACGCCTGACGAGTTCACCTTGAGCGGCAGGAACGAACTGTCGCCGCCGATCATGCGGGTCCCCACCTGCCGGCGCGGATACTGGGTCAGCAGGCGCCGCTGCGACAGCTCGAAGAACACGATGCCGCCGGTGACCGCGATCGCCAGGACGCCCAGCGCAAGCAGCGCTCCGCTGCTCATGGCTCCGGTGTGCGCGAGCGAGATCGCCTGGCCGATGTAGCGGGGAAAGACCGCCACGATGCCGGCGAAGATGATCAGCGACAGGCCGTTTCCGACGCCGCGGGTGGTCACCTGCTCGCCGACCCAGGTCAGGAACATGGTGCCGCCGGTCAGCGTCGCGATCGTGGAGACGAGGAAGACCAGCCCCGGCTTGTCCACGATCCCGTCGCCGGCCTGCAGGCTGAGCGCTATCCCGCCGGCCTGGAAGAGGCCGAGGACCACCGTGAGGTAGCGGGTATATTGGGTGAGCGTCTTGCGGCCCGCCTCGCCGCCTTCCTTCCGCAGCTTCTCCCACGGCGGATACATCGTGCCGAGCAACTGCACGATGATCGACGCCGAGATGTAGGGCATCACGTTGAGCGAGAAGACCGCCATGCGCTGGACGGCGCCGCCGGAGAACATGTTGACCATGCCCAGCAGGCCCTTGGCCTGCCCCTCGAACGCCTGGGAATAGGCGGCGATGTTGATGCCCGGGATCGGCACGTAGCAGCCGATCCGATAGATCACCATCGCCAGCACGGTGAACGCGATGCGCTTGTGCAGTTCGGTGGCCTTGCGAAAGGTGTCGAAGCGCAGGTTCGCGGCAAGCTGTTCGGCGGCCGAAGCCATATCCATCTCCTGGCCCGAGCCAGACGGTCCAGCGAGCCTCGATGGCCATTTTATATCGCCTCACGATATGAACAAGTAATATCGTATGGCGATATATCTGCGCCGCGCGAGCCGCCGGCGGCGGCCTCAGCCGGTTTCCAGCGTGTCCATCTGCCGAAGGAGACCCGCGAAGATCGGCGCGACGAGCTGCAACTCGCGGAGATTTCCCACCGACAGGGCCGCCAGCAGCTCTTCTCCGGGGGGCGCGAGGCTGACGAACACCTTGCGCCGATCCTCCACGTCGGCGTCGCGACGCACCAGCCCGGCCTTCTCCAGCCGCCCAACCAGCTCAACCGTGCTGTGGTGCCTGATCAGCAGCTCGGCGGCCAGGTCGCCGACGGTCATGGATTTGTGCGCGGTCCAGACCTTGATCGCCAGGAGCGCCTGATGCTGCTGCGATGTCAGGCCGACCGAACGGGCGTTCGCCTCGGCGAACGCCAGATAGCGCCGCACCCCATATCGGAACGAGGCCAGGGTTTCGTAGTCGGACGCGGTCAGGCGGCTCTTCGCCCGTGTCGCGCGTCGGCTCGTCGCCTCGGGGGGACGATTGGCGGACGTCATCGGTCTCCTCGCCGTCGTTCGGCGCCGAATAAGCATAGATCAGACCCCGGCGCAGCCATCGATTTGCGCGTTGCAAGATTATATCGCTACACGATATATATGTCCAAATCATGGGCGCGGCGAGCTATCGTTCCGCAATCGCCCGCAGACAGGAGGAGCCGCCATGCGCGAGCTTCACGATCGCCACGACCAGGTCCAGGCGACCGCCCACGCGACGGAGATCGACCAGGGCCTGCGCCGCTACATGCTGGGCGTCTACAACAAGGTGGCCCTCGGCCTGCTGGTCGCCGGCGCGGTCGCCTACGCCACCAGCGCGGCGCCGTGGCTGCGCGACCTGCTGTTCACGACGACGACCCAGGGTGCGGGCGCGCCGCGCGTCGGCCTTACGTTCCTGGGGTCGATGACGGCCTTCGCGCCGGTCCTGGTGCTGGTGTTCTTTGCGGGACCGGCCCTTTCAAAGCCCTCCGCGGCCCGCAGCGGCGCGCTCTACTGGTCGGTGGTCTCGCTTGTGGGAGCCTCGCTCGGGGTGCTGTTCCTGACCTTCACCGGGGGGTCGATCGCCATCACCCTGGCGGTGACCGCGCTTGGTTTCGCCGGCCTGAGCCTCCTGGGCTACACGACGCAGAAGGATCTCTCGGGCCTGCGCGGATTCCTGATCATGGGACTGATCGGCCTTGTGCTCTCGCTCGCCGCGAACCTGTTCCTGAACAGCCCCGTCATCGAATATGTGACAGGCGTGGTCGGCGTGCTGATCTTCGCCGGCCTGATCGCCTATGACGGGCAGCGGCTGAAAATGAGCTACCATCAGCTCAAGGCCGACGGCGCGTCCCTGGCGGTGGCGAGCGACCTCGGCGCGCTCAGCCTGTTCATCAACTTCGTGAACCTCTTCCAATTCCTGCTGATGGCCGTCTCGGGCCAGCGGCGCTAGATTTCCCACCTGGATCCGACGACCGAAGGGCGCGTCAGAATCGACGGCTGCGCTTCAGCTCGTTCAGGCCGAAGCCCAGCAGCCACAGGACCTTCAGCATCTCGGCGCCGATGTAGAAGACGTGGAGGTTCGAATCCGCCGGCCGCCCGCCAGCCAGGATCGTGGACACGCGCGCGTCCAGCGCCGGGATGAGCCAAAGCGCCTGGGCCGCCACCACGGCGGCCGGAACGGACAAGGCAAGGTAGGCCGACCGCCGGGCCCTGGACCACGCGGCCAGGGCGACCAGCAGGGCCAGCAGCCCGAGCTCGACCTCGTTATAGACGCGGAAGGTGTGGCGGCCGACGTCGAGCGCCACCGGCAGCGAAAGGCTCGGCGCGGTGAACTTGACCGGCGTGGCCAGAAACGCGACCCCGATGGACAGGCCGGCCCACATCGTCAGCAGCCGCGGCTGCAGCCGGTCCGCCAGGCTGGGCGGCGCCAGCGACAAGACGGCCACCTAGCGACCCTCCGCGCGATGGAACTCGACGTAAAAGCGCACTGGACCGAGCGGCTCCACGCGATGCAGGATGGTCGGCTCGATGACGCCCGGCGGTCCATCGGGGGTCAGCACGGCTTTCGACGCCAGCCTGCGCGGGTCCTCGATCCGATAGGCCAGCCGGCCCTCGAGCACGTGGATCAGCGCCCAGGCGCCCTCCTTGGTGGTGTGAGCTTTCAGAAGGCCTGCGGGCGTCGTCGCCTCCGTGAAGACGTCGGTTCTTCGATAGGGCCGCACAGTCTCCGGGAGGGTCATGCGGGACCTTCAGGTCTCGGCCGGCTCGGCGGCAGCTCGCCGCGGCTGGCGGCGATTCCCATCTGCAGGCTCTGGGCGATCATCTCGGACTTGGCCACGAACAGGGCCGCGGCGGCCGGCGGGCAGACCCGCTCGGCGTTCTGCCGGAACAGGTGCAGCCAGCGCGCGAAATGGGTGGGCCGGATATCCAGGATGCGGGCGTGGGCCACCATCGGCGAGCCCTTGAAGCGGCCGGTCATCAGCAGGACCGAGGACCAGAAATCGCACATCTTGGCCAGGTGGGCGTCCCAGTCGTCGGCGATCACCCGGTTGAAGATCGGGCCAAGCGCGGGGTCGGTCCTGATCTCGCGATAGAAGGCGTGGACCAGATCGTGGATCATCGGCTCGGTGACCCCGGCGGCGAGGCCTGGGCCGACGCGGGTGCTCGCTGCGGGATTTGGCTGGGAGGCGTTCACGGGGAAATCCAGGGCTTGATCTTGGAAACAAGTATTTAGAATACCTGTTCTGAATTGGCCAGCCCCGCGCCGGGAAAAATCCGCGGGGCGGGGCTTCGCGCCAGGTGAAGACGCCGGCGGGCGACTGGCGACGGCATCCCGGTCAGCCGTGCTCGTCGGAGGCGATGACCGGAAGTTCGTTGAACTGGTGGCGCGGCGGCGGCGAGGACAGCGTCCACTCCAGCGTCGTGGCGCCTTCGCCCCACGGGTTGGCTTCCGCCTTGCGGTGGCGCACGGCGGCCTCGATCAGCATGATCAGGAAGACGCCCACCCCGGCGAGGGTCACGGCGTAACCGATCGACGAGACCTTGTTCCAGTAGGCGAAGCCGTCCGGGTAATCGACGTAGCGGCGCGGCATCCCCTGCAGGCCCAGGAAATGCATCGGGAAGAAGATCAGGTTCACGCCGACGAAGGTGATCCAGAAGTGGGTTGCACCAAGGGCTTCGTTGTACTTCACGCCCCAGATCTTCTCGAACCAGTAGTAGAAGCCCGCGAAGATCGCGAACACGGCGCCTAGGCTCAGCACGTAGTGGAAGTGGGCCACCACGTAGTAGGTGTCCGTAAACGAGTAATCGAGGGCGGCGTTGGCCAGAACGACCCCGGTCACCCCGCCCACCGTGAAGACGAAGATGAAGCCAATCGCCCACAGCATGGGCGTCTTGAACTCGACCGACCCGCCCCACATCGTCGCGATCCACGAGAAGATCTTGATGCCTGTCGGCACCGCGATGACCATCGAGGCGACGGTGAAGTAGGCCTGCAGGTTGAGCGACATGCCCACCGAGAACATGTGGTGGGCCCACACGACGAAGCCGATCACCCCGATCGCCACCATGGCGTAGGCCATGGCGAGGTAGCCGAAGATCGGCTTCCTGGAGAAGGTCGACACGACGTGGCTGATGATCCCGAAGCCCGGCAGGATCATGATGTAGACCTCCGGGTGCCCGAAGAACCAGAACAGGTGCTGGTACATGATCGGGTCGCCGCCGCCGGCCGGGTCGAAGAAGTGGGTGTGGAAGTTGCGGTCGGTGAGCAGCATGGTGATCGCGCCGGCCAGGACAGGCAGCGACAGCAGCAGCATGAAGGCGGTGACCAGCACCGACCAGGCGAACAGCGGCATCTTGTGCAGCGACATGCCGGGCGCGCGCATGTTGAAGATCGTGGTGATGAAGTTGATGGCGCCGAGGATCGAGGAGGCGCCGGCCAGATGGATCGAAAGGATCACGAGGTCCATCGCGGGGCCGGTGTGACCCGACGTCGATAGCGGCGGGTACATCGTCCAACCCGTACCCGCGCCGCGGCCCGGACCTCCGTCCACGAAGAAGGAGGTGCACAGCAGAACGAACGAGGCGACCAGCAGCCAGAACGAGACGTTGTTCATCCGCGGGAAGGCCATGTCCGGCGCGCCGATCATCAGCGGCACGAACCAGTTGCCGAAC
>Ga0207657_10000434_pt1 | contig 44542 bp, 44 predicted proteins | sample KBSC33metaG_FD_184316 | JGI IMG/M metagenome (GOLD analysis project Ga0207657, IMG submission 184316) | Corn rhizosphere microbial communities from Kellogg Biological Station, Michigan, USA - KBS C3-3 metaG (SPAdes) (version 2) | ecosystem: Host-associated > Plants > Roots > Rhizosphere > Soil ... | reverse complement strand
GTTCCGGCGACGGCGCGTGCGAGCTTCGCGGCGCACAGCGACAGCTCCGACATCGCGGCGCTGGTGCGCGGGATCGAGCAAGTGAAACGGATTTTCGGCTGATGAACGAGGAACGCAAGATCGAGGTCGAGGAGGTGGAGTCGGTGACCCCGCCGCCGCGCGCCCGAGTCCCCGAAAGCGTTGCCCGCAAGCGCGACTATCTCGCCGGTTTCCTGGCAGGCGAGACCGAAGAAAAGGCGCCGGTTGAAAATGACGAATTGAAAGACCGGGTGATCGATGTCCTGAAGTCGATCTACGACCCCGAAATCCCTGTCGACATCTATGAGCTGGGGCTGATCTACGACATCGACGTTTCCGAGGACGGCGACGCGGTGGTCACGATGACGCTGACGACGCCGCACTGCCCGGTAGCCGAATCGATGCCGGGCGAGGTCGAGATGCGCGTGCTGTCGGTGCCGGGCGTTCGCGATGCCGAAGTGAAGCTCGTGTGGGACCCGCCATGGGACCCGTCCAAGATGAGCGACGAGGCCCGGCTGGAACTGGGAATGTTATGAACAAGCCAACGAAAATCCGAGCGCGTCCCGCCGCGATCACGCTGACCGATGCGGCAAATGCGCGCATTGCGGATTTGATGAGCCGCGCGCCGGAAGGTGCGATCGGGGTCAAGCTGTCGACTCCCCGCCGCGGCTGCTCGGGGCTTGCCTACTCGGTCGATTATGTGACCGAGGCGGCGCCGTTCGACGAGACGATCGTCACCCCTGGCGGCACCTTCTACGTCGACGGCGCCTCGGTGCTCTACCTCGTCGGGTCGATCATGGACTGGCGCGAGGACGATTTCGCCGCGGGCTTCGTCTTCGAGAACCCGAACGCGACCGGCTCGTGCGGTTGCGGCGAGAGCTTTACCGTCTGATCAGAAGCCGAATCTCCCCCAAAAGCTTTCATTTTCCTGAAGATGGTTAATCGCTAAGCCCGTGGCGGCTCATGGACCCCCGCTTCGCCCACATTCGCGACTGGATCTTCGATCTCGACAATTGCCTCTATCCGGCGTCCGCCGGCCTGTTCGAGCTCATCGACGAGCGCATGGGCGCCTACATCCAGCGCCTGCTCGGTTGCGGCCCGGCCGAGGCCAGGCGGGTGCAGAAGCACCACTTCCACACCCATGGGACGACGCTTGCGGGCCTGATGAAAGAGCATGGGATCGACCCCAACGACTTCCTTGAAGACGTCCATGCGATCCCGCTCGATCGGGTTCAGCCCGACGAACGTCTGTCGAGCGCTCTGAAGCGACTTCCGGGGCGGAAGTTCGTCTTCACCAACGGCGACGCGCCTTATGCGCGGCGAGTGCTCGAAGCGATCGGGGTCAACGACTATTTCGACGAGCTTCACGACATCCACGCCAGCAGCTACCGGCCCAAGCCCGATCCACATGGGTATGAGCTGCTCTGTGACCGGTTCGAAATCGATCCGCGCCATGCCCTCCTCGCCGACGACATGGCGGCGAACCTCAAGCCCGCCAAAGCGCTCGGAATGACAACCATATGGGTCGACAACGGCTCCGAGCGCGGTACTCACGGCCACGGCGATTTCATCGACGATCGGATCGAAAGCGTCAGCGAGTGGCTTGAGCAGATTGTCGGGGGGAAGAATGACTCTTGAGTTCGAGCAGGCGATCGACGCGGCGTGGGAAAAGCGCGACTCGATTGGCCCGCAGACTCGCGGCGAAATCCGGACCGCGGTCGACGCTGCGATCGCTTCGCTCGACGGTGGCGAAGCGCGGATCGCCGAGAAAGTGGACGGCGAGTGGGTCGTCCATCAATGGCTGAAGAAGGCGGTGCTGCTCTCCTTCAGGCTCAATCCGATGGAGGCCATCACCGGCGGCCCGGGCGGAGCGCATTGGTGGGACAAGGTGCCTTCCAAGTTCGCCGGCTGGGGCGACAGGGAGTTCCAGGCGGCCGCATTTCGCGCGGTCCCGGGCGCCATCGTCCGGCGCGGCGCCTACATCGCGCCCGGAGCGGTCCTGATGCCGAGCTTCGTCAACATCGGCGCCCGGGTCGGTGAAGGGACGATGGTGGACACCTGGGCGACGGTCGGAAGCTGCGCTCAGATCGGCCGCAACGTCCACATTTCCGGCGGCACCGGAATCGGCGGCGTGCTCGAGCCATTGCAGGCGGGGCCGGTCATTATCGAGGACGGTTGCTTCATCGGTGCCCGCTCGGAGGTCGCCGAGGGCGTGGTCGTCGAGCAGGGCTCCGTGATTTCGATGGGGGTGTTTCTCGGCGCCTCGACCAAGATCATCGAGCGGGCAACCGGCGAGATCTTCTATGGCCGGATTCCCGCCTATTCGGTCGTCGTCCCGGGCAGCCTGCCGTCGGAACACGGCGGTCCTTCACTTGCCTGCGCGGTCATTGTCAAGCGGGTAGACGAGCGGACCCGTTCGAAGACCAGCATCAACGAACTGCTCAGGGACTAATAAGCCCAGCTTATCGCATTCAACCGCGCATTTGTTGGCGGGCACATCCATGTGACCGTTAGACCCGCGCGACCATGAAGCCGATCCATCCGCAAGCCTTTGACCGCAAGCAGGCGGAAGCCAATGCGCCGGACGATGGCCATGATCCGCACATGATCCGATCGCAGATGAACCGCGCCGACTGGCTGATCCTGCTCGCGCTCGCGCTGATCTGGGGCGGCGCCTTCTTCTTCATCAGTGTCGCCGTGCATTCGATCCCGCCGCTCACCTACGTCTGGGTTCGCCTTTCGATCGCATCGCTGGGCTTATGGCTGTTCCTCTGGTGGAAGGGCGACCGGATCGCGCTTCCCCGCAGTGTCTGGGGGTCGATCGTGCTCCTCGCCCTGCTCAACAATGCGATCCCCTTCGCTCTGTTCGGCTGGGGCCAGACCCACATCGCCAGCGGTCTCGCCTCCATCCTCAACGCGACGACGCCGATCTGGGGTGTCGTCGTCGCCCACCTGTTCACTCGCGACGAACGCATGAGCCCACGCAAGATCGCCGGCGTCCTGCTCGGCTTTGGCGGAGTAGCGATGATGATTGGCCCCGCCCTCCTTTCGAACATCGGGACGGACGTGCTGGCGCAACTCGCCTGCGTGCTCGCCTCGCTAAGTTATGCCTTGGCCGCGGTCTGGGCCCGCCGCTTCAAGCGAATGGGCTTGCCGCCGATGGCCGTGACTACCGGCCAGCTTACCGCCGGCGCGCTCATAATGCTCCCGATCGCCTTCGCTTTCGACCAGCCATGGCAGCACGCGCTTCCGCCGGTCTCCGCCTTGGCAGCAGTCACCGCGCTGGCGCTCCTGTGCACGGCTTTTGCCTATGTCCTGTATTTCCGGCTGATCGATTCGGCCGGAGCGACCAACGCGCTTCTCGTCACCCTTCTCGTCCCTCCGACCGCGATTCTGCTCGGCGCCGCCTTCCTCGGCGAGTCGCTTGCTCCGCAGGACTTCCTCGGGCTGCTGCTGATCGGCCTCGGCCTCGCGGCGATCGACGGGCGGCTGGTCAGCGCCTTGCGGTCTGCGCCCCTTCGGAAAGCAGCTTAGCCGCTTCCGCGCTCGTCCAATCGAGATCACCGGTGTAGCGCCACACTTCGCGCCCGGACGCGTCATAATAGACGGACGTCGGCATTACCTGGGCGCCGAGCGACGCCGAAAGCGCCATCTTCGGATCGCGCCAGGCTTCCAGATCCTTGATTCCATGATGATCGAGGAAGGCTTCCACGGACGTCCGGTCCCCGATGTCCTCGGACACCGCGATCACGCGCGGAGCTCCCGGCCGCTTGCTGAGCGCGTCTAGAGTCGGCAGCTCCTTCACGCATGGAGCGCACCAGCTCGCCCACAGGTTGACGAGCACCGGCTTGCCCTTGGCGTCGGCGAGCGTCGCAGGATCGTCGTCGGCATTCAGGATCGAGGTGGCGGGCATCTTCTCCCCGGCGTGGCCGCGCTCGGCGCCCTTGGCAGGCGTCTGCGCCGCCTCAGTCTGCTGCTCTTGCGCGGCCTTCTTCTGACACGAACCGAGCGCCGCGAGGAGGAGCGGCGCGGCAAGCAAGGCGAGTTTCCGGGTTTGCATGGCCGATGCGGATAGTCAGCCGCTCCGCCCGGCACAACCCGCTGGAACAAGCGCCTGTGAGCCGCTAGGCCGCATCGCGTGAGGCTCAGCTTGAAACTTCTCGCCGTCTGCACCGCCCTTGCCGGCCTATCCGCATGCGGCAATGTCGGCGATCTCAAGCCCGCCAAAGGCAAGGCTCTCCCGGTCAAGCCGCTGATGGCGCAGACGACGCCGACTGCCGACGATCTTCTGAGGCCGCCCGCTTATGCTGCCCCCACCCGCGTCGACGAGCTTATGAAGAAATCGGCGCCGCGACAGGCTGACCGGTTCGATCTTCCTCCGCCCAGCGGCCAGGCGCCCGAGCCGCCGGCCCAGGGAGTCGATCAGAACGAGACCAACCAGGTCGGTCCGGTGAATCCGCAATGACGCGAAAGATCAGGAAGGCCGTATTCCCGGTCGCCGGCCTTGGGACCCGGCTGCTTCCCGCGACCAAGTCGATCCCGAAAGAGATGCTGACGATCGTCGACCGTCCGCTGATCCAATATGCGGTGGATGAGGCGCGCGAGGCCGGAATCGAGCAGATGATCTTCGTTACCGGGCGCGGCAAGTCCGCGCTTGTCGACTATTTCGACGTCGCCTTCGAGCTCGAGTCGACGATGCGCGACAAGGGCAAGAGCCTGGACATCCTCGAACCCTCCCGAGCGCGGTCCGGCGAGATAGTGTCCGTCCGGCAGCAGCAGCCGCTAGGCCTGGGCCACGCCGTCTGGTGCGCGCGCGACATCGTCGGCGACGAGCCGTTCGCGGTGCTTCTCGCCGACGATCTGATGGCCGGAAAGCCTGGAGCGCTCAGGCAGATGGTCGACGCCTGGGAAGGCATTGGCGGCAATCTCGTCGCCACCGAAGACGTACCCGCCGAGAAGACCGCTTCCTACGGGATCATCACGCCGGGCGAGACCAACGGGAACGTGACAGAGGTGCTCGGACTGGTCGAAAAGCCGGACCCGAAGGACGCGCCATCGCGCCTCGGCGTGATCGGCCGCTATATCCTGCAACCTGAGGTGATGCGGGTCCTCGACAAGGGCGAGCGCGGCGCGGGCGGCGAAATCCAGCTCACCGACGCAATGGCCAGGCTGATCGGCAGTCAGCCGTTCCATGCCTTGAAGGTCGATTCGGTCCGCCATGATTGCGGCGATCGCGCGGGCTTCGTCATCGCCAATATCGCGTTGGCCCTGGAGCGTGACGACGTCGCTCCGAAAATCCGGGATTACCTCCGCCGGGCCTAGGCCGCCCTGCCCTCGACGATTGCAGCAAGGCGGCGCTGCTCTTTTTCGGCGGCTCGAAGCTGGTCGCGCACCTCGCCGAGCTCGATCACCCGGCTGATTACCTTCGCATCGAGCGCGGCATTGTCTTCCACCAGCCGCTTTACCGCTTCGGCGCGGTCGAGTTGCCGCGCGATGCAGGCGTTGAGCACTTCGAAGTGGCAAGGTTTGCGGACAACGCCGTCCGCCCCCGCCTCGAAGGCACGGACCGCGGCATTGGGATCGGAGCGTCCGACCACCAGAAGCACCGGGACGTCGCGATGGAGCGGATCCTCGCGGATCATCCGCACCAGCTCGATTCCGGTGGTGCCCGGAAGGTCGCATTCGCAAATGACGATGTGAGCGGGGATTCGATACATTTCGGACAGTCCGGACTGGGCCGACTCTGCAGTGGCGATGCGGTAGCCAGACTCGGAAAGTCGCCGGGCGAGGACGCCGAGATAATTGCGGTTGGGTTCGATGACGAGCACGCGCGGCTGCGCGCTCCCGGACCCCGTTTCAGCAGTCGAGTTCATGGCCGTAGAGCTAAATGGAAATGGTTAACGGCCAACTAAGTCTTACGGATCGAGTTCGACATCCCAGTAGAGATAATCGCGCCATGTCTCGTGCAGGTGGTTCGGCGGAAAGCTCCGTCCGTGGTCCTGGAGCTGCCAGCTGGTCGGCCGGATCGGCTCGCGCTCGATATGCAGCCCGGCCTGGCGCGGCGTGCGTCCGCCTTTCTGCAAATTGCAGGGCGCGCAGGCAGTCGCGACATTCTCCCACGTCGTCCGCCCGCCCTGGGCTCGCGGCACGATATGGTCGAACGTCAGCTCCTTGTGCGAACCGCAATAAACGCAGCGGAATTTGTCTCGAAGGAACAGGTTGAACCGGGTGAAGGCCGGATATTCGTTGGGCCTTACGAACTGGCGAAGAGCGATCACCGACGGCAGCTTCAGTGCCATGCTCGGGCTGTGCACCTCGCGCTCGTAATGGGCGACGACGTCGACCCGCTCCAGGAACATCGCCTTGATCGCGGTCTGCCACGGCCAAAGGCTCAGCGGGAAGTAGGACAAAGGCGTGTAGTCGGCGTTGAGAACAAGCGCCGGGCAACTTTCCGGATGTCGGATCATCTCCGGGTGATACATGCGCGGGCAATGACCTCCTCATTTGCCCGCACGAAACTGCTCCGGCCCTGTCGCACGCAAGGAGGAGAAGGGTCTTGTCGGGCCCGTCTTCCCTTGTGCCCAACCGGATGCCAACCCGGCGTGACATGCATATGACAGCACTTCCGGTGACTCGCGGTCAAGAGCGGGTGAGATGCTGACCAGCCGCTTCGCTCCGTCACCAACGGGGCAGTTGCATCTCGGCCACGCCTACAGCGCCGCGCTGGCGCACCGGGCGGCGCGGGAGGCCGGAGGGAATTTCCTGCTTCGGATCGAGGATCTCGATCGGACACGAAGCCGGCCGGAGTTCGTCAGCGGCATCGAGGACGATCTGCGCTGGCTCGGGCTCGATTGGGACGCAGTGCCACTCGTCCAATCGCGGCGGGAGCGTGTCTATGCCGTCGCGATCGAACGCCTGAGGGCGCGGGGCCTCGTCTATCCCTGCTTTTGCACCCGATCCGATATAGCCGCCGCGCTCAACGCTCCTCATGGCCCGGCGAAACCGCGCTATCCCGGTACCTGCCGCAACTTGCCGGACGATCCAGGCCTACGGGCGGCCACGCCGCACAGCTGGAGGCTGAACGCGGCGAAGGCCATCGAATGCACCGGGCTGCCAGGCTGGACCGAGATCGACGGAACCCATTTTACCGCGACCGCCGATGAAATCGATGACGAGATACTCGCCCGGAAGGACGCTCCGGCGAGCTATCACCTTGCCTGTGTCGTCGACGACTCGGCCTCGAACGTCGATCTGGTCGTCCGGGGAATGGATCTGCGCGCATCCACGCCCGTGCAACGCCTGCTCCAGATGCTGCTCGGCCTTTCCCGGCCCCGCTACGGCCACCACCGGCTAGTCGTGCACGACGACGGTCGGCGCCTGGCCAAGCGCGACCTCGCTCCGACGCTTGGGGCGATGCGCGAGGCGGGCATCGACGGGCGCAAACTGGCGGCAGAGCTTCTCGAAGAGCGCCTGCCGGCTGGCTTTCGGCTGGCGCAGGCTTAAATAGGCGCCATGCAGATCGTCCTGATGGTTCTCCTGATCGCCGCCATGGCCGCGACCGCTTACGTTCTTGTCCGCGGCGTGGTGACGATGGCGCAGGGCGGGGTCGCGTCCAGCGAAAAACAGCAGCAATGGATGCGCCGCCGGGTCCTGTTCCAGGCAATCGCAATCGTCATTGTCGTCCTGATCCTGGTCGTCGCCGGTACCGCCCGCACCTGAATCGAGGCCCAGTGGTCAAGCTCAACAAGATCTACACCCGCACCGGCGACAAGGGCAGCGCGGGGCTGGTCGACGGGTCGCGGGTGAGCAAGGCGAGCGCTCGGATGGCGGCGATCGGCAATGTCGATGAGGCCAATGCGGCCGTCGGCGTGGCGAGCGCGGCGATCGGCGACGATTTCCTCTCGGCCCAGCTGCGGCGGATCCAGAACGAACTGTTCGATCTTGGCGCAGACATCGCCACTCCGGGCGAAGTCGAAGGCGCGCTTCGAATCGTCGAGTCGCAGGTCGAGCGGTTGGAACATGAAATCGACGCGATGAATGCCAGCCTTGAGCCGCTGCAAAGCTTCATCCTCCCGGGAGGCTCGCCCGGAGTCGCGGCGCTGCACCTGGGCAGAACCATCGTGCGGCGCGCGGAACGTTCGGCGGTTGCACTTGCCGAGACCGCGACGGTCAACGCGCACGCCTTGGCCTATCTCAACCGTCTGTCGGACCATCTTTTCGTCGCCGCACGTTATCTCGCGGCAAAGCAAGGCGGGGATATTCTGTGGCAACCCGGCGCAACCCGTTAGAAAGCATCGCGACGGCGCTCGCCGAGCGATATCTCGCCACACGCAGGCTGACGCTCGACCTCGCCGCACCGCTTTCCGACGCGGATTCGACGATCCAGCCCTTCCCGGACGCTTCCCCGGCCAAATGGCACCTGGCGCACACGACCTGGTTTTTCGAGACGTTCGTGCTTCGCGATCATGTGCCGGGATACGAGCTTTTCGACGAGCGCTTCCCTTATCTGTTCAACAGCTATTACGAAGGCGAGGGCCCGCGCCATCCGCGTCCCCGGCGCGGGATGCTCAGCCGGCCGTCGCTCGACGAGGTGCGCGCCTATCGCGCGGGGATCGACAAGGCGATTGTCGAGGCGCTGCCGTCGCTGGCCCCGCCTGTTCTCGAACTGATCGAGCTGGGCATCAATCACGAGCAACAGCACCAGGAGCTGTTTCTCACCGACATCCTGGCCACGTTCGCTGAAAATCCGTTGGAGCCGGCCTACGGCAAGGCGGAGCCTGCAGAGGCCGTTTCGACACCGCTTGAATTCCGGGAAGGCCGAACCGGAATCGTCGAGATTGGCGCTCCGCGCGGCTCATTCGCCTTCGATTCCGAACGGCCCCGGCACCGGAGGTTCCTCAATCCCCACGCCCTCGCGTCGCGGCCGGTGACCAATGCCGAATGGGACGAGTTCATTGCCGACCAGGGGTATCGAACCCCGACGCTCTGGTTGTCCGAGGGCTGGGACTGGGTTCGCCGCGAACGGATCAAGCGTCCGCTCTACTGGCGCGAGGATGGGACCCACTTCACGCTCGCCGGGAGGATCGGCCGCGATCCCGGCGCGCCGGTCGCCCACGTCAGCTTTTTCGAGGCCGACGCCTTTGCCCGCTGGGCCGGTGCCCGCTTGCCGCGTCAGGAGGAATGGGAAAGCGCCGCCACCTCCGACGACCCGGCATCGGGCCAGCAGCTCGATCGCGCCGCGGCCGTCGTCCCGCAGGCGAAGACCGGCTTCTTCGGAAGCGTCTGGGAATGGACCCAGAGCGCCTTTGATTCCTATTCCGGATTCAAGCCCGCCGATGGGACGGTCGGCGAATATAATGGCAAGTTCATGTCCGGCCAGCTCGTCCTCAAGGGTGCGAGCTGCGCGACCCCGCGCGGCCATTCGCGGGCAAGCTATCGCAACTTCTTCCCGCCTCACGCGCGGTGGCAGTTCACAGGGCTGAGGCTTGCCCGGGACTGTTAGCCCGCAATTCCGGGAAGACGTGCTCGCCGGGCTGTCCGCCCCGATTCCGGCGGTTCCGGCCCGCTGGCTCTACGACCGCCGGGGATCGGAGCTGTTCGACGAGATCACGCGCCTTCCGAGCTATTATCCGACGAAGACCGAAACCGCCTTGCTCCAGCAGATCATGCCGGGGCTGGCGAGCGCCATTCCCAAAGGCATGGCCGTCGTCGAGTTCGGCGCCGGGTCCGCGGCCAAGACGCCCCTGCTTCTCGAAGCGATCGCGCCGGCAGCTTACGTCCCGGTCGATATTTCCGCCGAATATCTGGGCGACGGCGCGTCGGCTCTTGGCAGGCGTTTTCCGGGCCTTCCCATCTATCAAGTCGCTGCCGACTTCGCGCGGCCATTCACCCTCCCCGCTGAAATCGAACATTTGCCGAAGCTCGGCTTTTTCCCAGGCTCGACCATCGGAAACTTCGTGCCGAGGAGCGCGACCGACCTGCTCCGCAATTTCCGCCAGCTGCTCGGTACTGCGTCGCTGCTCCTCATCGGAATGGACAGGATCAAGCCTATCGAGCGGCTGATCGCCGCCTATGACGAGCCGGAGGGCGTGACCGCGCGCTTCAACCTGAACCTTCTGGAGCGGATCAACCGCGAGCTCGATGGGACGATACCCGTCGACGCTTTCCGGCACGAGGCCCGCTGGAACGATATACTCTCGCGAATCGAGATGCATCTCGTGGCAATTCGCGACGTCGATTTCAAAGTCTCCGGCCAGCGGTTCGCGTTCAGGGCCGGCGAGTCTATCCACACCGAGAACAGCCACAAATATGGGGCGCGCGGAGCGCGAGTCCTGCTGCTCGCGGGCGGCTGGACGCCGATCGGCGAATGGGAAGACGGCGGCGAGGATTTCTCGATCGTTCTTGCCGAAGCCCAGCCCAACCGCTTCGCTCCATGAACGCGGCCACGCGCCGCTCATTGCGACGGGGCACTGCTGCCGCTAAGCCGCGCCAATGCTGATTGCGCTCTTCGATATCGCCGACCTGCTGCTCAATATCCTCGCGTGGGTGATCATCATCCAGGTGATCCTGAGCTGGCTGTTCGCCTTCAACGTGCTCAATACCGGCTCTGGCGCCGTTCGGACCATCACCATGGCGCTCGACCGGCTGACCGCGCCGCTCTACCGCCCGATTCGGGCGGTCCTTCCCGATTTCGGGGGAATCGACTTCTCGCCACTCGTGCTTCTGCTGCTGATCAAGATCCTGCAGATGCTTCTCCATGGAGCCGAGCGCAGCCTCTATTACCAGGGCCTATGACCGCGAAACGGATTGACGGACGCGCCGCCGCGGCCACCGTGCGCGAGCGTGCGGCCGTAGCTGCCGCCCGGTTCAAAGACCGTGTCGGACGCGCTCCCGGCCTTGCGACAATATTGGTCGGCGAAGACCCGGCGAGCGCCGTCTATGTCCGCTCCAAGGGCAAGGCGACAGCCGAGGCTGGCATGGAAAGCTATTCGCACCAGCTGCCGGTGAGCACGAGCCAGGCGGAGCTCCTCGACCTCGTCGGGCAACTGAATGCAGATGACTCGGTCGACGGAATTCTCGTCCAGCTGCCGCTTCCTCCGGGAATCGATTCGGCGCGGATCATCGCCGCCATCGATCCGGCAAAGGACGTCGACGGATTCCATCCCGTGAACGCCGGCCGTCTCGCCACCGGCCTTGAAGGGCTCGTGCCCTGCACGCCGCTTGGATGCCTTTACCTCCTGCGACAGGAGCTCGGCGACATCTCCGGCAAGGACGCGGTGGTAATCGGCCGATCCAACATCGTCGGAAAGCCGATGGCGATGCTGCTCCTGGGCGAAAGCGCGACCGTGACGGTCGCCCATTCGAAGACCCGCGATCTTCCGGGCGTTGTCCGGCGGGCCGATATCGTCGTTGCCGCAGTCGGGCGGCCGGAGATGGTTAGAGGCGACTGGATCAAGCCGGGAGCGGTCGTGATCGACGTCGGCATCAACCGCGTCCCCGCCGCCGAGGAAGGCAAGACCCGGCTGGTCGGCGACGTCGCTTTCGACGAGGCCGCGGAAGTGGCGTCCGCCATTACGCCGGTGCCGGGCGGGGTCGGGCCGATGACCATCGCCATGCTGCTTCGGAATACCGTGGTCGCAGCCTATCACCGCGCCGGCCTGACCGAGCCGCACGAGCTGTAGATGCGGGGGGCGTCCAGGCAATGATCGAGCTGTTTGGATCGGCCTTCGTCACCTTCCTGGTGATCATCGATCCGCCAGGCTGCGTCCCGATTTTCGCAAGCCTCACCCGCGGCAATCCGGCGGTACACCGGCGGGCGATGGCGATTCGCTCGGCTTTCCTGGCGTGGATCATCCTGATGTTCTTCGCGCTGCTCGGAAAGCCGATGCTCCACGCGCTCGGGATCAGCCTCGCAAGCTTCCGGATCGCCGGCGGGATCATGCTCTTCTTCATCGCGCTGGAGATGGTGTTCGAAAAGCGGACGCAACGGCGCGAGGAGCGCGCCCAGTCGATCGAGGGCACTCCGGAGGCCGAGGACATTTCGGTCTTCCCGATGGCGATCCCGATGATTGCCGGGCCGGGATCGATCGCAAGCGCAATGCTGCTCGTCTCGCGCGCCGACGGCTATGCGGAGATCGGTGTCGTGCTCGGAGCGATGACCATCGTCATCCTCATCACCGGCGCGGCGCTCCTGTCGGCCGGAGGGCTGATGAAGCTGATGGGCGAGCGGATCGAAGCGATGATCAGCCGGCTGCTCGGGGTGATCCTGGCCGCCCTTGCCGCCCAGTTCGTCGTCGACGGGCTGCGGCAGAGCTTTCCGAGCCTCAGCGGCTGACCTTCCAGATCCTGAACGGCGAATCCTTGGGAAGCTGGATCGGAGTCAGCCAGCCCGGCACCTGCCCACGGTCCAGCTGCGCATAGAAGCCGTTGGGAGTCTCCGACTGGAAGATCGTGGTCGTCGAGGAATTCGGGCAGGTCAGCAGATAGTCCGAATGATATTTGTCGAGGATCCGGTGCGCCTGGTCGGCGGTTCCGCGGAATGCAGTCATCGCGTCGGCGATCTGCTCGCCGTTGCGGTGATAGGGGCCCATGATCGAATCGTGATGGGTCACCGTGATGAGCCGAGGCGCCAGGTCGACGAAGGTGAACACTGTCCCTTTCGGCAGGATCGCGATCGGATGAAAGGCCCAAAGCGAATTGCACAGGCGATTGGCCCGCTCGATCTGCACCTCGCGCGGCGTGAGCTTCGACTGCGGCCCAAGCTTCATGCCCATCGGGACGACCGCCCCCAAGCCGATTAGCGCGACCGCCGCGACGCCGACGGTCCCGAGCCAGCGAGGCCGCGCCCGGTCGACGAGTGGCGCCAGAACCCAGATGATCGCGACCGAGCCAACGACGCTCAGCATCTGCGCGGCCGGACCCGTCCGTGTCTGCCAGAACAGCAGCAGCATCGCCGCGACACCGGGAATGGCGGCCGCGACGGTCCGCCTGAACAGGTCCCAGTCGATTCGGTTGCGCCACGCCAGCAATGCCCAGCCGATGGCGCCGGTCACCGGCAAGGCGAGTATTTGCGCGGCAATCTGCCATCCATGGCGATAGACCGGCCGCGCCTCGCGCACATGGCTCAGCCAAAGCGAATAGACCTCGGGAGAAACGTTCTCGAGCCGCGACAGGCATTGCGGCCAGGCAAATGCGTGGAAGCTGGCGAGCGCTGCCCCGGCGACTGCTGCAAGCGCGAGGCGAGCGCGCCAGTCCCTCGGCCGGATCAGCACCAGCAGGACGAGTAGCGCGCTTCCCAGCAGCACATCCGACAGCCAGACAGGCGACAGTGCGTCGCAGACCGCAAGCCGGTTCGCGTAAGACGCGAAGACCAGGAACGACAGGGCCGTTCCGCCGGCGAGGCTCACCGCATAGGCGAACAGGCGGCCGCGTTCGGTTTCGTCCGCGACCCAGAACAAGACCATCGCGACGCCGGCGATGGCGAGATAGATCACCATCTCCAGCCCGATCGCCATCGACAATGCGCTGCTGATTCCGAGTGTCAGGCCGCCACGGATGCGCTTGGGATCCGCGATTCCGGCGATGCTCACCGCGAGCAGCGCCAGTTGCCAGCCGTGATGATCGATCCGCTCCGGCATGAACATGCTGTTGGTCAGCCCGGCGACGATCATCGCGAGGATCGGAAGGAAGAATGCCCTCGGGTCGATCAACCGCCTCGCGGTTACCGCGACGGCGCTCAGCAGGATGACGTACGGCAGCATCGGAGCGGCGGCGGCGGCAACGACCTCCGCCTGGGCTCCGCCGATGAACGGCCGCATGAACAGGATTATTCCGGCGATCGGGAGGTCGACCAGCCGGCTCCAGTGGATGTTGGCGCCGAACGGCGGATTGAGCCGATACTGCCTGAGATCGAACCAGTCCTGGCCGTGCAGGAGCGCGCGCACCTGCATCATCCGCATGTTGTCGTCGGTGTCGCCGAGGTTGAACCAGCGAATGCTGTACCAGCGGCTGTAGGCGAACCAGGCGCAGAACAGCAGCCACGAAAGGATCGTGATCAGCTTCCAATGGCGCTCGAGCAGCGCGAGAGAGCGCTCCACAAGCAGGTCGTCCTTGCGCTTGAGCATCGTCGCGCTGTAGCCGCTCATCTTCAAACGGCAAGAAGCCGGGGCATGGCAACCAGATTAACTTTTCCGCACAAGACTTTCGGACAGCTGACCCGTTTCGCGGTGGTCGGGCTGTTCCTCGCCGCCATCTATTCGGCGATCTACTGGTACCTGGCGACCTACGTCATGGCGCCGGTGCTCGCGGTCCTGATCGCGTTCCTGGTATCGGTCACGATCGGTTTCGTCCTCCACAGCCGCTGGAGCTTCAGAGGCCACGGCGCCAGCGAGGACCGGCGAATGAAGGTCAAATTCCTTCTCGTCCAGGGCTCCGGACTTCTCCTCAACGAGGCGTTCACCTGGATCCTCACCGGCCCGCTTCACGGCCCAACGTGGTGGCCGCTGATCCCCGCGATCTTCGTTACGCCGTTCGCGACCTTCGCCCTCAATCGCCAGTGGGTTTTCCGCTGATGGAGCGAGTGGTCTATGACCGGATGGCCGAGCTGGACGAGCTTCACTGGTGGTATCGGGCGCGGCGCAAGGTCCTGAAGGCGCTGATAGAACGGAATATCGAGCTTCCCGCGAACGCGCGCATTCTCGAGGTCGGCTGCGGCACCGGCCATAATCTCAAGATGCTGGAGCGCTTCGGGACCGTCGATGGGATCGAGATCGACTCGGAGGCGCGAGCGATTGCCGAGAAGCGCCTCGGCCGCCCGATCTCGGACTCGCGGCTTCCCGACCTGCCCGGGATCGAGCGCGGCGGCTACGATCTGGTCGCCGCCCTCGACGTGGTCGAACATATCGATGACGATCGCGCGACCGTCGATGCGCTGGCAGCCTGCCTGAGACCCGGCGGCAAGCTGCTCGTGACCGTTCCGGCGCATCGGTGGATGTGGTCGGCGCACGACGAGCTCAACCATCACAAGCGGCGCTATTCAAAGCGTGCGCTTTCGGCCCTGATCGATCGGGCGCCGTTGCGGCTGGACAGGATCGGCTATTTCAACAGCCTGCTGTTTCCACTCGCGGTCGGGGCGAGGCTCGCGGCCAAGCTGACCGGGGGCGGAGGCGGCGACGACAAGCTTCCGCCCAGGCCCGTGAACTATTTGTTCGAGCGCTGTTTCGCCGCCGAGCGGGTCCTGATCGGAACCGTCCCGCTGCCGCCCGGGCTGTCGCTGTTCGCGATTGCCTCAGCGACCTGACCGAGACGGCCGGTCCGGCCGCTGGCGCCTTCGATGTCCTGGATGATGTAGAGCGGCCGCCGCTTCGCTTCGTTGTACAACCGGCCGATATATTCGCCCATCAGGGCGAGGACGAACATCTGCACCGCACCGAGCACGACCACGACCAGCATCAGCGATGTCCAGCCCTGGATGCTGCGGCCCGCAAGCCAGGCATAAGCGATGTAGAGGACGATCAGCAGCGATCCGATCGACAGCGCCAGGCCGGCATGGCTGGCGAGCTTGAGCGGCGCGGACGAGAAGCCCGTGAGCGCATCCAGCGCGAAGCGAAACATCTTGCCGAACGGATATTTGGTCTCGCCAGCGAAGCGCTCGTCACGATCGTAGAGGATCGGGACCTGCCTGAAGCCGAGCCAAGCCACCATGCCGCGGATGAACCGCGCCTGCTCCGGCATCGCCAGCAGCACGTCCAGCGCGCGCCTGCTCATCAGGCGGAAATCGCCGGCGTCGAGGGGTATGTCGACTTCGGTGGCGCGCGCGAGCAGCCGGTAGAATCCATGCGCGGTCGCCCGCTTGAACGCCGTTTCGCCCTTGCGGGTCTTGCGCACACCATAAACGACGTCGGCGCCGTCGCGGCGCATCGTCTCGACCATGTCCGCGAGCAGTTCGGGCGGGTCCTGGAGATCGGCATCGATGATGAGAATGAAATCGCCCCGGCAGATGTCGAGACCCGCAGTGAGCGCAAGCTGGTGCCCGTGGTTGCGGGACAAGTTGACGGCGACGACGCGCGGATCGGATGCGGCAAGCCCGCGCATGACCGCCCAGCTGTCGTCCCGGGACCCGTCGTTCACCAGCATGATCTCGTAATCTTCACCGAAGCTCGTCCGGGCGGCAGCGGTCAGCCGCTGGTGAAGCATTGCAAGGCAGGCTTGCTCGTTGAAACAGGGGACGACGATCGAGAGCTTCATTTCGGAATCCGATAGAGGATCGACCCCGATCCGCGCCAGACCGGTTGAAGCCCCTCCGTCAGCGCCGGGTCGTAGGGCGGAGGATTGATCAGCCACACGTAGTCGAACGCCTTTCGCGGCAAATATTCGAGGGCTTCATCCATTCCCCAGAGCGGACCGACAACGCATTTTGCGATCCGCACCCTCTGCGAAGGGTCGGCGGCGAAGTGGCCCGCCGGTGCATAATGGAGCTCGAGGAGGTTTACGCCCTCCAGCACCCACTGGTCGTTCGAAAAGCCCTGGCGGCGGACGATCACCATCGAGCCGAGGTGGCTGTCGCGCGGCAGAAGCCAAGTCCCGCCGCACGGGTCGCCGACCAGGGTAGCGACGCGCGCGCCCATCGGAATGTAATCGAGCGCCACCAGCTTCGCCTGCTGATCGTCGGCCGCCATCGCCAGGCTGACGGTCGTGGTCGCGATTCGCATCCCGAAAAAGCCCAGGGCAAGCACCGCGAAGCCATTGGCGAGAAGTGGCGTCGGCCGGCCCTGGAAGCGGATCGCAAGCACCAGGACGGCGATCATGTAGGGTGCCAGGCGCATGTCCGCATAAGCGGAGCCGAACACGATCCGCGGAATGATGATGAACCCCGCAGCGAGGACGATTCCCGAGAAGGCGAGGTTGCGCGAAAGCGTCAGGCGGGGATGGGCGAGCGCGGCAGCAAGCACCGCCAGCACTGCCGCGACGCTGGCGATGTCATAGATCTTCCAGCGGTCCCGAAGCGCCATTTCCACCCACAGCCACTTCAGCTTCCAATGGAACCAGTCGCCGGTTCCGCCGCCGTGAGTCTCGCTCCGCCAGACGAGCATGACAATCAGCGGAAGCGCCATCACCGAGGCTTGAAGCGCGGCATTCACACCAGCGCGAAACCAGCCGATCCCGCGGTCGTGCTGGCGGACCGCCTCGGCCGAAAAGCACATCAATCCGAGCGCTCCCCAGCCGTAGGTGTGGCAGAAGAAGACGACCAGGGAGATTGGCACGAACAGCCACGCCCGAAGCCGGGTTCGCCCCAGCCGGCCGAGCCGAAGCCAGAGCCCGAATGCAAGAAAGGCGAGCGCCATCGACAAGGCGAAATTGACGAAGCCGAACAGGAACGGATGGCCGTAGGCGAACGGCAAAGCGAAGAACGCTGTCGGCGGAATCCGCCCGTGCACTTCCCGGGAGACCCACAGGAATCCACCGACGGTCATCGGCGGGATTGCAAGCACGATCAGCTTGACCGCCAGTTCGAGCCCCATCAGCCGGCCTAGCGGCATCACCAGCAGGTCGACGCCCAGATTGCCGATCGCCGCCCAGTGGAAGCCGTAATAATCGCGAAGCCAGGGGGACGTGCCGATGTCCAGCTGGACCCGGTACCGGCCCATGTGCCCGAAGAGATCCACCAGTGGCGGGATTTTCGGATAGAGCAGGGGTACGGTCGAAAGCAGGATTACGGCGGCGATGAGCAGCGGATTTGCCCACCAGCCCCGCGTTTCGCCGCCGTCCGCCGGAGCAATCGCCTCAATCCGCGCCACGTTTTCCGATCCCCATTCGCTCCCGCCGCGGTCACTAGCGCCGGACAGGGGATTGTCCACCGGCTTGCGGCGAGTGGACTAACCGGACCTTAATCATCTCGCGCTAGCCGGGTCGCGGTCAAACGGGCACGTTATGAACGCCACCGCATCGACTTGGCAGTCAGGCTGGACGAACCTGTCCAGAAGCTGGGCGAAGGTCTCGACAGCGCAACTCACTTTCGCGCTGGCGCTGATCGCGGTTGCAGTGCGCCTGCTTGGGCTCGGCGCCCGGCCTCTCTGGCTGGACGAGGCCTATTCGGCCTGGTTTGCGTCGAGAGGCTGGCACGAGCTGTGGACCTCGGTCCCCCGGTACGAGCCGCATCCGCCATTCTATTATTCGATTCTCAAGCTGTGGCGGTCCGTCTTCGGCGGCGATGCAGTTGCACTGCGCAGCCTGTCGGTGGTGTTCGCGGCGGCGGCGATCGCCGTGGTGCTCGCCGCGGTTCGGGAGCAGGAAGGGCTGGAGCCGTCGGGAAACGTCCGGCTGAGAGTCTGGACCGCCGGGATCCTTGCCGCCTGCGCTCCAATGCTTGTCGAGACCGGGCAGGAGGTGCGGCCCTATCCGCTGCTCGTCCTCGCCTATTCGGTCGGGATCCTCGGCCTGCTGAGGCTGATGCGCGAATTCAGGGACGGCGGCCCGGGAACCTGGCGATCCTGGGCGATTCTTGGTGGCGGCACCGAGCTCAGCCTGTGGTCGCACAGCCTCGGGATCCTCTACGGATTCGCATTGTTCGCCGCCCTGGTGGCGAGCCAGCTGTCGACGCCGGCAATCGCGGGCCGGCTGAAGCGCTCGGCGATCACCGTCGGCCTTGCCCTGCTGCTCTATCTGCCTTGCGCCCTGATGGTTGCCGCGAGGATGGGCGACTGGAGCAGCGGATGGCTCCACTGGCAGCCGTCGATGCTCCTGACGCTGCTCAGCCTCTATACCTTTCCATTCGAGTCGCCGTGGATCGCGCTGTTCGGTGCCGCCGCCATGGTGGTGCTCGCAAAGCGGGCAATCGCGGCCGGGCTCGTGCGCCGCTGGACCAGCGATTCTGCGCTCGTCCTTCTCTGGCTCTTGCCGCCGCTCCTGTCCGTAACGATCTCCGCGACCCTCATTCCGATCTTCCTGCCGCGGACATTGTGCGCAACCCTGATCCCCGCCTACCTGGCAATGGCGGGTGCGGCTGCCCGTACCCAATCGTCACGCGAGCGGCTGTTCGTGAGCGTCGCGCTCGCGCTGTCCTTGGCCGTTTGCGCTGTCGACACGGCGCTTCGCCCGCCATTGCAGCGCTGGGACGAGGTCAGCACCTATATCGCGGGCCACGTCCACCGGGCCGACCAGGTGTGGGTCTATCCAAATGACAGCGCGCTTCCGCTCGCCGAGGCCGAACGAAGCCTTGGCCAGCGCTACGGCTTTCGTCAGCTTCCCGCCCCCTACCCGGCGGTCGGCAGCAAGGGGCCGGTCAGGGCAGGTTCCCCCGCGGTCGTTTCGCTCACCCGGCAACGGGCCTATGCGGTGGCCCGCGACCCCGCGCTTGCGGGGGTTCCCACGATCTGGCTGGTCACCCGCCAGAGCCCGATCTTCGATCCCGACGGCGACCTCCCCTCAGCGCTGGGAACCGTCCGGACCGCCGGCGATCAGAAATCCTGGGACGAGATCACGGTCCAGCCTTACCGGCTTGCGCGCGCCGAGACGGCCACGCATCCCGGCTGAGACATTCAAGCTGGATACAGGATCGCGGGACTAGCGCCGGCGCGGATTTCCCCCGGAGTTACCAGGATGAAGATGATGATCATGCCGGCAGTCGCGATCGCGGCAATGGCCGGAATTGCTCCAGCGCTCGCGCAAACCGCGCCGGCTCCAGGCCATCACCCGATGGCGATGAAGACCATGACCAGGGCCGAGCTTTCGCAGATGATCCAGCAGCATTTCGCGAAGCTCGATACCAATCACGACGGGTTCGTCACCAAGGCCGAGGCCGATGCGGCCGCCCAGGCGCGGAATGAGCGCGTCGAACAGAAGATCGACCAGCGCCGCGAGACGATCTTCAGCCGTCTCGATTCGAACCATGACGGATCGCTCACGCGGGCGGAGGCCGAGGCGGCTTTCGCCGCGCATCCCGCCAAGGCGGGCGCCCAGGGCCGCAAGCCGAACTGGGACCGGCTGGCTGCACGGTTCGACACCAACAAGGATGGCGTCATCAGCAAGGCCGAGTTCGAGTCCACGCACGCCATGATGGCGGGCCGCATGGGTCATGGCGGAATGGCGGGCCGGATGTTCGCCGCTGCCGACACCAACAAGGATGGCCGGGTCTCGCTCCAGGAAGCGACCGCAGCCGCGCTCGCTCATTTCGATTCGATGGATTCAAACCATGACGGCCAGGTGACGCCGGACGAGATGCGTTCCGCTCGAAAGGCCATGCACGACAAGTCCGCGGGCCGCTAAGCCGGTTCTTTTTCCTTGCTGGAGGCTCGGCGCGATTGCGCCGGGCCTTTCCTTGCGGTCGCGGGCCTTGACCGCAGGCGCTTCTCGGCCTGCCCCATATAGTCGCGGGTGATCGGCAGCGCGTTGCGGTCGCGGACATATTGCACCTGGTAATTGCAGGCGCCGCCGCTCTCGAACATCACGATCCCGCCGGCCAGGTAATATTCCCACATCCGGAAGAAGCGGGCGTCGTACATCGCCTCGATCTTCGCGCGATTGTCGGTCACTCGCTTCAGCCAGTGGCGCAGCGTGTAGGCATAATGCAGCCGCAGCGTTTCCACGTCGCTGGCGATCAGTCGAACCTTCTCGCTCGCGCTGCACATCTGGCTGAGCGAGGGAAGGTGATAGCCCGGAAAAATCCACTTGTCGGTGAAAGGGTCGGGCTTGCTGGCCGATCCGAACTTGCCGATCGTGTGCAGGAGCATCACGCCGTCTCTCTTCAGCAGCTCGCGGCAGGCGGCGAAGAACTCGTCATAATGATCGGCACCGACATGCTCGAACATGCCGACGGAAACGATCCGGTCGAATTGTCCGCCGAGTGCCCGATAATCGATCAGCTCGAATTTCACATGGTCGGCGACCCCGGCCTCCTCGGCGCGCTGGCGCGCAACCCGCAGCTGGTCCTCCGACAGCGTGATTCCCAACACGTCCACGCCGGCCTGCTGATGCATGAACAAAGCGAGGCCGCCCCAACCCGAGCCGATGTCCAGGACTCTCTGCCCGGGCCGCAGATCCAGCTTCGCAGCGATATGCGCCTTCTTGTCCCACTGCGCTTCCTCGAGGCCGTTTTCGGTGGCCGTGAAATAGGCGCAGCTGTACTGGCGGTCGGAATCGAGGAACGTCTCGTAGAGCTCGTCGCCGAGATCGTAATGGTGCGCGACATTGCGCTTGGCGCGCTTGCGGTTGTTGGTCGTGAAGTAACGGGCGAGCCGAGCCTTGCCGCGGCTGAGGGCTCCGCGAGCTTCCTTGCCTTCCTCCCACGGGTTGGAGCTCATGATCAGCTCGAGAAGGTCGAGCGCGGTCCCGTCTTCGACGATCAGCCGCCCGTCCATATAGGCTTCGCCCAGCCCGAGCCGCGGATTCTTGAGGATCTCGAAAGCGACCTTTCGGTCGGTCATGCGCACCGTCAGCGACTTGCCACCACCCGGACCGTAGGTTTGGGGCTGCTTGCCCGGTTCGATGATAATGATGCTGCCGGTCTTGAGGAGCTTGCCGACCATCCTGCCGATCAGTGACATTCCCAACTTCTCCGCCACATGACTACGTCTCCGACGGATTTACCGCGTCAGGCGCGAGTCCGTCCAGACACATGGGTTGAGCGGGTCAGATGCTCTTGCTCTTGCGCTCGCTCGCGGTCTTCAGCTGCCCGCACGCCGCATCGATGTCGCGGCCGCGCGGCGTTCGCACCGGCGCTGAAATGCCGGCTTCGAAGACGATGTTGCTGAATGCCCGGATGCGCTCGTCGGTCGAACATTCGTAGGGCGCGCCCGGCCACGGGTTGAACGGGATCAGGTTCACCTTGGCCGGAAGCTTGTACTTGCGGAGCAGGCGGACCAGCTCGCGCGCCTCCGCGTCGCTGTCGTTCTTGTCCTTGAGCATCACATATTCGAAGGTGATTCGCCGCGCATTGTTGGCGCCGGGATAAGCCGCGCAGGCCTCCAGCAGCTGCTCGATCCCATATTTGCGGTTCAGGGGCACGATCTCGTCGCGAATCTCCTTGGTGACCGCGTGCAGCGACACCGCCAGGTTGACGCCGATCTCTTCGCCCGCGCGCTCCATCATCGGCACCACGCCGCTGGTCGAGAGCGTGATCCGCCGCTTGGACAGGCCCAGGCCATCGCCGTCCATGACGATCTTCAGCGCGTCGCGGACATTGTCGAAATTGTAGAGCGGCTCGCCCATTCCCATCATGACGATGTTGGTCAGCATCCGGCCCTCGGGCTGGGAGGGCCATTCGCCGAGCGAGTCGCGGGCAAGCATGACCTGGCCGACGATTTCCGACGGCTCGAGGTTGCGGACCAGGCGCATCGTTCCGGTATGGCAGAAGCGGCAGTTCAGCGTGCAGCCGACCTGGCTCGACACGCACAAGGTACCGCGGTCGGCATCGGGGATGAACACCATCTCGAACTCGTTGCCGTCATCCGTCCGAAGCAGCCACTTGCGGGTGCCGTCGGACGAGACTTGCGCCTCGACCACCTGCGGCCGCGAGATCGCGAACCGCTCGGCGAGCCAGGGTCGCTGCGCCTTGGCGATATCGGTCATCGCCTCGAAATCGCTCGCTCCGCGATTGTAGATCCAGTGCCACAGCTGCTTGGCGCGAAGCTTCGCCTGCCGGGCGTCGAGTCCTTCGCTCTGGAGAGCGGCGCGAAGCTGGTCCTTCGAAAGGCCGATCAGGTCGATGCGCCCGTCCGGACGCTGCAAGGCGCCCGCGCGCGGGACGGGCACGGGCTCGGTCATGCCTGGAATCGGCATCAGGGCGGTTTCGGCACTCATGGCAGGCGGGCGATGTAGTGGCTGCTAGCGGCTTTTGCCAGCACAGGCGGCCGCGGCCGCGTCAATTGCGGTCGCCGCTCCGGCAAGGCCATAGCGATCGACGATCCTCGATCCTCCCGAATCGCGCGATTCGATGCGGATCGCGCTGCCGTAGCGTGCCGCGTCGAGGATCGCCCGCTGCTGCGCCGGATCACGGCTCCACGCCCATTCGCCCTGCCCCGAGAGGAGAAACGGCTCCGCCCCAAGGGTCGCGATGACGGTCGCTCCCGGCCGCGCCGGCCGGCTGAGGCGGACATAGAATTGGCCCTGGCGGCCAACCCCGGCATCGAAGGCGAAGCCGGCAAGGGGCTCGGTCCCGGCCTTCGACCAGAGCGCTTTGCTTCGCGCTTCGCAGCGGCCGCCGAAATCTATCGCCGCCCAGCCGCCGCCCGCGAAGACGATCCGGGCCGCCCCGGCTGGAGCAGGCAAGCCGAGCAGAAGCAATGCCGCCGCATAGCCACAACGGCGGCGTAACCATCCGAACTTGAGCGAAACTGACCGTTGTGCCATCGTCCTCGTGCTCGGTAATTCTGGCCAGGGGTGGCTTCAGTGTGCCGGGCAAGTTTCGGACATAGTGCATTGCGGCGCGATCGCGAATGACGATCGCCGTCTTCCTGACCCGAATCGCGGCGGAGCTGGCGCTGTTCAGCGCCGTTGGCTTTTTCCTGTTCGCGCTGAACGACCTCCTCGTCGACCTGATCTACTTCTCCAGGAGATTCTGGCGCTCGGCGACCGTCTATCGCCGCTATCCGCGCGCGTTCGGACAAACGCTGGCCGACAACCGGAAAGACGAAGGATTCATCGCGATATTCGTGCCCGCCTGGGACGAGGCGACGGTGATCGCGCCGATGCTCCGCGCGACCGTAAGCCGGCTGGAATATCGCAATTACCGGATCTTCGTCGGCTATTACCGCAACGATCCGGCAACCGCCGCCGCGATCGCCAGTGTCGACGATCGCCGAATCGAGCCGGTGCTGGTCGATTCCGACGGGCCGACGACCAAGGCCGATTGCCTGAACACTCTCTACGATGCGCTGATCGCCCTGGAGCTCAGGGAGGACCTGCCGGCCGCCGCGGTCGTCCTTCACGACGCGGAAGACCTGGTTCACCCGCTCGAACTGGCCGTGTTCAATGCGCTGATCGACCGCGCGGCGGTCATTCAGCTTCCGGTTCAGCCTCTGCCGGACCCGCGCTCACGATGGATTGCCGGCCATTATTGCGATGAATTCGCCGAAGCGCACGCCAAGGAGCTGGTGGTCCGCGAAGCGATCGGGGCCGCCATCCCGCTCGCCGGTGTCGGCTGTGCGATCGCCCGCCGGCCGCTGGCCCGGCTCTCTGCGCTTCATGAAGGCTATCCGTTTGCCGGGACCAGCATGACCGAGGATTACGAGCTCGGGCTGCGCCTCGGCGAAATGGGGCTGAAGACGATGTTCGTCCGAATGCCCGCGGTTCCGGGAAGCCGCGGGGTGGTCGCCAGCCGCGGGCATTTTCCGGCGAATTTCGGAGAAGCGGTCCGGCAGAAGGCGCGCTGGCTGGGCGGGATCGCACTCAACGGATGGGACCGGCTGGGCTGGCGCGGGAATATCGGCGAGCGCTGGATGCGACTGCGCGACCGGCGCGGACCGATCGCGGCGCTGCTTCTGCTCTGCGGCTATGCTGCAGCACTGCTGTGGAGCCAGTTGTGGGTCGCCGAAGCGCTCGGGGCGCCGGTCCACATCGCCGTCGGGCCGACCCTCTCCATGCTGCTCTGGCTCAACCTGTGGTTGCTGGCCTGGCGGATACTGATGCGGGCGGTGTTCACGGGCTCGGCCTATGGCTGGAGCGAAGGCGTGCTTTCCATTCCCCGGCTGGTCGTGGGCAATCTCATCGCGATCGCCGCTGCCGCGCGGGCGCTGTCGATCTACCTCGGCCGGTCGCAGCCGGCGTGGGACAAGACCCGCCATACGTTTCCCAAAGACATGCACACGGAAGCCTCGAGTTGAGCGCACCGGTCCGGTTTCTCGCGGTTGTCATTGCCGGGTGGGCGGGAATCCGCGCCGTCACGCTCGGGCTCGTCCCGGGCTTTACTGTCAGTTATGCGAGCGAGCTACCGCGGCGGAATGCGCCGCCGATTGTCGCCACCCAGTTCCCGCCGCTGCCTCCCGTCGAAGCAATGCTCTCGCAATCTTATGCGGCTGCGGCGCCTCCCGCGAACTATCCCGCAATTCCGACGCCGATCATTTACTATGCGTCCTATCCCTACCCCTATCCCCCGGCCGCTTCGCCGGCCGTTCCGATTGGCCCGCGACCCCAATGGCAGCTGCCCTCGGCGTCGACCGCGGCGCCGCAATTCTATTCGCCGATCAAGCCGATCGACCAATGGGAAGTCTCGAGCCTGGCCGAATTGCCGCAGCGGCGAAGCACGCCTGTCGCACCGGCAGCCGCGATCCTGCCGTCCCCGCAAGCCCCGCTCGACCGGGTGCAGATGTCGAGCTGGGCATTGCTCCGTGGCGCGCCGTCACCAGGCGCGCTGGCGACCGGCGGGACCCTTGGGGGCAGCCAGGCCGGTGCAAGGCTCACCTATGCGTTCAATCGCTGGGTCTCGGCTTCGCTGCGGACGACAAGCCCGGTTGGAGGCTCGCGCGGCGCAGAGATAGCGGCCGGCGCCCGTCTGATTCCGTTCCGGAGCCTGCCGATCGCGATCACCGCGGAGCGGCGCCAGTCCATCAGTCCCTATGGAGGCGGGCGCTCCGCGTTCGCCCTGTTCGCTGAAGGCGGCCTTTATCACCAGCCCATGCCGTGGGACTTCAGCCTCGATGCCTATCTCCAGGCCGGCGTGGTCGGGCTGAAGAGCCGCGATCTGTTCGTCGACGGCTCGTTCGCCTTCACCCGGCCCGTCTGGGGCCGCATCTCCGCCGGCTTCGGAGTGTGGGGCGGAGCCCAGCCGGGGCTTTACCGGGTCGACGCCGGGCCGCGAATTTCCGTCAGGATTCGCAACAATATCTACGCGCATGCGGACTGGCGGCAAAAGCTGGTCGGCAATGCCCAGCCCGCTTCGGGGCCCGCACTTACGCTCGCTGCGGATTTCTGACCGAAGCCAGCCGTTGGACAGCCGCGCCTTTGCGGCTAGTCCTGCTGCCGGCACATGGACATCTACCTTCCCATCGCCGGCCAGTCGGTCAACGCGCCGCTGATCATCCTGCTTGGCGCGTTCGTCGGCCTGCTGTCGGGGATGTTCGGGGTCGGCGGCGGTTTTCTCACCACGCCGCTGCTCATCTTCTACGGAATCCCGCCCTCGGTCGCGGTAGCCTCGGCAGCGACACAGATCACCGGCGCCAGCGTCGCGGGCGTCGCTGTCCACATCCGCCGCGGCGGTGCGGACCTCAGGATGGCCGGGGTCATGACCGCGGGCGGCTTCGTCGGATCCGGAGTCGGCGCAATCCTGTTCCGAATCCTTCAGGCGAGTGGCCAGATCGATCTCGTCATCGGCTTCCTCTACGTCGTCCTTCTCGGCTGGATCGGCGGTCTGATGCTTTGGGACGCACTGGTCGCACTCGGTTACGTCAAGCGCGCCGTGCAGACCGAGCCGGTCAGCCACACGCGCTGGCTTGCATCGCTGCCGATGCGCTGGCGCTTTGCCGATTCCGGCCTCTACATCTCGCCGCTCGCTCCGCTCGTCATCGGCTTCGGCACCGGCATATTGACCGTGCTGCTGGGCGTCGGCGGTGGATTCATCGTCGTCCCGGCGATGATCTATCTGCTGGGGATGCCGGCGCGAATCGTCGTCGGCACATCACTGGCGATGATCATCGCGGTCACCGCCGCGACCACCTTCATCCACTCGGTGACGACCCATTCGGTCGATATCGTGCTTGCCGGACTGCTTCTGATCGGCGGAGTGATCGGGGCGCAATATGGCGCCATGCTCGCTACCCGGCTGAAGCCCGACCTGCTGCGGCTGGCGCTTTCGGTGCTCATCCTCCTGGTCGCTCTCCGCATGTTCCTGGGCCTCTTCTGGCGGCCCGACGAAATCTATTCGATCGCCTACCTATGAAGCGCCCGCTCGCAGCCCTCGCCGCAATTGGCTCGTTGCTTCTCACGGCGGCGGACAAGCCGGTGCTCGTCCCGGACGTGTCGGCGCGCAATATCCAGATCCGCTACAGCTTCGCCGGAGCCCAGCTGCTCCTGTTCGGCGCGATCGTCTATCCGAGCGGACGCGTGCCAAGGAACAGGCCGGACATCGTGGTCATGGTCAAGGGCCCGGCCGAACCGATCCTTGTCCGCGAAAAGCAGCGGATCGCGGGCATCTGGATGAATGCGGATTCCAGCCGCTTCCGCTCCGCCCCGTCCTTCTACGCGGTGGCGTCGTCGCGGCCGATTCCCGAGCTGGTCGACGAACGCACGGCGGCGATTTACGAGCTCGGAGTCCACAATATGCAGCTTTCACCGGGAACGACCGCGCTCCCCGACAGGGCGCGGCGATTCGAATCCGGTCTGCTCGAACTGCGCACCCGCCAGAGGCTCTATTCCGAAGATCCGAACGGCGTCGAGATCAGCGACGGAGTCCTCTACCGTGCGACGATCACCATCCCCAGCCAGGTCCCGGCCGGCACCTACACCGCCGAAACCTTCCTGGTCGAGGACGGCCGGGTTCTCGCTGCAGCGACCCGCGACATCGCCATCGGCAAGAGCGGCTTCGAGCGCTTCGTCGCGATCGCGGCGAAGCGGCACTCGATACTGTACGGCCTGTTCTCGGTGTTGCTGTCGCTGGCGCTGGGGTGGTCGGCGGCGCGGCTTTTCCGCCGTCGTTTCTAACATCTAAGGTAAATTTTAACGGCTCTGCGGTAGCGCCCTTCTTGCCGAATTAGTGGGAGCCGGGGCGAAACATGGACGAGCAGCCGAACCTTCGTGAGTTCATCGACGAGATGAGCAGCTTCGATGAGGAAGTTGCGCCGAAGCCGGCTCGAGCCCCCGCGCCCGACTTGCCCGCAGTCGGCGAGGTGGTCGAGATCGCAGGCTCCGGGTCGCGGATCCAGATGAAGACGGAGACGCTCCTCTCGCTCCAATCCGATGCCGATCGCGCGGTTGCGATGTCCGGCCAGGTCGGAAGCCAGGTGAAGATGGTTGTCGGCGATTCCTGGCTGATCGCCAACGTTCGGACCATGGCCGCGGACGACAAAGGCGGTGTCTCCGCCCATGTCGACTTCCTTGGCGAAGGCACCCGCGACAGCAGCGGCAACATGAGTCACTTCCGTCGCGGCGTGACCCGCTACCCGATTCCGGGCTGCAAGGTTCATCCGGTGACAACCGAAGACCTGCGCGCCGTCTTCGCCGCCGACGACAGCCCGCATATCGAGATCGGCACCGTTTATCCGACCGACGACATTCGCGGCGCGCTCTACGTCGACCCGATGCTGTCGAAGCATTTCGCGGTCCTGGGGAGCACCGGTACCGGTAAATCGACGTCCGTTTCGCTGATCCTTCACCGGATTTCCCAGCTTTCGCCCGAAGGTCACATCGTGATGATCGACCCGCACGGCGAATATTCGGCCGCGTTCAAGGGCTGCGGCGAACTGTTCAACGTCGACAATCTGCAGCTCCCCTACTGGCTGATGAACTTCGAGGAGCATTGCGAGGTCCTGCTGACGACCCATGGGGCCGACCGCCAGCGCGACGGCGACATCCTCGCCAAGTGCCTCCTCGGCGCCCGCACCAAGGGCAAGGACCTGAGCCAGTACGGCAAGGTGACGGTGGATTCGCCGATCCCCTATCTGCTGACCGACCTGAGCACGATCCTCACCAACGAGATGGGCAAGCTCGAGCGCGCCGGCGACACGCTTCCCTATCAGCGGCTCAAGCAGAAGCTCGACGAGCTGAAGGCCGACCCGCGCTACACGTTCATGTTCTCCGGAATGCTCGTCTCCGACTCCATGCCGGGCTTCCTCTCGCGCCTGTTCCGCCTTCCCGCGAACGGCCGTCCGATCTCCATCGTCGATGTCTCCGGCGTTCCGTCCGACATCACCTCGGTGGTGGTCTCGGTGCTCGCGAGGATGGTGTTCGACTATGCGATCTGGTCGCGTACCGAGGCGCAGCGCCCGATCCTTCTCGTCTGCGAAGAGGCGCACCGCTACGTCCCCAAGGACGAGAATTCGGGCGCACAGGCGGTCCGCAAGATCCTCGAGCGTATCGCCAAGGAAGGCCGTAAGTACGGCGTCTCGCTGGGCCTCATCACGCAGCGCCCGTCCGACCTTGCCGAAGGCGTTCTGTCGCAGTGCGGAACGATCATCTCGATGCGCTTGAACAACGACCGCGACCAGGCCTGCGTGCGCGCCGCGATGCCGGAAGGCGCGCGCGGCTTCCTCGACGCGATCCCGGCGCTTCGCAACCGCGAGTGCATTGTCTGCGGCGAAGGTGTGTCGATCCCGATCCGGGTCCGCTTCGACGACCTCGAGCCTGAGAAGCGCCCGGCCTCGTCCGACCCCAGCTTCGCCGCTTTGTGGCGTGAGACCGGCGGCGAGGAAGGAATCATCCAGCGCACCATCAAGCGCTGGAGAGGGCACGGCCGCTGACGCGCCGACGCTAAGACGATAGCTGCAAAGCAGCACATCGACTTAGCGGAGAGACGCGGAAGCGCGGCTGGCCTGCGGTTTGAGCGGCCTCAGCCGCGATAAGCCGACAGGACCAACGTCACGCGATTCACTCGCGTGACGGGCAAGTCTTACGCGATATTGCCGAGCTCTGTGACTCGTGCATTATTCTGCGATGTTTCAGGTCACCAACATAGAGCGGGGACTGATCAACAAGACGGTCGAACTGACCGCCCTAGAGAATATGGGCGGGATCGAAACGCTCGTGAATCCCGCCATCCATGGCATGGCTGCCTACGAGTGCCCCTATTCTTTCCCTAGGGGTTCGACGATCAGTCTCAGATTTGCACCATGGAACCGCTTGTCCATCGGCGATCGGCTAGAACTTTCAACCGTTCTCAAGCAGCCATCGATTCAACGCCAACTGTTTCGCGGCGCCCGACGTAACGCCCGCTAAGCCCCCACCGCCATCGCCTGCTTCAGCCTCGCGTTGAACGCCATCCGCGCAAGCCGCTTATGCGGCCCCAATCCGCCTCTATTGCGGAGCGCGATCCAGCCGCTAAACTCATGACAGGCTGCGCGAAACGGGTCAGGCTTCCCGTTCGGCGTCTGTCGTACAAAAGTGTCGATAGAGGAACCTGAGCATGCCCGACAACACTCCAGCCGAAGAGCCCGACGTCACCAGGGAATGGCGTGCGACGCAGGACCAGAAATCGGCCGCCACGCGACTTCGCATTTTCGCGGTGGTCGCGTGGATCGTGGCAATCGGCGGTGAAGTTGCCGGGATCATCCTCCTCTACAGGCACGTGTTCGACCACGGAAACCTTGCGCTTCTGATCGGCCTCCTGGTCGGGATCGCAATCTTCGCGATTGCCGGCAGCCTGATGTGGAAGGCGGCCAACAAGCACGATCCGGCCCGCCAGTCCGAACCGTTCAAATTCTTCGTCCAGAACCAGCTCGGCGCGATCATCACGCTGATCGCCTTCGTCCCGCTGATCGTCCTGATCTTCATGGACAAGGACATGGACCCGAAGAACAAGAAGATCGCAGGCGGCGCCGGCGTCGTCCTTGCCGTGATCGCCACGTTGATCGGGGTGAGCTACCATCCGCCGTCGGTCGAACAGTACACCAAAGACATGAACACGTGCGCGGCCCAGATCAAAGCCAGTCAGCCCACTACGGCCTGTTCCCCGGAGGTCGCCGCCCAGGCGAAGGACATCGCCAGGGACTCCCAGACGGTGGCCGAGGCGACGAAGGACGCCGAACATCCGGCCGGTCAGGACGTGGTGTACTGGATCGCTCCTGAGAACGGAGCCAAGACGGCGGCCACTCCGCATGTCTTCCACATCTGCCAGGGCGTGAGCCCGCTGCGCGGCAAGGCGGTCAATCACGGCTCCGTGACCCAGGCCTACGCGCAGAACGCGACTCGCATCACCAAGCAGATTCCGATGGAACAGAAGCAGTGCGGGTTCGCAGGCTCGAAATAAGCCCGCCCGTCAGGCCTTTCCGACCGCCAGGAGCTGCTTCAGCCGCTCATTGAACGCCACCCGCGCGGGCCCGCTCACCACCGAGCGCGACTGCAGGCGCACCTGCATCGGATCCACCGGCTGGCCGTTCATGCGCACTTCGAAATGGACGTGCGGGCCGGTCGAGAGCCCGCTCGATCCGACATAGCCGATAACCTGGCCCTGGCGGACGATGTCGCCCGGCGAGGCCGCGATCCCGCTCATGTGGCCATAGAGCGTGACGATTCCGCCGCCATGGGCGACCTGCACCTCGCGGCCGTAACCGCCCGCCCAGCCCGCGGCGATCACCTGTCCGTCCGCGGCGGCGACGATCGGGCTTCCCCACGCCGCGCCAAAATCGATTCCGGTATGCATCCGGGCAATGTGGAGGATCGGGTGATAGCGCACGCCGAAGCCGGAGGTGATCCGGCGCGCGACAGGCGCCATCAGCCCCGGCGAGCCTTCGCTGGAGCCGGCATCGGCATCGAACCAGTCCGTCTTTCCGCCGACCGTCCATTTCATCAGCTCGACATCGGGCGCATCGGCGCGGTGAAGGGCGGCATAAAGCAGCGGCAGGCCCGGCGATCTGGAAACCACAAGATCGAAACGGTCGTAGGGCGCGACGTCGGAGCCGACGTCGATCCGGGTCGACAATATGTGCAGATAATCGGCGGCGACCTGCGGCGTCACACCGGCAGAACGAAGCGACCAGTAGAGCCCGTCGGTGACTGCTCCCTGGACCCGGATCTCCGAAGCGTTCGATGCGACCACCGGCCGCGAGTCCGCCGGGTCGCCTGCAGCCTTCGCGCCCGACGAACCGTCATCATCGGCGCCGCCAAGCATCGGGTTCATCTGGAACTGCCGTGCCGGGGCGACCGTCTCGGCCAGCGCCGTTGAAAAGGGATCGATCCCCGGTGAGAAGACCAGCGCCGCTCCGCACAGCATCGCAAGCGTTGCAACGCCGCGCAGCCAGCGCCGGCCGACCGGCTCCGACGCGAGATCGACGAGCAGGCTGAACTCGGCCGGTTCGTCGGCGATTGGCGCACCCATTTCCCTCGCGCGCGTGAGCGCGAGCCGGGCCGAGGCCTCACTTCCTTGCGATCGTGCGAACATCTCTCTCAGCCAAATGCCGGAACAGGGTTAAAGGCGGCTTAAAATCCAGCGCTTGCGTTCGGCTCGCGCCGTGCCACATTGCACGCATGCCGCGGCGCGATGATGCACCGGTCCGGGCAATCCTTGGGCCCACCAACACCGGCAAGACGTATCTGGCGATCGAGCGGATGTGCGGCCATTCCTCGGGCGTCATCGGGTTTCCGCTGCGGCTCCTGGCGCGCGAGGTTTACGACCGAGTCGTCGGACTGAAAGGCGAGAAGCAGGTCGCGCTTCTGACCGGCGAGGAGCGGATCGTCCCGCCCAACGCCCGCTACTTCCTCTGCACCGCCGAAAGCATGCCGGTCCCGGGCGGCGACGGCCATGACGCGAGCGACTTCCAGCGCGATTTCGCCTTCGCCGCGATCGACGAGGCCCAGCTCGGGATCGATCCGGAGCGCGGCCATGTCTTTACAGACCGCATGCTCCGGGTTCGCGGTCGCGAGGAGACGCTGATCCTCGGTTCCGACACCTTGAAGCCGATAATCCGCGAACTGCTTCCGGAAGCCGAGATCGTCAGCCGACCGCGTTTTTCTACCCTTCGCTATTCGGGCAGCGTCAAGCTGTCGCGCCTCCCCCCGCGTTCCGCCGTCGTCGCCTTCTCCGCCGAGCAGGTCTACGCGCTCGCCGAGGCGCTTCGCCGTTTCCGCGGCGGCGCGGCGGTGGTGATGGGTGCGCTGTCTCCGGCGACGCGCAATGCCCAGGTTGCGATGTTCCAGCGCGGCGAGGTCGATTATCTCGTCGCGACCGACGCGATCGGCATGGGCCTCAACATGGACGTCGCCCATGTCGCCTTCGCGGGCCTCGAGAAATTCGACGGACGACGCGACCGCCGGCTGTCCATCGCCGAAATGGCGCAGATCGCGGGTCGCGCCGGGCGCCACCAGCGCGACGGCACGTTCGGCACGCTCGGTCTCGGCGATCACGGCGCCGAGTTCACCGACCAGGAGATCGAGGCGATCGAGGAGCATCGCTTCCGGCCGCTCGATTTCCTGTACTGGCGCAATCCCGACTTCGACTTCACCGACGTTCGCGCCCTGATCGCCAGCCTCGAGCGGCCGAGCGAGGACCCGGTCCTGCGCCCGGCGCCGGAATCGGTCGATCTCGCAGTGCTCCGGATCATCGCCCAGGACCCCGCAATTGCCGCCAAGCGCGGGGCCGCGGCGCGGCGGCTGTGGGCCGCTTGCGGCCTGCCCGATTTCCGCAAGGTCGGGCCGATGCACCACGCGCGCATGGTCCGCCGGGTGTTCAGCTATATCGGCGAGGGCGGCCACGTCCCGCACGAATGGTTCGCTGCGGAGGTCACGCGCCTCGACAATGTTGCCGGCGACATCGAGGCTTTGGCCGATCGCCTCGCGGGAATCCGCAGTTGGGCGTACATCGCCCACCGCGCCGACTGGCTCAAGGAGCCGCCGCGATGGGCCGAGCGGACTCGCGAGGTCGAGGCCCGGCTGTCCGACGCACTCCACGAACGGCTGACCCAGAGATTCGTCGACCGTCGAACGTCGGTCCTCGTCCGCGACATCGGCGCGCGCGGCTCTGACGCACTGCCCGTCACCGTCGCCGCCGACGGCGAGGTCAGCGTCGGGCCGGAGCCGATCGGGCACCTGGCGGGCTTCGAGTTCCGGGTCGACCCGGCCGCGCGCCTTGCCGACAAGCGACTCCTGCTGGCGGCGGCCGAGCGGCGCCTTGGCGACGAACTGGAGCGCCGAGCGAGCGCGCTCGCGGCGGCGCCCGACAGCGAATTCGAGCTTGTGATCGAGCCGGGGGGCGCGGTCGGCGTCGGCTGGCAGGGCAGCCTGCTCGCCCGCCTTGCGCCCGGGCGTTCCCTCCTGGAACCGGCGCTGAGGACATCCCGCGCCCTCGATCGCTTGTCGGCACCCGGCCGGGCCGCGCTTCGCACCAGGCTGGAGCGGTGGCTGGACGGGCAGGTCGACGCGCATTTGCGATCGCTCAAGCGGCTCGCCGACATTTCCACCGATCCAACCAGCTCGCCGGCCGTCCGGGCGATCGGAGCAATGCTCGCGGATGCCGGCGGGGCGGTCCCCCGCCGCGCGGTAGTGAGCGCCATCGGCACGCTCGACCAGAAGGATCGGCAGCAGCTTTATCGGCTCAAGGTCCGGCTCGGCCCACTTGATGTCTTCCTTCCGCCGCTCCTGACGCCCTCGGCGCAGCTGTGGCGGGCGGCGCTTCTCGCCGTGCGCTCGGGTGAGCCGATGCCCGACCTTCCGGGGGCCGGTGCGGCGACCCTTGCCGCCGATGCCGATCCGCGTGGCGCAGCGCTGGCCTATCGCCGGGCGGCACGCGAATGGATCCGCATCGACCTTGCCGATCGGCTTGCCAGCCATGCGCACAAGGTGCGTTCGGCCGGCGGGGACAATCCGGTCGACGCGGAGTTCGCCACCTCGCTAGGTCTTGGCGAAGAAGCCTTGGTGAAACTCATGTCCGATGTCGGTTTCGCAAGGGCCGGTGACGCATGGCGGTGGCGCGGACGGCGGGCTGCCCGGCAGGCACCGCGCGAACCCGGTTCCAACGCCTTCGCCGAGCTTGCGAAGCTGAAGCGCGAGCGTTGAGGATCGACCGCTTCCTTCACTGCATCCGCTTGGCGAAGAGCCGGACACTCGCCCAGGCACTGGTCGACGCCGGCCATGTCCGGATTGACGGCAGGCGCGCTGAAAAGCCAAGCGACACCATCCAGGTCGGCAGCGTCCTCGTCCTCCCTCTGCACGGAAGGACTCGGGTGCTCCGGGTGCTTGCCCTGCCCTCCCGCCGCGGTCCGCCACCGGAAGCAAGGCAATGCTATGAAGAGCTGGGCGTTGACGGACCAGGCGCCGCGACTTAGCGAACCGTCGAAGGGAGTTTGGCCACAATGACCTACGTCGTCACCGACGCCTGCATTCGTTGCAAATATATGGATTGCGTCGAGGTCTGTCCCGTCGACTGCTTCTACGAGGGCGAGAACATGCTCGTCATCAATCCGAATGAGTGCATCGACTGTGGCGTCTGTGAGCCCGAATGCCCCGCCGAGGCGATCCTTCCCGATACTGAAGGCGCCCTCGAGAAATGGCTCGAGCTCAACTCGACCTTTTCCGCCCAATGGCCGAACATCACCCGCAAGAAGGAAAGCCCCGCCGACGCCGACGAGCACAAGGGCGAAGAAGGCAAGTACGACAAGTACTTCACCCCGGATCCCGGCGAGGGCGATTAGCCGGCGCCGAAGCGCGGAACAATTGTCCTCGCGCATTCGCTGAAACGGCTGTAATTTTTCCCTGCAGGGGGAACAGAGCCATGCTTCGACACTGGCTTGCCGTTTCGGCCGTGCTCGCCATTGCGTCGCCCGCGTTCGCACAACAGGCCGTGTCGCCGCTTCCGTCGCCGGAGGAAGCCGGCAGCGGCTTCACCGTCGCGCTCGGCGTCGGCTACACGCCCGATTACGTGGGCTCCAACGACTACCGGATCATCCCCGCCGGCGCGATCCGCGGGACAATCGGCCCGGTCAGCCTCAGCACGAAGTCGACCTACCTCTACGCGGATCTCTTCCCGCGCCGGGCGAATGCGATCGATTTCGACCTCGGCCCGATCGCCGGCATCCGGCTCAACCGGGCCAGCCATATCGACGACCCGATCGTAAGGCTCCTCCCCGATCGCAAGACCGCGTTCGAGATCGGCGGCTTTGCCGGGATCAGCCTTCACAACCTGACCAATCCCTACGACACGCTCGCTTTTCGCCTCGACGTGCTCCACGACATCGGCAACGCCCACAAGTCGACGGTGCTAAGCCCGAACATCGATTTCTCGACGCCGCTGTCGCGCTACACCTACGTCAGCGCATCGGTCGGCGCCGATTTCGTCTCCAAACGGTTCGCCGATTATTATTTCGGGATCACCCCCGCGGATTCGCTCGCCAGCGGGCTTCCCGTCTTCAATCCGCGTGGCGGAATGGAGAAATGGAAAGCCGGGCTGCTCGCCAACCAGTCGATCACCGGCGATTTGACCCGTGGCCTGTCGGTGTTCGGGACCGCCAATTATTCGCGGCTGGTCGGCGACTTCAAGCGCTCGCCGATCGTGTCGCAGCGCGGCAGCCCAAATCAGTGGCTGCTCGCTGCCGGCCTCGCCTACACCTTCTGAAGCGAGGGGGCGGTCTTCGCCGCCCCCCGGCCCTACCAGCCGAAGGTGAACCCGACTCTGACTGCGGTCTTTCCGCCCTTGTTGAAGCCGGTCGCAACGCCGGCGTTGATCGCGGCTCGCCGGGACACCAGCGCCCCCATCTGAATTGCCGCCGCGTGAGCGCCTCCATACGAGGCGACGTTTCCGGTCAGGTTGAACTTCATCCCCGGAAGGAAGGCGTTGCCGGACATGGCGGTCGCGATTGCGGTACCCGCCGCGATCCTGTCGTTGAGCTTGTCCAAACGCGAGTCCATGCTGTCGAGCGACGCCTCCATCCCGTTCATCCGGCGGTCGAGCGCGGTATCGGACGCGATGCGCTGGGCGGTCTCCGTCGCGAGTCCCGACTGGACGTCGGCGAACTGTTGGGTCAGCAGCGAATCGGCGGCCAATCGATCGTTCCTCTCGTCTGCAATATCCGATCCAAGCGCCGAATCCGCGGCCTGCATCTGGCCGACATTGGCGGCGTCGGTGGCGTTGGTGCCCGCGGCGACGTTCGTCACTCGCCGCTCAGCCCCTGCGGAACCGACCGATACAATATTGTCCTCGTCCGCGACCGAACCGCCCCCGAGCGCGACGCTATTGGCTCCGGTTGCCTGGGCGTCGCCGCCGATCGCGACATTGCCATCGCCGTTGGCGGTCGCCGCATTGCCGATGGCGACCGAGCCGTCGCCAACGGCCGTATTGTTGGCGCCAATGGCCACGGCTCCGCTGCCTTGAGCCACGTTGGGATCGCCGATCGCAACGGCGCCATCGCCGATCGCGGTGGATTTGTCGCCGAGCGCAACTGCGCCGTTCCCGGTGGCGGTGTTATCCGCGCCAATGGCGACGGCGCCGGTTCCGGTGGCAGTGCTCGGGTCGCCGATCGCGACAGCTCCGGATCCGTTCGCGGTTTCGTCGAAACCGATTGAGATGCCGCCCGATGTCGACGTGGAACCGCTTCCAACAAATGTGAGGCCGCCGAGGCGGTCCAGGATCGCATCGATGCCGCTCTGCAGGCTCAAGTCCCCCGCGATCCGTGCCTGCTGTTCGGCGTATAATTGGCCGCCGTTGATCGCGTCGGTGCTCCCGCTGAAGACATCGCCTGCCGCGACGAAGACGATTTGGCGTTGGAAGTTGTAGTTTCCGACCGAAACAACATTGTTCTGGTCGGCGACGGAGTACGCCCCGATCGCGACGCTGTTCGTGTTTCTCGCATCACTGAACGCTCCCAGCGCCAGGCTCTGCGGCCCCCTTGCTTTGGCGCCTACGCCAAGGGCAGTCGCGCCGGCTGCGGATGCGATGGAGTCTGCGCCCACGGCGGTCGAGCCATATCCGGTGGCCTCCGCAAGCCCGCCTACGGCTGTTGCCGCATATATGTCGGAGACGTTCGGATCGCTGGATCCCGCAACGGCCTCCGCGCCGACGGCAGTGCTATAAATGCCGGTCGCGGTCGATAAATATCCAAGCGCGGTGTCTGCCGATCCGTTGGCGGAAACTGCGCCCCAGCCAAACGAAGTCGAACCGCCATAAGAGAGTCCAAAGCTACCGCCTAGGCTGTCGGCGATCGAGCTTGGACCGCAAGCCAGATCGTAAGGGCCGACGGCGTTCGGATACGTCAGTATCGAGAGTACGCACACGGATTGGGCATGAGCTGGAAAAGCCAGCAAAGTGGCGCCTGCGAAAGCGCAGGATACAAGGAATCGACGGCGCATTATGTTCCCCCTTTGCGGCCCGAAGCCGTCTAGGGCGACAGGCACCTGGCCCCGATCGGGCCACTGTCAGGCTCGCGGACGGGAGGGGACAAGTCAACTTTGGGTAATTACCTTGTTCATAAACAAGACAATAATAACTAAAGTGAAATCGAGACTCGTCAGCGCCGGCCGAGCAGCTTTTCGACGATGAAGTCGGCTGCCTCGTCGGCTGTCATCGCGGTGGTGTCGATGTGGATTTCGGGGCTCTCGGGAGGCTCGTACGGGCTGTCGATGCCGGTGAAGTTCTTGAGCTCGCCGGCGCGCGCCTTTGCATAGAGTCCCTTCGGATCGCGCTTCTCCGCATCTTCCAGCGGCGTATCGACGAACACTTCGATGAATTCGCCTTCCGAGAGCATCCGCCGCACCATGTGCCGCTCGGCACGGAACGGGGAGATGAAGGCGGTCAGAACGATCAGTCCCGCATCGGCCATCAGCTTCGCCACTTCACCGACCCGCCGGATATTTTCGATGCGATCGGCTTCGGTGAAGCCCAGGTCGCGATTCAGGCCGTGGCGGACATTGTCGCCATCGAGAAGGAAGGTGTGGCGCCCGCGCGCTGCCAGCTTCTTCTCGACGATGTTGGCAATTGTCGACTTGCCCGCTCCGGACAGGCCGGTGAACCAGAGCACGGCCGGCTTTTGGCCCTTGAGCGCCGAATGGGTTTCGCGCCCGACGTCGAGATGCTGTCGGTGGATGTTGAGTGCCCGGCGGAGCGCGAAGTGGAGCATCCCGGCGGCGACCGTCGCGTTGGTGACCTTGTCGATGAGGATGAACCCCCCGAGCACGCGATTGGGGCTCCCACCTTCCACCGCATAAGGCTCGAAGACGATTTCGCGGTCGGTCGAGATTTCGGCGACGCCGATGGAATTGAGCCCGAGGACCTTGGCCGCCAGATGGTCCAGCGTGTTGACGTTGACCTCGTATTTCGGCTCCTGGATCATCGCGGTCACGGTTTGCGTGCCAAGCTTCAGCCAATAGCCGCGGCCGGGCAGGAGCTCGTCCTCGCTCATCCACACGATCGTCGCTTCGAACTGGTCGGCCGATTCCGGAGCGTCGGTCGCGGCGGCGATCACGTCGCCGCGCGAGCAATCCACCTCATCCTCCAGAGTCACGGTGACCGATTGGCCCGCAATGGCTTCGTCGAGATCGCCGTCGAGCGTTGCGACGCGCGCAATCCGGGTTGTCCGGCCCGACGGCAGGATACGCACTTCGGTTCCCGGCCCCATGCTCCCTGACGCGATCTGCCCGGCAAAGCCGCGGAAAGCCTGGTTTGGCCGGTTCACCCACTGGACGGGCATCCGCAGCGGCTTGGCGGCATCGGCGCTCGAATCCAGTTCGACCGTGTCGAGATGCTCGAGCAAGGTCGCCCCGGTGTACCATGGCGTCTTTTCGCTGCGCGCGGTGACATTGTCCCCGGCAAGCCCCGAAACCGGGATCGCCTGCCAGTCCGCGACCCCGATCTTGTCCGCGAACTGCCGGTATTCGTGGCAGATCGCGTTGAAGGCATCCTCGTCATAATCGACAAGGTCCATCTTCGTGATCGCAAGGACGAAGCGCCGGATTCCGACCAGATGAGCAAGGTAGGAGTGCCGGCGAGTTTGCGTCAGGACGCCCTTGCGCGCGTCGATCAGGAGGACCGCCAGGTCGGCTGTCGACGCCCCCGTCACCATGTTGCGCGTGTACTGCTCGTGTCCCGGCGTGTCGGCGACGATGAACTTGCGCTTTTCACTGGCGAAGAAGCGATAGGCGACATCGATGGTGATGCCTTGTTCGCGTTCCGCGGAAAGCCCGTCGACCAGGAGGGCGAAGTCGAGCTTTCCCTTCTGCGTGCCGACCTTCTTGCTTTCGGCTTCGAGGGTCTCGAGCTGGTCGTCGAAGACCTGGCGGCAATCGTAGAGCATCCGGCCGATCAGGGTCGATTTGCCGTCGTCGACGCTGCCGCAGGTAATGAAGCGAAGCAGCTCTTTCGATTCATGCCGTGCCAGCCATCCGGACACGTCGCGCGCGACGAGCTCGCGTTCGTTGTCGAGCAGGCGGGCCATCAGAAGTAACCCTCCTGCTTCTTCTTCTCCATGCTCGCCGCGCCACCTTCGCGGTCGATCGCGCGGCCCTGGCGCTCCGATGTCGTCGTCAGCAGCATTTCGGCCACGACTTCCTCGACGGTCGATGCATCGCTCACCACTGCGCCGGTGAGCGGATAGCAGCCAAGTGTCCGGAACCGCACTTTTCGCGCGACCGGCTTCTCGCCGTTGAGCGGGAAGCGTTCATCGTCGACCATCAGGATCAGTCCGTCGCGCTCCACGGTCGGGCGCTCCGCCGCGAAATAGAGCGGCACGATCTCGATCTTCTCGCGAAGGATATATTGCCAGACGTCGAGCTCGGTCCAGTTCGACAGCGGGAAGACCCGAACGCTCTCGCCCTTGTTCTTCTTGACGTTGTAGAGCGCCCAGAGCTCGGGACGCTGGCGCTTCGGGTCCCAGCGGTGGCTGACGCTCCGGAAGCTGAAGATCCGCTCCTTCGCTCGGCTCTTCTCCTCGTCGCGCCGGGCGCCACCGAAGGCAGTGTCGAAGCCGAACTTGTCGAGCGCCTGCTTGAGCCCTTCCGTCTTCCACATGTCGGTGTGGCGTGCGCCGTGATCGAACGGATTGATGCCCTGCCGCTCGGCTTCGGGATTCCTGTAGACGATCAACTCGATCGCCGGGTCGGCCGCGACCTTGTCGCGAAGCGCGTACATCGCCTGAAACTTCCACGTCGTGTCGACGTGAAGCAGCGGGAAGGGAAGCGGCGCGGGATGAAAGGCCTTGCGCGCAAGGTGCAGCATCACCGCCGAATCCTTGCCGATCGAGTAGAGCATCACTGGCCGGTCCGCTTCCGCGACCGTCTCGCGCAGGATGTGGATGCTTTCGGCTTCCAGCCGGTCGAGATGCGTCAAACTGTGCATTGTGTCCGTGAATCTGCCTTGTGCCACCGGAGCGGGCTATTTTTGATAATAGTCGCGGAACCAGGCCACAAATGCGGCGACGCCGTCGCGTATCCCGGTGCTCGGGCGATAGCCGGTCAACTCGCGAAGCAGGCTCGCGTCGGCCCATGTCGCTCGGACGTCGCCGGGCTGCATCGGCAGATATTCGCGAACGGCGGTCTTCCCCAGCTGCTGCTCGATGATCTCGATGAAGTCCAGCAGCCTAACTGGTTCAGAATTTCCTATGTTCACGATCCGGAACGGCGCGACCTTGCTGATCGAATCACCGGGGACGGGCTCATCGCGTTGGTCAGGATTCGGCGGGGCGACGGGAATCAGGAGCCGGATTGCCCGAACCAGGTCGGTTACGAATGTAAAGTCCCGGGACATGTCGCCATGATTGTAAACCTCGATCGGGCGGCCATCGAGAATCGCGTCGACGAACTTGAACAGCGCCAGGTCGGGCCGTCCCCACGTGCCATAGACCGTGAAGAAGCGGACCATGGTGACCGGAATCCCGAACAGATGCGCGTAGCTGTGCGCCATCGATTCGGTCGCCTTCTTGGTCGCCGCATAGATGCTGAGCTGCGTGTCCGTCTTCTCCGTCTCGATGAACGGCATGTCCTCGTTGGCGCCATAGACCGAGGAGGTGGACGCCATCAGCAGGTGCTTGGTTCCGAGCTGCCTCGCCAGCTCAAGGATGTTGAACGTCCCGACGACGTTGGAATCCACATAGGCACGCGGCTGCTCGAGACTGTAGCGGACGCCCGCTTGCGCCGCGAGATGCACGATCGCATCCGGCTGGAATTCGGTGGCGACCGCGCGCAGTTTCGCATCGTCTTCGAGCATCGCCTCGGTCGCGGAGAAGTTGGCGTGCTGAAGCAGGCGCTGGTTGCGGCGGCGCTTGAGGTTGACGTCGTAATAGTCCGTCAGCCCGTCATAGCCGTGGACCTCGAATCCCTCGGCAAGCAGCAGCTCTGCAAGGTGGTAGCCGATGAAGCCCGCGGTGCCAGTGACGAGAATGCGTTGCATTGCTGTTGGTCAATAGCCGAAGCCGGCCCTCCCCTTGCGCGCCCGAACCCAGTGCGGCACCACTGGCGTTCCACTCGGCGCCAAGTCAAGCAGGGCGGGGACTCCGGCGGTCTGGTTCGCCGGCAACGGCCTCATGCATTCTCGGTTGCTTTGGCCTTGCCCTTCGGCTTCGCCTTGCCTTCGATCGCATCGACCAGCGGCTGCAGGCCGTCACCATATTTCTTCCATCGCCTGACTGCCGTCTTGTAGATCGGCTTGCGCACCTGGGCGACGCTGGCCGTTTTCACGGGCCGGTCGGAGTTGTGGAAGTCGAGGCATTTGGCATTCCACTCGAGTCCCAGGAACTTGATCAGCGCCTTCGCCTGCTTCTCCGTATTGGTGACGACATCCTCATACTGGACCGTCGTCAGCACGCCGGCCGGGAGCACGTTTTGCCAATGCTCCATCAGCTCGCGATACTTGCCGTAATAACGGCCGAGCTCCGCCAAGTCGTAGCTGTGCGGCATGTCGTCCTTGAACAGCTTGGTGAAGCCAGACAGGCAGGTGTCGACCGGGTCGCGCTGCGTGTTCACGAACTTTGCCTTCGGATAGAGAAGGTGGATCAGGCCGACGAAGAAATAGTTGGTCAGGAGCTTGTCCGTAACGCGCTTTGCATCGCCGGCGCCGTTGGTCAGCGCCTCGAGATACTTCTTGGCGACGATATCGAGCTGCGCGGGGGTGATCTTCTCCATCATCTGAGGATATTTCGGTAGCGATGGGAAGCGATCCCGAAGCTGGCCGATCGCGCGACTGAGATATTTGACTTCTCCGGCTCCATAGACGTCCGGGTGGCTCGACAGGATCTGCTCGACAAGGGTCGAGCCCGAGCGCGGCATTCCGATGATGAACACCGGCCGCTCGTCGTCCAGGCCGGCATATTTGCGATTCTCGAAAATCTCCTTCGGGGAGACCTCGCGAATGGCGTCGAAGAAGCCGAACGTTTCTGCTTCATTATATTCGAGCTGGGCGCGCTTCATCTTCCCGCCGGTGATGTAGTGCTTCAACGCCCGCTCATGCTCGCCGCGGTCGTCGAGCGCCTTGCCGTAGGCGAAATGCAGCGGGAGGAATTGGTCGGCCTCATGGTTACTGGCGGATTCGAAGATCGCATCCATCCGGTTGAACAGTTCCTCGCCCTCGCCCTTCGAGAAATCGACGAGATCGTTGAGATTGGCATAGGCGCCGAACATCCCCTCGTTCAGCTTCAGCGACTTCAGGATGTATTCGCGGGCATCGTCGAGGCGGCCCACCGACTTCAGCGCGACTCCATAAAAGTTGAGCGCCTCGGGATTGTTGGGATTTGCGGTCACCGCGCGCTCGAGCACTTCGAGCGCTTCGTCGTAGCGGTCGGTCTCGTGCAGCACCTGGCCGAGCACCGTCAGCGCTTCGGCATTGTCCGGTTGCTCCTGCAGCGCGAGGCGCGCCGCCTGCTCGGCGGCAGGGTAATTGCCGCGCCGAAGCTGGATTTTCGCGGTGATCAGCAGCGTTTGCGGGTTCTTCGGCGCGATCTTGAGTGCATCTCCGAGTACCCGGAGTGCCTCGACGTCCTTCTTCTGCGCCGACTGGAGGTTGGCGAGATTGTTGAACGCCTCGATGTAACGGGGGTTCTGCGCGATCGCCTTGCGAAGCGCGTGCTCGGCTTCCTCCAGCTTGCGGTCCTGCTGCAGCAGTGTGCCCAGATTGTTATAGGCTTCGGGATAGATTTCGCGGTGAGTCAGCGCGTCCTGGTAGGCGGTCATCGCGCCGTCGATGTCGCCGGTCATCCGCAGCGCATTGCCGAGGTTGTTCAGGGCCTCGGCCATCTTTGGCCGAATCTCGAGCGCCTGGCGGTAGAAACCGACCGCATCTTCGAACTTGCGGCTATCGTAATGGATGATTCCCAGGTTGTTCAGCGCCTGCGCATTCTTCGCGTCGAGCTCGAGGGCCTTTTCCAGCTCCTTGCGCGCCTCATCCAGCTGGCCGTTCTGGCGGAGGACTTCGCCCAGGTTGGCATGCAGGTTCGCTGCGTGGGGGGCCAGCTTCGCCGCCCGCTTGAGCTCGGTAATGGCGTCGGCGCCACGTCCCAGGGCCTGCAGCGTGACCCCAAGGATGTTGTGGGCATCGGCGTTGGCCGGGCGTGCCTCGATAATCTGCCGGCACACACGCTCGGCCTGTCCGAACTTTCCGTCGCTGTAGAGTTTCGCGGCCATGTGAACCGCTTTTTCCGCGGTCACGTTGACCCGTCCCTGCTGGGCGCGCGCGATCGTCTGATCGAGGTTGTTTGCAGCCGCGCGGCCCTGCTGCGGCCGCGTTTGCTGGGCGCCACTGCGGCGGGCGGGCATGGTCGTCGTCTTTGTGCTGCTCATGATCCATCTTTGATGTGGAGAAACAATGGATTGATGCTGGCAGAAAATGCGCCCCGGATAAAGAAAGAAGAGGGAGTTTCCTCCCTCTTCCTCCTTTTCAGTCTTTCCGTTGCTGCCGCTTAGCCGCGTTCGGGTGCGGGCGGTGGCGGCGGCGGCGGTGGCGGCGGCGCCGGGCAGGCGGCGGTGGCCAGGATCACCGTCC
>Ga0207657_10000433_pt1 | contig 44551 bp, 53 predicted proteins | sample KBSC33metaG_FD_184316 | JGI IMG/M metagenome (GOLD analysis project Ga0207657, IMG submission 184316) | Corn rhizosphere microbial communities from Kellogg Biological Station, Michigan, USA - KBS C3-3 metaG (SPAdes) (version 2) | ecosystem: Host-associated > Plants > Roots > Rhizosphere > Soil ... | reverse complement strand
CAGTCCCCGGGACATGCCCCGTTGGGGCATGTCCTAGAAGTAGAAGCAGTAGTTCCGCCGCCTGGCTTGTGTGAGCGAAACGCGCCTTGAACTGGACATGTCCCCAAGGGACATGTCCAGGGGACTGTCCCCGGGACATGGCCCGCAGGGACATGTCCCCGGGGACGCCGCGGCCCGCGCCGGCGGTTCGGGGCGTCTACGCGACCGTGCGCGACGCGAGCTCGGTGCCCGCGGCGTCGTAGGCGGCGTAGTCGTAGGCGGTGCAGGGTGAGCCTGCGAGCTCCTCGCGCAGCATCGTGAACACCACCGAGTCGCGACGCGGCTCGCCCGCGGCCGCCTCCAACCTCCTGCGCAACACGGCCTCCTGCGTGAACCCGAGCTTGCGTGGAATCGCAAGACTGCGCGAGTTCGTCGGCTCGACCTGGATGTCGACGCGGTCGAGCGCGCACAGCTCGAAGCCGACCCGGGTGAGCACCGCCGTCAGCTCCGTCGCGAGGCCCCGTCCGACCTCGCCCGCCCGGATCCAGTAGCCGATCTCGAGCGACCCCGGGTTCGCGCGTGGATGGAGGCCCGAGCCGCCGACCTGCTTCGTCTCCTCGCGGTCGAAGACCGCGTAGATGTAGTTCTGGTCGAGGTCGAACTGCCCGCGGAACGACCGGATCAGCTGCACCTTCTCCTCGACCGTCTGCGGCTCGAAGCGCGCCCACGGCATCCAGGGCAGGAGGTGCTCGATGCTCTCGTCGACGGCCGCCTTGAGAAGCGGCGCGTCGCGCGGCTCGTAGCAGCGGATCACGAGCCGGTCGCTCTCGATCCGGTACGGCGGCGGCGTCACTCCCACTCGATCGTGGCCGGCGGCTTCGACGTCACGTCGAGCACGACGCGGTTCACCGCCGGGATCTCGTTGATGATCCGCGACGAGACGGTCTCGATCAGGTCGTAGGGGAGCCGCGCCCAGTCGGCGGTCATCGCGTCCTCGGAGGTGACCGCACGGATCGCGATCGGGTAGCCGTACGTACGCGAGTCGCCCTGCACCCCGACCGAGCGGATGGCCGGCAGCACGCAGAAGCTCTGCCACAGCTCGCGGTAGAGGCCGGCCTTGCGGACCTCGTCCTGGAGGATCGCGTCCGCCTCACGCAGCGTGTCGAGACGCTCCTCGGTGACCTCGCCGATGATCCGGATCGCGAGGCCGGGCCCGGGGAAGGGCTGGCGCCAGACCATGCGCTCCGGCATGCCGAGCTCCTCGCCGACCCGGCGCACCTCGTCCTTGAAGAGCAGGCGCAACGGCTCGACGAGCTTCATCTCCATGTCGGCAGGAAGCCCGCCGACATTGTGATGCGACTTGATGGTCTCGGCGACGCCGTCCGTCCCGCCCGACTCGATCACGTCGGAGTAGAGCGTCCCCTGCACGAGCCAGTTCACGTCTCCGAGCGCGCGCGCTTCTTCCTCGAAGACGCGGATGAACTCCTCCCCGATGATCTTCCGCTTCAGCTCGGGGTCGGTGACGCCCGCGAGCTTCGAGACGAACCGCTGCTGCGCCCGCACGTGGACGAGCGGCACGTGGTAGAGGCCGTCGAACGTCTCGACGACCTGTGCGGCCTCGCCCCGGCGTAGGAGGCCGTGGTCGACGAACACGCACGTGAGCTGGTCGCCGATCGCCTTGTGGACGAGCAGCGCCGCGACGGCGGAGTCGACTCCGCCGGAGAGCGCGCAGAGCACGCGCTCCCGCCCGACCTGTGCACGGATCCGCTCCATCTGCTCCTCGATCACCGCCGCCGGCGTCCAGACGGGCGCAGCGCCGGCGACGTCGTAGAGGAAGTTCTTGAGGACGTCCTGCCCGTGTGGCGTGTGCACGACCTCCGGGTGGAACTGCACGCCGTAGACCTTGCGCGCGACGTCCTCGAATGCCGCGACGGGCGTGTGCTCCGACTCGGCGACGGTCGTCGCGCCCGCAGGCGGTGCGACGACCGTGTCGCGATGCGACATCCACGCCGTCTGCTCCACGGGAAGCGTTGCGAAGAGCGAGCCCTCGCTCGTGCGCATGTCGACCTTCCCGTACTCGCCGGCGCCGGTCTTGTCGACGCGCCCACCGAGCTCGAGCGCGAGAAGCTGGGCCCCGTAGCAGATGCCGAGGGTCGGGATACCCAGCTCGAAGACCGCCGCGTCCAGGCGCGGCGCGCCGTCGGCGTAGACGGAGGCCGGGCCGCCGGAGAGGACGAGCGCGATCGGGTTGCGGGCGCGAATCTCCGCCGCGGTCGCGCGGTGCGAGACGAGCTCCGAGTAGACGCGCGCCTCACGTACGCGCCGCGCGATCAGCTGTGAGTACTGCCCGCCGAAATCGACCACGAGCACCGGGCGCTCTTCCGCCTCCGGCACCGGGAACTGCAGGAGCTCAGCCGCGCCGGTAATTGGGCGCGTCCTTCGTGATCGTGACGTCGTGCGGATGCGACTCGCGCAGGCCGGCGCCGGTGATGCGCACGAAGCGCGCCTGCTTCATGGCGTCGATCGTGGGCGCACCGCAGTAGCCCATCGCCTGCCGGAGGCCGCCGACGATCTGGTGCAGCACGCCGCCGAGCGGCCCCTTGTACGGGACCCGGCCCTCGATCCCCTCGGGGACGAGCTTGTCGACGTCCTCGACGTCGCCCTGGAAGTAGCGGTCCTTCGAGTAGCCGCGGGCCTTCATCGCCCCGAGCGAGCCCATGCCGCGGTACTCCTTGAAGCGCTCCCCCTGTGCATAGACGACGTCTCCGGGTGTCTCGTCCGTCCCGGCGAGCATCCCGCCGACCATCACCGTGTCCGCGCCGGCTGCGATCGCCTTCGCGACGTCGCCGGACGAGGTGACGCCCCCGTCGGCGATCACGGGCACCCCGTGGCGCGACGCCGCGTCGGCGACGTCGTAGATCGCCGTGACCTGCGGCACGCCGACACCGGCGACGACGCGGGTCGTGCAGATCCCGGACGGGCCGATGCCGACCTTCACCGCATCCGCGCCCGCGTCGATCAGCGCCTCCGCGGCGTCGCCGGTCGCGATGTTGCCCGCGACGACCTCGAACTCGCCGGAGAGCCCGGCGATGCGCGCGACCATCTCGAGCACCCCGCGCGAATGGCCGTGCGCGGTGTCGACGACGAGCACGTCGGCTCCCGCCGCGGCAAGGGCCTGCGCTCGCTCCACCGCGTCCGGGCCCACGCCGACGGCAGCCCCGACGCGCAGGCGCCCCTGGGCGTCCTTGGTCGCCCGGGGAAACTCGACGCGCTTCTGGATGTCCTTGACCGTGATCAGGCCGGTGAGGCGGCCCTCGGCGTCGACGATCGGGAGCTTCTCGATGCGATGGCGGTGCAGAAGCCGCTCCGCTTCCTGCAGCGTGGTGCCGGCGGGCGCGGTGACGAGGTCGCGCGAGGTCATCAGCGCGGAGACGGGCTGCGCGAGGTCGCGCTCGAAGCGCAGGTCGCGGTTCGTGAGGATGCCGACGAGCGTCCCCGCGCCGTCCGTGATCGGGACCCCGGAGATGTGGTAGCGCTCCATCAGCGCGACGGCGTCGGAGACGAGCGCGCCCGGCGCGAGCGTGACCGGCTCGACGATCATCCCCGCCTCGGAGCGCTTCACGCGGTCGACCTCGCCGGCCTGGGCGCCGATCGAGAGGTTGCGATGCAGGATCCCGATTCCGCCCTCGCGGGCGAGCGCGATCGCCATCCGCGCCTCGGTCACCGTGTCCATCGCGGCGGAGACGACGGGGACCTCGAGCACGATCGTGCGCGTCAGTCGCGTCACGGTGGAGACCGCGTTCGGCAGGACGGACGACTCGGCCGGCACGAGGAGGACGTCGTCGAAGGTGAGCCCTTCCTTCGCGAACTTGGCGGGAAGCGTCGTCTCGGCGGGCCCGAGCCCGATGTTCTCGACGTCCATCGGGGAAGGGTACCGGGGGCGACGGATGCAGGTCAGGTCAGCTCGAGACCACCGGCTCGAGCTCGGAGAGCTCGACGCCGGCCTGCAGCCGGCCTGCCTGGCGCGGGTCGAAGCATCCGGCGCCGACCTCGAGGGTCGACGCCGCTCCCGCGGCAACGGCCGCCCGGAGCGACTCCTCGTTCGAGCGGCCCGCGTTCCGCGCGGCGAGGTACGCGGCGAGGAGAACATCGCCGGAGCCGACGGTGGACACGGGCTCGACGCGCGGCGCGAGCACGCGGAAGCTCTTGGCTCCACGGTCTTCGCGCAGCAGCGCCACGCAGCCCAGCTCGGTGGTGATGAGGACGTTGCGGGCGCCGAGCTCGGCGATCGTCTCGAGCCCGATGCGGAAGTCCTCGTCGTCGTGGAACTCCTGACCGACGAGCGCCTCCGCCTCACTCTGGTTCGGCGAGACGAGGAACGGCTCGACCTCGACGCCGAGGCGGAGGGGCTCGCCCTCGGTGTCGAGGACGACGTCGACGTGGCGCTTCTGGAGATCGCGCGAGGCCTCGGCGTAGAAGTCGTCACCGACGTCGCGGGGCAGCGAGCCGGCGAAGACGACGAGCTCGGCACCTTGCGTCAGGTACCGGAGCTTCTCGAGCAGCGACTCGAGCTCGCCGGCGCTGACGGCCGGGCCCCACTCGTTGATCTCGGTGTACGTCCCGCCGGTCGGGTCGACGACCGCGGTCGACGTGCGCGACTCGCCCTCGATGTGCACGAAGTCGTTGAGGATCGCCTCGCTCGCGAGCTCTTCGATGATCCGCGTCCCGGTCTGCCCACCGAGGAGCCCGGTGGCGACGACCGGGACCCCGAGCGCCTTCAGCGCACGGGCGACGTTGATGCCCTTGCCCCCGGCGAGGGTGACGCCGTCGCTCGCGCGATGGCGTTGACCCCGCTGGAAGTTCGGAACGGTCAACGTCCGGTCGATCGCCGCATTGAGTGTGACGGTGACGATCATCGATTCAAAGGAAGTGCGCCAGATGGTGCAGCGTCCTGCCTGCGTACCACCCTAGTCGCCCGCCGAGGCCGGGTTTGTTAATCGTCCGCGAAGCGACGAGATCGCGGCGCCCGAGCAGGCGACCGCCCTCCCAGACCTCGATCGCGCCGAACACCTGGCCGCGCCGCACCGGCAGCGCGACGACGACCGGTGCGACGACTTTCTCGGTGAGCGGCCGCCCGACCCGCGCGACGGAGAGAAGCGGCTTCGCCGCGACGAGCGCGAGCGGCGCACGCCCGTAGCCCGTCCGCGCCTCGGCGTAGTCAAGGCCGGCCCGCACGGAGGGCACGACGCGGAACTGGCCGAGCCCCCAGATCAGGAGCGACTGCAGGTCGACGTTCCGCAGCGAGCGCGTCGGGCTCCCGAGCAGGGTCGCGTAGATCGTGACGCCGCGGCCGCGCGCGGCCGCCACCTGGCACCAGCCCGCGTCGTCCGTGTGGCCCGTCTTCACCCCGATCGTCGCCGGGAACTGCTGCAGCAGGTCGTCCCACGTGTGCAGGGTGCGTCCCCCCGCGATCGTGTCCGTCTCCTCGCGCACCGTCTCCCGCACGAACCGGGTGCGCATCACGAGCCGCGCGAGCCGGGTGACGTCCGCCGCACTCGAGTACTCGCCCGGGGCGTCGAGCCCGTCCGGGCGCACGAAGTTCGAGTCGCGCAACCCGAGCTGGACCGCCTTCGCGTTCATCAGCCGCGCGAACGCCGGATAGTCCGGCGCGATCGACAGCGCAAGCGCGTCGGCCGCGTCGTTCGCCGACTGGATCAGCGCCCCCTTCAAGAGGTCGCGCACGGTGAGCTGCTCGCCCGGGCTCAGGTCGATCGACGACTCGTTGACCGAGGCGGCACGCGGATCGACCGTGACGACGTCGGTGAGCTTGTGGTGCTCGAGCGTCAGGAGAACCGTCATCAGCTTGGTGATCGACGCGACCGGCAGATGGGCGTGCGCGTTCGACGACGCGAGCACCTCACCGGTGCGCGCGTCCTCGATCAGGTAGGCGGACGCCGTGACGGGCGGCGCACCGGCGCGGGCGGTCGCGGGCAGCGCCACCGCGCCGACGAGCAAGAGGAGGACGACGAGCCTCATCTGATGCGGAGCTTCTCGCCGATGAAGAGCGATGTCGAGGACACCTTCGGGTTCAGCCGCTCGAGCGTCGACACCGGGACGCCGGTCTTCGACGAGATCACGCCGAACGTATCTCCCGCCTGCACGGTCCAGAACCGCTTCGCGGGCCGGCGGCCCGCCGTCTTCGTGGTCGTGGTGGAAGCGGTCGAGACGCGCAGCGGCTGGGTGGTCGCCGTCCGGGACCGCGACGGCGAGCCGCCGTTCTCGAGCCCCGAGTGAATCAGCACGACGGCGAGGGTCGCGGCGAGCAGGAACGCGGCCGGTGCGGCGTAGCGCCGCCAGTCGTCGCCCTGCACTACCAGCCCGATGCGGCCCAGATCTCCTGCTTGAGCCGCGCTGCCTCGGCGCCCGCCGCGTCGCGGTAGTCGGAGCCGCTCTCCCGGAAGGCGTAGTTGATCGAGCGCGACGCGTTGACGAGCGCACTCGCGGGCCCGCTCTGGAAGGCACGGGTCAGATCGGCCACGGAGCCGCCCTGGGCGCCGATGCCGGGCAGCAGCAGGATCGAACGCGGCATCAGCTTGCGCGCCTCCGCAACCGCCCGCGGATGGGTCGCCCCGACGACGGCGCCGACCGAGGACAGGCCGACGTCCCCGACCGTTCCCTCGCCCCACTCGTCCACGAGCTCGGCAACGTGGTGCCACATCGGACGTCCGTCCTTCAAGGCCGCGTCCTGCAGGTCGCCGCTCGCGTTCGAGGTGCGGACGATCACGAAGATCCCGACCCCGCCGCGGCGCACGGCGCCGAGGAACGGCTCGACCGAATCCCGGCCGAGCCACGGGTTGACCGTCAGCGCATCCGCGCGAGGCGGCTCGCCCTCGAGGTACGCATCCGCGTACGCGCGAGCCGTCGAGCCGATGTCGCCGCGCTTGCCGTCGGCGATCACGAGCAGACCGGCACGCCGCGCATAGATGCACACCTGCTCGAAGGCGGCCATGCCGGCGGCGCCGAGCTGCTCGAAGAACGCGAGTTGCGGCTTGACGGCGACCGCGTGCGGCGCGACGGCGTCGACGAGCCCGCAGCAGAAACGTGCGACGTCGCCGCGGACCTCGATCGGCATCAGGTCGACGCGCGGGTCGAGTCCGACGACGAGCTGCGAATGCTTCCGCTCGACCTCGGCCGCGAGCCGGTCGGCGAAAGTCATCGTCGCGACGCCCATCCGGGGGAACGGTAACGAGAACGGCGGAGGGCGGCTCTCGCCGCCCTCCGCCCGATCCGGTCGAACCGTGGCGCTAGCTCTTCAGGGCGGCCTTCAGCTGGCTGCCCGCCGAGAACTTCGGCACGGTGGTCGCGGCGATCTGGACACGCTCGCCCGTCCGCGGGTTGACGCCCTGGCGCGCGGCTCGTGCCGACGGCGAGAACTTGCCGAAGCCGGTGAAGTTGACGGTGTCGCCTGCCTTCAGCGTCTCGGTCACCGTCTCCATGAAGGCATCGACGGCCTTGCCGGCGTCGCGGGCGGACAGCCCACTCTTCTGGGCGACCTTCTGGATGAAGTCCTGCTTGGTCAACGAACATCCTCCTGCGTCGGGAACTGGGGGCTAGACCTTGGCCGAAACCCTAACAACGTGGTCGGATACCGCTCAACCAAGCGGATTTGCGGGGATTTCGAGCAACTCGGAGGCCCGGAAGAGCGGGCGGAGGCGCACCGCCTGCCGAGCGAAGGCATCGACGCCCCCTTCCTCGCGGTCGACCACGCAGACCGCCGTTCCGACCTGCAGGCCCGCGTCCCGCAGCGCCTGGACGGCCTCGAGGGCCGCGCCCCCGGTCGTGACCACGTCCTCGACGAGGCAGACGCGCTCCCCCGGGGCATGGGCGCCCTCGAGCCGGTTCGAGGTGCCGTAGTCCTTCGCCTCCTTGCGCACGATCAGGAACGGGAGCCCCGATTCGAGCGACGCAGCGGCCGCGAGCGCGACCGCCCCGAGCTCCGGGCCCGCAATCCGGGCGGCGTCCGGCTCGTGCTCGGCGATCGTCGCGGCGATCGCCTCCCCGAGCGGCCGCAGCAGGTGCGGCAGCGTCTCGAAGCGGTACTTGTCGAGGTAGTACCTCGACCGGCGACCGGAGCGGAGGACGAAGTCGCCCTCGAGGTACGCCGCCTCGCGGAGACCCCGGGCGAGCTCCTCGCGCGTCATTGCGCGGCGAGGATCTCGTGCGCGATCGGCAGCAGGCGCTCCGCCTCGAGCGACCCCTCGGCGAACGAGTGCATCGACCCGTCCTCGGCGTAGAGGTCGACCCGCTCGCGCCGGCGGGCGGCGCGGCGACGGACGAGGACCGAGCCCGCCAGCGAGCCGGCGGCGAGCAGCATCCCGGTGACGACCTTACGCGGCGGCATCGTCCGCCTCCTTCTTCTTCCGGACGGGAGCGCGCTTCGCCTTGGCCGGCGGCTCCGGCGTGGGCTCGGGCTCGGCCCCCGCGGCGGGCGGCTCGTCGACCGAGCGCAGGCAGGTCTTGAGGTCGTAGAAGACGAGGCCGACCGTGGGCTCCGGCGACGTCGTCGCCGCGATCGCGCGATCGCCGTCGCGAACCGCGAAGACGCTGCCCTCGGTCGTCGCCGCCTCGAGCTGCGCGACACCCGGGCGGAGCCGCTCCGCCGCGTCGAGGAGCGCCTTCGCCTGGTCGGCGAGGCGCTGCGCGGCGCCGTCCGCGGGCAGGTTCGAGCCGGCGACGGAGCCGTCCGAGGCGATCACGACCACCGCCTTGACCTGCGGGGAGATCTCGGTCAGGTCGGCGATCGCCTGGGCTGCGTCCATGGAGGCGAGCATACTGGCGCGCGTGAAGCGGGTCCTGACGAAGTTCTTCGCCGATCGCGGCACCCACCTCGCCGCCATGATCGCCTATTTCGCGCTCCTCTCCTTCGTCCCGCTCCTTTTCCTCGCCCTCGCGCTCCTCGGGCTCGTGCACCAGGCCGACGAGGGGTCGTTCTTCGTGCGCGAGCTCTCGAAGACGTTCCCCAGCACGTCGGTCGACTCGATCCTCCGCGCGGTACGCGCGATCCAGTCGAACGCGACCGCGCTCGGCCTCGTCGGCGGCGGATTCCTGCTCTGGTCGTCCCTCTCCTTCTTCAGCGTGCTCGAGAGCGCGTTCAACATCGTCTACGGCCGGCCGAACCGCGGCTTCCTGCACGGGAAGGCGCTCGCGACGATGATGATGGGCGGCTCGCTGGTGGCGCTCTTCGCGTCGCTCGTCGTCGGTTCGATCGGGCAGGAGGTCCTGAAGCGCTACGCGGGTTTCGCGGGCAACGCGACGACCGCGCGGGTGATCGCAATCGCGGTCTCCGCGCTCGGGCTGTTCGTCTTCCTCGCGTCGTCGTACTACGTGCTGACGAACGTCGACCTGACGCTGCGCGAGGTGCTGCCCGGGGCGATCACCGCCGCCCTCATCCTCGAGGCGACGTTCCAGCTGCTGCCCGTCTACGTCGACATCTCGAAGCGAAACCCCGTGCTGCAGACGCTGTCGGGCCCAGCGGTGCTGCTCGTCTGGCTGTACCTGATGGCCAACGTGATCGTCATCGGCGCCGAGGTGAACTGGTGGCGGGGCCACCGGGCGCTCGCCTCAGACAGCGTCCCGTAGCGCGCGTGCCGCGAGAGCGCGGTGCGAGTGCTCTGCCTTCCACGCGTCCCCGAGCTCCGCAACGGTGCTCGCCTCGCCGACGGGCACGAAGACCGGGTCGAACCCGAAGCCCTCGCTCCCGGCCGGGCCGAGCGCGATCGTCCCGTCGAGCACACCGGTGCCGCGTGCCTCGCGCCCGTCGGGCGCGAGCGCGACGAGCTCGCACACGTAGCGCGCCCGGCGATCGCCGGTCTCCCCGAGCGCGGCGAGGAGCTTCTCGACGTGCCGGCCCTCGGCCCAGCGCGCGGTCTGAACGCCCGGGCCGCCTCCGAGCGCTACCACCTCGATCCCCGAGTCGTCGGCGAGCATCCAGCGGTCGGCCGGCCCGACTCGACGCCCGAACGCCGCCTTGCCACGCGCGTTCTCCAGGTAGGTGCGACCGGTCTCGGGCGGGAACGCCGCACCCTCGAGCAGCGAGAGCGTCCAGTCGGGGAAGAGCACCTCGAACTCCTCGAGCTTGTGCGGGTTGCCCGAGCAGACGACGGCGTTCAAGGTCTACCGCCGCCAGCGGACGCCGACGACGTACTCGAGGTCGGAGAGCCGTGCGACGAGCTCCTCGTCGATCGAGGCGAGCTCGAGCGTGACGATCCGGCGGTCGTTCTCCTCGGTGATCTCGAGCAACCTGAGGTCCTCGCGCAGCTCGTTCAGCAACGGCCCCACGGGGTGCGCATCCTTCAGCTCGACGATCACGCGATGGTCCTCCGGCTTGATCCGCCCGATGATCCGGTAGGCGATCAGGCGCAGCGGCCAGAGGGCGAAGATCGTCAGCGCCGTCGCGACGGTCGCCGCCCAGTACCAGCCGGAGCCCGCGGCCATCCCGATCGCGGCCGACACCCACAGGGAGCCGGCGGTCGTGAGCCCGCGCACGGACAGGCCTTCGCGGATGATCGCGCCCGCGCCGAGGAAGCCGATGCCGGTGACGATCTGGGCGGCGATCCGGGACGGATCGAGACGCACGAGCACGTCCGGCCCCGACGCCGAGAGAATGTCCCGGAACCCGAACGCCGAGATGACCGTGAAGAGCGCCGCACCGAGCGCGACGAGCAGGTGGGTGCGGATGCCGGCCTCGCGGTCGCGGATCTCGCGCTCGATGCCGATCGCGGCCCCGAGCCCGGCGGCCACGGAGAGGCGGGCGAGCAGGTCGAGGTCGCTCAGCGTGGGGATGGCGTTAATCGCGAGGTGCACCGACCGCCTCTTCCTGGAAGCGCTGCAGCTCCTCGATCCCCCCGGCGGCGAGGTCGAGCAGCTCGTCGAGCCGGGCGCGGTCGAACGGCACCTTCTCCGCCGTCGACTGGACCTCGACGAAGCGGCCGTCGCCGGTCATGACGACGTTGACGTCGACGTCCGCGCTCGAGTCCTCGGCATAGTCGAGATCGAGCAGCGAGGTGCCGTCGACGACGCCGACGGAGACCGCTGCGACCGAGCCCGTCAACGCCTTCGAGAGGCCGAAGCGGTCGAGCGCCCGCTGCGCGGCGACGTAGGCGCCGGTGATCGCGGCGCAGCGTGTCCCACCGTCGGCCTGCAGCACGTCGCAGTCGAGATAGACGGTGCGCTCGCCGAGCGCCTGGAAGTCGACGACGCCGCGGAGCGCCCTGCCGATCAGGCGCTGGATCTCGACCGTCCGCCCGCCCTGCTTGCCGCGCGCCGCTTCGCGGTCCGTGCGCTCTCCCGTCGAGGCCGGGAGCAGCGAGTACTCGGCCGTCATCCAACCGCGGCCGGAGCGGTACAGCCAGCGGGGGACGCCGTCCTGCACCGAGGCCGTACAGAGAACGCGGGTCTTGCCCTGCGACCAGAGCACGACGCCGTGCGGCTGCTCGAGGAAGTGCGGGTCGGCGACGACGTGGCGCAGCTGCGACGGCGTCCGTCCGTCGTCGCGACTCACGCAACCGCCTCGAGCTCGCCGACCTCGACGCGTTGCACGTCGCCGAGCGGCAGCTGCAGGAAGCGCTCGCCGAGCTCCCGGAAGAGCCCCGGGTCGCCGGTCGTCAGGAACCGGTAGGCGCCCTCGCGCCCCGTGGCGTTGTCGAAGCCCTTGCGCGCGAGCGTCTCGGCCACCTCGCGCGCCGTCTCGTCCGCGGAGAAGACGAGCGTCACGTCGCGCCCGAAGGTGCGCTGGAAGACGGGTCGGAGCAGCGGGTAGTGGGTGCAGCCGAGGATCACCGTGTCGCACCCTCTCTCTTTCAGCGGCGCCGCGTACTCCCGAACCGCAGCGACGACCTCGTCGCTGAACGTGTCGCCGGCCTCGACGAGGGGCACGAGCTTCGGGCACGCGACCGCGGTCAGCTGCGCGGCGGCGTCGAGCGTGCGCACGAGTTGCTCGTAGCGCCCGCTTGCCACGGTCAGCTCCGTGGCGAGCAGGCCGATGCGGCGGTTGCGGGTCGCCTGCACCGCGGCGTGCGCCTCGGGAACGATCACGGAGACGACCGGCACCTCGAGCTGCTCCTGGAGGTCCGGCAGCGCGACCGACGTGGCGGTGTTGCACGCGACGACGACCATCTTCACGCCCCGGCGCTCCAGGTAGACGCCGATCTCGTGTGCGAACCGCCGCACCTCGTCGCGCCCACGCGGCCCGTACGGAAGCCTGGCGTGGTCGCCGAGGTAGACGAAATCCTCGTGCGGCATCGTCACGAGGCATTCGTGCAGGACAGTGAGGCCTCCGACACCGGAGTCGAAGACGCCGACGGGGCGTGAATCGGCCATGGCGCGATTCTAGGGAGCGCTACCCTTGCGCGAGTGAAGCGCCTCTTCATCGTCGCCGCCGCGCTCCTGCTCTGGGCGGCGCCGGCGCAGGCATTCGGGAAGCGGTCCGGCGTGCAGAAGATGTCCGACGGGGTGCCGATCGCCTACGACCTCTACGAGCCCGACGGGGCCGCACCGGCGGGTGGGTGGCCGGGGATCATCGTCCTGCACGGGCTCGGCGGCTCGAAGGACGACATGGGCGCCGTCGCGGACGCGTTCGTCTCGCACGGCTACGCGGTGCTCGCGTACACGGCACGCGGCCACGGCTCCTCGGGCGGCGAGGCCGGCTTTGCCGGGCCGGACGACGTCTCGACCGAGCGCGCGATGTTCGACTACCTCCGCGGGCTGCCCGAGGTGAGCGATACGCAGATCGGAGCGTGGGGCATCTCCTACGGCGGCGGCGAGATCTGGAACGGCTTGACGACCGCGGGCGGGATTCCCTACAAGGCGGTCGAGACCGTCGAGACCTGGACCGACCTCTACAGCGCGCTCTGGCCGCAGAACATCGCCAAGTCGGGAGTCGTGCTCGGAATCGTCAAGGCGATCGAGGCACGCTCGCCGCTCCTCGCGGCCGAGGAAAGCGACGCCGTCCACTCGACGAACCTGAGCCTCATCAAGGCGTTCGCAGACTCGCGCTCCTCGTACGCGCGGCTCGGATCCGTGACGACACCCGCCTACCTCTTCCAGGGCCGGCTCGACTACGCATTCGACGACACGCAGGCCGAGAGCGCCTACCTGCGCGTGCGCGGCCCGAAGCACCTCTACATCGGGCAGTTCGGCCACGCGCCGTCGAGCTTCCCCGGGCCTGACGTCGGCTACATGCTGACGCAGGGTCTCGCCTGGTACGACCACTACCTGAAGGGGATTCCGAACGGGATCGACCGGACGAAGCCGGTGACGATCGCCGCCGCGACCGGGACGCGGCGCGCGTCGTACGCGGGGATCCCGAGGACGAAGGTGATCTCCGTCGGCTTCCGCGGAACGACGCTCGAGCGGAACGGCCCGGTCTTCCGGCAACCGCTCGAGACCTTCGGCGTCTCGCTGCTCAAGGTTCAGGTGCGGAGGGTCGTCACATATCCGCGGCTCGTCGCCACCGTCAGCGCCGGGCCGCGCGTGATCACGCACGGCGCGATCGCTCCCAGGGTCGGCCTCCAGACGATCCGGCTCGCGAACTACGTGCAGTACCTGCCGCGGGGAACGCACCTGCACGTGACGTTCGGGCCGTCGTCGTCGAACGGCGACCTCGCCTACCTGGGCTTCGGCGACGAGACGTCGATCTCGCTCGGGCCGGCCGAGCTCTCCCTGCAGGTCCTGACGAAGCCGGTCAGCCGGTGAAGAGGCTGCTGATCGTGCTCGCCCTCGCGTTCTGCCCGGCGGCGCTCGCGGGAGGGACGCCCGGTGTGACCGCGAGCACGATCACGATCGGCGGGACGGTGCCGATCACCGGCCCCGCAGCATTCCTCGGCTCCGTGGGCCGCGGCGCCGATGCGTACTTCAAGTACGTGAACGCGCACGGCGGCGTGAACGGCCGCAAGATCCGATACCTGTATCTCGACGACGCCCACGACCCGGCGAAGACGATGCAGCTGACGCGCCGGCTCGTGGAGCAGAATCACGTGCTCGCGATCTTCGGGAGCGTCGGCACCGACTCGAACCTTGCGATCCGCGACTACCTGAATGCCGTGAAGGTGCCGCAGCTCTTCGGATCGACGGGAGCGTCCGCGATCGGCGACGCGTTCGCGACCTCGCCGTGGACGATGGGCTACCTGCCGAGCTTCCGCGCGGAAGGTGCGATCTACGGCCGCACGATCGCCGCGGGCCCCGCCGCGAAGGTGGCGGTGCTGTCCGAGGACTCCGACTTCGGCACGGATCTGACCATGGGCCTGAAGACCGGCCTCGGCGCGAGGCAGACGTCGATCGTCGCCTCCGAGACGTACGAGCCGGCCGACGCATCGATCGACGCGCAGATATCGACGCTCTACGCCTCCGGCGCGAACGTGCTTGTGCTGAACGCGGCGCCGCAGTACGCGATCCTCGCGTACCTCGGCGCCCACCAGCTCGGGTGGCGGCCGAAGATCTACCTCAGCTCGGTGAGCAGCTCGCCCGATGTGATGGACATCATCCGCGCAAATGCCGGCGAGCTCGCGTCGAGCTCCTTCTCGATCGCGTTCCTCAAGGATCCGACGGACAGGATCTGGGCGAAGGATCCGACCGTCGCGCTCTACCGTTCGATCATGCGGAGGTATGCGCCGGGCGAGAGCGTCGCCGACGTCTACAACTTCTACGGCATGGCGGTCGCCTACACGATGGTCGATGCGCTCGAGCACGCCGGCAAGGTCCCGACGCGCGCGTCGCTGCTCGCCGCGGCGCAGCACCTGAACGAGGTCAACCCGTTCATGCGGCCCGGTGTGAGGGTCAAGACGAGTCCGACGATGTACTACCCGGTCGCGAAGGCCCAACTCGTCCGCTACGACAAGGCCCACTGGGTCGCGGTCGGGCCGCTCGTGCCGGCCCGCTAGCTCGAAGCGCTCGAGGGGGCATCGCTTCGTATGCTGGCGGGATGGCCGCGGCGATCCGGATCGGCACGTGCTCCTGGGCGGACGAGGCCCTTTCGAACTACTGGTATCCGCCGGGCACGCCCGCCAAGGAGCGTCTGGCCTACTACGCGGAGCGCTTCTCGACCGTCGAGGTCGACTCGACCTACTACCGCGTCCCCACCGAGCAGCACGTGCGCGGCTGGGCCGAGCGGACACCCGAGGGCTTCGTCATGCACGTGAAGGCGTTCGGACTGATGACGCGCCACCCGGTGAAGCTCGAACAGGTTCCGCCGGACCTGCGCGAGGGTCTGCCGGTCGACCACCGTGGCCGCGTCGACCGGCCGACGCGCGAGGCGCGCGCCGCGGTCTTCCGCGAGTTTCTCGACGCGCTCGCTCCGTTGCGCGACGCACGCAAGCTCGGCGGGATCCTCTTCCAGATGCCGCCGTACGTCGTCTGGAAGCCGAGCTCACTCGACTACCTCGAATGGGCGCGCGAGCAGCTGGGCGGCGACACCTTCCTCTTCGAGCCCCGGCACCGGTCGTGGTATGCCGAGGACGTCCGCGGCGAGCTCCTGCGCTTCCTCGAGGAGCGCAGGATGACCTGGGTCGTCGTCGATGCGCCGAAGACCGATGCGGCGAACGTCCCTGCGACGCTCGTCGCCGCGACGACGCCGATGGCCTACGTCCGGTTCCACGGGCGGAACGCCGCGACCTGGAACGCGCGAGGAGGCTCGGCGGCGCAGCGGTTCGACCACACCTACCGCGAGGACGAGTTGCGCGAGTGGGTCGCGCCGCTGCGCGAGCTCTCCAACCAGGCGGAGGAGACCTTCGCCTTCTTCAACAACAACAACCAGACCGACGGCGTCGCACAGGCACCGGCAGGCGCACAGCTCCTGCGCAAGCTGCTGGACGACGACGGCGTTCCGACCGCGTGATGCGCGTGCTCGCCGTCACCCACGGAGCGCTCGTCCGGCCCGAGCTCTTCGCCGACGTGATCGCCGGCGAGGGGCACGAGCTCGAGGAGTGGGACATCAGGCGCGGCGGTCGGCCGCCGTCAGGCTTCGACGCCGTGCTCGTCTTCGGCGGCGACCAGAACGTCGGCGAGGAACTCGAGCACCCCTGGTTGCACGAGGAGTACCGCGCGCTGCGCGGCTGGGTCGACGGGGGGACGCCGCTCTTCGCGGTCTGCCTCGGTGCGCAGACGCTCGCTCATGCATTCGGCGCCCGGGTGCGACCGCTCGGCGTGCAGCTCGCGGGGTTCCACCGCACGGAGCTGACAGACGACGGGGTGGCCGACCCGGTGCTCGGAGCGCTGCCGCGCCGCTTCGAGTCGTTCAACGCGAACGGCTACTGGTTCGAGGTCCCGGCGGGCGCCGTCGAGCTTGCCACGGGACCGGTCCCGCAGGCGTTCCGTGCCGGGGAGCGGGCGTGGGCGGTGCAGTTCCATCCCGAGGTGCGGCGCGACCAGGTGCTCGCCTGGTTCCGCGACGACCCGGCGCTGCCGCGTCCGCTCGAGGAGCTCGCGGCCGAGCTCGACGAGAAGCTCGAGGCGTGGCAGGAGTGCGGCCGTCTCCTCTGCCGCGCCTTCCTCGCCGAAGCGAGCAAGTAACAGACTGTTACAAGCCCGGCGCGCGACTGCAGCGTTTCTCCGGGAGCTCCGGCCCACCGCCTCTTCGGGCGCTCCGGCCGCCGCCGCCGGCAGTTCGGGGCTTGTAACAGACTGTTACTTGCGCTCGAGCGGCAGGTCGTCGTGGCGCGACCACTCGTGCCACGAGCCGACGTAGTTGCGCGCGTCGTAGCCGAGCGCGCGCAGGGCCTGCGCGGCGAGCGCGGAGCGCGAGCCTCCGTGGCAGTAGGCGACGACCTCGGCTCCCTGCGCGAGGCCGAGCTCCGCGTGCAGCTCGTCCGTCGTCATCTCCATCAGGCGGTAGACGTCGAGGTTCCGCGCGCCGGGGATATGACCCTGACGCGGATCGCACGGCTTGCCTGCCGACCCGTCGAACTCAGCCGCCGTGCGAACGTCGAGGATCGGCACCTCGCCGAGGCGCGCGGCCAGCTCTTCGACCTCGATCTCGCTCACAGCCCGCGCACGAGGCGCACCTCGGCAGCGACCGCCGGACGCTCGGCGAGCCCGTCGAGCCAGCCCGCGACCCGCGCCGGCAGCTCGACGCCGAGCATGTCGCGCGCCCGGATCACCCAGGGGACGTAGGCGATGTCCGCGTAGAGGCTCTGCCCGACGACGAGGGTGTCGAGCTTGCCGGCGAGGTCGTTCGCGTCTCCCCGCCGGAAGGCGTAGTAGTCGTCGCCGAGGCTCTCGTCGAAGCGGTGGACGAGGAGCCGCGCCTCGGCTCGCTCCGCGAGGTCGGACGGCAGCAGCGGCTGCTCCGGATACCGCTCGTCGAGGTACGCCATGATCACCTCGGACTCCGGCAGCACGAACCCGTCGTCGAGCACCGGCACCTTGCCGCGCGGCGGGTTCAGGTCGAGGAGCCACTGCGGCCGGTCGGCCAGATCGACCTCGACGCGCTCGAACGCGAGCTCCTTCTCGGCGAGCGCGATCCGCACCCGTGCGCAGTACGGGCAGCGGGGAGCGTCGATCAGCTTCACGGCTCGAGGCCCATCAGGCTCGCGATCTGCTCGTAGAGCTCGCCTGCCGGCGGCAGCTCGTCCGGGACGGGTGCGGTGCGGGCGACGCGCCGGACCTGGTCGCGGTCGGCACCGGTCAGGCGCGCGACGAGGGTCGGGTTCGCCTCGAGCGCGAGCTCGTCGCCCTTCGGCAGCACCCCGTACCAGGTTGGCACCGAGAGATACTCGTCGACCATCCGCCCGCGCTCGTAGAGACGGAAGCGCACGACCTCGCCCTCCTGCGCGAGCGCGACGGTCACGGCGCCCAGGCGGTCGGAGAGCTCGCGCGCGAAGCGGCCGTGCGAGTCGCGGTCCTGCTCGAACACCGAGTCGGCGATGCGGATCCAGCTGCCGCCGCTGCGCACGTCGGGCTGCTCGAGCCGCGGCAGGAACTGGGCGATCGCGCGGCCGACGGATACCTCGTCGTCGCTCTGCACGTGGGTCGTGGCGCGATAGGCGCCTCGCGGGCGGTCGACGAGGCGCTCTGCCAGCGCATCGACCTTCGATGCCATCGCGTACGAGTACTCCTCGAAGCCGAGCCGCCGCCAGACGGCGACGCCGAGCTCGTTCGACTTCAGCACCTCGAGGCTGACGAAGCGCGCGCCCTGCTCTCGCGCGTGCTGAACGCACTCGCGCACGAGCGACTTCGCCACGCCGTGGCGGCGGGCCTGGGGGCGCACGTGGACGAGCTGCACGTGCGCACGTCCACGGACGGGCGCCTCGATCCGCGCCACCCCGACCGCACCGTCCCCGTTCTCCGCGAGGAAGACGCCGCCCGTGCGGATGTCGTCGAGCGTGTCCCGCCACTCGTCGGCCCACGTCTCGGGCTCTTCGAGCTCCCACGGCACCTCCTGCTCGAACTCCTCCCAGAGCTCGCGCAGGACGGCCTCGTCGGCCTCGGTCGCCGCGCGGATCGTCAGGGCTTCGTCAGCCATCCGACGAGCAGGTAGTGGGCGGACAGATTCTGGAACGGATCGAGAAGCGCGCCGAGCTCGGTCACCTCGACACCGTAGAGACTCTCGGCCGCCTTGCGGAGCGCCAGGTCGCCGGCGGGCCAGGCGCGCGGCCGCGCGAGGTGCCGCGCGAGGAACCACTCCGCCGTCCACGGGCCGAGCCCGCGCAGCGCGGTGATCCGACCGCGCACCTCGTCGTCGTCGAGCGAGGCCAGCCCGTGCAGGTCGAGGTCGCTTCGGGCGAGCGCGATCGCGTACTCGGCCTTGCGGCGCGTGAAGCCGACGGCGAAGAGCTCGTCCTCGCGTGCCGCAGCGATCCGCTCGCGGGTCGGGAACGCCCAGGCTTCGCCCACGCGGATGCCGAACCGCTCGACCAGGCGGTTGCGGATCGCGACTGCGGCGAAGAGCGAGACCTGCTGCGCGGTGATCGAGGTGATGAGCGCCTCGAACGGATCCGGCTGCAGCGGCGGGCGGAAGCCCCGCAGCCGCTCCACGACCGGCGCGAGCTTCTCGTCGCGCGCCGCCCACGCGTAGAACGGCGCGAGCTCGAACGGCCGGCCGAGGAGCCTGGCGACCACCGGCCGCGTCTCGTCGTCGAGCGGCTCGACGTCGACCCCGCCCGGCCGCGCCACGATCCGGACCTGCCGGTCTCCGACCGCCCGGTAGAGGGTGCCGTCGACGAGCCGGTTCGAGAGGTCCGTCCCGAAGGCGCGGAAGCGACCGGTCGAGAGCTCGAAGTCGTACGGATCAGGAAAGCGCAGCAGCGACATCGAAGAACGTCTCGTACGGGACGTAGGGGACCCGCTGCTCATCCAGGTAGGTCGCGAGCCCGGTGCGCGCGAACACACGGTCGGCCGCGAGCGACGCGCAGCGGTCGGACCAGCCGTCGCCGACGAAGACGAGCGGCCGCTCGTCCGGCAGCGAGCGGCGCTTGCACCTGTCGCCGCAGACGGGGCAGAGCCCGGCATGGCGGAAGCGCACCTTCCAGCCTCCGGGCCGCGGCTCGGCATCGTTCGCCCGCACCTCGAGGCCGAGCAGGCCCTCGCGCTCGAGCACCGGCAGGATGATCTGCGGCAGGCCGCTGGAGACGATCAGCGGCTCGTACCGCTCGGCGAACTCGTGGAAGCCGGCCCGGATCTCGACGTTCTCCACCGCCCACCGCGCGAGCTCGTCGGAGGTGCAGCGGAGCGTCCCGACCTCGGCCGCGAGAGCCTCGCCGTAGCTTCCGAACTGCTCCTGCAGGCTCTCGTCGTAGATCGAGGGGTCACCGAGCTCGCGCACCGCGGCCACGAGCGAGTCGAGCACCGTGATGGTGCCGTCCCAGTCGACGACGGTACGCACCTACAGGTGGGAGGTGACGCCGGCCTGCTCGTCGGCGCCTGCATCCTCGGCGCCGGCCTCTTCGGCCCACGAGTACATGTACTTGCCGTCGTCGAGGTCGGCGGCGAGCGTCGTCAGGCGCAGCGGGTTGAACGTGTCGCACATCACCGCGTACTCGTGCGTCTCCGTCATCCCGAGGGACTTCTCGGCGAGGCCCGGCTGCGGCCCGTGTGGGAGCCCCGAAGGATGCAGCGTGATCGACCCGACCTCGATGCCCTTGCGCGACGAGAAGTTGCCGTCGACGTAATAGATCATCTCCTCGCTCTGCAGGTTCGAGTGGTGGTAGGGGATCGGCACCGCCTCGGGGTCGTAGTCGAGCTTGCGGGGGCAGAACGAGCAGATCACGAAGTTCGGGCCCTCGAACGTCTGGTGTGACGGCGGCGGCATGTGGATGCGGCCCGTGATCGGCTCGAAGTCGTGGATCGAGAACGTCCAGGGATAGACGTAGCCGTCCCAGCCGACGACGTCGAAGGGGTGGTAGTCGATCACGTAGGTCTGGTACCCGTCGCGCACGCGCACCTTGACGACGTGCTCGTCCCTGTCGCGGTGCGTGTGCAGATCCGCGGGTGCGTGGATGTCGCGGTGGTAGTACGGCGCGTGCTCCATCAGTTGCCCGTGCTCGTTGCGGTAGCGCTTCGGGATCGTGATCAGCCCCGGCGTCTCGAACACGAGATACCGCTGCTCACCCTCGGGCGCGAAGCGGTAGGTGGTGCCGCGCGGGACGACGACGTAGTCGCCCGGCTTGTAGGGCAGGTCGCCGAAGATCGTCTCGAGCGTGCCCGAGCCTTCGTGGACGAAGATCACCTCGTCGCCCTCGCCGTTCCGGAAGAAGTAGTCCATCTCCTCGGTAGGTCGCGCGAGCGAGATCTCGACGTCGTTGTTCCACATCAGGAGCTTCCGCCCGGAGACCGCGTCGCCCGCCGGCGACACGTCCCACGTGCGGATGTGCCGGTGGGCGTGCGCGTCCGGCACCCACTCCTCGCGGACGATCGGCTCGAACTCGCCGCACTCGATCACCCGGCACGGCGACTGGAGGTGGTACAGGATCGATTCGAGGCCCGAGAAGCCCTCGAATCCCATCACCTCCTCGGTCAGGAGCGTCCCGTTGTCGCGCGCGACGATGTGCCGTTTGCGCGGAAGCTCGCCCAGGCGCTGATAGAACGGCATGGATGGAGGATATCGGCGGGCACATCGAGCGGGAGGTCGGGTCGTGGGAGGGCGTCACGACGCACGTCCACCGCTTCGGCGGCACCGAGTTCCGCCTCGGCCGGCGGGCCCTCGGCCACCTCCACGGCGAGCGCTGGGCCGACCTGCCGTTCCAGCGCGCGATCCGCGACATGCTCGTCGAGACCGGCCGGGCGCAGCCGCATCATGTCCTGCCCGAGACGGGCTGGGTCTCGCGCCAGATCCGCAGCGACGAGGACGTCGCCGAGGTGATCGAGCTCTTCCGGTTGAGCTACGAGCGGGCGCGCGTCGCAGAGAACGTCAGGGACTCGCACCACCTGCGATGAGCTCGGCGAACCGGTCGGCGCCGACGTTGCCGCCCGAGATGATGATCCCGACCCGCGGCGCGGCTACGAGCCCGTTCAGCAGCGCTGCGATGCCGACCGCACCGCTCGGCTCGATCACGAGCTTCAGGTGCTCGAAGGCGAACCGCATCGCCTCGACGATCTGGGCGTCCGTCACGGTGACGATCTCGTCCACGAGCCGCGAGCCGACCTCCCACGTCAGCTCCCCGGGTGCATGCGTCTGCAGGCCGTCCGCGATCGTGCGGGGCACGTCGATCGCGACGATGTGCCCCGACTCGAAGGATCGCTGCCAGTCGTTTCCCGCGGCCGGCTCGACGCCGACGACCCTGCGGACGCCGAGGTCCTTCGCGATCGTCGCCGAGCCTGCGACGAGCCCGCCCCCGCCGACCGGCACGACGAGGGTGTCCACCACTCCCGCGTCCTCGATCAGCTCGAGCGCAGCGGTTCCCTGCCCCGCCATGATCAGCGGGTCGTCGTACGGGCGCACGAGCTCGAGCCCGCGCTCGGCGGCCAGCGCCTCCCCGAGGGCGTCGCGATCCTCCGTGTAGCGGTCGAACGTGATCACCTCGGCGCCGTAGCCCCTGGTCGCCTCGACCTTCGAGCGCGGTGCGTCGGTGGGCATGAGGATCGTCGCCCTGGCGTCGAGCAGGCGGGCGGCGAGTGCGACCGCCTGCGCGTGGTTCCCCGACGAGAACGCGATCACGTCGGTGCCGCGCGGGAGCGAGGCGATCTTGTTGTAGGCACCCCGGAACTTGAACGCACCGACCCGCTGCAGGTTCTCCGGCTTCAGCACGACGTGCTCTCCGAGCGTGCGCGACGTGACGACCGGCGTGCGGTGCGCGACGCCGTCCAGCACGCGGGCCGCGGCGCGCACGTCGTCCGGGCCGATCATGCGACGGTGTTCCGCAGCACGCCGATGCCTTCGATCTCGAGCTCGACGACGTCGCCGCTCTGGAGCCAGCGGCCGTCGCCGTGCTCGAGGATGCAGCCGCCGCCGACGGTCCCCGAGCCGATGATGTCGCCCGGACGCAGCACCGTCGAGCGCGCCGCCTGCGCCATGAGTGCCTCCCACGGGTGGTACATCGAGCCGAGATCGCCACGGGATCGCTCCTCGCCGTTGACGCGGGCGATCATCGTTCCGCTCGAGCCGTCGAACTCATCCGGCGTGACGAGCACCGGCCCGAACGACGTCGCGAAGTCCTTGCCTTTCGCCGGCCCGAGGCCGACCTTCATCTCTCGGCGCTGGACGTCGCGCGCCGACCAGTCGTTCATCACGGTGAAGCCGCCGATCGCTCCCCCGGCGCCGATCACCGCGGCGCACTCGAGCTCGTAGTCGAGCTCCTGCGTCTCCGCCGGGCAGGGGATCACCGCGTTCGTGCCGTAGATCGCGGCGGGATTCGAGAAGTAGAACACGGGAATCTCGTACCACTCCTTCGGCACCTCCGACCCGCGCTGCCTGCGAGCGTTCGCGACGTGCTCCTCGAACGCCATGAAGTCGCGCACCGCCGGAGGGTGGAGCACCGGCGGCAGCAGCTCGACGTCCGCGAGGGCGTACTCGGCATGTTCGCGCGCCGAGCCTCCCCCGGTGAAGAACGACTGCAGTGTCTGCGCCGCGAGCTGGATCACCGTGTCGCCTTCGATGCGCCCCGGCCACCCGCGTTCGAGCGCGAGCTCCCTGGGCGTGAACATGCAGAGCTTCACGGCTCTGTATGAACTATCACGTCGGCGATGTCCGGCCGCTCGCGGCGGATGCGCTCCTCGATCTCGCTCGCACGCGCATGCGCCTCGTCGAGGCGGCTCGTCCCGTCGATCCCGAGCGTCAGGAACGCGACGAGTCCCGCTTCGGTTCGCAGGAACCGCAGCTCGCGCGGCTCGGCGCCGGTCTCCTCGCGGACGACGCGCCGCACGACCGCCGCGCCGTCGGCCTCGACCTCCCGCGCCTCTGCGGTCTCGGCCAGCGGCTCGAGATGCGTCTGCACGCCCGCGATCTCGGGAACCGTGGCACAGATCGCTGCCTCGAGCTGCTCTGCGACGTCGTGCGCCTCGTGGAGCGAGAGCTCCCCGGGCAGCTTCACGTGCAGCGAGAGCTCTTTCCGTCCGTCGACGTCGACGAGCGCCAGGTTGTGCACCTCGCGGACACGCGGGACGCCGATGGCCGCGGCGTGGGCGCGCTCACGCAGCCCCGCGTCCTCGATCGGCTCGACGTGGACGACGACGTCGGCGTTCGGCAGCGCGCGCTCGACGGCCGCCTCGACGGCGTCCGCGGCGGCGTGGCCCTGCCCGACGGCGGCGCCGGGCGAGATGCCGATCACGACGTCGGCGAACTGTTTCCCGCCCGCCTGCCGCATGCGCAGCCGCCGCAGCTCGACCGCCGGAGAGAGTTCGCCGATCGCCGCGACGGCGGCCGCTTCCGCCTCGACCGGGGCTCGATCCATCAGCACGTCGACGTTCCGCTTGATCAGCCGCGCAGCCGCGACGAGCACGAGCACACCGACGAAGAGTGCGGCGATCGGGTCTCCGTTCGGATGGCCGTAGTAGGCGAAGACGAGGCCGGCGAGCACCGCGATCGAGCCCGCCAGGTCGCTGCCGAAATGGAGCGCGTTCGAGGCGAGCGCCGCGCTCTCGTACCGGCGCGACGTGCGCCAGGAGACGAGCGTGCGACTGACGTCGATCGCGATCACGAACCCGAGCACGGCGAACGCGTACCAGGTCGCATGCACGGTGCCGTGCGTCGCCCCGGCGAGCCGCTCGATCGCGCGCACGGAGATGAACACGCTGACGAGTGAGAGGAAGCCGGCCTCGGCGAGGGCCGAGAGATGCTCGGCTTTCCCGTGTCCGAACTGGTGCGTGACGTCGGCGGGACGGGCGGCGACGCGAACGGCGAAGTAGGTCAGCAGCGCCGCGACGAAGTCGGTGCCCGAGTGCGCGGCCTCGGAGACCAGGCCGAGGCTGTGGGTCGCGAGACCGACGCTCAGCTTGAGCACGACGAGCGTTGCCGCCGCGGCGACCGAGACGAGCGCCGACCGGCGCTGCGGGCTCAAGCGACCTCAGGCGAGCTACAGATTGCCGCGGAGCGCCTGTTCGCGCTCGATCGCCTCGAACAGCGCCTTGAAGTTGCCGTCGCCGAACCCCCGCGCGCCGTGGCGTTCGATCACCTCGAAGAAGAGCGTCGGCCGGTCCTGCGCGGTCTTCGTGAAGATCTGCAACAGGTAGCCGTCGTCGTCGCGGTCGGCGAGGATGCGCAGCCGGCGCAGGTCCTCCCAGCTCTGGTCGATCTCCCCGACCCGCCCCGGCGTCTCCTCGTAGTAGGTGTCCGGCGTCGAGAGGAAGACGACGCCGCGCTGCTGCAGCGCCTCGACCGTCTCGACGACGTTCGACGACTGCATCGCGATGTGCTGCGCGCCCGGCCCCTCGTTGAACTCGAGGTACTCGTCGATCTGGCTCTTCCGCTTGCCCTCGGCAGGCTCGTTGATCGGGAACTTGACCTTGCCCTGGCCGTCCGTCATCACCTTCGACATCAGCGCCGAGTACTCGGTCGAGATGTCGTCGTCGGAGAAGTGGATCATCTCGGTCATCCCGAAGACCCGCTCGTAGTACTCGACCCAGTGCTCCATCTTCCCGAGCTCGACGTTGCCCACGATGTGGTCGATCGCGAGCAGGCCCACGCCGTCGCCCGCCCCGTTCGGCGAATCCTGCGCGACGTAGCCGGGCAGGTATGCACCCTCGTAGCCGGCACGGCCGACAAAGGTGTGCACGACGTCCCCGTAGGTCGCGATCGTCGCGAGCTCGACCTTGCCGAACTCGTCCTCCACCGTGTGCGGCTCGATCACGCCCTCCGCACCGCGCGCAACCGCTTCCCGGTACGCGTTCGCGGCATCGGGCACGCGAAGCGCGATGTCCTTCACGCCGTCCCCGTGCGTCAACGCGTGGCGCGCGATGTCGCTGTCGCTGCGGACGGAGCTCGTCAGGACGAGGCGGATCTCCCCCTGCTCGAGCACGTAGCTCGCGCGGTCGCGCACGCCCGTCTCGGGCCCCGCGTACGCGGTGCGATGGAAGCCGAACGCCGATTCGTAGTAGAACGCCGCCTGCTTCGCGTTGCCGACCCACAACTCGACGTGGTCCCAGCCGTCAAGGGGCATGAAGTCTTCCGTCATGGCTCGGATTCTACTCCGGCCGTGGCCGGGGTACCCGCGGCGGCGTCTGCGGCCGAGACCTCGTCGAGGGTGCGGCGGAGCGCCTGCTCCTTCACGAAGACGACCGCGATCACCCAGACCCCCGCGGCGACGATCGCGGTGGCGAGAAAGGCCGGGTGGATCGCGTGCGCGAGCGCGGTGCGCTCGGCGGCCGGCAGCCGGTGGATCGTCGAGCCCTCGGCGCCGAGGTCGATGCCCCGCGGCAGCCCGTGGTTGACGATCACGCCCATGATCGTCACGCCGAGCGTCGCACCCATCTGCCGGCCGAACTGCGTCAGCGCGGTTGCCGACCCGATCACGGAGCGCGGGACCGCGTTCTGCACCGAGAGCACGAACACCTGCATCATCGAGCCGACCCCGACGCCGGCGATCAGCATGTTCCGCGCCGCCTGGCCATTCGTTGTCGACGAGTTCATCCGCCAGAGAAGCACCATGCCGATCGTCAGGACGACCGGCCCGAGCACGGCGTTCCAGCGGTAGCGTCCGGTGCGCGAGACGAGCTGCCCGGTCAGGAGCGAGGTGGTGACGGCGCCGAGCATCAGCGGCGTCAGCACGACTCCCGACGAGGTGGCCGACGTCCCGATCACCCCCTGCACGAAGAGCGGTACATACGAGATCGTCCCGAACATCGCCATCCCGGCGAGGGCCATGCACGCGATGCTGCCCGCCACGATCGGATTGCGCAGGATGTCGAACGGCAGGATCGGCTCCGCAACCCGGTGCTCGACGACTGCGAACGCGCCGAGCAGGGCGACGGAGGCAACGAGCGCGCCGATCACGTGCGGGCTGCCCCACGGATAGTCCTTGCCGCCCCAGACGAGGCCGAGCAGCAGCGCGGCGGTCCCCGCCGCAAGCAGGCCCGCCCCCGACCAGTCGATCGCGCGCTTCGTCCGCGCACGGCTCCGCGGCATCGTGATCGAGATGACGAAGAGCGCGACGCCGCCCACCGGCAGGTTGACGAGGAAGACCCAGCGCCAGCTCGTGTTGTCGACGATGAACCCACCGACCGCGGGACCGATGATCGAGGACGCGGCGAACACCGCTCCGATCAGCCCCTGCCAGCGGCCGCGGTCCCGCGGCGGCACGATGTTGCCGATCACCGCCAGCGAGAGTGGGAACAGGCCCCCCGCACCGATCCCCTGCACAGCGCGGAAGAGGACGAGCTGCGTCATCGAGGTCGCCGCCCCGCAGAGCAGGGAGCCGGCGAGGAAGAGCACGATCGCGATCAGGAAGAGGTTCTTCCGTCCGTGAACGTCGCCGAGCTTGCCGTACAGCGGCACCGTCACGGTCGAGGTGAGCATGTACGCGGTGAACACCCACGAGTACTGCGAGATGCCGCCCAGGTCGTTGACGATCTTCGGTAGCGCGGTCGCGACGATCGTCTGGTCGAGCGCCGCGAGCAACAACGTCACCATCAGGCCCGAGTAGATCGCCAGGATCCGCCCGATCGTGAAGTCGTAGCCGGGCGGCTGACGCTCGAGGCGATCACGGAGGCTCATCTCGAAAAGTTAACGAAGTTAATCACCTGGCGGTCCGACCGCCGGCCTGCGCGAGCGCTCGACGAGCACCGCGGCGAGGATCCCGGCGCCGCCGACGACCTCCCACCGCGTCAGGTGCTCCCCGAGCAGGACGAGCGCGAAGAGGACGCCGAAGAGCGGCTGCAGGTTCGAGAAGAGCGACGCGCGCGACGGGCCGACGCGGCTGATCGCCGTGAACCAGAGGATGTTGGTCAGGAAGAGCGGCCCGACGACGGCGAAGGCGAAGCAGATCCACATCAGGGTGCTGAAGTGAAAGCCCTGGTCGGCCGTCTGCGCCGTGCCGGAGATCGCGAGCGGGACCCAGCCCGCGAGGAGGACGAGCGAGCTGATCCGAAACGGCGAGTAGCGACGCATCAGCGGTGCGATCAGTACCGAGTACCCCGCCCACGTCGCCGCCGTGAGGATCGCGAGCCCGTCGCCGACGAGCCGGCCGTGGAACCCGCCCGAGCCCGACGCGACGAACCCGACGCCGACGAGCGAGACGAGGGTCGCGATCCAGAAGCTCCGCCCCATCCGCTCCAGGCCGACCGCCGCTGCGAGGACGCCGATGAAGATCGGCGTCATCCCGAGGAACAGCGTCACGGTCGAGGCCGAGGTCTTGTCGATCGAGTAGACGAAGCAGAGCTGGTTGCAGAAGATGAAGAGCGCGGCGAGCACGACGAGCCGGATGTCGCGGCGCGCGATCCGGAAGCTGCCCTCCCGGGCGTACGTGAACCCCCAGAAGAGCACCGTCGCGCAGGCGTAGCGGATCGTGGCGTAGGCGAGCGGGTGAAAGCCGTGCGTCAGGACGTAGCGCGTCACGGTCGAGTTGAGCGCCCAGAGCAGGACCGTGCCGAAGAGCATCAGGTCCACTGGGCTCACCCGCCGCACGTTTCCGACAGTAACGCGCGCTCGATCATCTAGGCTCTTGCGACATGACTCCGGAGCCGACACGCGACGACGTCGTCGCCCTCACCGGACCGGCGACGCCGCACTTCGCCTATCAGATCCGCGCCCGGCTGCGCGAGCTCGTCGCCGAGCTTCCGGCGGAGCACGACGTACGTCGCTACGCCGAAGCGCAGATGGAGCGGATGGACCGGCTGGGGTACGCGTCGTCGAAGGCCGACGAGGGGCAGCGCGAGTCGCCGGAGCGGATCGGCTGGGACGAGATCCCGTCGTCTGCGACCGCCGACGATCCGCTTCCTCGCCGCGCTTGAAGCGTCCCGCGTGAACGTCTTCATCACGGGCGGCTCGCGCGGCATCGGGCGCGCGATCGCACTTCGCCTGGCGCGCGACGGCGCGAAGCGGGTCGCGATCGGCTACTTCCGCAGCGACAGCGCCGCGGAGCGAACGGCCGGAGAGCTGCGCGCGCTCGGAGCGGAGACGACGCTCGTGCGCGGCAATGTCGGCTCGCCGCGCGTGCTCGAGCAGGTGGCCGGGCTCGGCCCACTCGACGTGCTGGTGCACAACGCCGCGAGCGGCGTCTCGACTCCCGCGCTCGAGGCGAAGGAGAAGCACTGGGACTGGACGCTGAACACGAATGCGCGCGCGCTCCTGCAGCTCGCGCAGGTCGCGACGCCGCAGATGCCGGACGGATCGTCGATCGTCGCGATCTCGTCGCTGGGCGCCCAGCGCGTGCTCGACAACTACACCCTCGTCGGAACCTCGAAGGCGGCGCTCGAGGCTCTCGTGCGCTACCTCGCGGTCGAGCTCGCCCCGCGCGTCCGCGTCAACGCCGTCTCCGGCGGCGTCGTCGAGACCGACGCGCTCGAGGCGTTCCCGAACCGCGAGGAGATGCTCGCGGCCGGCGCGGCGAACCCGGTCGGCCGGCTCGTCACACCGGAGGACATCGCCGGCGCCGTGGCGTTCCTCTGCTCGCCGGATGCGCAGATGATCCGCGGCCAGACGCTCGTGGTCGACGGCGGCTTCTCGCTGCGTGCCTGATCGGGCCCGCTAGAAGCGGAGCGGACGAAGCAGCCGGCCGACCGTGTCGGCCGCGACATAGCCGGCGATCCTCGGGTTCTCCTGCAGGCGCCGCAGCGAGTACTCGTACCACTGCACCCCGTAGGGGACGTACACCCGCAGGCGATGTCCCGAGGCAACGAGGGAGTCGGCGCGATCGGGACGCACGCCGAGGAGCATCTGGAACTCGTACCGGTCGGGTGGAAGGTCCCGCACGACACGCAGCGCCTCGCGGATCAGATACTCGTCATGCGTCGCGACCGCCACGTAGGAGCCCTGCGCGACGAGCGCCTCGAGGCAGCGGACGTAGTTCGCACGCACCTCGTCGAATCCGCGGTAGGCGATCGCCACCGGCTCGACGTAGATGCCTTTGCACAGCCGGACGTTCTCGAGACCGGCCAGGTCGTCCTCGGTCCGGCGGAGGTACGCCTGCAGGACGACGCCGACGTTCTCGTGGCCGGCGTCGCGGAGCTCCCGATAGAGCCGCAGCGTCCGGTCGGTCGTCGACGAGTCCTCCATGTCGATCCGCACGAACGAGCCTCGGGCTCTGGCGTCGAGCAGCACCGCCTGGAGGTTCTCGCGGCAGAGGTCGTAGTCGAGCTCGAGCCCGAGCCCCGTCAGCTTCACCGAGACGTTCGCATCGAGCCCGTTCGCGTCGATCCGCGCGAGCACGTCGTGATACTGGGCCGCGATCGCGTGAGCCTCGTCCGCGCTCGTGATCTCCTCGCCGAGCACGTCGACCGTCGCGAGCTTTCCCTTCGCGTTCAGCCTGGCGACGACGCGCACCGCGTCGTCGATCGACGAGCCTGCGATGTAGCGGGAGGACAACCGCTGCACGACGGGCTTCGGGACGGCCGGGAGGAGCCGGACGATCGCGCGGTCGAGGAGAGCCACAGGCGGGCGGCATGGTAGTGCAATCCGATTCGTGAGAAGCTCCGTACCGAACGCCATGAAGCTCACCCGTCCACTCATCGCCGCGGTTGCGCTCTCGGTCGCGCTCGTCGGCGCCGCCCTTGCCGGAGTCGTCGCCCACGCGACCGCAAGCGCGAAGACGATCTCCGTCACCGAGAAGGACTACCGCCTGATCCTCTCCAGCAAGAAGGTGCCCGCGGGACCGGTCAAGTTCGTGATCAGGAACGCGAGTCGCACGGCACACGCCTTCGCGGTTGCCGGGCCCGGCCTGAGGACGAAGCGCACGAAGACGATCGAGCCGGGCAAGTCGGCAACGCTCCTCGTCACGCTGAGAGCCGGCAAGGTCTCCGTCTGGTGCCCCATGCCCGGCCACGCGGCCCTCGGCATGAAGGCGACGATCACCGTGCCCGGAGCAGCGCCGGTTGCGGGCGGCGGCGGCACGACGACGTCGACCCCGGCACCGACCACGACTGACGGCGGCGAGGCCTGGGGGTAGGACCGAGCACCCTTCGCACGACCCCCGACGCGACGGCGGGATCCTCGATCCCGCCGTCGTTGTATGTCGGCTTCGCCGTGGCCTCGATCGGCGGGCCGCTCGCGCTCGGAGCGATCTACCTCCCGGGCACAGGCGACCTTCGCTCCGCCGGCCTGCTCGCGCTGATCGGCGCGGCCCTCTATGTGTTCCCGCTCCTCGTCTGGCTGCGCTACAGCGAGGAGATCGTCTCCGCCGGCGGCCTCGCCGCCTTCGTGGAGGCGGCCGTCGGGCGGCGTGCCGCGCTCGTCCAGGCGACGGTCTGGTCGATCAGCTACTTCCTCTATCTGCCGTACACGGTCACGGACATCGTCTACGAGATGCTCGCGGACATCTTCCCCGGGCTCGAGCCGTGGCGCTGGCTCGTCGAGGTGACCATGCCCGTCGTCCTCGTCGGCCTCGTGCTGTGCGGGACGATTCCCGTGCTTCGCATCCTCGCCGTCTCGGCGTCGCTCCAGCTCGTGCTGATGCTCGTGCTCGCCGGGGTGATGCTCGGCCATGTCGGCGCGCCCGGGTCGTCGTTCACCCAGGTGCCGAGCGCGCACGGCCTCGCGCGCGGGAGCGCGAACGTCGCACTGCTCTTCCTCTGCGGCAGCCTGCCGCTCTTTCTCGGCGCCGAGGTGGCCGGCGGCGGGCGCACGGTCAGGCGCAGCATCGCGGCGGCCGGCGCCGTCGTGGCCGCCTACCTCGTCTTCACCGCGTTCCCGCTCGCAGCGGTCGACCCGGCACTCTCGCATGCGAACCTGCCGGGCTTTGCGATCGCAGGCGCGTACTCCGGTCGCACGCTCGCGATCATCGTCGGTCTCGGGGCCGCGGCGAGCGTGGCCGGCCTGATCGTGGCGGAGTATCTCGCGCTGTCACGGCTTCTCTACTCCGTGACCGGCCGCCCGGTGCGAACCCTGCTCAAGTGGATCGCCGTGCCGTTCGTCGCCGTCGATGCACTCTCGATCATCGACCCGGACGGATTCGACGAGAACGTCCTGCGGCCGTCGCTCATCGCGCTCTTCGTCTCGCAGCTGATCGTGTTCGGGGTGTTCCCGGTCTACCGCCGGCGTCGCGGCACGCTGACGCCGGTCGACGTGCTGCTCGCGGCCGTGGCCTTCGCCCTCATGGCATGGGGCCTCTGGCGCGCGATCACCGGCCCCGTCGCGACCTAGCCTGGCTTACGACTCGCGCATGAACCCCTGGCGGGCCGCGCTCACGAGCGCCACCGCCTCGGGGAAGAGCACTCGCATCGCGTCGCGCATCGCGATCGACTGCACGTCGGCCGCACCCTGCACCTGCACCTGGGCGAGCGCGGCCGCGGTCAGCTCGACCGCGGTGTTCAGGGTCAGCGTCGCGAACTGCTCGCGCTGGGCTTCCTGCACCGACTCGGCCTGCTGCTCCGCGAACTCGCGCAGCCCGCGCAGGAGATCCTCGGGATCGCCGCCGAACGGGAAGCCGAATCCACCTTCCTCTGCCATGGGAGGCACGGTAGCGGAGCTCCTTCACGTCAGGTCGAGCAGGTAGCCGCGCTCGACGTCGCGGACGAACTCGTCGACGGCGCCGGTCGCCGCGCGGATCGCCTCGGAGAACGGCGACGAGAGCTCGCCGAGCGCCCGTTCGAGGGCGAGCGTCGCCGTGCCGACCGCGTCCAGATGCGCCGGCGTCGCGAGTCGCGGCGGCGCGCCGATCAGGCGCTCGAGCGCGAGCGCCGCCTCCTCGGCCTCCTCGATTCCCGGCGGCTGCTCGACCATGCGCACCTGCGCGAGCTGCGAGCGGAGCGCCTCGAGGTCGCCGCCGCCCGCCAGATCGTCCGCGAGCTCGCACATGGCGACGATCGACGCCGTGTCCCGCACGTCGACCCGGCGGTCGACCGGCGCAGCGGCCTCGTCGAGCAGCAGCCATCGCCGCTCCTCCCCCGGGCCGAGCGCGACGAGATAGAACCGACGCCCGTGGGCCGGCTCGGCGGGGAGCACGCCCACGACGCTGCCGTGGGCAGACGCAGCCGCCGCGATGCGCTCCAGGTCCTCCGCGAGCGTCATAGAGTCAAGCGTATGGATGCGAGAGCACTCTTCGCGCCGCTCGGCCCCGGCTACGACCGCTGGGGGTCCGTGCTGTCCTTCGGGCAGGACCCCCGCTGGCGGCGCTTCCTCGTCTCGCGGATCGATGCCGGGCCGACCGACACGGTCCTCGACGTCGCGACGGGGACGGCGGCGGTCGCGCTCGAGCTGGTGCGACAGAAAGACTGCTTCGTCGTCGGCATCGACCAGAGCCCCGAGATGCTGACCGAGGGCCGCCGCCGCGTCGTCCTCGCCGCGGCGGCGGGCAAGGTGCGCCTGCAGGAGGGCGACGCGCGGAACCTGCCGTTCGAGGACGGCCAGTTCGACGCGCTGACGTTCACCTACCTCCTCCGCTACGTCGAGGATCCCGGCGCGACGCTGCGCGAGCTCGCACGCGTCGTCCGACCGGGCGGGACCATCTCGAGCCTCGAGTTCGGAGTGCCGCGGGGCGCGTGGCGGCCGCTCTGGGAGCTCTGGACCAGGGTCGGCCTGCCCGGCGCCGGCAGGCTGATCGGCAACGGGTGGCACGAGGTGGGCGCCTTCCTCCACCCGTCGATCACCGGGTTCTACGAGCGCTGGCCGCTGCCGAGGCTGCTCGATGCCTGGCGCGCGGCGGGGGTCGAGAACGTGCAGGCCCGGCGGATGTCCCTCGGCGGCGGCGTGGTGACATGGGGACGCAAGAAGAGGTAAGGCCTGCGTGGTACGCGCTCCGCGCCGGCGGCGCGCGCGACTACCTGACGCTGCTGCACCCGCCGTACACGCTCTGGCACCTGTCGTACGTCGCTGCCGGCGCAGCGGTCGCACCGCAGTTCCACCTCGACCGGCTGCTCTGGGCGCTCGTCGCGTTCTTCCTGGCGATGGGCGTCGCCGCGCACGCGCTCGACGAGCTGCGCGGCCGGCCGCTCGCAACCCGCATCCCCGCCGCCGCGCTCGTGGCGATCGCGGTGGTCGCGCTCGCAGGGGCCGTGGCGATCGGGATCGGCGCCGCCGACGCCTGGGGTTGGGGCCTCCTCGGGTTCGTTGCCGTCGGGGCGGTGCTGGTCCCGGCGTACAACCTGGAGCTCGCGTTCCACACCGACCTGGGCTTCGCCGTCGCCTGGGGGGCGTTTCCCGCCCTGACCGGGTATTTCGTCGAGGCCCAGACGCTCAGGATCGAAGCCGTCGCGGTCGCCGTCTACGCCGTCGCGCTCAGCCTTGCGCAGCGCGCGCTCTCGACGCCGGTGCGCAGGGCGCGGCGCGAGCACCGGACGACGGCCGGCACGGAGCCGCTCGAGCGCGCGCTGCGCCTCTTGACGTGGGCGACGGTTGCGCTCGCCGTCGGTCTCGTCGCAGCACGCCTACGATGACGGCATGACCGCCGCCGCGATCGTCGCCGTCGCAGCCGCCCTCGCGGCGCTCGTTGCGCTCGTCGCGAGCATCGTCGTCCTCAAGAAGGTGCGATCGCACGAGCGGCTGCTCGAACGGGAGCTCGAGCGCGGCAAGGTCGCGTTCGACGAGGTCGTCGCCGGCGAGATCGCGCAACGGGCCGAGGAGCTCGAGCGGACGATGGCGCGGCTCCGGGCCGACGCCCTCTCGGGGCTCGCCGAGGAGGAGCGCCGCATCGCGGACGTCCGCCGACGCGACGTCGCGGAGCGCGAGCGCGACGCGACCGCCCGCCTGGGCGAGCAGCTCGTGGCGGCGCAGGCAACGGTCGAGCGGCGGCTCTCGGACTGGGCGAGCGACGTCGAGAAGCTGCAGCAGGGCCTGACGGACGACCTGAAGCGAATCGAGTCGCGGCAGAAGCAGCTGATGGCGGAGGCCAGCTCGAAGATCGGCCAGGACGCCGAGCGGCTCCAGGCGTCGGTCGAGGAGCAGCGGCAGCTCGTGACACGCCTGCGTGCCGACCTCGCGAACGCCGCACAGGAGATCGCGCAGCAGGCGAGCAACGAGCTCGAGCAGCACGCACTGGAGCGGCGACGTGCATTGCACGAGGTCGCCGACCGGTTGCGCAAGCGCGAGCACGACCTGAAGGAGCTCGTCGAGCGGGAAGGGAACGACGCGTCAGCTCGGATCCAGATGGCGCTCGGCGACATCGAGCGCAGGCAGGTCGAGCAGCTGCAGCGCATCGTGGCGCGCGAGACGACCCGCTACGCCGAGGCGGCGTCGCAGCAGTTCGACACCGCGACCCGTTCCGCGCGCGAAGCCGCCGCGCGGCGCCTGAGCCGCGAGCTCGATCTCGCCGTCGAGCGGTTCGCGCGCGAGGCCGAGGGGGTGCTCACGGAGCGGCTCAACCACGTCAGCGACGCCGCAGCACAGCGAGTCGAGGAGCGCCTCGCGCGCCTGCGCGCGGGGCTCGAGCGCCAGCGCGAGGACGCGATGAACTCGCTCGAGGAACGCTCGCACCAGGTCGAGTCGAGCCTCCGCGAGCGTTTGCACGAAATAGCGACCGATGCCGAGTCCGAACGGGCGGTTCTCGACGCCCGCCTGCACGAGCTGGCGCGTAGGCTGGACGAGCTCGCAACCAAAGCGTAAACCTTCTGTTTGCCGCCAAACTTTCCGAGGCAGGGTTCGTCTAGGACAGAGCGAAAACCCGCACACCATGCCGCAGACCCTCGAACAACCCCAGTCGGAGCGCGAAAAGGTCGAGTCCTGGCGCCTCCACGTGCTGATCGAAGCCGGCTATCCGCTGCCGCTCGCAGAGAAGCTCGCCCACTCTGAGGCCGATCTGCACCGGGCCGTGGAACTGACCCGCTCCGGCTGCACGTTCGAGACCGCCGCCGAGATCCTGCTCTAGCATCGACCGCGTGAAGGTCGAGGCGACGGACGTCGACGGGCGGAAGGTCTACACCGTCCGCGCGTTCAACCGAGGTCTCGCCACTTGGGTGAACCGCCTGCCGACGCTCTGGATCGAGGGCGAGCTGACGGAGCTCCGCCACCAGCAGCGCTGGGCCTCCGTGTTCTTCACGCTCAAGGATCCCGAGGACGGCGCCTGCCTGCCGGTCCAGATGCCGCGCGGACAGTTCGAGGCGCTCGCGCTCGGTCTGGTCGACGGCGAGCGCGTGCACGTCTTCGGCCGCGCCGAGCTCTACGAGCAGCGTGGCGAGCTGCGCCTGAAGGCGCTGTCGATCGAGCGCTTCGGACTCGGCGCGCACCTCGCCGCGCTGGAGCAGCTGAAACGGAAGCTCGCCGCGGAGGGATTGTTCGACGAGAGCCGCAAGCGCACGCTGCCGCGCTTCCCGCGGCGCATCGGGCTCGTCACCGGCAACGACGCGGCAGCGAAGCGCGACGTGCTCACGCACATCGTTCAGCGCTTCCCGCCCGCGAACGTCGTCGTCGCGGAGACGTACGTGCAGGGACCGCGTGCCGCCGCGGCGATCGAGTCGGCGATTGCCGATCTCTGCGCGTGCGGCGCCGACGTGATCGTGCTCGCCCGCGGCGGCGGCAGCCTCGAGGATCTGCTCCCGTTCTCCGACGAGCGTCTCGTCCGTGCCGTCGCGGCGTGCGCCGTGCCGATCGTCTCGGCCGTCGGGCACGAGCAGGACAACCCGCTCTGCGATCTCGCCGCCGACGTGCGCGCATCGACGCCGACCGCCGCCGCCCGCCTCGTGGTACCCGACCTCGCGGAGCTGCGCGCGCACGCGACGCGGCTGCGCGACCGCCTGCATCGCGGCGCGCAGCGCGCCGCCGAGCGGCACACGCAACAGCTCGGGCTGGCACACGAACGGCTGCGGCGCGCACCGCTGCTCGCGCTCGAGCGCCGGGGAGCGCGCCTCGACACGCTGCGAGCGAAGCTCGGCACGTTGAGCCCGTTCGCGACCCTCGAGCGCGGCTATGCGATCGTCCACCGGGGCGACGACGTCGTCCGGTCGGCGGAGCAGGTCGCGGCGGGCGAATCGATCGACGTGCGCGTGGCCGAAGGCACGTTCGGAGCAACCGTTGCCTGAGCACGAGACACCGAGCTTCGAGGACGCACAGCAGGAGCTCGAGTCGATCGTGGAGCGGCTCGAACGCGGAGACGCAGACGTCGACGAGCTGACGAAGCTGTGGGAACGGGGCGAGGAGCTCTACCGCATCTGCGCGGCGAAGCTCGAGGGCGTCCGCGGCAGGATCGAGGAGCTCGCCCGCTCCAACCCCGACGGCTAGCCGGCCTGCCGGCGCGCGAGCTCGTCGCAGAGCTCCTCGCCGAGCCGCACGAGGTCGTCCTCCGCGCTCTGCGGCCGGCCCGAGAGCGCATGTGCGGCGACCCCGTCGCGCACGATCCCGCCGAAGAGCTCGCAGCGAACACCGAGGCGCTCGCAGCGGCGCGCGACCGCACCGGGTGCCTTGCCCTCGAGCGTCGTCGCGTCGACCGTGCCCTCGCCGGTGACCACGAGCTCGGCGCCGCGGGCGCGCTCGTCGAAGCCGATCGTGTCGAGCACGAGCTCGGCGCCCTCGAGGAGGTCGCCGCCGAGCGCGGCGAGCGCCGCGCCGAGCCCTCCGCCTGCGCCGGCACCGGGCAGATCGCGGTACGGCGTGAGCTCCTCGAGCGCCTCGAGCCGCGCTTCGAGCTCGTCGATCGCCGCGGCGTCTGCGCCCTTCTGCGGTCCGAACACCCGTGCGGCACCGCGTTCGCCGAGCAGTGGATTGCGCACGTCGCACGCGACGCGCAGCGGAAGCCCGGCGAGCGCGTCGCCGACGACGGCGCGCAGCCCGGCGCCGCCGTCGACGGTGGCCGTGCCGCCGACGCAGACGAGGAGGGCCGCGGGACGGACGGCGAGCGCGGCGAGCAGCAGCTCGCCGAGCCCGCGGCTCGAGGTGCGCAACGGATCGCGCTCGTCGTCGCGGAGCCGCGGCAGCCCGATCGCCTGCGCCGACTCGACGACCGCAGTGCGGTCCTCGAGCAGCAGCCACTGCGCTTCGACGGGCCGGCCGAGGGCGTCGGACACGGTCGCCGTCTGCCACGTGCCACCGAGCGACGCGTGGATCACCGCCGCGGTTCCCTCGCCTCCGTCGGCAACGGGCACCTCCTGGGCCTCGACACCGTGGACGCGGCGCATCCCCGAGGCGAGCAGCGCAGCCGCCTCACCGGGCGAGAGCACGCCTTTGAGGCTAGCCGGAGACGCGAGTGCGAGCACGCTCGGGTTCCTCGTCGAGCATGTCCCCGACCGTCTCATCGGGCGAGTCCTCGATCTCCTTCAGCGTTGCGTAGGAGAGGCCCTCGCGCGCGAGGAAGATCAGCCCGACACCGACGCCCACCGACGCCTCGATCGCCTGCAGCCCGATTCCGAATGCGAATCCGCGGGCGTAGTCGACGCCGTAGTTGACGAGCGGAAAGGCGACCGCGATCTGCACGAGGCCGAAGTTCCCCGGCCAGAGCGGGAAGATCGTCGCGACGTTGATCAGCACCAGCACGAGCCCTGCGGCGGCGAGGTGCAGGTGGATGTGGAACGCGTACATCGACGCCCACACCGCGAGGAGCTGGCAGAGCCAGCCTCCGTACTGGAACGCGGCCGCGGTCGCCGCCGCGACCGGGGAGCGCATGATCGCGAGGCCCTGTCGCGCGCGCACGACGAGCACCCGAACCGGCCCGAGGCCGTCGAGCGCGTCACGGTGGCCGCGACGCGCGAGCACGACGCCTGCCAGGAAGAGCGCCGAGCCGAGCGCGAGCACGACCGCGATCGACGTCAGGGCCCAGCCCGGGATCTTCGCCGTCAAGAGGACCCAGATCACGAGCGTCGCCGCCGGGAAGATGTCGAACATCCGGTGGGCGAACACCGAGCCGATCAGCGTCGCGGTCGCGCCGCGGCGACCGGTGATCCGCCGGCGCAGGACGGCGACGCGTGCGAGCTCGCCGACCCGGCCGGGAAGCACAGCGTTCGCGAAGAGCCCGACCGAGAATGCGGAGAAGACGAGCGGAAACCCGGGGCGAGGCCGCTCGAGCGACTGCTTGATCGCCGTCTCCCACGCGAGGGCGCGGGCCAGCACGGAGAGCAGGTTGAGGCCGATCGCCGCGAACACCCACCGCCAGCGGACGACGGTGAACGCGTCGTGGACGAGATGCCAGTCGGGGCCGCGCCAGACGACGAGCGCGACCGCGACCGCGATCAGCGGCACGACCAAGAGGACACGCCAGCGGCCGTCGCGGAGGCTCACGCCGTCACCTCGAGATAGGTCTCTTCGAGCCTGCGGGCGATGTCGTCCCAGGCGTAGTTCTCGACGGCGTGGGCGCGCGCTGCGCGGCCCATCTCGACCCGCCGGTCCTCCGTCGAGAGCAGCTCGATCACCGCCGCGGCCAGGGCCTCGGGGTCGCTCGGTGGAACGAGCGTCGCCGCCTCGGGCACGGCGACCGCCGCGTAGCCCGGGATGTCGGAGGCGACCGCCGGCGTCGCGCAGGCGAACGCCTCGGCGAGCACGAGCCCGAAGCTCTCTCCGCCGAGCGCAGGCGTGACGAGCAGCTTCGCCCGCTCGAGCTCGTGCGTGCGCACCTCGTTCGTCACGATCCCCAGCACGTCGATGCCGGCCTCGTCGAAGCGCATGCGTGCGTGCAGGAGCCGGTACTGCAGCGGGTCGGTGCCGATCACGCGCAGTCGTGCGCGGGTCGCGGCGTGAATCGCCGGCCAGGCGCGGAGCAGCGTCGGCAGCCCCTTGCGCTGGTCGTGCCGTCCGACGAAGACGACGGCGTGGTCGCGGTCCGCAGGATCGCACCGCTCGGGGATGACGACGCCGTTCGGGACCACGCGGTAGGAGCCCGGCAGCCAGCGCGACGCCGACTCGGCCGCCATCGGCGAGACGGCGATCCGCGCGTCGACACGCTCCATCAGGAACCCCCAGAACCGGAGCGCCCACGGCATCCAGCCGAGCTCGCCGTGCGCGTGATGGGTGACGACGATCGGGCAGCGGGCGAAGGACAGCGCAGCGACGCAGACGGCCGGCGTCATCGGCTCGTGCAGGTGTACGACGTCGAACTGCTCGTCGGCGAGGATCCGCCGGATGCGGCCGACGCTGCGAGGCGAGAGCACGATGTTCGGGAGCGAGCCGTTCGCCGGCACGACGACCGACCTGCCGATCGCGACGATCCCGTCGGGCAGCGCGCCGTGCCGGCCGCTGCGCGGATGCAGGAAGCGGGTGAGCCTTCCGGGTGGGTCGTTGCCCATCAGGACGGTCACCTCGTGACCGCGCCGACGCAGAGCGGCCGCCTGGTGCTCGGAATGCTCGACCACCCCGCCCCAGTACGACCACGAAAACGGAACGACGATCCCGATCTTCACGCGGCGACCGCCGAGAACGCGCGCGCGAGTCGTTCCGCGCCGAGCTCGATCGCCTCGTCGCTGACCGCGAGCGAGATCCGAGCCCAGCCGGCGCCGCTCGGCCCGAACCCCTCGCCCGGTGCGACCGCGACACGGTGCTTCTCGAGCAGGGTCTCGGCGCTGAGCCCGGCGGGCAGCCGCAGCCACACGAAGAAGGTCCCCTCGCAGACGATCGGCTCCGGGATCGCGTCTGCCAGCAGGTCGCGGCGCCGTTCGTAGTCGGCGACGCGGACAGCGACGGAGTCCTGCGGCCCTTCGAGGGCGGCGATCGCCGCGCGCTGCAGCGGCTCGAAGATACCGACGCGGTTGTGATCGTTCAGCAGGTTGATCCGCTCGACGATCTCGGCGTTGCCGACGACGAAGCCGATCCGCCAGCCGGCCATCCCGTAGGTCTTCGACATCGACCACATCTCGACGCCGACGTCCTTGGCCCCTGCGGTGGCGAGGAAGCTCTCGGGGCGCCGCCCGTCGAAGACGATGTCCATGTACGCCCCGTCGTGGACGACCGCGCCGCCGGTCCGCCTCGCCCAGCCCACGGCCGCGCCGAAGGTGCCCGGCGGAACGCAGACCGCGCACGGGTTCGAGGGGTAGTTGAGGTACAGCGCCGCCGCCGCCGGCGCCGCGTCGAGGTCGGGCGACCAGCCGGCGTCGGGCCGCAGCGGCACGGTCTCGAGGCGGGCGCCCGCGAGCGCCGGGCCGGACGGATAGTCGGGGTAGTACGGGTCGGGGAGCAGGATCGTCTCGCCCTCGTCGGCGAGCGCAAGCGAGAGCTCGACGATCGCGGTCTTCGTGCCGGGGACGAGCGCGACCTCCCGCTCGGGGTCGAGCTCGACGCCGTACAGATCGCGGTAGCGCGTGGCCAGCGCTTCCTTCGTGCGCGTGAGGCCGCGGATCGGCGCGTACCCGTGCACGTCCGGGCGCACGGCGCTTTGCGCGAGCGCCTCCGCAACGTGCGGAGGCGGCCCCACCTCGGGGTTCCCCCGACCGAGGTCGACGAGCGGCGGCCCCTCCGCCGCGGCCGCGGCTGCGACGCGACCGAGGAGCGCGACGAAGTACTGCTGCGGCAGCCGGTCCAGACGGTCTGGTCTCGCGCCCATTTCCTGACTCTAACGAGCTAACTAAGGTTCGATCGTGAACCTCATCGAGGCACTCGCCGACGGGGTCGGCCCGCGCACCGCGGGCAGTTCCGCCGCCTCGGAGGCGTCAGAGCTGGTGGCACGCGCGTTCCGCGAGCTCGGCCTCGAGCCTCGATTCCAGGAGTTCGAGCTGCTCGCCTACGACGCGGACGAGCCGGAGCTCGTGGTCGAGGGCGAGCGCTGGGCCGCAGGCCCGTGCATGTACGCGCATCCCTTCGACGGCGCTGGAACGGTGCGGCGGATCGGTCAGCAACGCTCCCCGGTCGGCGACACGATGCTTCCGGTCTTCGCCGTGGTGGACGCGGGCGGTCGCGAGGCCGCCCGCCTGCTGACGAGCCCGTTCTCGACCGGCGCGATCCCGTTCATGTCGGCGCACGTCCACATCACGACGCCGCCGACGGCGTTCGTGTCGGCGCACGACTCGGGCCGGCTCGAGGACGGCATGCGCGTGCGGCTGAAGGTCGGCGGACGGTTTCTGCCGGGCCGCATCGAACGGAACGTGATCGCCGACATCCCGGGCCGCGACACGGACCACGTCGTCGTCGGGGCGCACTACGATTCGGTGTGGCGCGGCCCCGGCGCGGTCGACAACGCGTCCGGGGTCGAGGGCGTGCGCCGGATCGGCGAGGCCCTGGCCGGCCGCCGGCTCGAACGCGGTGTGAGGCTCGTGGCGTTCGCCGCCGAGGAGATCAAGCTGACGGGGTCGCGCTACTACGTGGACGAAGCGCGGCTCCGGGGCGCGTTCGACCGGACTGCGGCGATGGTCAACCTCGACTGCATCGCGCACGGGGAGAAGCTGAACATTCTCGCCTCGCCCGGCGCAACCCTCGAGCGTGCGACGGACATCGCGGCCGAGCTGGGTCTTCTCGACCGCTACGAGCTCGTGACGGGCCCGGCGACGGGTGGCGTCGACAGCCACTGGTTCGCCGAGCACGGGATTCCCGCGGTGACGGTCCTCCACTTCCCATACGACGAGTACCACCTTCCCGAGGACACGGCCGCGCTCGTCGACGAGCGCCTCCTCGGGGACGCCGTCGAGCTGGGCCTCGCGCTCGTCGAGGCGCAACTCTAGACTCGGCGCCATGTTCGAAGAGGGTCTCGCCGAGCTGCACACCCACCTCGGCGGCTCGGTCGCGTCGGACATCCTCTGGAGCCTCGCCCACGAGCAGGGGATCGCTTTGCCCGTGCGCGACTTCTGGGAGTTCGACCGGCTCGTCACCGTGTCGGATCCGCGCGGCGTCCCCAATCTCGATGCGCTCGACCAGATCTACCACCTGACCGAGTTGATCCAGTCCTCCCCGCTCGCGGTGGAGCGCAGCGTGCACGCTGCGATCGGCGGCGCGTACCGCTCGCAGCGCATCACCACCCTCGAGCTTCGCTTCAACCCGATGAAACGGAATCGCGGCGGCGAGCGCGACCTCGACCACATCATCCTCGCGGCCGTGCGCGGGCTCGACATCGCGTCGCTCGAGTATCCGCAGGTGCGCGCCGGCCTCGTACTGATGATGGACCGGACGTTCTCGGCCCACCAGAACATGGTGATCGTCGAGAAGGCGATCAGGTACGCGGCACGAGGCGTCGTCGGCATCGACATCGCGGGGCCTCGTCCGGACGGCGCGCGCTACGACTACACGCAGATCGTCGAGCACGTCGAGGTGGCCCGTGCGGCCGGGCTCGGCGTCACGATTCACGTCGGCGAAGAGGGCGGCAGCCACGGTGTCGAGGAGCTCGGCGAGGTGATCGACGCGCTCAGGCCGGATCGCATCGGTCACGGCATCCTCGCCGCGCACGAGCCGGCGTTGATGGACGCGCTGCGTGCCGCCGACATCACGCTCGAGGTCTGCCCGACGAGCAACATGCTGACGAAGGCGCTCGCCGGCGAGGCTGCCGTGCGTGAGACATTCCGCTCGTTCATCGAGCACGAGGTTCCGTTCACGATCGCGACGGACGGCCCGGAGATGATGCGGACACACTTACTTGACGAGTTCGACCTCCTGCGGCGCATCGGCGCGCTCGACGAGAACGAGCTCCGGGCAGCCAACGAGCGGGGTCACGAGGCATCGTTCGTCACGCGAGGAGTGCACGCCGCGACGTAGCCGCAGCTCGGCGGTGCGCAGCGGCAGATACACCGTTCGGCCGATAGCCGACCGGTCGCCGAGTTCATAGCTTCTCGCCATGCAAGCACTACGAGACCCGTCGGCGATCACGGACCGCCAACGGCAGGTGGTCGAGCTGATCGCACAGGGGCTGTCGAACGACGAGGTCGGAGTCGAGCTCGGCATCTCGCCGCGGACGGCGAAGGCGCATTGCGACGTGCTCCGGCAGAAGCTCGGCGTCACGCGGCGGAGACAGATTCCGGTCGCGTTCAGATTGCTGACGGGCGAGGACCCGTTGGCACGCCGCCTGGAGTCGGCGCGAGCCGACAACGGGGGCTGACGGCGAAGCGGCGTCCGCGGCGATCCCCTCCGCCGCGGACGCCCCGGCCCCTTGCAACGAGCCATAGGAGAGGGTTAGGTTCCCCTCGGCGAGCGGCGCGCCTCGGGGGGAGGGCAGGCATGACGGTGAGCATCGATCAACCGAAGCACCTCCGCAGAGAGCGCCGAATCATCGAGCGCCCGCGCCTGATCAAGATGCTCGACGACTGCGAGGCGCGCGTGATCCTGCTCCTCGCTCCCGCCGGCTACGGCAAGACGACCCTAGCCCGCCAATGGGCAAAGACGCTCAACGGCGTCGTCTGGCTCAGCCTGACGCCTGCTCACCGGGATGTTGCGCGATTCGCTGAGGATCTCGCTGCTGGGATCGATCGGATCGGCGGCAAAGCCTCAGGAATCGTCGGCGAACACATCCGGTCCCGAAGCAACCCGCAACGGTCGGCTCGAGAAATAGCGAAAGCTCTCGTGAAGCAACTCCACGACGCACGCGCCCAGTGGGTCGTTCTCGACGATTACCACGAGGTTGGCGCTTGTCCTGAGATCGATGACCTAACAACCGTGATCGTCGAGAACTCGGACGCTCGCGTAGTGGTCGCGTCCCGCGTCCGGCCTGCATGGGCGACGCATCGGCGCGTTGTCTACGGCGAATTTGCGGAGATTGGGAAGGTGCTACTCGCCATGGATGACGGCGAATCACGACAAGTCCTTGGCCCTCGGCCGGAGCTCTTCCCATTGATCGAGCGAGCTCAAGGTTGGCCGGCAGTGTTGGGCTTGGCGGCAAACACCAAGCGGGGGCAGCCACCAACGGATGTCCTCACATCGGAGCTCTATTTCTACTTCGCAGAAGAGCTTTACCAATCCGTCGGAGAGCAGCTTCAGCAGCAGCTGATCCGTCTCGCACTCATTCCGGAGCTAACTCAAGATGCAACCGCCAAAGAGCTCGGCAAAGATGCCACGGCAGTTATCGAGAGAGCCCAAGAGATCGGCCTGATGTCCGGCGATTCGAGGGACCTGCATCCCTTGATTCGCGAATTCCTTCTCGAGAAGCTCGCGGAAGAGCCGCGGGCGGAACAGATGGCCCGCAGGGCTGCACGTACATGCGTAGAGAGCGCACGCTGGGATCGAGCGCTGGAACTTGCG
>Ga0207657_10000432_pt1 | contig 44554 bp, 39 predicted proteins | sample KBSC33metaG_FD_184316 | JGI IMG/M metagenome (GOLD analysis project Ga0207657, IMG submission 184316) | Corn rhizosphere microbial communities from Kellogg Biological Station, Michigan, USA - KBS C3-3 metaG (SPAdes) (version 2) | ecosystem: Host-associated > Plants > Roots > Rhizosphere > Soil ... | reverse complement strand
GAGCTGAAGACCAAGCCGACGCAGCACTCCGTGCGCGAGCTGATGGAGATCGGTATCCAGCCCGACGTGCTCATCGTGCGCACCGAGCGCCCCGTTTCCGACGAGATCAAGCGCAAGATCGCGCTGTTCTGCAACGTGGAGTTCGGAGCAGTGATCGAGAGCCCCGATGTCCGGACCATCTACGCCATCCCGCTCACCTTCCGGGAGCAGGGGCTCGACGACAAGGTGCTCCAGAAGCTGGGACTCGATCGCCCCGCACCGGACCTCGCGCCCTGGCGCGAGATGGTACAGCGCGTCGTCCAACCGCGGGAGCGCGTGAAGATCGCCGTCGTCGGCAAGTACACCGACTTCGTCGACAGCTACAAGAGCGTGCAGGAAGCGCTCATCCATGGCGGCATCGCGAACGACGTCGGAGTGGACATCAGTTGGGTATCGAGCGACAGCTTCACCAGCGCCGAGACGGCGCGTGAGATCGTGTCACGCTACGACGGCTTGCTAGTGCCCGGCGGTTTCGGCGTCCGGGGGGTGGAAGGAATGGTGGAGGCGATCCGCGAGGCACGTGAGTCCGGGGTGCCGTTCTTCGGTATCTGCCTCGGCATGCAGACGGCGATCATCGAGTTCGCCCGTAACGTGTGCGGGCTGGATGACAGCCACTCGTCGGAGTTCGCTCCCGACTGCGCCGATCCCGTCATCTCGCTCATGGAATCGCAGCAGCACGTCACGGACATGGGTGGCACGATGCGCCTTGGCGCCTACCCGTGCCGCCTCACTCGCGGCAGCCGCGCGGCCGAGGTGTACGGGCTGGCCGAAGTGAGCGAGCGGCACCGGCACCGCTACGAGGTCTCCAACGCGTACCGCGACACCTTCATCCAGCACGGCCTTCGGCTGAGCGGCCTCTCCCCGGACGGGCAACTCGTGGAGATCGTCGAGCTGCCCGATCATCCCTGGTTCATCGGCTGCCAGTTCCATCCCGAGCTCCAGTCGCGTCCGACGCGCCCGCACCCGCTGTTCGCTGGCTTCGTCGCGGCGGCGGTGGGCGCCAAGCGCCGCCGTCGAACAGAGCACGAAGCTTCGCCGCACGCGGCCACGGTGCGCGCCTGATGTCCGTACGCTTCCGGCGCGACGCGCTGTTTCTCATCGCCGGTCCCTGCCAACTCGAGGACGACTCGCTCAACCTGCGCGTCGCCGAGCATCTCGCGCGACTCGCGGAGAAGGTACCTGGCGGCATCATCTACAAGGCCAGCTTCGACAAGGCCAACCGGTCGAACCCGGGCGCGAAGCGCGGACCCGGACTCGAGCAGGGATTGGCCGCCCTCGAACGAGTCCGCAAGGCGAGCGGTCTGCCCGTACTCACCGACGTGCACCTGCCCGAGCAGTGTGCGCCCGCGGGTGAGATCGTGGATGTGCTCCAGATCCCGGCATTTCTTTGCCGTCAGACGGACCTGCTCATGGCGGCCGGCGCCACCGGCAAGCCGGTGAACGTCAAGAAGGGGCAGTGGATGCACCCCGAGGGAATGCGCGGCGCGGTCGAGAAGGTTCGTGCCGGTTACACGGAATCCGGTCGCGCGGGTGCCGCAGAAGTCGCCGCCACCGAGCGCGGCACCTTCTTCGGCTACGGTGATCTCGTCGTCGACTATCGCGCCTTCTCGCGCATGCGTTCGGCCTGCGACGCACCGGTCATCTTCGACGCGACGCACAGCGTGCAACAGCCCGGTCGCGGCGAAGGTGGAACGAGCGGCGGCGCACGCGAATTCATCCCCGCACTGACCTTCGCCGCCTGCGCCGTCGGGGTGGACGGTCTCTTCATGGAGACGCACCCCGATCCTGCCAATGCGCCCAGCGATGGCCCGAACATGATGCCGCTCGAACAGCTGGATGCGCTCATCCTGCGCGCGGTGGACATCTGGCAGAGGGCCCGCGCATGATGGACGAAGCGCGCGCGCGCTCCATTCGCCTCGTCGGGCTCGACGTGGACGGCGTGCTCACCGACGGCGGCATCTACCTCGGTGCCGTCGAGGGCCAGCCGATGGAGTTCAAGCGGTACGAGATCCAGGACGGGCTCGGCATCCATTTCATGCAGCGCGCCGGCATTCGCGTCGCGATCGTGACTGGACGGGTGTCGGAGAGCGTGCGCCTTCGCGCCGCGGAGCTCGGGGTGGATGACGTGTCCCAGGACCCCCAGGCGCAGAAGCTTCCGGGCTTCCTTTCCATGCTCGAACGGCATGGCATCACGCTCCCCGAGTGCGCCTTCATCGGCGATGACTTTCCCGACATGGCAGTGCTGCGCCGCGTCGGACTTCCCGTGGCGGTGGGCAACGCCGTGCCCGAAGTGCGGGCCGCATGCGCGCTTCAGCTCGAGCGTCGCGGGGGGCACGGAGCAATTCGGGAATTCGCCGAGCGGCTGCTCAAGGCGCGTGGCGAGTGGGACTCCGTCACCGAGCAATACGTGGCCGAACGTTCTGTGCTTCCTGCGGAGCGGCGCGCGTGACACCGGACGAAATCATCGAGCGCGGCCGACGCGTGATCCGACTCGAGCGCGAATCGCTCGTGGCCGTCGAGGAGCGACTCGGCGAATCGTTTGCGCGCGCCGTCCTGATGATCGCTGAATCCAAGGGACGGGTGATCGTCGCCGGCGTGGGCAAGTCGGGACTGATCGGCCGCAAGATTGCCGCGACCCTTACCTCGACCGGCACACCAGCGTATTTCCTGCACCCGGTCGAAAGCGCCCACGGCGACCTTGGGCTTGTCGGGTCGGACGACGTGGCACTGCTGCTCTCCAAGTCGGGTGAGTCGGACGAGCTGCTCATCCTGCTCGAACACCTCCAGGGCCTCGGTGTACGAACGATCGGCATCACCGGCCGGGCGGATTCCTCGCTCGCGCGGTTGAGCGATGTCGCGCTGGACGCGTGGGTGCCCGAGGAAGCCTGTCCGCACGACCTCGCGCCGACCACCAGCACTACGGCCGCGCTTGCGGTCGGCGACGCGCTCGCCGTGGCGTTGCTGGAGCAAAAGGGTTTTCGCCGCGAGGACTTCGCTCGTCTACACCCGGGCGGGGCGCTGGGACGACGGCTCATCACGCGGGTGGACGAGGTGATGCTCACGCGCCCGCTCCCCGTGCTGCAGCCGGGCGCGACCCTTCGTCAGGCGGTCGTCGTGCTGGCCGAGCAGCGGGGCATCGTCATCATCACCGACGCTGGAGAGACCGTGCTGGGCGTGCTGACTGCTGGTGACCTCACGCGATACATGGAACGGGAGGGCGATGTGCTCGCCCAGCCCGTTGAGCGGATCATGACCCGCCAGCCACGCAGTGCGCGGTCGGGTGAGCTGGCGAGCGCCGTCAGCTACCGGATGGAGACGAACGGCATCATGGCCATGCCCGTGCTCGATGAGCATGAGCGACTCGTCGGCGTCGTGCACCTGCACGACCTGCTCCGGGCGAGGGTCGCCTGATGCGCCCACTCCTTCTGCTCGCTGCGATGAGCGTCATCGCCGTCGGCGGTTGCTCGAGGAAGGGCAGCAAGCCGCCGGTGAAGACCGGCGCTTCTCTCGCCGACAGCGCGGAGCAGGTGATGCAGAATGTGCGTTACGTGCTCACGAGCGAGGGCGTGCAGCGCGGCGAGCTGTTCGCCGATTCAGCGTACATCTTCGATGACAACTCCCGCTACGTCCTGAAGAACGTGCGGACGACGTTCAATACCGCCGAGGGCGTGAAGAACGGCACGATGAAAGCGGATCGTGGGAAATACAATCTGCGGCAGCAGGTGCTCGAAGGCTTTGGCAACGTGGTGATCACGAACACGGACGGACGGAAGCTCACGTCGCCGTACGTGAAGTACAATCAGGCGCTGAACGAGGTCTCGAGCGATACCAACTTCCGGATGGTCGGACCCAGAGACACTCTCGCGGGGATCGGATTCAAGGCGGACCCACAGCTCAAGCACGTACAGGTGCTGCGCAATCCGCGTGGCGGTGGCAGCTTCACCCTACCTGGTCAGTGAAGTTGCGCGCCCTCCTTGTTCTCGCAACGCTCCTCGCCGGTGCTCCGGTCGTCCTCGCGCAGGGCGCCGGAGCGCCGACAGGTCGCTGTCAATTGCAGTTCAGGGCCGAGCATCCTCTGAACTCCTACCAGCTCCCGAGCGGGCAGCGGAACAACTTCCTCGGTGGCAACGTTGTCGCGACCTGCGAGAGGCAAGGACTGCGGCTCCGAGCCGATAGCGTCGAGTCGTACGGCGATGAGAGCCGTTTTGTCTTCATCGGGCACGTCGACTACCGCGACCCTCGCCTCAAGCTCAAGTCTGACCTCCTCACCTATTTCCAGCGCGACGAACGTGTTCTCGCCACCCAGCACGTCGTCGCTACGCTGCCCAGCGGCTCGACTCTTACCGGTCCCCAGGTCGAGTTCTTCCGCGCCGTACCGGGCGTTCGGCAACAGCAATCCGCCACCGCCATCGGCCGCCCCACGATCAATCTCGTCGAGCGTGACTCCGCCGGCCGCCCACAGCCGCCGGTGAAGATCACCGCCAACACCGTCTACCTGGTGAGCGACAGCATCGTCTCCGCCGTTGGCCAGGTCGTCGTCGTTCGCCCCGAGCTCACCGCCGTCGGTGACTCGCTCTACGCCGACGGGGGCATCGGCCTGCTGCGCATGATGCGCCAGCCGCGCATTACCGGCACCAAGGGTCGCCCCTTCACGCTCGTCGGCGAGACGATCGATCTCCACACGAGGCAGCGAAAGCTCGAGCGCGTGCTCGCCAAGAACGACGCGCAGGCGCACAGCGAGGATCTCGACCTCAAGTCGGACACGATCGATCTCCGTGTGAGTGCCGATCTCCTGCAGCAGGCCACCGTGTGGGGAAAAAGCCGGGCGCATGCGACCTCCCCGACTCAGGACATGGTCGCCGATTCAATCAACGTCATCATGCCGGCGCAGCACGTCCGGGAGCTGCACGCCGTGCGGAACGCGATCGCCGAGGCGATGCCCGACACCACGAAGTTTCACACGAAGGAGAAGGACCGCCTCACCGGCGACACCATCGTTGCGCACTTCGATTCTGTTCCTCCGAAAGACACCACCAGCAAGCCGAAGATTCGACTCCTCGTGGCAACGGGAAATGCCACGTCACTGCAGCATCTCGCACCTCGCGACACCTCGCTCTGCCTGCCGGCCATCAACTACGTGACGGGTCGTCAGATCACCGTGCACTTCGACTCGGCGCAAGTATCGACGGTGAAGGTTACCAACAAGGAAGCTGCGGAGGGCGTGAACCTGGAGCCGGACTCCACTGCCGAAGGCGCGCGCTGTCACCCGCGCGTTGTTGCGGGAGCGGCTGCCGCCGATTCCGCGTCCAGGGTACCGCCAGCCGGACGGCCGCTGCCGAGCCGTCCGCCCACCAACCCACCGCGCGCCGCCACGCCGCCGGCCGTCGTCCCGAAACGTCCATGACCACGTCGGCCATACCCGCTCGTCTCCAGGCGCTTCTCGAACGACTCTCCAACGGAGATCGCTCTACCGCGCTGGCGTTGCACGCGCTGGTGTGCGCCGCCGACTCGCGCGGTGTGGCTACCTTCGACGACGTCGCCGTCTACTACCGCAAGGATCACCTCGCCGCTCAGCGCGCAGCGGGCCGCGACGCCGAACGCGAGGCGGGTGAGCTCAGCATGGATCAGGTGCGGGCACACCTCGCGCGATCGGTGTTGCCGCGCCTGGCGTCGGAGCAGATGATCGTCCTTCCGTCGGCCGACCTGCAGCCCGAGAGCACCATCCGGATCTCCGAGCGGATCTGGAACGATGTGGTCGTGGTGCGTCAGGAGATTGCCGACGCGCTTATCCAGACTGGAGAGCATTCAGCAGCGCGTGATGGACGTCCCACCCCCGTCTCCACGCCAGCCGCGACGAGCGTGCTCGAGGCGAAGGGACTGGTCAAGATGTACCGCCGGAGAAGGGTCGTGAATGACGTGGCCCTCCGATTGCAACAGGGCGAGATCGTCGGACTGCTGGGTCCGAATGGCGCAGGCAAGACCACGACGTTCTACATGATCGTCGGGCTCATCCAGCCCATGTCGGGCCAGATCACGCTGGACGGGGCGGATATCACCAACATGCCCATGTACCAGCGGTCACGACTGGGAGTCGGCTATCTTTCCCAGGAGCCGTCCATCTTCCGGAAGTTGTCCGTCGAGGACAACATCGTGGCAATTCTCGAGACCCTCCCGCTCACCAGGGAGGAGCGCGACAAGCGCCTCGAGACCCTGCTGGGCGAGTTGAAAATCGAGCACCTGCGTCAGAGCAAGGCGTTTCAGCTGTCTGGTGGAGAGCGGAGACGCCTCGAGATCACGCGGGCGCTGGTGACGCAGCCGAAGTTCATGATGCTGGACGAACCGTTCGCCGGCGTTGATCCGATCGCCGTGCACGACATTCAGACCATCGTCGCAGGGCTGCGCCACCGGGGCATCGGCGTGCTGATCAGTGATCATAACGTGGAGCAGACTCTGGACATTGTGGATCGCGCCTACATCATGTTCGAGGGGCAGGTGAAGGTCTCCGGCACCGTGCGCGAGCTCGTGTTCGACGACGAGGTGGCGGACATCTATCTTGGACCTACCCTCACGGCGCGCCTCCGTGCGCGCTTCGCGACCGAGACGCAGGGCACAGGAGAAGTCGCATGAGACCCGGCCTCGGCCAGCACACGCAGCTCAAGCAGGAGCTCAAGATCAATCCTCGCCTCTACCAGGCGATGGATCTGCTCTACATGCCCCTGCTCGACCTGCAGCAGCACCTCAAGCAGGAACTCCTCAACAATCCCTTCCTCGACATGATCGAGCCGGAGGAGGAGGACGAGGAGGAGGGAGAGACGCAGCAGGAAGAGGCCACTGCGGAGACGGAGGCGGAGAAGGAGGAGAAGGGCGAGATCGACTGGGAGGAAATCCTTCTCGACGGCTTCGACGCGGGCGGACGCCGCGAGGAGCACGAGGAGCGCGAGTACTACGAACCCGTCACTGTCGATACCCGCGACCTCTCCGACCACCTCCGCGACCAGGTGAGCCTGCTCGACCTCAGCGGCCGGCAGATGTACCTCGCCGATGAGTTCATCGGCAACATCAACGAGGACGGCTACCTTGCCTGCGGCCTCGAGAAGATCGTCGAAGGCGCCAACGAGAGCGTCACCAAGGCCGCCGAAGCCGCCGAGCGCGACACGGAGGACCTGCCGCTCTACACGATGGCCGAGGCCGAGGACATGCTCGCCATCATCCAGAGCCTCGACCCGCCGGGCGTCGGCGCGCGCGACCTCCGCGAGTGCCTGATGCTCCAGCTCCGCGAGGCCGGGCTCGAGCACTCGGTGCCCTACCGCCTCGTGCGCGACTGCTTCGACGAACTGATCGCCCACCGCTGGAGCGAGATCTCCAAGCGGTTCGGCATCAGCCCGGTGGATGTGCAGAAGGCCGCCGACGAGATCGCAAAGCTCGATCCCAAGCCGGGCCTCGTCTATAGTGACGCCAGCGACAACTACATCATCCCCGATCTCATCGTCGACAAGATCGACGGCAAGTACCACGTCTTCCTCAACGACGCCAACCTTCCGCGCCTGAAGCTCAGCAAGGCCTACCAGGAGATCGCGCGCGACAAGAAGAAGTTCGACGGAGAGAATAAGGAGTTCATCTCCAACAAGCTCAACTCGGCCAACTGGATGATCCAGGCCATCGAGCAGCGTCGACAGACGATGCTCAAGGTGATGAACTACATCGTCGAGCGGCAGCGGGAATTCTTCGAGAAGGGCGTGCAGTACCTCAAGCCGCTCACGCTCCGCGAAGTCGCTGAGGTGATCAACATGCACGAGAGCACGGTGAGCCGCGTGACGAACGAGAAGTTCGTCCAGACTCCACGCGGCGTGCTGCCCCTCAAGTTCTTCTTCTCCTCCGGCCTGTCGACCACGGCGGGCGAGGACGTCTCGGCGCGCGGCATCAAGGCGCAGATCCAGAAGCTCGTCGCCGATGAGGACTCGAAGCATCCGCTCACCGATCAGGCCATCGTCAACATCCTGAAGGAGGGCGGCGTGCAGATCGCCCGGCGTACGGTCGCCAAGTACCGCGATCAGCTCGGCGTGCTCTCGGCCCGCATGCGCAAGCGTGTATGAGCGGGGGCGCATGACGACCGAGCGCCGCGAATCACTCGTGGCGTACGCACCGCTCGCTGAGCCGCGGCGCGCCGAGGTGTCGGTGCTCGTGCCGGCGAAGGATGAAGCGGAGAACCTGCCGCTGTTCATGCGGCTCGCCGCCGACGCGTTCGCGGCGCATCCGGAGACGTCGTACGAGGTCGTTGTCGTGGACGACGGATCCACCGACGACAGCTGGGAAGTACTCCAGCAATTGCAGGCTCAGTATCCGTTCCTTCATGCCGTTCGGCATCGCGCGAAGCGCGGCATCGCCGACGCGCTGCGAACCGGCTACCTGAACGCGAGCGGATCGGTGCTGGTGTTCTATCCCGCCGACCTCCAGTTCAAGCCGGAGGACATCCCGCGGCTCGTCGCGCCGATCCTCGCTGATTCGGCCGACATGGTCACTGGCTTCAAGGAAGGGAAGTACGAGAAGGCATTCGTATCCGGCATCTACAACAGGCTGAGTCGGACGCTGTTCCACGTGCCGGTGAAGGACCTGAATTCGGTGAAGGCCTACCGGCGCGAGATCATGGAGAGCCTGCCGGTGCGGCCCGACTGGCATCGCTACATGATCGTCATCGCGGCTGCCGAGGGATTCACCGTGACGGAGATTCCGGTCCCCCTCAATCCGCGCCATGCAGGGAAGTCGAAGTTCGGCTTGTCGCGCATCCCGGTGGGAGTGCTCGACATGCTCTCGGTGTGGTTCGAGCTCCGCTTCGGCAAGAAGCCGCTGCTGCTGTTCGGCATGCTTGGCGCAGCGCTGTTCGCGCTCGGGCTTCTCGCCGGTGTCGTCGCGCTCATCGTGCTGCTCGTTGCAGGGGAGGGCGTGCGCGCCGTCTGGACGTTGATCCAGACCTGCCTCATCCTCGGCAGCGTGCTGTTCGCCACCGGCCTGCTCGGCGAACAGATCGCCGGCCAGCGCGCCGAGCTGCGCGAGCTGCGGCGTCAACTCGACGAGGTGCGGTCCGCCGAACATTCCGACGCGTAACCGCACTTCATGCGCGTCCTCTTCCTCACCCACTCGTTCCCGCGCTTCGCCGGGGACGCCGCCGGCGCATTCATCCTCCGGTTGGCCACCGCACTCGCCGAGCAGGATGTGGGAGTAACCGTGCTCGCGCCCGCGACACCTACCGCGCCTTCGCGCGACGTGATCGACGGCGTTCCCATCACCCGCTTCCGCTACGCCCCGCGCGCGCTCGAGACCCTCGCCTACGAGGGCAACATGGCGACCCAGGTGAAGGAATCCTGGAGCGCCAAGCTCGGACTCGTCGGGCTGCTGGCGGCCGAGTTGAACGCCGCACTCGCCGAGACGCGGCGCGGACGGTATGACCTGTTGCACGCACACTGGTGGTTTCCCAACGGCGTCGCCACAACCGTGGCTGCGCGCTGGCGAAACCTTCCCTTCGTGACGACGCTCCACGGTTCAGACGTGCGTCTCGGCCGCACCATCGGGCCCGCGCGGCCCGCGATGCGCCAGGTGCTCCGTCGTTCGGCGAAGGTGACCGCCGTGTCGCGCTGGCTCGCTGACGAGGCGCAGCAGGTTGCTGGCGGTGAGATGCCGGTCGTTGCGCCGATGCCGGTGGCCACGGAGCTGTTTTCGCCCGACGCCACGCCCCGAGGCGATGCGCTCCTGTTCGTCGGACGCCTGACCAGGCAGAAGGGCGTCGACATCCTGCTGCGCGCGCTGGCGACGATTGCTCCGCACGTCACCCTCGATGTCGTCGGCGATGGAGAGGAGCGCGCCTCGCTCGAGGCTCTCGCGTCCTCGCTCGGCGTTCGCCAGCGCGTCCGCTGGCATGGCGCGAAGCAGGCATCGGAGCTCTCCTCGTTCTATCGCCGCGCGGCCGCGCTCGTTGTGCCCTCGAGCGAGGAAGGTCTCGGGCTCGTCGCCGTGGAAGCGCAATTGTGCGGGACCCCGGTCGTTGCTTTTGCTTCGGGCGGCGTGGTGGACGTGATTCGCGACGGCGAGTCGGGCATTCTCGTCGCGGAGCGGACTCCCGATGCGCTCGGCCGCGCCATTGTCAGACTACTCGCGACGCCCGAACGAGGCGCTGCGCTCGCGCGTACCGGCGCCGTGCTGGCTCGCGAAGCGTTCGCCCCCGACAACGTGGCGCGGCGATACGCAGACATCTATCGCGAGGTCATCCAGCGTGACGCTCACTAGTCGGCGCACCCTCCGATACCTGAGCTGGATCCTCGCCGTCGCGGTCGTGGTGATCGTCGGCCGCGAGCTGGGGCGGGGACTGCTCGAGCTCCGGAGCCACCCGCTTCCACGCGCCCCGAGGTGGGGCCTTGTGCTGCTCTCGGGCGCCGTATTCCTGAGTGGCCATGCGGTACTCGTCCAGACGTGGCGAAGCATGCTCGCCTGCTGGGATGCGCGCCTGCCGTTCTGGAGCGCGGCGAGGATCTGGAGCGTCTCCAACCTTGCTCGATATCTGCCAGGCAAGATCTGGAACATTGGCGCCATGGGCGCGATGTCGCGAAACGTCGGCGTCTCGCCGGTGGCCGCTTCGGGCTCGGCGATCCTCAGCACCCTGGTGAATCTTCTGGCAGGATTTGTCGTCGCCGTCGTGGCCGGACGTGCGCTGCTCGAGCAGTCGTCGCACGGCCGAGGGGCGATCGCACTTCTCGTGATCGCGATCGCGGCGTTGATGCTGCTCGCCGCGCCATGGCTCATGCCGCGCCTCGCGCCGATCGCCGGGCGAATTGCGGGTCGCACCGTGGAGGCGACGCTTCCAGGTCGCGCAGTGGTCTATGCATTGATCGGCAACATCGTCGCATGGCTGCTCTACGGCGCGGCGTTCCAGCTGTTCGTGCTCGGGCTTCTCGGGTCGCTGGCTGGCGGCTACGCGGAGTATCTGGCAGCTTATACCATCTCGTATCTCCTCGGTTATCTTGCGCTCTTCGCCCCAGCCGGAATCGGGGTGCGTGAGGGTGCGATGGTGACCGTGCTCACCTACGCCGCACTGACGACGGCGCCCGAAGCAGCGCTGGTCGCTCTCACCTCTCGCGTCTGGCTGACGCTGCTGGAAGTCGTTCCCGGTTTCGTATTCTGGACGCACGCGGCAGTAAACCGTCGCTCACCGACTCGCGATCCCTCGGATGCCCCGACCTGAGAACATTTCCGCGGCGCCCATCTCTCCGGCGCCGCGCTTCGCAGCAGGATGGGCCGCGCTTGCCTACGCAATCGCGACTCTGCTGGTGGCATGGCCGGCGCTCCTCGGACGCTTCCTCGTCAATCCGCACAGCGACCAGTACATCGCCGGCTACGCCTACCGCGAGTTCGCTGCCCAGTCCCTGCGCGCAGGGCAGGGGATACCGCAGTGGAATCCCTACCTGTTCGGCGGCCTACCATACGTCGCCGCCATGCACGGCGACATCTTCTATCCCACGGCGCTGCTGCGGATGATCATGCCAACCGACGTCGCCATGACGTGGGGCTTCATCATCCATCTCTTCCTCGCCGGCTTCTTCACCTATTGCTTCCTTCGCGCCTGGGGACTCGGCTTCTTCCCCTCGCTGGTCGGCGGGATGGCGTATCTGCTCGGCGGTCCGATCGCGTCGTATGCGTCACCCGGACACGACGGAAAGCTGTTCGTCAGCGCTCTACTCCCCCTGGCGCTGTGGCTGCTGGTGCGCGGCATTCGCGATGGCAGGAAGTGGACGTGGGGCGCATTCGCCATGACGATTGGCTTGGCGGTTCTCAGCCCACACCCGCAGCTCCTCCAATACCTCCTGCTGACGTCGGGCGCCTTCGCGCTCTTCCTCGCGCTCGGCCGCGACGCCACTAACGTACGGCTCGACCGCCGCACCGCGGTCCGCCGCCTGGCCTTTGCCCTCGGCGCGGTCCTCATCGGGATGGCCATCGGCGCCATCCAGTACGCGCCAGTGCGCGAGTACGTCGCGTACTCCCCTCGCGCCGGCGGGCGCGACTACGCCTACGCCACCTCGTTTTCCTTTCCGCTGATCGAGCTGTTCAACATGTACCTGCCGCAATTCACCGGAATGCTCGACCGGTACTGGGGCCCGAATGGTATTCATCTCCACAGCGAGTACATCGGCGGCTCGGTCCTGCTGCTCGCATCGGCTGCTTTCGGTGGTGACGCACGCCGCCGCTTCCGGTGGTTCTGGATCGGGGTCGCCATCGTTTCGTTCCTCTGGATGCTCGGCGGAAGCACGCCGTTCTTCCATCTCGTGTACGCCATCGTGCCGGGCACGAAGTTCTTCCGTGCACCAAGCACGATCATCTACGTCTTCTCATTCGCGGTGAGCATGTTCGCCGCGCTGGGCACCGAGCGCCTGCTTGCCGGAGCGCTTTCGCGGCGTTTTCTCCTTGGATGGCTCGGCGCGGCAGCGGCGATTGCCGTACTGGCGTCGGTTGGCATTGTAGGAGCGATGGCGGAATCAGGCGCGCGAACCGCCGGCGCCACGCTCATCCCTCAGTATGCCGAGCAGGCGGCAGAGCAGTGGGCCTCGCGAGCGAATGCCAACGGTGCCGAGGTCATCCTCGGTGCGTGGCGGAGCTTCCTGTTTGTTGCGCTCACGGTCGCGGCTGTGTTCTGGTACCTGCGCACGCGAGCCAGTGTCACGCTCGTTGGCGTAGCGCTCGCGGCCATCGTCGCGGTGGACCTGTGGAGCATCGAACGCGAGTACTGGATGTTCTCGCCGCCGGCAAAGGTGCTTTACGCCAGCGACCCGGCGCTCGACCTCCTCAAGAAGCAGACGGAGCCCGGCCGGGTGGTCGTCTTCTCCCAGGGCGACTCCGGCATCGCCAGTGCGGACCCGTACTTCGGCTCCGGCAGCGGCACGCACATCGGAACAGGAACGGGACTGATGGTTCACGGTATCCGTTCCGCCACTGGCTATCACGGCAACGAGATTGGCCGCTATCAAACGCTGATGGACATGCGCCTGTCGAACGGAGCGCCGGCGCTGATCAGTCCGACTTTCTGGCGCCACGAGAACGTCCGCTACCTCTACACGAACGTCCCGATCGCTGATACCGCGCTCACCCTCCTGACGGGCCCCGTTCGCAACTCGGCGGGTTCGACTGTCTATCTCTATCGCCTGCCCGGTGAGAATCCGTACGCGTGGACGGTTCCGGCGATTGCCAAGGCGCCGGATAGTGACGCCGAGGCCGCCGTGCTCGACCCGCGCTTCGACCCGGCTCGCATCGCCGTGTTCGATACCTCTGCGAACGTGCAGCCGAATGCCGGCCAGATCCCGCCGGAGCCACTCGCGATCTCCGCCTCGACGTCCAGCTTCGGACCTGGGCGCGCCGAGATCGCCCTCAGCGCGCCCGCGCCCACCGGCTCGGCGCTGGTGGTGTCAGAGAACTACTTCCCGGGCTGGGTGGCCACGGTGGATGGCAAGGTGGCGCCCACCTATCGCGCCGACTTCAACCTGATCGGCGTGCCCCTGCCAGCCGGCGCGAGGTCCATCTCACTGCGCTACCACGACCCGGCGGTCATGACAGGACGCATCATCACCATCATCGCGCTGCTCGTCGCGCTTGCGGCGCTCGGAGCAGGCCTCGCCGCGGACCGGAGGCCGAGCATTGCCTGAGCGCGCCCTCGTCATCGTTCCGACATACAACGAGCGGGAGAACGTCCGGCGGCTCATCGAGTCGGTGCTCGCCCAGGATGAACGCATCGACATGCTCATCGTGGACGATGGCTCCCCGGATGGCACCGGCAGCATCGTCGCGGAGATCGGGGCGTCGAACCCGCGGGTGCACCTGCTGTCGCGGCCGAAGAAGATGGGGCTGGGAACGGCGTACGTCGCTGGATTCCGCTGGGCGCTGGCGCGTGATTACGCTTACGTCCTCGAGATGGACGCGGACTTCTCGCACGACCCTGCGCACCTTCCGCAGTTCCTCGCTGCAATCGAGAACACCGACCTCGTGCTTGGATCGAGGTATCAGGAGGGCCGCGTCACGGTGGTCAACTGGCCGATCAACCGCCTCATCCTGAGCTACATGGCCAACGTGTACGCCAGGGCGATAACCGGTCTCCACGTGTGGGATGCGACGGGTGGGTTCAAGTGCTTTCGCAGGTCGGTTCTGGAGTCCATCGACCTCGATCACGTGCGGTCGAACGGCTACGCGTTCCAGATAGAAATGACTTTCAGGGCCGTGAGAAAGCACTTCAGGATTGCCGAGATCCCGATCGTCTTCGTGGACCGGACCGAGGGCACGAGCAAGATGTCGCCACACATCGTGCGGGAGGCGGTGTGGATGGTCTGGCGCCTGCGCTGGTGGGCGCTACGCGGCGTGATCTGACGCGCCTTCCAACGAGATACGCCATGCTGCCGAGCGGTCGGACATTCTACAAGATGAGTGGGTCGGGGAATGACTTCATCATGGTGAACGCCATGGCGGAGCGGGCCGGGAAGCTCGCCGAGCCGTCCACGGTGCAGTCGCTATGCGCGAGGGGTACCGGAATCGGTGCCGACGGCGTGGTCTTCCTGGAACCCTCCACCGCGGCTGAATTCCGCATGACCTACCTCAACAGCGACGGGTCGCGGGCAGACCTGTGCGGTAACGCGTCGTTGTGCTCGAGCCGGCTCGCGACTGAGCTCGGAATCGTCTCGACGTCGGAGTTCCGCATCGAGACCGACGCCGGGATTCTCGCCGCTCGACTGCGCGGTGACAGGCCCGAGGTAGATCTCCAGCCAGTGACCGAGGTCAGTCCGCGCCTGCCATTCCGGCTGGAGTCAGGCGAGCGCTGGGTGGGCTTCGCGCTCGCCGGGGTGCCGCACCTCGGTGTCCGCTGCGACGACGTGGATGCCGTCGATGTCGTCGGCCGAGGCCGTCCACTCCGATTCGATCGGTCACTGGCGCAGGGTGCCAACGTCAATTTTCTGTCTCCAGACGGCAGGGGCGGCTGGCGGATCCGGACTTATGAGCGTGGCGTCGAGGGGGAGACGCTCGCCTGCGGAACCGGCGCCGTCGCGTCCGCGACACTGCTCGTCGAGTCCGGTGAGGCGGAGAGCCCGGTGCAGCTGACGACCCGGTCCGGCAGGACGTTGGCGGTGCGTCTGCGAAAGAGCGACCGGGGCTGGGAGCCGTCACTATCGGGCGAAGCGAAGATCGTCTACGAGGGTCGGTTCGGCGAGACCTGAGCTATCAGGGTCCGTCGCAGGCAGCGGAAATGGCGCTTACCAACCAGCGAACGCGACAGCGAACGCGACAGTCGTGTTCACCCCGTCTCCTCTTCCTCACGCGTCGAATCTCCCATCCCGTGACAGAGCGAAACTGCTCGAGGTTGCGCCTGTAAGATCATGCAGGGCAGCCGATTCCGACAAGTCAGGGACGCAACGAGCACCAGTTCTCCACATTTCTCCACCGGCGTTAGTTTACATAATACATCTTATACGTACTGTGTTCATGCCGTTCAGCTCGCTGCTGTCGCTCAACTGGCCGGTTCCCCGGTGCCTACCTCACCGCGTCCCAGTGGCTCAGCTGATCAGCGATTCGCGCGTCTCCGCCGGCCTGGCCTGCGTTGCTCGAGTCCGAGATCAGCGACAAGGAAAACCGGACCGACGAAGCGAGTCGTCAGTCCGGTTCCAGTCGCGTCAGGCCGAAGTCGGACTGTCAGGCTGGGCTGCGGTCTTTGGAGTTGTCCCGGTTCAGCTTTGGGCCGGCTGCGCCGTCAATGCGCCGAGCCGAACCTTGGCCTCTGCGGCCGCTGCCGGGTTGTCCTCCTGCTTCGCCAGCGCCTCCCAGATCTTGCGGGCTTCCGCGTTCTTGTTGGCCGCCATGTACGCATTCCCGGCCCGCGCCAGATAGAACGCCTTCTCGCTCGGCATGTTCGTGGTCGAGGACGCAGCCTCGTACTCCGCTGCCGCTTCGGCAGCTTTGCCCAATTGCGAATAGGCGTCGCCAAGCAGCCCCTTGGCAGCCGCGGCATTCGGACCGTCCAGGCGTGCGGCGAAACCCTTCAAGTAGTCGGCCGCGCCCTGGTAGTCGCCCTTTTCCAGTTTGAGCTGGCCAAGCATCAAGCCCGCCTCAGCGCCAGCCGTCGTCCCGATGTACCGGTCAGCGACCTTCTGCAGGTCCGATTCAGCGAGCGGCACGTTGCCGGACGCGACCGACTGCTTGGCAATCAGCAGTTGACGATCGGCGTTCTCGAGCTTGATCGCCTTGGCGCGCGTGTAGTACCAGCCGCCGGCAATGGCCGCCAGCGCAACGACGGCGCCGATGCCGACCCAGCGCGAGTTGACATGGAACCAGTCCATGAAGCTTTCGACCCTGGGCTGGTCGCGAGTCGACTTGTCGGTAAGAGGATGGGTCATGACGTCCTGAAGTTGTTGGAAAAGCCGCACGTTGCGGCATGCCCCTGGGGTGATTCGAACACCCGGCCAACGGTTTAGGAAACCGCTGCTCTATCCACCTGAGCTACAGGGGCGGGTTGGACGATGCCGTCGCGGAGTGGCTCGGGCGTCCTTCGGGTGGCAACCCTCAAACTTATCCGACCGGCCCGCCAACACCAGTGGCGTGCTGCGACATCCGTCACGCGTCCGGGGCGCACGGCCGGCGAGTGTTGGGGATGACTTCTCTCTGCCTTCCGCGCGTCATCCAGGGCGGGACGGGCGTCGCAGTGTCCGACTGGCGCCTCGCCAATGCCGTCTCCCGCGCCGGCCAACTCGGCGTTGTCTCCGGCTCGATGCTCGACACCGTCTTCGTGCGTCGCCTACAGGATGGTGACGAAGGCGGACACCTCCGCCGAGCGATCGCCGCCTTCCCCGTCCCCGACGTTGGCGACGAGATCCTGCGACGATGCTTCCGGTCGGGCGGGCGCCTCGCGGGCGTGCCGTACAAGGCGTTACCGATGTACAAGCACTTGATGGGTGACACGCGCTAGCGGGTGACGGTGCTCGCCAACTTCGTCGAGGTCTGACTCGCCATGGAGGGACACAGCGGTCCGATGGGTCGGGACTCGCGCCGGACCTCAAGAGTCGGGTGTTGGGCGCGCTGCCCGATGGGTCGGTCGTCCTTCGCACGAATCCGAGGGGGTCACCGACCGGCTACCCGTTCAACGTGGTCCAGCTATCCGGCGACGCCGAGCGCGCGGCGTCGCGCCGGCGCGTCTGCGATCTCGGCTACCTGCGCGTCCCCATTCGTACGAGCGAAGGACGCACCGTATATCGATGCTCGGCGGAGCCTGTGGATGCGTTCGTCGCCAAGGGGGGCGATCTCGCCGATACCGGGGGCCGGCGCTGCCTCTGCAACGGTCTCACGGCGAACATCGGTCAGGCACAGCAGCGCCCGGAAACGAACAGCGAGGAGATCCCGCTCGTGACGAGCGGCGATGACCTGCTCACGCTCGAAACCTTTTCCGCAACGCGGCCCGGGTACACGGCCGCGGAAGTGATCCGATATCTGTGTACCTGAGCGCAACGCCAGGCGCGATGAAGTACACTACTGGAGCGCTTCGTGTGGGTTTTCCATGGGGGTAGTGTACCGACGTGAGTGACGAGCAAGGCAAGGAACCGACAGCGGTAGGGCCGGCAGCTGCACGATTTTCTGCGACCGGAAGCGATGATGCGACTGCGACCCGCGAGCGCATCCTCACCGGCGATCGCCCCACCGGACGACTTCATCTCGGGCACTTTGTGGGATCGCTGCGAGAGCGGGTCCGGCTCCAGCATTCTCACGACCAAACGGTGCTGATCGCCGATCTTCAGGCGCTGACGGACAACGCAGGCCGCTCCGCTGACGTGCGGGGAAACATCGTGGAGGTGGCGCTCGACTACCTCGCCGTCGGGATCGATCCGGCGGTTACGACCATCGCGCTCCAATCGGCGCTCCCCGACCTCGCCGAGCTGACGGTGCTGTACCTCAACCTGGTGAGCGTCGCCCGGCTCGAGCGAAATCCTACCGTGCGCGCGGAAATCGAGCTTCGCGGATTCGCTCGCGACATTCCCGCCGGGTTCCTCGCTTACCCGGTGAGTCAGGCCGCGGATATCACCGGGTTCCGGGCGACCCTCGTGCCGGTCGGAAACGATCAGCTGCCGATGATCGAACAGACGAACGAGATCGTGCGAAGGATTGCGCACATCGCGGGTCGGCAGATCGTTCCCGAGTGTCGTGCCCTGCTCTCTCACACGCCACGACTGCCCGGCGTCGATGGTCGCAAGGCGAGCAAGTCGCTGGGCAACGCCATTCCTCTCGCCGCCACCAGGGACGAGATCCGCACCCTCGTTCGCGCCATGTACACCGATCCCGGCCATGCGCGCGCGAGCGATCCAGGCACGGTCGAGGGCAATGTCGTCTTCGCCTACCTCGACGCGTTCGATCCGGATGGCGAGGCCGTGGCCGAGCTGAAGGCGCACTATCGCCGTGGCGGACTGGGAGACATGACGCTCAAGCGCCGACTCGAGGAGGTGCTCGAAGAGCTCATTGCGCCGATCCGCGACCGGCGCGAGATCCTCGCCAGCGATCCGGAGCGGGTGCTCGATGTCGTTCGCGAGGGCACCGAGCGCGCTCGAAATGTGACCGCCGGAGTGCTGGCCGATGTGCGCGAGGCCTTCTCACTCGATCTTGCGTTCTAGCCCGCGTAGGTGGCAAGTCACTCATGTTGCCGAGTCGGCTCGAAAGCGCCGAAGCCGGCGGGCGAATCGCCGGACGTTGAGAGACGGATCATGCATCTCGCTACATCCCTGATCGGCCCTCCCTGCGACGGCGCTGGATTGTCACATAAGCCGCCACCGTGCATCATATCTTACGCGGCATGAGGTCCATATCGGGAGTCTTCCCCGACTCCTGTCAGCGTTTCCCTCCGTCCCGAGGAAGGTTCTGAACCTCTCGACCACCCGAAAGCTGGCTCTCGCGTCGACGGCGGGCATCCTGCTCGTCCTCGGCACAGGCGCGCTGAGTCTCCTCAGCCTTCGGCGAATGGATGAATCGGCGCGGATGGCCGTGCGCACCCAGGCGGTCCGAACGGCTCTCCAGACGGTTCGCGTTCGCCTCGCCAGCACGGATGCGTACGTCCTGGGCGCCACCCGCAGTCAGTCGCGGGCGAACTCCGCCGAGCTGACAGCGCGACTCAGTGAGGGGAGAACCGCGCTCGGAGAGGCCACTCGGCTCACCGGCGATACACCAGCACAGACGGCGCGTCTGAAGGAAGCATCACGCCTGCTCGACGCTCGCCAGGCGATCATCCCGCGCGTGCTCGCGGGGACGAGCAGTCCCCCGGGTGTGCTCTCCTACGGCGACTCGCTGTCCCGCGTGAGCGCTCGACTGGGCGCGGCGCTCGACAGCGTGGAAGCGCACGAGGATGACACGCTCGCCGCACGGCTCACCGATCGGGTAGTTTCAGCGAGACTCACCGCGCTGGCGACACTCGCCCTGATGGTGATTGGAGCGGGGATCGGCCTCGTCGCGGACCGCTCGATTCGACGCGACATGGAACGCCGTACGACCGCGGAGAATGCGCTTCGCGCGTCCGAGGCGAAGTTCTCCGGCATTCTCGCCATCGCCGCCGAGGCGATCATCACGGTGAACGAGCAGCAGCGAATCGTACACTTCAACCAGGGCGCGGCCGACATCTTCGGCTACGAACCGGCTGAGATGATCGGCAAGCCGCTCGAGCTGCTGCTGCCGCTCAGTGCACGCGGAGTTCACGCGCGCGAGGTCGCGGCGTTCGGTGCCTCGCCGGAGAGCGCACGGCGCATGGGCAAGCGTCGGCAGATCGCCGGCCGCCGAATCACGGGCGAGGAGTTTCCTGCTGAAGCGTCCATCTCCAAGCTCCAGATCGACGGACATTTGCTCTACACGGTTGTGTTGCGCGACGTATCTGATCGGCGCCGGATGGAGGAACGGCAGCGGTTCCTCGCTGAGGCGAGTGCGGCGCTCGCGACATCGCTCGACGTGCAGACGACGCTCGACGCGATCGTACGCCTTACCGTGCCCGCGATCGCCGAAGCCTGCGTACTCGAGCTGTGGTCTCCCGACGGGGATGAGGATGCCAGTACGATCGGAGCGGCCGCGGGGTCGCCGGAGCAGCGTGAGCGACTGCGGCGGCGTTATCTGGCTGGTCGCTGCGAGCCCGGCGCAGGCGTCGTCACGGCGGTGCGGCGAACCGGGAGGGCGAAGCGCATCACGCTCGCGGAGGTTCAGCCACCCGAGGGGGGCCTCGAGCTCACGCAGATAATTCGTGATCTGGGCTTCCAGGCAGCGCTTGTCATGCCCGTGAAAGCGCGTGGCAGCGTCCTCGGCGCGCTCACCCTCCTGTCAGCGCAGCATGACTTCGACGAGTTCGACTCGGAGCTTGCCGGCGAGTTCGCGCGTCGGGCGGCGCTCGCACTGGACAACGCACGACTCTATGAAGCGTCGCGTCGTGCCTCGCGAGCCCGGGACGAGGTGCTGAGCGTGGTCTCTCACGACCTGCGCAATCCGCTCAGCGGTATCACCATGTGCGCGAGCGTCCTGCTCGATCCGGAGCCAGCGCCCCCGGACAGCGTGCGTGCGATGGCAGAGGTGATCCGGGAATCGGCGCAGTGGATGGGACGTATCATCCAGGACCTGCTTGACGTCTCGCGGATCGAGTCCGGCCGACTGCCGCTGGAGCGCGCACCGGTAGAAGTGTCGTCGGTGCTCCAGGCGATCGAGGACCTCATGCGACTGCAGGTGGAGAGTGCGGGTCTGCAGCTCGTTGTCGATCCTGTCGGCGGACTCCCGGTGCTCGACGCAGATCGTGAGCGAGTGCTGCAGGTGCTGCTGAACCTTCTCGGTAATGCGGTGAAGTTCACCCCCGACGGTGGACGCATCTCAGTCGATGCCTCGCTGGCGGATGGCCCATCGACGCGGGATGACGGAGACGAGGTGAGATCGTTCGTGCGCTTCAGGGTACGCGACACGGGCGTGGGCATTTCGGAGGCACACCTGCCGCACGTCTTCGATCGCTTCTGGCAGGTTCATGTCACCGGACGTGCGGGTGCCGGACTCGGGCTGGCCATCGCGAAGGGCATCGTCGAAGCCCACGGAGGCGCGATCTGGGCCGAGAGCACGCTTGGCGAGGGTACGACGTTCGCCTTCACCATTCCAACGAGTGCGACGAACGCGAGCGAGGCGCAGCGAGGACCGCGTCCGGCCTGACTGCGCGGCGCCGGGCTCGCGTCGACGCGCTATGGCCGCTTACCCGCCGGCGGGACGACCAGCACCGAATGTCGCCCGTCTCGCACGAGATCGGTGCTCACGCTGCCGAGCATCCAGCGGTCCACCCGCGAAAGACGAGCGCTGCCGGCTGCGATCACGTCGGCCGATGTGGTGTCTGCGTACTCGATCAGCAGCTCGGCAACCTGTCGCTTCATCTCGTGGTGCAGCACTACGGATTCCACCGTAAGGCCGTCAGTACCGAGTTCCCTCGTCGCGCGATCGAAGCCGGCCTGGACGCCCAACGCGTGAATCACTCCCTCTCCGTCATCGGGCGGATACATCGCAAGCGGCGGGACGTAGGCGAGCACCAGCCTGCCATCGCGCGGCAACAGCGCTCGAGCCACCGCCGCGGATGACAGGCTCGCGCTGCTGAAATCGATCGCCGCGAGAATCCGCTTGGGCAGATGCCGCAGCTCCGGAGTGACGCCGAGCACCGGACATGACGCTGTCCGGATGACGTTGAGGGTAGTCTCGTCGTTCACCACGCGGTCTGCGCGCCCGTGTCGACGGAGTCCCATCACGATCATCGCGGCATCGATTCGCGACACCTCGCGCACGATCGCGGCCGCCGGAGTGCCGACACCCATCCGGACCGGCCAATCCACTTCGTGGCCGAGCGTGGCGGCGAGGCCTCGGCGCACCGCCTCTGCCTGCTCTGCATGCACGCCGGGTCCCACGACCTCGCTGGACAACTGAATCGCCGCGTCGAGCGGGGGAGGAATCGGCGCGCCGCGGGTGTCGAGCACGACAAGAGTATGCACGCGCGCACGAAGCTCTATCGCCAGCGCCTGGGCGACGTGCGTCGCGCCCGCCGAGGCCGGTGAACCGTCCGTCGCGAGCAGGACAGGTCGGCCGGAGAGGCTGAAGTTGGTCGGCTGCGGGTTGCTCATCGGCTCCTCCGTGAAAGGCGGATTGATCGCTGGCGTCTCGCCGTCAGCACACTCGGGGGCATCGGTCGCTCAGGGACCGACGAAGTCGACCATGCAACGGCCGGACCGCGTATCGAACTCGACTCGCGCATCGCGTCCATCCGCGTCAGTCACCGTGTCGATGCGATGGACGCCCGTGATGCGGTGGGTGAGGTGACTGCCGACGACGTGCGGATCGCCGAGAATGATGTCGGCGCGCTCGCCTCGACGATCGTAGTCGATGGCCAGGAGGAGATAGCCGCGGTCCACGCTCTCGACGGCGCCCGGTGATGCTGCCCCGAGAGCGAGACGTGTCCGCCGGCCGGCGTTGCGCTCACTCACCGCGTGCAGGAGCGCGCGCCACTCCGTGGGATCGGTGCTCTGTCGTACCTCCCCGAAGGTGAGGCGCGCATCCACGTCGTCATCCTCCGGGCGTTCCGGTGCGACGAGCACGCAACACGGCGCGCCCCTGATCAGCGCGGTCGAAACGCTCCCGACGAGCAATCGCTCGACAATGGAGTGCCGCCGCCGACCACAGGCGACGAGATCTACCTCCTGCTCTTCCGCGTAGCGCAGCAGTGCGCCGACGGCATCGCCTCGCAGCGTGATAGTGTCGATCTGAACGTCGCCCGCATCGGGCAGCGCGCCAAGGAAGCGTGCGAAGAGCGTGCGCGTGCGACGCTCGCGCTCCTGCTCGGCGCGGATCGCTCGATCGTCGAGGTGGCGCGCCGCGCTCTCGACATGAACGAGGGTGAGGCGACCGCCACTGTCGAGCATCTCCAACGCGGCGACCGCGGCACGCACGCTCGCCTGGCTGAAGTCGACCGCCACGATCACCCGCTCGATCGGCGGTTCGGCGTACGGTGGGGCGACGAGGACGACGCCTTCGGCGCTGCGGACCACCTCGAGTGCACGCTCGCCGTAGAGGAAACGACCGAGCATTCCGTGCTGGCCGGTCCCGATCACGATCACGCTGGCCTGACGAGCCGCGGCGGTGGCCGCGATCGTCGATCCCGGCGGCCCCTGGGCGACATCGACGCGAGGCTCAGTGGCCGCGCCAGGCGCCGTCATGCGAACTCGCAGGTCGCTCGCGACCTCCTCGCGCTCGCGCTGATAGTACTCATCAGGCAGCTGGGGCAGGCCAGCCACCACAGTGCCCATGTCGCCCATCTCGATGACGCTCATCGCCTGCAGCTCGGCGTGACGTCGCGTCGCGAGCCAGCGCGCCATCATGATGGGAGTGTCCCCGCCGTCGAATGGCTTCAGGGCAACGAGCACCGGACCCGCGTACCCGGCCGGGGCTGCAGCCCCGGTGCTTTCGAGAACAGTCGCGTTCGTCATGACGAGCTCCCGCGTTTCGTCCCGCAGTCCCCGGACGCTCCTCTGCGGACAGTCGTAGACCGCGCCGGCGTCCGACGCTTGTAAAGTGCCTGGTCTCGAGTGCATTGGCCGTCAGGCGAATCGAGGAACTCTCGTCGGCAGTTCCCTTCCGTCGATCAGGGAAATCTTCCGACGCGTACGCGTCATGAAGGATCAGCGGCTGGTGCGCAGCGCGTTCAGGATGACCGCGACGTCGAGCGCTTCCTGGAGCGCTGCTCCCACCACCGGGGTGATGTAGCCCAGCGCCGCGACGACCATTGCCAGCGCACTCAGGCCGAGTCCGACGCGAATGCTCTGTCGAGCGATGCGCAGAGTTCGCCGGCTGAGGCGAATCATGTCGGCCACTCGAGTGACATCGTCAGTGAGGATCACGACGTCCGCCGCCTCGGCAGTGATGCCGCCGCCGTGGGCGGCGAGCGCGATGCCGACGTTGGCCGCGCTCAGTGCCGGCGCGTCGTTGGTGCCGTCGCCGACCATGAGCACGCGCTCGCCGGCGTTCACCAGCTCGTTCACCACGGCGACCTTGTCTCCCGGCAGGAGCTCGCCGCGGGCATCGGCGATACCGACTTCCTTCGCAACGGCCATGGTGTGGGACGTGCTGTCGCCGGACAGGAGCAGCGTCCGCGTGATGCCGAGCTGGCGAAGTTGCCGGAAAAATGTGGGGAGGCCGTCGCGCAACTTGTCCGCGAACTCGATGTATCCCTCCCATTTTCCGTCGACGACGACGAAGGCGCGCAGGCCGGGCTCCCGCACCCCATTCGCCGATGCCGCCTCGCTCTCCCGCGCCCCGGTCGCCACGAATGAGCGCGCGCCAACGCTCACGATGCGACCAGCCACCTCGCCCCGAACGCCTCGGCCTGCGTCCTCGATCACCTGGTCGGCATTGGCGAGTGGGATGCCGGCGGTACCAGCCGCGCTGACGATGGACCGGCCAAGAAGGTGTCCCGAATGATTCTCCACGGCCGCGGCGAGCCGGAGAATTTCTTGTTCCGGCATCGCACCCAGCGATACGACCCGGCTCACCTCTGGCGTACCGACCGTGAGCGTGCCGGTCTTGTCGAAGATGGCGACGCGCGCCGCAGCGAGCTGTTCCATGGCACCGCCCGTTCGCACGACGACGTGCGCGCGCGCCGCCCGGTTGACACCGCCGATGATCGCGACGGGCGTGGCGAGAATGAGTGGACATGGCGTGGCGACGACGAGCACGGCCAGCACGCGGTCCCAGTCGCGGCTCGCGGCAAACGCCAGCGCGCAGACGAAGAGGGTGATGGGCGTGAACCACACGGCATAGCGATCGGCCAGACGCTGCAGCGGCGCCTTGCTCGCCTGCGCTGAGCGCACGAGTTCCACGATGCGCGCATACTGGCTTTCGCCGGCGACGGCGGTTGCGCGGATGGTGAGCGCACTCTCGAGGTTGAGCGATCCGCTCAGCAGCGTCACGCCGTCCTGTGCCTCGAGTGGAAGTGGCTCGCCGGTCAGGCGCGACGTGTCCACGTGTGAGAATCCATCCACCACGATTCCATCGCACGGAACCATCTCGCCGGGTCTCACCAGCAGCAGATCACCCGCCTCCACGGCCTCCACCGGCAGGTCGCCCACTTCGGTTTCGTCGACGCCACGCAGGCGGTGCGCGATCCTCGGCGCATCCTCCTCCAGCGCGCGCACAGCGGCCGACGCGCGCCCCTCGGCGTACTCGTCGAGCGCTTCGCCACCGGTCTGCATGAGCACGACGACCAATCCAGCGAGCGGGCGCACGAGAACCACGGCGACCACGACCGCCAGCATCGCAACGAGATCAGTGGCGAACTGGCCACGAACTGCCTGGCGCACCGTCTGGAGCACCACGGGCATGCCGAGGACGATCAGGCCAACCAACCAGATCCGATTCGCGACGTCCGTCGACTCGAGCAGCCAGGCGACGAAGCCGACGACCAGCCAGGCCAGAGCGGCAGCGGGCAACAGCCACGCCCTCCAACGGCGAGCTACGCCGGGCTTCGGAATCGCGGCGACGGACTCGACACGACGCGGTGACGGAGCGGTAGAGACGGTCACATCACGAGGATAGCCAGGAGGAAGCGGGAATGCCGTCGGGACTTCCGCCGTCGCCTGTGGGTCGCTTCCCGACAGCGGGCGACGTGGCTCGGCTACATGATCAATCGGAGCGCTGCATCGGCAACCGTTCGGGCATCGCGGGCGGCCGCGGACTTGCATGCCCGGCTCGCGCCGACGAGACCCACGAGGGAAGCTATCCCCAACGCCCCGACGGGGGGCGCTCCGCCCCTTCTCGAACCGGAGGACGAGCATATGCCAGCGCCGGCGCCGCAATTTCGCGAGCTCACGAAGGATGAATGTCTTTCACTCCTCACTCGCCACAACGTCGGACGCATCGCGTTCACCAGGCATGACAAGGTGGACATCGAGCCGATCGGCTATGTCAGCGACGGAGAGTGGATCTTCGGCCGAACGAGCGCAGGCACCAAGCTCACCACCCTGCTCCACCACCCATGGTGCGCCTTCGAAACGGACGACGTCCGCGGCATGTTCGATTGGGACAGCGTGGTCGTGAAAGGCACTTTCTATCTACTCGATCCGGAAGAGGGATCGCCGGACACATATCGGCGGGCGCAGAAGCTGCTGCAGAAGCTCGTCCCCGGCACCTTCTCTGCACACGACCCCACACCGCACCGTGACATCCTCTTCGGCATCTTCGTGCATGAGGTCTCCGGACGGTCGGCGCGCAGCTGACGATCGGCATCGCCGCCGGCCGGCGATGAACGACGAATGACGCGTGAGGCGAAGGACTCGAAGCTTCCGATCTACGCCTCCATCGCCGCCAACATCGCGATCGCCATCCTCAAGTTCATTGCCGCCGCCGTGTCCGGCAGTTCGGCCATGGTGGCCGAGGGCGTCCACTCTCTCGTCGACTCGACAGATGGCGGACTGCTCCTCGTCGGTCACTGGCGAAGCCGCCGACCCGCGGACGAATCGCATCCGTTCGGATACGCACACGAGCTGTATTTCTGGTCACTCCTCGTCGCCGTGCTCTTCTTCGTCCTCGGCGGCGGGATCTCGGTCTATCACGGCATCCTCGCCATCGCCCACCCCGAGCCGCTGGAGGACCCGACCTGGAACTATGTCGTGCTCGCCGGCGCGACGCTGTTCGACGGCACGTCGTTCGTCATCGCATATCGAGCCTTCCGTCGCACCGCCAAGGGTCGAGGCTTCTGGGCCCACCTGCGGGGCAGCAAGGATCCATCACAATTCGCCGTCGTGCTCGAGGATGGCGCAGATCTCACCGGGATCGCGCTGGCGTTCGTGGGCGTCTTCCTCGGACATCGACTGGGGATGCCGAGACTCGACGGAGCGGCGTCGGTGGGCATCGGGCTCGTGCTCATGTTCGTCGCCGTCGTGCTCATCCGGCAGACGAAGGCGCTGCTACTGGGTGAAAGCGCGAGTCCAGCCGTGCTGGCGCGCATTCACGCCATCATCAACACCGACGACGAAGTGAAGACTGCTGATCGGCTGCTGACGATGCACCTCGGTCCGCACGACATCCTGCTCACGACGTCGGTCCAGTTGGTGGGACACCTCACGGAGCCGGAGGTCGCACGCGCCATCACGCGCCTGGAGAACCGCATTCGCGAGGCCGTACCGGATGTGAAGCACGTCTGCATCGACGCGCGCCGCGAACGCACCGAAGGCTAGAAGCGGATCAGCGTCTCGACGCGACATCCGTCCAGCTGCGCGGTACCTGCCAGTGCGTCGAGCACGATGAGGAAGGAGAAGCCGACGACGACACCCCCAATCTCCCCGATCAGCTCCGCGGTGGCACGCGCGGTTCCGCCGGTGGCCAGCACGTCGTCGACGACGAGCACGCGCGAGCCGGGCGGACAGGCGTCCGCATGGATCTCCAGCTGGTCGGTGCCGTACTCGAGGCCGTAGCTACGCCTCGCCGTTTTCCACGGCAACTTCCCCTGCTTGCGAACTGGGATGAATCCGGCGCCGAGGCTTTGGGCTACGGGCGCTGCAAGCACGAATCCTCGGCTCTCCACTCCGGCAACGTGGGTCACCTGCTGCGCGCGGAAAGGCAGCGCCATCGCGTCGGTGACGTCGCGGAAGAGGGTGGCATCCTCGAGGAGTGGGGTGATGTCGCGGAAGAGTATGCCCGGTGCCGGAAAGTCCGGGATGTCGCGGATACCACGGCGCACGCGCTCGAGCAGGCTGGCTTTCCCTGACGACGCTGCGGAGCTCATCGCGGGGTCACCGATGGATGCTGAAGGGATACGGCAGCGAACCATCCGATACGGCCTCGAGCAGCTCCACACGCTCGACGTGTGCGCCCGCAGGTCCGACTTCGAGAGCGCGACGCAATCGCTCGAGTGAGAAGGCCTCACCGCCCGCTTCGACTTCGACCTCCCCGCCCGGCCGGTTGGTGACCCAGCCGCTGAGGCCGAGTCTTCGCGCTTCCTCGCGCGCGAACCAGCGGAAGCCAACGCCCTGAACGCGCCCGTGAATGCGCACGTGCAGTCGAGCCACGTCAGCTCTGCTCCCACCCGTGCATGCCGAACAGCGGAACGAATCGCACTGGCGCCACGTCGGTGGCCTGGATCTCGTTCCCCTTCCGGACGACGAGTTTCAGGACCTGCTCCTCCTTGGGCCCGACCGGCACGAGCATGCGGCCGCCGTCGGCCAGTTGATCCACCAGCGGTTGCGGAATCGTCGGTCCTCCCGCGCTGACGAGGATGGCGTCGTACGGCGCGTACTCACGCCAGCCGACGGTCCCATCTCCGAGGAGCATGGAGACATTCCGCGCGCCGACGCGGGAGATCGCGTCACGCGCCGCGGTGTAGAGCGCAGCGATACGCTCGATAGTGAATACCTGCGCCACGAGGTGCGAGAGCAGCACCGTCTGGTAGCCGGAGCCCGTTCCGATCTCCAGCACGCGCTCCGCCCCCTTGAGCGCGAGCAGCTCGAGATACCGGGCGTGGATGGACGGCTGCGAGATCGTCTGGCCGCTGCCGATGGGAATGGACGTGTCCTCGTATGCACGATGCCGCACGCCAGTGGGCACGAACGCATGCCTCGGCGTGAGGTCGAATGCATGCAGCACGGCGAGGTCGCGAATGCCCTTTTCGCGGAGCGTCTCCACCAGCCGGCGGCGTGCGCCAGTCATGGCGCCATCTACAGCTCCCGCCACCACTCCTCCGAGGTTTGCAGCATGCTGTAGTTCGTCAGGTCGAGGTGCAACGGCGTGATGGAGATGTACCCTTCCTGGATGGCGCGGAAATCCGAGTCCTCCTCACCGCTCCAGGTGATGGAGCCGCCGCCGATCCAGAAGATGTCACGATTCCATGGATCGCGCATCGGCTTGAGCGAGCCCGAGTAGACGCGACTGCCGAGTCGGGTCAGGCGGGCGCCCTTGATTCCGTCGGCCGGCACGGGCGGCAGGTTCACGTTGAGCAGCGTGTTGGCGGGAAACGCCGGCAGCGAGGTGAGATGCCGCAGCAGGGGCGTGAGCACCGGTACCTGCTGCTTCAGGAAGGTCAGGTCGGCGCGCAGGTCTCCGCCGGCGAAGGACACCGCGATCGACGGGATGCCGAGCGCAAGACCTTCCATGGCAGCGGCGACAGTGCCCGAGTACAGCACGTCCTCTCCCATGTTCTGCCCATGGTTGATGCCGCTGAACACGAAGTCCGGGCGCTCGGGCAGCAACGCCTCCACGGCCAGCATGACGCAGTCGGTCGGGGTGCCATCCACCTGCCACCGGCGCTCCCCGATGCGTACGGGTCGCAGTGGATGGTGCAGCGTCAGCGAGTGGCTGGTCGCGCTCTGCTCCCGATCAGGCGCGACGACGTGCACCTCCCCCAGCGGCTCCGCCGCCTCCACCAGACATTCGATGCCGTGCGCGAGGATGCCATCGTCATTCGAGACGAGGATGCGCATCCGTCAGCGTTCCCCGACCGAAGAATCAGGGGCGAGGGTGCGCATGAGCTCCATCAGGTCCGACTCGAGCGCTTCGAGGGTCTGCACGGTCAACGCGGACCGCGCGGCGACGCGCAGCTCTCCGCCCTTGCGCTGTTCGTCCACCTTCTGTCGCGCGCCTTCGATGGTGTACTTCTCGGTGTAGAGGAGGTGCTTGACGAGCAGAATCAGCTCCACCTCGCGGCGCTGATAGACGCGATTGCCCGAGCGGTTCTTTGCCGGGTTGAGGAACTTGAACTGGCTCTCCCAGTAGCGGAGCACGTGCGGCTTGAGGTCGGTGAGCTCACACACCTCGCCAATGCTGAAGAACTCCTGGACCGGTTCAGCGCTGCTCATGCGTCCTGCTCCGCGCGCAATTCGCGCGACATGAGGTCGGCCACCGCGCGCTGCGCCGGATGGCCGTCGAACAGCACCCGATTCACCATCGTCACGATCGGCATCTCGACTTCCTCGCGCGTCGCCAGCGCGAGTGCGCTGCGCGTCGTGGCCACGCCCTCGGCCACGGTCTGCTTGCCGGCGAGCGCCTCCTCGAGCGTTGCGCCGCGGCCGACCTCCATGCCGACAGCGCGATTCCGGCTCAGCGAGCCGGTACACGTCAGGACGAGGTCCCCGATCCCGGCCAATCCGGCGAAGGTCGCCGGCTTCGCTCCGATCGCCGCGCCGAGCCGGGTCATCTCCGCCAGGCCGCGTGTCACGAGGGCGGCTCGCGCATTGAAGCCGAAACCCGCCCCCTCGCAAATACCGGTGGCCACCGCCATCACATTCTTCAGCGCGCCACCGAGCTCGACGCCGATGATGTCGTCGTGCGTGTACACGCGGAAGGTGGCGTTGCTGAACACTTCCTGCACCGATTCGGCCGCCGAGGCGTTCTCCGACGCGGCGACGATTGCGGTCGGCTGCCGCGCCACGACCTCGGCCGCGAAACTGGGGCCGGAGAGCGCCACGACAGCGTGGTTCGGTGCCTCGGCGGTCACCACGTCGCTCATCAGCGCGAGGGTGCCCTCTTCGATTCCCTTGGACGCGACGCAGAGCCTCGCGCTCGGCGAGAGTGCGGCTGCGCCACGACGGAGCACGGCGCGCAGATGCTGCGAGGGCGTGGCCAGGCAGACTACGTCGGCTCCTTCGAGCGCCGCGCCAAGATCAGCTGTCGCGCGCAGTCGCTCGCTCAACGACGCGCCAGCGAGGAAGCTGCGGTTCTCGTGCGATTCGTTGATGGACGCCACCACCTCCGTCTCGAGCGCCCAGATCGTCACCGACTGGCCATTGCGCGCAAGCAGGTCGGCGAGTGCCGTGCCCCATGCTCCTGCGCCGAGTACGGCGCAGCGAGTCATTGCGCGCGCGCCTCGCTCATGCGCGCCACCGCTTGCCAAAGCGGTGCTCCTCGCCCCGACGGAGCCGGCCGATGTTCGCCCGGTGCGTCCAGAACACGAAGCAGGCGATCACGACACTCACGATGAACAACGGAGAACTCGCGCCATGGGTCGCGCCCAGCAAGGCGGGCAGGAGCACCGCTGCCGCGAGGCTGCCGAGTGACACGTAACCCGTTCCGAGCACGATGGCCACGAACACGGCGAAGGTGATGAGCATCGGCAGGGGCGCCAGCGCGAAGAAGACGCCAGCGGCAGTCGCAACGCCCTTCCCTCCCTTCCGAAATCCGAGATAGACCGGACGAACGTGCCCCGCGATTGCGGCCACGCCGCACGCCAGAGCCCACAGCACCGGATCGCCGGGCGCGCTGATTCGCGGCGGGAGAAGCAGGACGGGAAGCGCTCCCTTGAGCGCATCGGCGAGGAAGACGAGGATGCCGATCTTCCAGCCGAGCACGCGGAAGACGTTCGTCGCACCGAGGTTTCCCGAGCCCTGCTTGCGGAGATCGACCCCCGCCGCCGCGCCGGCGAGGTATGCGAATGGAATGGAGCCGGCGGCGTACGAGATGGCGAGCGCGAGGAGCGGATTCACGTCAGGCTGCGGCTCCGCCGCTCTTCCGCCGCAGGAGGATGCGCAGCGGATTGCCGGTGAACCCGTAGGTCTCGCGGAACCCGTTGTGGAGGAACCGCACGTAGTGCTCCTCCACGAGATCGGGGTGGTTTCCGAACACCGCGATCGTCGGCGGCGACACGCTCACCTGGGTGGCATAGTTGAGCTTCACCTCACGACCGGCGGCCTGCGACGGCTGGCGCCGCGCAAGGAGCTCGCCGAGGCGTTCATTGACCTGCGACGTGCTCACGCGCTTGTGCGCCTCGTCGTCCACGAGCTGGATGAGATCGAGCACCTTCGTCACCCGCTGGCCGGTGAGCGCCGAGGTGAACAGGAACGGTACGAACTTGAGGAAGGGCGCCTTCTCCTGCGCCTTCTTCTCGAACTTGTGCGACGCCTTGTCGTCCTTCTCGGCGATGTCCCACTTGTTCACGACGATGATGAGGCCTCGTCCGGCATCCCACGCCATGTTGGCGATGCGCAGATCCTGATGAGACAGCTCGCCTTCCGTCGCGTCGACGAGGAGGACGCAGATGTTCGCGCGCTCGATCGCGCGTCGGGTGCGGAGGGACGAGTAGAACTCGATGCCGTCGTCGATCTTCGTCTGTCGGCGAAGACCCGCCGTATCGACGAAGATGAGCTTCCGCCCATGATACGTCATCGGCGTATCGATGGCATCGCGCGTCGTGCCGGCAATGTCGCTCACGACGAGGCGCTCCTCACCAAGGAGGCGGTTGATGAACGACGACTTGCCCACATTCGGCCGGCCGACGACGGCGACACGGAGCGTGTCCTCCTCTTCCGGCGTGCTCTCGGGCAGACGATCGACCATCTCGTCCAGCAGGTCACCCGACTGCTTACCATTGTTCGCCGACACGGGAAGTGGGTCCCCGGCGCCGAGGCGATAGAAGTCGAAGTAATCCGTGTTCGCGGGCTCATCCACCTTGTTCGCGACGAGCATCCACGGCTTCCCGGACGCGCGCAGCATGTCCGCCACGCGGAAGTCGCTCGGGTGCACGCCCGCCTTCGCGTCCACGACGAACAGCATCAGGTCGGCTTCCTCCACGGCCGTGGCGACCTGCGAGCGGATCTCACGATCCATCGGCGCATTGGGGTCATCGGAGATGCCGCCGGTATCCACCAGCCAGAAGGCGCGGCCGTTCCACTCCCCCTTCGCGAAGTGACGGTCACGCGTCGTTCCCGCCTCCTCGGAGACGATGGCGGCGTCGTCACCGATGATTCGATTGAACAGGGCGGACTTGCCGACGTTCGGGCGCCCGATGAGCGCAACGACGGGAACGCTCACGCGGCACTCCGACCGGCGTGCTCCGGCGCACCTTCGAGGCTCAGCACGTCCACGAAGTCGTACGATGGAAAGACCGGCATGGGAAGCGACTCACGCAGCGTGATGAAGCGCTCATCGTCGAGGAAGAGGCCGTCGTCGTTGATCGTCTCGGCGGGGATCAGCGCGAGATCCAGATCGTGGCGATCGGCGAGGGCGCGGCGGATATCGGCGCCGACCAGCAGTCCAGCGGTCGTCGTCGTCGGGCCGAACAGCGAGTTTTCCATCGGCATCAGCGTGAATCGCGCACCGGTCCGCGAGGAGATTGCGTCGAGCAAATCGGGCATCAGCGGCGCCATGGACACGCCCGTGACGACTCCGATGCGCTTGCCGTCGAGTCGCGGGAGGCTGTCAAGTCCGTCCTCGAGTCGCTGCCGCAACATGGCAACCGAGCCGACGCCGTTCTCGATCTGCTGGAAGTCACCGTAGTGCTCGGCACCTGGCAGCGGATGGTTGGAGAGCAGGTACAGCTCATCCGAGCCGTACACCCAGCGATCGCCACGCTCGGCGAGCGCGCGGGTCTCCCAGTGGTGAACGGCCTCGAGGATGCGTCCCGCGTTCTCGGCATCCATCGGACGTCCATTGTAGAGATGCGAGAACTGTGTCACCCCCACCGGCACGAGCGCGACGCTCAGACAGGCGTCGCCGAAGTTCCAGAGGTCCCGCAGCGACTCCTCCATGACTTCGCCGTCATTCAGGCCGGGCACGATCACCATCTGGCCATGGAACTGGATGCCGCCCTCGGCGAGACGCGTGAGCTGCTCGAGAATGTTCGGAACCTTCGGATTGTTGAGGAGCTTCTTGCGCGCTTCCCAGGGAGTGGCGTGCACGCTCACATAGAGCGGCGACAGCCGGTACTCCAGGATGCGCTGGATGTCCCGCTCCTTCATGTTCGACAACGTCGCGAAGTTGCCGTAGGCGAAGGAGAGCCGGTAGTCATCGTCGCGCAGATAGAGGTTCTTGCGCAGCCCCTTGGGCAAACCCTCGATGAAGCAGAATTCGCAGCGGTTGGCGCAGCTGCGCACTCGAGGGGGCTCGAGCTCCACGCCGAGCGCTTCCCCTTCCGGGCGCTCGACGTCGTAGACGACGTCCTCACCACCAGGGAGCCTTGCCTCGATGACGAGGTCGTCGTCGGCGGTGAGGAACTCCCAGTCGAGGAAGTCCTTGAGCTCGCGACCGTTCACCGTCAGCAGCTCCGTTCCCGGAACGACCCCCATTTCGTCGCAGATGCTTCCGGGCAGAACTCGACTGACGCGAACCATGAATGCGTGGCCTCCCGACCCCGAACGGATAGAAGGAGGAGCACCGCACTGGGCGGCCCCTCCCCCTTCAGTGTACAGGAAACGCGCGCGCTTCCATCTCAACCAATCTAGGAGCTCGGAGCGCCGAAATCAAGCAGAATCCGGCACTTCCGCGTTCGCTTCGCGAGCAGATTCGCGTGCCGAAAACGCCGACGGCGCCGGCCAGCTGGCCGGCGCCGTCGACATCGCATTCACTCACCTCACGGCGCGACGGTGTACCGATACGCGATCGCGTTGGCCGCCGGAACGGTAACGCGGAAGTTCGCCGTCTTGCCGGGCGTGAGAGCCTCCGTGGTTACCGACGAGGTCCCGAGCACCGTGCCTGCCTTGTCGATGGCCTCGAAGTTCAGCGTTACCGCCTTCGGTGCAAGGGAAGTTGCCGCTGGCTTCGCCCCCTTGGTGGTCGTCTTGCCCTTCGCCGCCGGTGCGGCGTTGCTCGCGTCGATCTTGTCCCGACGGTCGGTCACGGTGCCGGCAATGGTGAGATCCTTCTCCGACGGTGTGAACTCGGAGAAGGTGACCTCGACGGGCAACTTGTTGCCGCGGCTGTACCAGGTGAGCGTCGAATCGTTGTACGCCGCCGCCACTGCCGTGTTCTTCTTCGCCTGCGCCGCCTTGCCCATCGAGAGATAGGCGCGCGCGGCGAGGTTGTAATTTTCCGGATTGCCCGGATCCACCGCGACGAGCCGCTCGACCACCGGAGCGACCTTGTCGTTCTGCTCGAGCGTCAGGTAGGTGACAGCGAGGTTGAACAGCGCGTCGCGGTTCCAGGGGTTCTGCTCGAGAGTCGCCGCGAACAGCTTGGCGGCGTCGGCCGCCTTCTCGGCGCGCGCGGCGTTCACGGCGCTGTTGAGAAGATCCTGATAGACGTACGCCGATGGATTCTGGATCAGCGGCTGGTAGCTGGCGACGAACTTCGCCGTATCCCCAGCCAGGAGCAGTGCCGTCTGATAGGTCTGCCGGGTGCCGTAGAGGTACGGCCCCTGGGTGCCGGGCACTTCCAGCAGTTCAGCGTACGCCGCCGCGGCGCTGTCCGCGGCCGCTACGCGTGCCGCTCCGCTGGCCGCGTTGGCGCGGTTCAGGTAGACGGTGCCCATGTTCGACAGCATTTGCCGGCGCACGTCACGGTAGGCGGTGTCCTTGGCGGCGGCTTCGGCCGCGGAGCGCCAGTACGCTACCGCCTTGGCGTTGTCACCACGCTTGGAGTAGACGTTGCCGAGCACCATCACGCCGTAAGGCGACGTCGGATAGATCCGATGTGCCTGCGTGGCATAGTACTCCGCGGAGTCCAGCTTGTCGGCGTTGAGCGCGTTGATCGCCGAATTGGCGATGTCGAGGTAGAACTTCTGTCCACCGCGATAGTACGCAGTGAAATCCGTGCAGTTCGGCTTGGCCTTTTCCACGATGTTGAAGAGCGAATCGACCGAACCGACGAGGTCGATCGAGCCTTCAGGATTGGTGGTGAAGCCCACTGTGCCGCGCTTCGGTGTCAGACCGACGTTGGGCTGGTTGAGCCAGAGGCTCAGCGCCTCTCCCAACAGGAAGGACCGCGCGACGGGATCCTCGCTCTGGCTCGACTCGAGCACCTTGACGGTGTTCTTGAGGTTGCTCTCCGCGGCCGGGCCGGTACCGGCCTGGCGGGCGAGGTCCACCGTGAGGGAAGCACGGGCAAGGTTGCCCTTGACGGCGGTGCCGACGTCGCACGCCGGAGGCGTCGGCTGCTGGGCGCCGGCGGCCGTCGCGGCGACGAGCAGCAGGCCGAAGGCGAGAAGGTTCTTACCGAACACAGCCATCAGTGGGATCTCCTGGAAAGGTCGGGCCGGCGGCTCACCGGCCGGATGGGCCGGATGTCGGTACCCGCTCGATTTGGCGCCGTTCCGGATTAGCGAGCGCAAGCTGGTAAATATCTGTGGGCCGTCGGCCGGTCGCCAGTGCGACCCTCTGCACGTCGTCGAACTCCGGTTTCGAGCGCTCGGAGCCGTCCGGCAATACTACGATCTTGATGCGTACGACGTGCCCGAGCACGTCGACTTCCTCGAATCGGCGCGGGAGCGTGGTGCGCGTCAGCTCGTGACGACGGACGCCGAGGGTGGTGCTGTCAGACAACAGCATGTCCTCGAACCGTGCGGCATCCTCCTGGCGGCACAGCAGCTCGACACGGATGCCGGCGCGTCCCTTCTTCATCGTCGTATGGAGCAGCACCACGTCGAGCGCGCCCGCGTCTCGCGCCCGATCGGCCACCGCCGAGAGGTACTCGGGAGACATATCGTCGACGTCGCAGGAGAGCATCGTCACGGCCTCGCGCTCGTCCGTCCCGCCCGCCCCAGCCTCGGCATCGGCAAGAATTACCCGCAGCGCATTGGCGCGCCCGGGAAAATCCTTCGTGCCGGCCCCGAAACCGGACCGCAGCGGCGTGTAACGCGGCGGCGGCGGGCCCGCAGAGAGTACTCGCACCAGGCCGGCCCCAGTCGGGGTGACCAGCTCGCCCGCCCCTTCAGGGCCCGGCTCGATGAGGTGTCCCTCGAGGAGCTTCAGCGTAGCCGGCGCGGGAACCGGGAGCAGGCCGTGCGCAGCGCGCACGGTGCCATCGCCAGTACGGAGGACGCCACAACGCACCTCCTCGACGCCCAGCTCGGCGAGTCCCCACACCACGCCGACGACGTCGAGGATGGCATCCACCGCCCCGACTTCGTGCAGGTGTACCTCCTCCGCCGGCATGCCGTGGATCTCGCCCTCCGCCGTGGCGATGGCGAGGAAGACGGCGTCCGAGCGCACGCGGACGTGCGCCGGGGCACCGCTCCTCGCCACGAGCTCGCGAATCTCCGTGATGTGGCGCCCGTGCGGTTGCGGAGGAATGTCGAAGTCCACCTTCCAGCAGACGAGCTCACCCCTCAACACCTCTCGAATGCCGACGCTGACATCAGCCAGCCCTAGCCGAGCTGGCAGCGCGCGAAGCCATGCGGGGTCGAGGCCGACGCCGAGCAACGCGCCGAGCGTCATGTCACCGGCGATGCCGCTGAACGGATCGAGGATGGCGGTACGCATGCGCGGAAGCTAGCGATCAGGCGCGGTACGAGGCGCCGCTTCCCGTGTTGAACACCAGCACCCGCGCGCTGCGCGGCACCCGCCCGCCACGCACGAGTTGCTCGAGCACCGCGAGCGCACAGCCGCCTTCGGGTCCCACGTCCACGCCTGAGGAGCGACTGAGCCGGGCGGTCCCGGCGCGAATGGCGTCCTCGCTCGCACTGGCCGCGTCCCCCTCGCTCTCGTACAGCGCGCGCAGAATGAGGCGGTCACCAAGGGCGCTCGGCACCCGAAGTCCGCTGGCGTGGGTCTGGGGATTCTCCCACGGTGTGGCACGATCGGCGTGCTCGCGGAAGGCGCGCACGATCGGCGCACAACCTTCGGCCTGCGCGCTCACCATGTGAGGCAGCGTCGCCGTGCGTGGCAGCCAACCGCCGTCACGCATCTCGTTGAATACCTTCCACATTCCGATCAAGCCGGTGCCGCCGCCGGTGGGATACACGATATGCGTCGGCAGCTCCCACTCCAGCTGCTCGGCGATCTCGATGCCCATCGTCTTCTTCCCCTCGATGCGATACGGCTCGCGCAGCGTCGACACATCGAAGTAGCCCTGCTCTGCCGCGAAGGCCCGTGCCATCTTGCCGGCATCGCCGATGTGGCCTTCAACGAGTTGCAGGTTTGCACCGAGGGCGCGGATGGTGCCGAGGATCGGCGCCGGGGTGGAAGCCGGAGCGAATACACGCACGGAGAGTCCCGCCGCCGCACCGTATGCGCTGAGCGCCGCTCCGGCATTGCCCGCCGTCGGGACGACCAGGCCAGCGACGCCCAGCGCGGCAGCGCGCGTCACCGCCGCGCTCATGCCACGCGCCTTGAAGGAGGCGGTGGGATTGAGCCCCTCGTCCTTCACCCAGAGCTGGGCCACGCCGAGCTCGCGAGCGAGAAGCGGCAGGTCGAGGATCGGTGTCGCTCCCTCTCCAAGGGATACCGGCTTCTCGCCGTCCAGAAGGGGCATCACCGCCGAGTATCGCCACATGTCCCAGCGCTTTCCGATCGCGTCGCGCGACGGCCACGGTGAGTCGTAGCGCACGAGCCATGGCTGTCCACAGTTCGGGCAGACCGATGCCAACGCGGTGCCCGGTTGGCGCGCGTCACAGGCGGAACATTCGAGGTGCCAGATGCTCACGTGATTGTATCGGTAGGAGACTTGCTGGAGACGCTTGCTGCGTCGTTGGAGGGGCCACTGTCCGGTGCTTCGGCTGCAGGCGTGCCGGCTGCTGCACTTGCCGGGGCGAGCGCATCACTGGCGCGAAGGGCGTCGAGAATTCGCTGCGCGCTCTTCACGGAAAAACCGGGGAGCTCGGCGATCTGCTCCGGGGTGGCCGAACGAATCCCCTGAAGACTGCCGAATGCCGTGAGCAGCTGCCGGCGCTTGTTCTCACCGACGCCCGGAATGCGCAAGAGCTCCGACGTGATGGTACGCACCGATCGGCGCTTTCGCTGAAAGGTGATCGCGAATCGGTGCGCCTCATCGCGCGCCTGCTGAAGCATCCGCAGCGCCGGCGAGCGTCGCGGCAGGCGCAGCGACTCGGAGCGCCCGAGTACGAAGATCTCTTCCTCGCGCTTGGCGAGGCTGATGATCGGGAGCGAGTCGAGGCCGAGCGCGCGCAGTGATTCGGCGGCGGCATTGAGCTGACCCTTGCCGCCGTCGATGAGGACGAGATCGGGCAGTGGACGCTCCTCCTCGATGCGACGCTGGAAGTAGCGTCCGACGACTTCGTTCATCGACCGGAAGTCGTCGATTCCCTCGACCGTCTTCACCTTGAACTTGCGGTACTCGGCGCGCAACGGCCGGCCGTTCTGGAACCACACGCATGAGGCGACGGTGTCGGTGCCTTGCGCGTGCGAGATGTCGAAGCAGACGAAGGAGCGCGGCACCGTCTGCAGGCCGAGCTGCCGCTGCAGCTCGTACACCGGATCGCTGGCGCGCTCCTCAGTCGGGTCGTCGCTCGTCAAACGGGCTTCCTCGAGCAGGTGCCGCGCGTTCTGCTGTGCCAGGTCCACGAGCTCGCGCCGCGATCCGCGTTGAGGGACATGGATCTTCGTGCGCTCCAGAGACTCCTCGACCACGCCGCGCTCCACGACGTCGAATGGCAGCACCAGCTCCTGGGCCCGTTCCTCCAGCAGCCGGTACGGGCCGGCGAGATAGGTCTCCAGCACGCTTGCGTCCTCCTCGCCGTCGATGTTCGCCACGAACTGGTGATCGCGCGCGAGGAGCTTGCCGGAGCGGATGCGAAGGAGCGCGATCACGGCGTCATCGCCGTCGCGGGCATAGCCGATCACGTCGCGATCACCGCCTTCCACCTCGGCGACGACGGTCGGCTCTTCCATCCGCTCGAGGTAGGCGAGTGCGTCACGCAACTGTGCCGCCCGCTCGAAGTCCAGTGATTCAGCGGCGAGCTCCATTCGCTCGCGAACCTTGCGGACGATCTGGTCCGGCTTGCCCTCGAGGAACTCGACCACCTCGTCGATCATCGCCGCGTATTCCACCTGGGTCTGGGCGAAGATGCACGGCGCCTTGCACCGGCCGATGTGGTAGTCGAGGCATGGGCGCTCCGGCATCTGTGCCGGCATGTCGAAGTTGCACGAGCGCACCGTGAACAGCCGTCGGACCACGTCCATCGCGCGACGCATCGCCCCCACGTCCGTGTACGGGCCGAAGTAGCGCGCGCCGTCGCTCTGGAGCCGCCGCGTGACCCAGACACGCGGAAAGGGCTCCTGGACCGTGACCTTGATGTACGGGTACGACTTGTCGTCGCGCAGCGCGATGTTGAACCGCGGTCGGTACTCCTTGATCAGGTTGGCCTCGAGGATCAAGGCGTGCGCCTCCGTAGGCACGACGATCGTGTCGAGTGCCGCCGCCTGCTGCATCAATGCGCGCGTCTTGAGGCTCTCGCGGTGGTCGCTCGCCACGTAGCTGCGCACGCGGGAGCGAAGGCGCTTGGCCTTGCCAACGTACAACACCGAGCCATTCGCGTCCTTCCAGAGGTAGACGCCCGGTGACTCGGGAAGGTGCGGGATCTTGTCGAGAATCTCGGCCGGATACTCCATCGTCCTGATTATACCCGCCGGCAGCCGCGGCCGTTCGCGTCAGCGCCTGGCGCGCGCGACGAGCGCACGCGCTTCGGGTACAGCGAGCGCGAGCGTCGATACGCCGTAGACGATCGCGAACGCCACGATCGCCAGCGCACCCCGAACGAACTGGTGCCGCGGCGACATGAAATGCATGACTCCGAAGCCGACGGCGCCGGAAAGCAAGGACGCCGTCCACAGACGCGCGAGCAGGGCGCGTGGAATCCCCGTCGGCCCGACCCGGTGCGAGAGGGAGCGGCGAAGCAGCAGGAACTCGACCCAGCCCGAGATGCCCGCTGAGGCGGTCAGCCCGGCCGCGCCGGTCCACGCCGGCAGCCCGAGTAGTCGCGGAAGGGGAAAGGCGAACAGATAGCCGAGCACGCCGGTAAGAATCACCCGCACGATCGCGAACCAGAGCGGCGTGCGCGTGTCGCGGAGCGCGTAGAAGGTGGATGAGTACAACCGCCCAAGAGCACTGGCCACCAGCCCGATCGCCGAGCCACCCAGGATGGCCCACGTGCGGATGCTGTCCTCGTGGGTGAAGCGGCCGTGCTGGAGCAGCACGCCCGAGATCGCCTCGCCGAGCAGGAGAAAACCGACCGCTGACGGCACGACGAAGAACGCCACCCTCGGAAGCGCCGAATTCAGCCGGGTGCGAAGGCGCGCGAATGCTTCCTCGCCGGTGCTCGTCTCGCGCGACATCTCGGGCAGCTCGGCGGCGGAGATCGACATGCCGAACAGGCTGATCGGGAGGAGGTAGATCGTCTGCGCGTTCTGAAGTAGCGTCACGATGCCGTTCGCGGCGATGAAGCTCGCCATGAAGGTGTCGATGAAGCCGCTGATCTGTACGACACCCCGACTGACGAACGCGGGCACGAAGTTGTGCAGGACTTCGCGGACGGGCGGAAAGCCGTAGTCAGGGGCAAAGCGCTTGTGGCCGAGCAGCTTGAACACCGAGGGTAGCTGCACGCCCATCTGCAACGCGGCACCGAGCACCGACGCCCAGGCCAGGATCACCGCCAGTTCCACCTCGTGGACGCGCGGGCCGAAACCGAGCAGCGCTCCGATCATCGCGATGTTCCAGAAGACCGGCGCGACGTACGAGAGGAAGAACTTCCGGTGACTGTTGAGGATCCCGAGGCACCACGCGCTCATCACGAAGATGCCCGCGCCGGGAAACAGGATGCGCGTCAGGCGAATGGTCAGCGCGAGCGTTTCTCCCGTGAAACCGCCGACGACCAGCTTCACCACGATCGGCGCGAAGACGATCCCGAGCAGCACGATCACCGAAATGATCAGCGCGAGGAGCGAGGCCACCGCGCCGGCGATGCGGTCGGCCTCCTTCTCGTCTCGCCGAGCGAGCGCATTGGCATAGACGGGAATGAACGACGCCGAGAGTGCTCCTTCCCCGAAGAGATTCTGCAGGAAGTTCGTGATCTTGAACGCGCCATTGAACGCGTCGGAAACCCAGTTCGCCCCGAGGTAGGTGGCGATCAGGCTCTGACGCAGCAGTCCCAGCAGTCGAGAGAGGAAGATGCCGGCACCGATGAGGGCCGAACTGCGGCCGGTGCTGGCACGGCCGCCCGCGGCCGGGACGCTCCGCACTGCGACGGGGTCGCTCATCTGGTGATTCCCTCGACGATCGCCCGGGCGTGCGGTCGAGCCGCGTCGCGCATCTCGCCCAGGAGCGACAGCCCATGGCGCGCGAGGATCGGAACGGGATTCAGAACGCGCTCCTGCGGTTCGCCGCGTGGGCGTAGCGCCGCACGCAGCGTGGCGACATCGGTCATGAGTTCGGTCTCGCGCCGTTTCACCGCGGCGAGCAATCGTCTCTCCAGCCGATCAGCGCGATGCTGCAGCGCGCCTGCTGCTCCCTGCACCGCGCGCTCCAGGCCCAACGCCTCGGCAGTTTCGCGCATGCTCTCGGGGAATTCCGCGAATGCGGCACGCAGGCGTTCCAGTGCGGTGCCGGCAGCCGGATCGAGCGCGCCCCGAGCGAGCCGCGCCTCGAGCGTGCCCTCCGACCGGAGCTCCTCGCTCGTCGCTTCAAGCCGCTTCATCAGCTCGGCGATCTGGGGCTCGACGAGCGTACACGACCACCGCGGAACCGCGAGCGGCATCGGCACACCCAGCACCTGGGCGAGCGGGCCAACCTGGGCGAAGTATGCCAGCTCGCCGGGACCAGCCACGTACGCCACCGTGGGCAGGAGCTCGTGCTCCACGACTGGCCGCAGCAGCACGTTCGGCGTCAGTCGCATGCTGGGCCCGGGAGTTTCACCAATTGCGAGTCGGCGCTTGATGGACTGGTCGCGTCCGAAGACGAGGCTCAGCCCTCCAACTTCCTCCACCTGGGGGTCGAATCCGGCGGCGCGAATCTGCGCCCCGCGCGAAGCGAGCGCTCGTTCGACCTCGCCCGACGACTCGAGCGCGCGGCGCAGGAGCGCCTGGCTCGCCGTCACTACGGCCTCGTGCGAGGCATCGAGCACCGGCATGCCGAGCGGCTCGAGCAGTGCACGCATCAGGCGAACGAACGCCTCGCCCACCGACCGCGACGGATCGTCATATGCCTCGCGCACCAGCTCGAGGGGCCGCGGGTCCGCCGAGCTCCCACACGCCGCGGCGAGGCGGCTCAACGCGTCCGGGAGCTCGCCGAGGGGCGCGAGGGACATCGGTGTGCCAGGCGGGGGAGCATGCGTCGCCCTCAGCACATCCAAGCCGCCGATCCGCGCGACCGCGGTACTCGAGGCCTCGGCGTAGTCGGCGTCGTCGGTTGCCGCCCAAAACAGCGGTGCGGTCGGCACGCCGGTCGCTGCCTGGAGCGCGTCGGCGAGCGCGACGGCGCTGACCGCCTTGCTGAGAGTATAGATCGGTCCGCCGAAGAGTCCGGGCTGCTGGCCCGTAGTGACCACGACCCCCCCGTCACTGATGACGCGGGCGAGGCGTTCCCGTGCCGAACCTCGGGCGGTGATCGCCGGCTCCAGACATCGCCACAGCGTCGCCCAGTCACGCTCGCTGGCACGGCCTGTCACACGCGCGCGCCACCCTTCCGCCGACTGCGGCGCGGCTGACATCCACGTCGCCGGCGCGGCGCCCGTCCGCAGCGCGCGCGAGAGTGCGGAGCCCCCCAGCGATTCCGTGACGATGCGAACGTCGGTCATTGCCGGCGAGCGAGGAGTTTGGTCACTTGTGATATGGCTCGCCGCGGACGATGGTGCCGGCGCGATAGATCTGTTCGGCGAGGACAAGGCGCGCCAGTTCGTGCGGCAAGGTCCACGGTGCAAGCTGAATGCAGCGCCCCGCCCTCTTGCGCACCTCATCGGACAGGCCGAACGCGCCGCCGATCACGAACGCGAGATCCTGCGCACTGTCGCGCGCGCCGGCAACGAGCGTGGCGAACTGCGACGACGTCAGGCGGTCGCCCTGTTCATCGCACGCCACGAGACGCGCCGTCGCCGGCACACGCTCGAGGAGCCTCTCGCCTTCACGAGCGCGCACCTCGGGCGCGTTCACGCCGCGCCCGCTCGCCTCGCGTACTTCCGCAATCTCGAGCGGCCAGTACCGCGCCGCTCGAGTCTCGTACTCATTGATCGCCGCCGCGAGGTGCCGATCGCGCGGCTTGCCCACGACGGCGACCACGAGGCGCACGCGCGATCAGGCGTAGATGCCGCGCAGCCGGTGCACGGTAGCGACGCGACTGATCGACAACATGTACGCGGCCGTCCGCATGTCCACCTTGTGCTGGATCGACAGCTTGAGCACGTCAGCGAAGCTGCGCGTCATGATGTCCTTCAGCCGATCGTTCACCGTCTCCTCCGACCAGAAATAGCCGCCGCGGTCCTGCACCCACTCGAAGTAGGAAACCGTGACACCGCCCGCGTTGGCGAGGATGTCCGGCACGACGAACACTTCCTTCTCGGCGAGGATCGAATCGGCGCCGGCAGTCGTCGGCCCGTTCGCGCCCTCGACGATGATTTTCGCGCGGATGTTCTTCGCGTTCTTGCTCGTGATGACGTTCTCCAGCGCGGCTGGCACCAGCACGTCGACTTCCGATGTCAGCAGCTCTTCGTTCGTCATCGGCTCCCCGCCCTTGAAGCCCTCCAGCGTCTTGTGCTGGCGGACGTGCTTGATCGCCGCGTCGATGTCGATGCCCTTCTTGTTCCAGTAGGCGCCAGTACGGTCGCCGATGCCGCGGATGGTGC